>Ga0136639_10000823_pt1 | contig 10705 bp, 8 predicted proteins | sample AntDrymUQ8592106_2_FD_113739 | JGI IMG/M metagenome (GOLD analysis project Ga0136639, IMG submission 113739) | Polar desert sand microbial communities from Dry Valleys, Antarctica - metaG UQ859 (21.06) | ecosystem: Environmental > Terrestrial > Soil > Desert | place: Antarctica: Dry Valley...
GCTGGCAACCACGCCTCATGTCATGTTCTGTGTGAAGGCCCTCGACGGAACGTACGTCGCTGCCAATCAGGCCTTCGCCGATCGGGCCGGAGTGGCCGGGGCCGGCCAGGTGGTCGGACGGTCAGCCCACGATCTCTTCCCGGCGGAACTCGCGGATCGATACGCCGCGCAGGACGAGGTGGTGATGCAGACAGGTCGGCCGTTGTCGAACGAGCTGGAGATGATCACCCGTCCCGACGGTTCCTACGGGTGGTTCCTCACCTCGAAGTCGTGCTGGACCGACGACGCCGGTGCCCCAGCCGGCATGGTGAGCGTTTCGGTCGACCTGCAGGCACCAGCAGACGCGGCGGCACGCCACGCGCAGCTCGCACGAGCGGTTGAGCACGCACGCGTCCACTTCGCAGAACCGCTGCCTGTGTCGTCGCTCGCCGACGTCGCAGCGATGAGTGCGAGCCAACTCGAGCGCACGTCGCGCCGCGTGCTCGGCCTCACCCCGAAACAACTGATCATGAGGTTCCGACTCGAAGCGGCGCTGGTTCTGATGGCCACCACCGATCTCCCGATCGCGGAGATCGCATCACGATGCGGCTACTACGACCAGAGCGCGTTCAGCCGACATTTCCGAACCACGGTGGGAGCGTCACCGGCCTCGTACCGATCGGCAACGAAACCGGTCGGCAACCAAACCGGTCGGTGACCGTTGAACCCATTGCGGAGTCAGTCGTCGATGGCTTGGTAGACGAGCGAGCGGAAGTCGCGGTCGGGGAGCAGCATGCCGGTCATGTACTGGGACATGAACAGCCCGACCAGTTCTTCGGCTGGGTCGACCCAGTAGTAGGTCTTGGCGGCGCCAGCCCATCCGTACTCGCCGACCGAGCCCGGCCCCGCAGTTTGGGCAGCGTCGAGCATCACCCGTGATCCCAGACCGAAACCCATCCCGGGCACGGGCAGGCCGAGCAATTCGAAGGGCAACAGTTCGGTCGGGAGATGGTTGGCGTGCATCAACTCGAGGGTCTTGCGCCCGACGATTCGTTCGCCGTCGAGCGTTCCGGCGTTCACCAGCATCTGGGCGAACCGCATGTAGTCGGCAGCCGTCGAGAACAGCCCGAGGCCACCGCGCTGGAACACGTCCGGTGTGCTCGTCGGGTACGTCGCCGACACGTCGATGCGTTCGTTGAACCCGCTGAGCGCTGCTTCCATCAGCTGGATTGCGGAGTAGTTCTCGCCGACGAGGTCGGGCAGGCCGTACATCGCGGACACCCGACCGAGTTGCGCGTCGGGCACGCCGAAGTCGGTGTCGCCCATGCCGAGGGGATCGAACAGTCGCTCGCGCAGGAAGTCGCCCAGCGACTGGCCGGAGAGCACTTCGATCAGGCGGGCCGCCACGTCGATTCCGACGCTGTAGTGCCAGCGGGAGCCGGGCTGGAACGCCAGCGGGAGTGTGGCCAGTTCGTCGATCAACGCGTCGAGCGGGCGGGTGGCGTCGTTCATGATGCGGGCGTCGCGGTACATCTGGGCGACCGGGGTGTCGGCCATGAAGTCGTACGTCAGGCCGCTGGTGTGGCTCAGGAGGTCGCGGATCTGCATCGGCCGGGCCTGGTCGGCCAGCGTGCCGTCGGCGGCCAACACCTTCGTCGCCCCGAACGCCGGCAGGAATTGGGCAACGGGCTGTTCCAGCTGGAAGGCGCCCTCCTCGTGCAACAGCATCAGCGCAGTCGAAACGATGGGTTTGGTCATCGAGTAGATCCGGAAAATCGTGTCGGGCGCCATCGGTGTTGCGGCTTCCTTGTCCTGGAAGCCGAACTGTTCGGCGTGGACGATCTCGCCACGACGACTGATCATCGTGCTGATCCCGACAACGCCGCGCTCGTCGACGTACGACTCCATCACCGGAGCGATGCGCGCCAGGCGGGCGCTGCTCATACCCACTGATTCGGGCGATGTGCGGCTGCTGCTCATGTGTTGCTCCTTCGTGTCGTTTCCGTGATCCTCGCGCACGATGCTCGGACGGGAGGGAATCGGAGCGGCCCGGAGGGCGAGCGCTGGCCTCGTTCGCGGTCTGCGTCAGGCGCGCGTCGGCTTGACCGGTGTCTGGCGTGGTGGGGTGAGCTTGGTGGGTGTTGCCTTGGTGGGGGTGGGCTTCATCGGAGGACGGGCAGCGGCGATGGTGCTGTGAAATGTCATCCTCCGAACGTACGGAAGCTGTGTTCCGGCTTCGTTTCGTCTCGGTGAACGCCGTTGGGCCGAGCTGACGGGACTACCTCGCCCCGTGGCTGGGTAAAAATCAACCCATGACGACGATTGCGATGTTCTCGGCCAAGCCCTACGACCGCCGTTCGTTCGATGCCGCGAACAGCGAAGTCTCCGAGGGGGTACGGGCCGACATCCACTATCACGAGTCGCGACTCGACCGTGCGACGGCGGCGTACGCGACGGGCGCCGAGGTGGTGTGTGCGTTCGTCAACGACGATCTGTCCGCTGATGTTCTGGAGGTCCTGGCGACGTCAGGCGCGAGGTGCATAGCCTTGCGCTGCGCCGGATTCAACAACGTCGACCTGGACGCCGCTGATCGACTGGGTCTCACGGTGGTCCGCGTGCCGTCGTACTCGCCGAACGCGGTCGCCGAGCACACCTTGGCACTGATGCTCACGTTGAATCGCAAGATCCACCGCGCCCACAACCGCGTGCGTGACCGCAACTTCTCACTCGACGGCCTGGTCGGCTTCGACATGGCCAGCAAGACCGCGGCCGTCATCGGTACCGGGCAGATCGGGGCGATCGTCGCCCGGCTGCTCTGGCACCTGCGCTGCGAGGTGGTTGCCTTCGATCCGGAGGTGAACGAGGGGCTCGTGGATCTCGGCGTCCGCTACGTGAGCCTCGACGAGGCGTTCGCCGTCGGTGACATCATCACCTTGAATTGTCCACTGAACGAGCACACCCATCATCTGGTGAATGCGACCTCGATCGCGAAGATGAAGCGCGGGGTGATGTTGGTGAACACCGGCAGGGGAGCATTGGTCGACACCGCTGCGGTGCTCGATGCGCTCAAGTCAGAACACATCGGTTCGTTGGCGCTCGACGTGTACGAGGAGGAGGGTGGCCTGTTCTTCGAGGATCGCAGCGACGAGATCCTCGACGACGACAACTTCGCCCGGCTGCTCACCTACCCGAACGTGTTGATCACAGCGCACCAGGCGTTCCTCACCCACGAAGCACTCGCGGCGATCGCCGAGACGACGCTGTCCAACGTGGTCACGGTGCTCGCCGGCGAAGCGTGCGACAACGCCGTCGTCGCCGGGTGAGATCAGCGCTCGAGCGGGGTTCAGCGCAACCAGTTGTTCGGAATCGCTCGTTCGCACCACGAGCCGAAGCGCTTCCAGAACACGCTCATCACCCGAGTCCACACCCCGACGGCGCTGGCACGGACGTAGGTGTCGAGTTGCAGGTGCAGCATCGTCGCCGGCCGGTCCTCGGTCGAATCGGGTGCGTCGTCGAGCCAGAACTGCAGACGTGTCGGGCGGAACAACGCATGGCTGATCGCATAGCTGCCGTAGCAGTACTGGAGGTCGCGGTAGCGCTCGGCTTCGATCGTGCCGAGCACACCGGAGAACGACATCAACGGCCCGACGTGGGAGTTGTAAACGCCTTCGGCGAAACCGGTGTCGCCGTGCGCGTTGGAGAGGAACTCCACTCGGAACGGAGGGATCTGGCCGTCGACGAACGTGGAGGGATCGCAGAGCCACGCCCACACGTCGGCCCGCGATCGCCCGATGCGCCAGTCGTGTTCGTACACCGAGGTCGCGAATCCCGGTGGCGGCTGCGACGGAGCGAGCGGCACTTCGAGGATCGGCCCGGACAGCCGACTGTTCGATGCGGACGGAACGGCCTGGTGCGTGGTCACGAATCCAGTGTGGAACCCAATGCAGTGTCGAGCACCGTCGAGCCGATGTTCCGATACCGTGCGGCGCGGCCGCCGAAATCGTCGTGCCCGAAGGGCGCATAGCTCAGTTGGCTAGAGCGCTTCCCTTACAAGGAAGATGTCGGGGGTTCGAGTCCCTCTGCGCCCACCGATCTAGCAGGGCTTGTGCAGAAGTCTCAGCTCGAAATCGTTCGCGTTGAGCTCCGCGATGATTCACGGCTTCGCCGATCCAGGGCGTCAGCAGGCTTGCCGAGCGCACGTCACCGGCGGTTACTGACTCGAACGCGAACCATCGTCGCGTGCTCGTCGAACAATATGCTCGGCTCGAAGGGTGGCTCGCGGGTGCTTGCCGATTACACACATACGTGCCGTACCTAAGCGGGCGACGACGGCATCGGTGGCGGACGATATGTGTTCCTTCCGACAGCGTCGACCATGAGCGATGAGCGAAACCTCTCCATGTTGGGGTGTGGCTCATCACCGCTCGGCTTGTGCGCCAACAGCTCGCACCGATGAGGGAAACCTCTCCATGTTGGGGTGTGGCTCATCGCCAATGTCCGCGAGCACCCGATCCGCGGCACTCTTCACACCTGGTCGGCCCTCTGCTCGATCTCCATGCCAGCGTCGGACATCGGTGACGCCCACTTCAGGACTTGCGACAGCGTGTCGAGCAGGTTCGTCAGCGATGACTGGGAGTATCCGGCGTGGGGCTCGGTCGGTGAGCGCTTCCCCGACCCAGTGACACACAACCGACCCGTGGACACCGACGAACGGACGCAACGACAAAAGTCCTGGTCAGCGAGCTTTCGCTCACTTCAGCGGATGTCAGAAAACGGGCCGAATGAGACTCACAGGAAAGATGTCGGGGGGTTCGGGTGGACGCCCGACGTACGTGAGGACCGCCGTGTCTCAGGCGCGGCGCCGAAGCAGTCTGAGCGTCTTGTGTTCGGAAATCGTGAGCCCGGACTTTCTCGTTCGCGCCGGTTGTTGCCAACTTTGCCGGAGGCTGCCGTCGATGTAGCTTTCGACAACGACGGGATGCACGTAGCTCTTTCGGCACACCGCTCTGCTGTTGCCGAGCTGGTCTGCAACAGCGTCGACCACTTCGTTCAGCATGCGTTTCGTGGCAGGACCGTGCTCGCTTGTCGCGGCGAGGCCCTCCGCAGCGCAGACCGTGGCGTTCCAGGTACGGAACGTTTTTGCAGTGACCCCCGCTCCGGCATGGTCGGTGAGGTACCGGTTGACGTCGTTGGAGCTGATGCACCTAATGTCACCATCGGAGGCACGGTATTCGAACAGGTCCTGACCGGGCAGGTGTTGGCACTTACGCACGATGCCTGCCAGTCGTGCGTTGTCGACACGAATGTCGAAGTCGTGGGCCGATTTCCCCCGGAACGCGAGACGGATCGTCGATCCGCGAACGACGACGTGGTCGTTGTTGAGCGTCGTCAGCCCGAACGACTCATTCGTTCGGGCGTACTCGATGTTGCCGACACGAAGGCTGGTGACGTCGAGCAACCGGACCACGGTGGCCACGACGAGATCGAATCCGTGTTCGCTTCGAGCGAGATCGCGCGAGACGTGTCGGCGAAGCGCACCGAGCCGATGACCAAACGCTACGAGGTCGGCGAACTTGTTCTCAGCCTGTCCGGCGGTGAACTCGGAGTGATAACGGTACTGCTTGCGGTTCTTGGAGTCGCGCCCAGTGGCCTGGAGGTGACTGGACGGATCGTCAGCGATCCACACGTCCGTCCAGGCTGGTGGGATCACCAACAGCCGTATCCGCTCACGGTCTTTCGATGTGACGGCGCCGCCGTCGTCGCAGCGGTACCCGAATCGTCGTGTCCCGGTGCGGCGGATCCCAGACTCCTGATCCGAGCCGAAGCGCAGCCGACCAAGGTTTGCCTCCATGACGGTCATCGCTGACGTCTCGGCCGCTGGAGATCACGTTGCATGGACCTGCAAAATCTCCAGCGGCTTCGTGACCGGGTGCCCTCAGCGGCCAGCGGAGGAGCGAGCAGCGCCCCGACCCGTCTTGGTCGTCGCTGCCCGTGCGGCGTCGAGTTCCGACTCGGCGCCGGCATTGACCATGCCTCCCGCCCAGTCCGAGAGGTGTGATCGCACGAACCAGTGGTAGCGCTCGAGCACCCCACACTGGGTGACGAGCAGGTCGTTCGAGACCGAATCGTCCTCCTCGGTGGCGGCCATAGCGTGCCGATGATCGGAGATCACGCCCTGGTACACGAGGTCGAGTGCTGCGAGGTGCGAGATCGTGTCCGCTCGGTCGAGGGAGTAGTCCTCCCACGATCGGAGCTCGACGAGCCGGCCCGGGAGCCCGGACGGCACCCCTCCCAGCGTGGCGATGCGCTCGGCGAGGTCGTCGACCATTTCCTGCACGCCCTCGTGTTGTGGGTCGAGCATCTGGTGTACGCCGATGAAATTCGGTCCGACGACATTCCAGTGGATGTGCTTCAGTGTGAGCGAGAGATCGATCAGGCTGACCAGCCGCAGCTGCAGGAGATCAGCGACCCGAGATCCCTGTTCGGCGGACAGAGTCGGGGCGGTGTAGCTAGCGGCACGATCGGATGTGACTCGTCCGGCTCGGCCCTTGCCTGCGTCGGCAGACTTCTGGTTGCCCACGGTGCCGGATCGCTTCTTGGTGCTCGTCGAGTCTCGGGTATTGCGTTTCGTTGGCACGATGAAATCCTTCTTCCTGCGTTTTCGCAGCGTTGGAATGGAACTTGCGTGAGAACGTTTCCCGCTGTCGGCACTCGCCAAACGCTGGCCGCTGCGCACGCCTGGCGTTACGCGGCGAGTTTGGCAGCGATCTCGGCGAAGTGGCGTCCGTATGCAACGCCGATGGCGATCTCGTCGTCGGACAGCCCGGTTTTTGATCCGCCGGTCGGCGACAGGTGCGTGGGGCCGTATGGTCCGCCACCCGTCCGAGTGGCCTGGAGTTCATACGCGACGTAGCCGAGGGGCACGATGACCATGCCATGGTGCATGGCGAAGGTGGACATCGTGAGGATGGTGGACTCGTGTCCGCCATGGATGGTGGATGCCCCGGTGAAGAATCCGCACGGTCGCCCGACCAGTGCTCCGCTCTGCCAGAGGGGACCGGTCTGGTCGAGGAACTGCGACATCTGCGCGGCCCGGTTCCCGAACCGGGTGGGGGAACCAATGATCAGTCCGTCGAAGGTTGCGAGTTCATCGACATCGGCGTACTCGACCTCGCTTTGGGCGCCAGCTGCGGCTCGGGCGTTCTCGTCGAGGCGATGGTCATGGGGAGGGGTTCCTCTTCGGGCAAATGATCAGATGCGCAGTAGCCCGCCGTCGACGACGATCGACGCGCCGTTGACGTAGCGGGCGAGGTCGCTTGCCAGGAACAGCGCCGCCCCGGCGACGTCGGTCGGCGTACCCAGCCGTCCCAACGGCACCTGTGATCGGAACTCCTCGCCCTGTTCGCCGGCCGCCACAGGAACGTCCTCGGTGGTCATCGACGTGGCGATGATGCCAGGGTGGAGTGCGTTGACACGGATGCCGTGTGGTCCGAGTTCGGCTGCGAGCGCCATGGTCAGGAGTCGCACTGCGCCCTTGCTGGTGCAATACGTGCTGAACGGTGCGCTGCCCTGCAGGCCCGCCACCGACGACAGGTTGATGATCGAACCGCCACGGCCATGATCGAGCATCCGCTTGGCGGCGGCCTGCGCGCCGAAGAACACGCCGTCGACGTTGATCGACATCAGTTTGCGATAGTCGTCTTCGGTCACCTCCACGAACGGCTGACTCTCGAAGATCCCGGCGTTGTTGACCATGATGTCGACGCCGCCGAAGCCGTGAGCGGCGGACATCGCAGCGTCGATGTCTGCGCTCTTGGTCACGTCGCACTGCACGAATGTGGCGTCGACACCGAAACGGTCGCGTATCTCGGTCGCAGCGGGGGTGTCGTCATCGCGAGGCTTCTCGTCGACGTCGGCGATCACCACGTTGCAGCCGCGTTCGGCGTACGCCAAAGCGATACGGCGACCGATCCCGGATGATGCCCCGGTGATCACGGCGGTCTTGCCCTCGAGCTCGACGGTCAAGGGCTCGGGCACTGCGGATGCATCGGACATGACGCCCCTTACCCGTTGACGCCCATGACCAAACCCGGGGCACCATGATCAGCCGGGTGACAAATCCGAGGTCGTTCTGGCCGAGAATCGCTTCGGCGACCAGCGCCGCGGTTTTGCAGTAGGAGGCCGGCGAACCCTATTTCAGAGGTTGCAGCAGCCGAACGTCGAGCGGGAGGGGGCGTCCTTCGGTTGCGGGGCTGGCGGCGGGGCTGGTGGCGGGGCTGGTGGCGGGTTGGAATTGGATGACGACGACAGCAACGTCGTCGTATCTGTCCCGTCGAACGAGTTCGTCGTAATGCTGCATCAATGAGATCTGTGTTGCAGCAGCGGTGCTCGCTCTGCAGTTGTCGATCACGGCGAGGAGATCTTCGATACTGAGCCGCGGTCGACTGTTCTCGGTGAGGCCATCGGTGTAGAGCACGACTTGGTCACCTGGGGACAGTGTGACCCGAGTGGTGGTGAGTTTCGGATCGGCGGTGATGCCGAGCAGCGTTCCTGCTGTGCCGATCTCGAACGACGGCCGCCCGTCGGCGGGGATGAGGACTGGGTTGGGGTGGCCGGCGAGCGCGACGTCGAGGAAGGCGTGCCCGTCGGGGTTCGGCGGGTGGAGGTGGGCGTGGGCGGCGGAGACGAAGCGTCCGTCGGTGTCGTGGCTGCTGAGTGCCTGGTTCGCCCAGCGCAAGACGTCGGCGGGGTCGATGAGGTGCTGCGAGGCGGCGTTGATCGTGTGGCGCACGAGCCCGGTGACGATCGCAGCGTGGATGTCGTGTCCACAGACGTCGCCGATACTGATCGTGACGAGTCCGAACTGGCTGATGTTGAGGTCGTAGAAGTCGCCGCCGACATCGGCGTCGGCGCTCGCTGGGCGGTACGCGAGGGCGATGTCGACGTGGTCGAGTTCGGGGACCGCCGCCGGCAGCAGACTGGCTTGAACGGCGGTGATCGTGGAACGCAAGCGACGCTCGAGTGTTGTGGCTTGGGTCAGCCACCGCCGTGAGCGGTCGAGCAGGGCGACAGCGACGACGATCAAGACCGCACCGACGCTGATGGCCGTGACCAGAAGGATCGTGAACGCGCCGGCGCTCTGGTTGTTGCTGTCGGTCCATCGTCGGTCGAGAGCGGTGGAGAGATCGGCGAGTGAGCTCCTGAGCTGATCGAATGCTGCTTTACCCTGGTCGTTCATGACGAGGTCGCGGGCTGTTTCGAGGTCGAGGCGAGCTGCGCTGATCTCGGGTTCGGCGATCTTGGTCTGCCAGGCCACCAGGTCGTCGCTGACTTTGTCGACGAGCGGGCGTATCTCGTTGTTTCCGACGAACAGGGTGCGAAGCGTTTCGAGGGCTGCGGTGCTGCGTTGCCGCCCGGCCGTGTAGGGCTCTAGAAACTGTTCGGCGCCGGTGATGATGAAGCCTCGGATCCCGGTCTCTTGGTCGACCACCGCCGTGAGCACTTCGACTGCAGCTATCTGACCGGGGCGCCAGAGTTCGTTCTCGCCCCGAACGGCCTCGTTGCGGTCGCGCACAGCGAACGACAAGGACACGAATCCGATCAGGATGGCCAGCGACAAGAAAATGAAGATGCGCACGAATCGATCGCGGACGGTCCGACCGACGTCTCCTTCGTTCCCTGTGGACGCAGTGCTCATTCCGAGATCACGGACGGGATTCTGTCATCTGTTGTCGTGTTGGACGTCATGGGGTCGGGAAAACACCCACGTTGAACGACCAGCTCGCCTTGCGTACCCGCCGGCGGGTTTCTGTCTAGGTCAAGCCGGCGCGTCGATCGACCGCACCCGAACAAGCTTCTTGTTCACGAACTCGTGGATGCCTGCTGCCGACAGCTCGCGTCCGTATCCGGATGTCTTGATGCCACCGAATGGGAGATCAGCCGCAGTCCACGTGGGGTGGTTGATGAAGACCATGCCGCTCTCGATACGGCCGGCCAACTGTTCCCCGCGCTGAGGATCTTCGGTGAAGATCGAACATCCGAGTCCGAAGTCCGAATCGTTCGCGAGCCGTACGGCGTCGTCGTCGTCCTCTGCGGAGAAGAACAGGGCGACTGGACCGAAGAACTCTTGGCGGTACGCCGGGTTGTCGGGGGTCACGTCGGTGAGGATCGTCGGTGCGAAGAACGAGCCCTCCCGGTCCAATCGCTTCCCACCGGTGATCACCGTTGCACCGGCCTCGACGGCGGCGTCGACCTGTTCTTCGAGGGTGATCAGCGCTGCTTCACTGGAGAGCGGCCCGAGAGTGGTGGCGCCGTCCATCGGGTCGCCCGGCTCCAGCCGTGACATCGCGTCGGTGAACTGGTCGAGAAAGCTGTCGGCGAGCGAGACATCCACGATGAAGCGCTTCCCGGCAACACAGCTCTGGCCGTTGTTGTTCATCTTGGCCACCATCGCCCATTTCAGCGTCTTGTCGACGTCGGCATCGTCCAGCACGATGAACGGGTCGCTCCCACCCAGTTCCATCGTGGACTTCTTGAGGTTCTGGCCGGCTCGTGCGGCGACGGACTTGCCTGCATCGGAACTTCCGGTGAGGCCGACGCCTTTGATCCGTGGGTCGTCGATGATGTCGTTCACCTGGTCGTACGACAGGAACAGGTTCGTGTAGAGACCAGCGGGCGCTCCGGCCTGGCGCCACAAGTCCTCGAAGGCGAGGGCGCATTGCGGGAC
>Ga0136639_10000825_pt1 | contig 10699 bp, 10 predicted proteins | sample AntDrymUQ8592106_2_FD_113739 | JGI IMG/M metagenome (GOLD analysis project Ga0136639, IMG submission 113739) | Polar desert sand microbial communities from Dry Valleys, Antarctica - metaG UQ859 (21.06) | ecosystem: Environmental > Terrestrial > Soil > Desert | place: Antarctica: Dry Valley...
GCGCGCCTCGGACATCCACATCGAGCCCGAGGAGCAGGTCTTCCACGTCCGCCTGCGCATCGACGGCATCCTGCATACGCGGTTGACATTACCCGCCAGCCGCTACCCGGCCGTTGCCTCGCGAGTGAAGCTCATCTCCGGCATGGACATCGCCGAGCGCCGGCTGCCGCAGGACGGCCGCCTCGGCACGCGCGTGAGTGGTCAGGAGGTGGACATCCGCGCATCGGCGGTACCGGCGGTGCACGGCGAGTCGCTGGTGCTGCGCCTGCTGCCCAAGGAGCGAAGGGAGCTGAGTCTTGAACGGCTCGGCTTTGCGCCGCGCGACCTCGACCTTTTCCGCAGATGGGCCCGCGAGCCCCACGGCATCGTGCTTGTGACCGGCCCCACCGGCTCGGGCAAGTCCACCACCCTGTACGGCACGCTGGAAGAGATGAACCAGCGCGACCGCAAGATCATCACCGTCGAGGATCCGGTCGAGTATCAGGTGCCGGGCGTAACCCAGATCCAGGCCAGCGCCGAGATCGGCTATACGTTCGCGCGCGCCTTGAGGGCGATCCTGCGCCAGGATCCGGACGTGATCATGATCGGCGAGATCCGCGATCTCGAGACAGCCGAGATCGCGGTCCAGTCCGCGCTCACGGGCCACCTCGTGCTGTCGACCCTGCACACCAACGACGCGGTGAGCGCGTTTACCCGTTTGATCAACATGGGCGTGGAGCCGTTCCTGCTCGCCACCAGCATCCGTGCGGTCCAGGCGCAGCGCCTGGTGCGCTGCGTCTGTCCGGACTGCGCGCTACCCACCGACGTGCTGCCGGCGGTCACGCGCCTGCTCGAGCCGCTGCTTGGCGCGGCGCCTGAACCCGCCGGCTGGATGCGCGCGGTCGGCTGCACGCGCTGCCAGGGCACGGGCTACCGCGGCCGCGTCGGCATCTACGAGCTCGTGGACGTCACCCCCGAGATGCAGGAACTGATCCTTGAGCGAGCCACCGCCGAAAGCATGCGAGCGCTGGCCACCGCGCAGGGGGGGCGGACCCTGCGTGAGGACGGTCTGCTGAAGGCGCGCCAGGGCTTGACGACGGTCGACGAGGTCGTGCGCGTCACCGGCGGCATCGTGGCAGACGCCTGAATCGCATGCAGTTCCGCTACCAGGCCATAGATAATGGCGGGCAGCCCGTCTCCGGCGTAGCGGAGGGGCGTTCCGAGCGCGAGGTCATGCGCCAGATCGCGCAGCAGAACCTGACGTTGGTCTCGTTTGCACAGGCCGATCAAGGGACGGCGCGCCGGCGCCGCGGGCGCGCATCCGTGCGCGAGCTGCAGTTGGTGCTGCAGGAATTCACGACCTTGCTGGAAGCCGGTGTCGCGCTGGTGACCGCACTGTCGTCGCTCGGAAAATCCAGCCACCATCCGCAGATCACCGGCGTGTTCACCGACATGGAACGGGCCGTCCGTCGCGGCGACAGCTTCAGCGCGGCGCTCCGCGCCTCCACGCTGCCGGTTCCCGATTACTTCCACCAACTGGTCGAGGCCGGCGAGGCGACGGGTCGTCTGGCCGAGTCGCTGCGCGCGGGCGTCGATCAGTTCGAGTACGACCAGCGCGTCAGTCAGGAGGTGCGCTCGGCGCTTGTCTACCCCGCAGTGCTGGTGGTCTCGGGCATCTCCGCAGTTGCGATCATCTTCCTGTGGGTGGTGCCCCGCTTCGGCAATCTGCTGACCCAGCATGGCGCGCAGATGCCCGCGCTGTCGCGCTGGACCATCACCATCGGGGTGTGGTTCAGCGAACATGTCTGGTGGGTCGCGGCCGCGCTCGCTGTCGCCGTTTTTGCGCTGCGCGCTGTTCTGCGGCGTCCGGGCATGCGTGACCGGCTTGCCGAACACGCGGCGGGCCTGCCGGTGCTGGGCGAGTGGCTGGTGGAAGCGGAGGTGGGCCGCTGGGCCAGCACCCTGGCGGCGTTGCTGGGAGGTCGCGTCGAGCTCATCCGCGCCCTGAACCTCGCCGCCGGATCGGTCCGCCTGGCTTTCCTGCGCAGCCGGCTGGCGCAGGTGGCAAAGTCGGTGAAGGCAGGCGTTCCCCTGTCGGCGGCACTGCGTGAGCACCGCGCCCTCAATCCCACCGGTTACGACCTGGTCGCTGTCGGCGAAGCCAGCGGCGAGCTCCCGAAGCTGCTGGCCGCGCTGGCGCGCCTGTACGAGACCACCGGGCGCGATCGCATGAAGCGCGCCCTGCAATTGATCGAGCCGCTGGCGATCATTATCATCGGCAGCGTGATTGGCCTGATCGTTACCGCCATCATCCTCGCCATTACCAGCGTCAACGATGTTCCGCTCTGACGCCATCCCGCCATGGAATCCTATGCCCGTTCCCGCAAAGTCCGCCGGATTCTCGCTTCTGGAGATGCTGGTCGTGTTGGTCATCATCGGGCTGATCGCGAGCCTGGTCGGGCCTCGGCTGTTCAGCCGCGTGGATACGTCGAAAGTCCAGGTCGCCGAGACCCAGGTGCGCATGCTGCGCGGCGCCGTGGAGACGTACCGGCTGGAAGTCGGCCGCCTGCCCACCGCGGGCGAAGGTCTGGGCGTGCTGTACCAGCGCCCCGTGGACGAACGCTCGCAGGCGCGCTGGCGAGGCCCCTACCTTGACGAACCCGTGCCGCTTGATCCCTGGGGCAACCCGTACCAGTACGGCATTCCCGGCCGCGATGGCATGCCGTTCGCCCTGTATTCACTGGGGGCGGATGGCGCACGCGGCGGGGAGGGCAACGATGCGGATGTCGGGTTCCTGCCGGCGCAGTGACCGTGGGGCAGGTCAAATGCTGTCGGCGGCGGGCTTCAGCCTGCTGGAACTGCTCGTGGTGCTCGCGCTGATCAGCATGATCACCGCCATGGTCGCACCCAGCCTGCAACGCACGTACAACGCCATCGCCGGCAGTGGCGAGCGCGCGGAGGTGCGTCGTCAGCTTGAGCGCCTGCCGCTGCTCGCGCGCGCAGCGGGCGAACCCATCGAATGGCCCGCTGGCGCCTCCGCCGTTCTCGCCGGGCGGATTGATTTGCCGGAGGGCTGGTCGGTGCGGCCGCTCGATCCGGTCCGCGTCGAGGCCAGCGGCGTCTGCCACCCGGCGCGGGTGCAGATGCAAGGGCGCGGGACTACCGATGAGGTAATTCTGTCTTCGCCGGATTGCCGGGTGCGCGATGTCCAGTAAGGCCCGGGCCCGTGGATTCTCGCTGCTCGAAGCGGTAGTGGCCTTGACCATCCTGGCGGCTGCCGGCCTGGCCCTGTTCGCCTCACTGACCCAGTCGGTGCAGATGGTGGGCCGGGCGGAACGGGCGCGCGAGGTCGACCTCGCCCTGCGCAATGCCATGGCGTGGGTCGAGCGGATCAACCCGATGGAAGCGCCCGAGGGGGAACGCGAGGTCGGCGCCTACGTCTTGCGCTGGCGGGCCGAACCGCTGGAGCCGCCGCGTGATGGTGCCACCGGTTACCTGCAGCCCGGCCTGCATCAGGTCGGGCTGTACCGGATGCAGCTCGAGCTCTGGCGCGATGGCGTCCTCGAGCGCGATGCGGCGCTCAGCCGCATCGGCTACCGCCAGGTCCGCAAGCCCCCGGCTCTATAGCTCATGCGCCCGCACCGCCGTCCCCGGCCCGCACCCGGCTTCACCCTGCTCGAGGCGATTGTCACGCTGGTGATCGTGTCGATGATCGTCACCCTGCTCATGCAGGCGCTGGGCCAGTCGCTGGACCTGCGCAGTCGCCTGCTGCGGCACCAGCGCCAGGCGACGGTCGCGAGCCTGCAGGAGCAATGGTTCCGCGATACCGTCGCCAGCGCGCTCGCGGACCTGCCCGATGGGCTCGGGCAGATGGCCGGCAGCGCCGATACGCTGGCGCTCGTCACGCCCCGGCCGCTCGACGGCGGTGGACCGGAGCGCGTGCGCTGGTCGTTGCAGCCCGTGCAGGGCGGATGGGCGCTACACTACGCCGATGCGACGTGGCCGGATCTGGTGGTCATTGAAGGCCCCCTGCGTGAGGCGGCCTTCGCCTATCTCGATGGTCTGGACACCTGGCACAGCGAATGGGCGCCGCAGGTTGGCGCGCAAGAGGTTCTGCCGCGCATGGTCCGGCTGCAGGCGCTTACGGCAACCGGCGAGATGCACTGGCTCGTGCCGATCGTGACCGATCCGCGCCCGCCGCGCTTCCTGCGACCCCAGGACGCCGCCGATGGCATCTGATGCGGTGCTTCGCAATTGATGGGATCAATGCAATGACTGCGGCGCCAAGCAAATCCCCCCTCACCCCCCTTTTCCAAAGGTGGGAACACGGTTTGCGCCCCTTTTCAAAAGGGGGGCACGGGTTTACCCCCTTTTTCCAAAGGAGGGGACACGGGTTTGCCCCCTTTGAAAAAGGGGGTCGCGCGCAGCGCGGGGGGATTTCTGTCCTGGCGCATGAGTTCCAGACAAGGTGAGGCACTACACTAGCCCGCGCCCGGCCCGCCCGCGCCCGTCCCCGCGCCGCGCCCGCCCGCGCCCGCCCGCGCCCGGCTTCGTGCTGGCGGTGACCCTCTGGCTGCTGGCCGGCATTGCGGTTGTCGTCGGCCTGGTCACGATCTGGAGCCTGGACGAGGTACGCGATGCCGCCCGCGACCGTGAAGTCGTCGAGGACCAGCTCGCCCTGCTCGGAACCCGCGACACCCTGATCTACCTCGCCGCCACCCGCGACATGACCCTTGCGGGGCTCCCGACCAGGCCGCTTGCGGATGACAAGCGCGCCACTCTCCTGCTTCACGAATTCGGCGCGTTCGACCGCACTCCCATCGGCGGTGAACTGCGCCTGGACGGCTCGGTGTATGAGGGCCTGGGCGGCACGTCGTTTGCCGTGCAGGACGAGGCCGGGCTTTTCTCGCTGTCCTGGCCGCAGGGCCGCGACATCGACCGGTTCCTTGCCTCCCAGGGCATCGCGCGCGAACAGATACCCAGCCTGCGCGACCCGTTGCTGGACTACATCGATCTGGACACCCTGCGCCACCTGCACGGTGCCGAGGCCGGCGAATACGAGCGGCAGTCGCTGCCGCCGCCGCCGAACCGGCGCCTGCTGTTGCCGGTCGAACTCGGCCGTATCCTGGGCTGGCGGGATCTGCCGCAGGCGCAACGCCTGGCGCTGGGGGACGTGACAACCACATTTTATTCCGGAGCCTTCAACCTCAATACCGCCCCCGAGGGCCTGCTGGCGGGCCTGCTGGGCGGATGTCCGGAAACCTGCGCGACGTTCCTGGCCCGGCGCGAGCAACGTCCATTTGCTTCCAGTCACGAAATCGAGACCCTGCTGGGGGTGCGGCTGCCCGGCGACAGCGCGGTGGACTACCGTTATGCACCGTCCGACACGCTGCGCCTGACACTGTGGGGCGGGACGGGCACTGCCTGGCGTATCCATGTACAGTTCGCTGCTTTGGCGGACCAGCATGCGCCGTGGTATGTCCTTGCTGCCTACCCCGTTTCGCGTCCTTCCCGACATGCAACTGCGCAACCAACTGACAGCGATCTTTTCGCCGACCCGGCGGCTGATCGGCGATGATCCATCGATTCTGCGCCAGGGCGGGCCCCTGGGTTCGCTGGAATGGGTCGTGCCGCGCGCGCAATGCCACTATCGACGGCTCGACTTTTCGGCGCTGCCGCCGCGCCAGCGCGTGCCCGCGGCCCGGCTCGCGGTGCGCCGCCATGAGCTGGCGCCAGGGTCGCTGCACCACATCGCCTGGCGCGGCGGCATCGCCCACACATGGACCTGGCCGCAGCCCGATGCCGCGCTCGCGCAGGCTGAGCAGGCCTGGCTGCCGGAAACGCTGCTGCGTGCGCCGCCTGTGATCGACGGCCCGCGCCTGTTGAGGCAAGTGCAGGGGGTCGAGGGCCAGCTCTGGCGCGATCGCCAACTGGTGACCAGCCAGTGGTGGCCCGAGCCGCCCGGCCGCGACGCGTGGCGACGCTTCCTGCGCGCCGGCGGGCTTGGCCCTGAGGCCTCCGAGTCCGTACCGGAGCCACAGGCGCTGCCGTGGTCCAGCACCCCATGGGGCGATGTCAGGCGCGGCCTGCCGGGCTCGCCTCACGCATTGGAGCGGCTGGCCTGGAGTGCCGGGCTTGGTATCGTTGCCCTGGGCCTGGGCTGGCAACTGGCCGCTCAGGCGACCTGGACCGTTGCGCTGGCGCGAGTGGAGTCCCGGATCGAGACCCTGCGGGCCCAGGCGACGCCGCTGCTGGAGGCGCGCGAACGTGCCGATACGGCGCTGCAGGCACTTCACCGCTATCGGGACCTGCAGGGTGGAGCCAATGACTACGTCATGATGGCTGACGTCCTGCAGCCGTTGCCGGCCGATGCCCGTCTGGGCGCCTGGCAGCGCGAGGGCCTACGCCTGCAGGTGGGCGTGCTGTCGGCCGAGTCCGATCCGCGCCGTTACGTTTCGGCGTTCGACGGCCACCCGCAACTGGCCGACGTTGCCGCCAACCCGGCCAATGACGCCAGCGGCATGCAACTCGACTTCACCCTCGCGCCCGCCGCGGCGGCCGGCAGCACTGCGGCCGACAGCGACACCGCCGGCAAAACCGACCAAGCCGACACCGCCGCGAAGACCGTCCCATGATGGCGCCGCAGTGGCAACAGGCCCGCCAGCAGTGGAGCCAGAGCCGGCGCCTGCGGACCGGTGCCCTGGTGGTCGGGGTGTTCCTGGGGCTGCACCTGATACTGGGCCTGTCCGATCGCCAGCGCGTGCTGTCCGAAACCTACGGCCAGCAGGCGACCATGCTCGCCCGGCTCGGCGAAGCCAGCCGCGAGTCCGCCTGGCCGCAACGCGCTGCGCAGGCCGAAGCCGCGCTCGCCGCAACCCGTGAGTCGGTGCCTGAAGTCAGCAGTGCCGGGCTTGCGCAAGCCGAGCTCCAGGCGTGGCTGACCGGCCAGGCAGCCACCGCCGGGTTGGGTGCCCCGCAGGTACGCGCTGAGGCCACCCTGGACGTCCCCGGCCAGCCCGAACTCTGGCAGGTGATTGCCCGGCTCGACGCCACCGTGCCCGCCGGTCAGCTGGAAGGCTTGCTGCGCACGCTGTCGGCCGGCCTGCCGTGGATCCAGGCCGAGCGCCTGGATGTGGTTGCGGGCACCGAGATGAGGCTGGGCTTGATCGTGCGCGGCTACTACCGCAAGCCGTCGCCGTCCGCCCTCAAGGCCCGGCCCCTGGAGCCGTCGCCGTGACGCCGGTGTGGCGCAAGGCATGGCCGGCCATCGCTGCCCTGCTGGTGGGCGCTTTGGGGTACGCGTTGTTGGGCAACAGCCCGCGGTCCAGCGCGGCGCGTGTGACCACCCAGGCCGCATGGGCGCCGCCCGTCCAGTCGGCGCCCGACCTGGCCGCGGCCCAGGCCCTGTGGAGCACGCGCCCGCCATGGGGCGCTGCGGCGGCCGGTCAATCGGCGCAAGCTGCCGTGCCCAGTGCCATCCCGGTGGGTGTGGTGATGGACCGCGGCGGGCTGCAGGCCGTGTTTGCGTTGCCCGGTGCGATCCCGTTCCATGTGCGCCAGGGCGACCCACTGCCGGGCGGCGGTCAGGTGACCGCGATCTCACGCTCCCAGGTGACCTGGACCGATGCCGCCGGCAACACCCAGCAGCGTGAGCTGATGGTCGGCCCGGTACCCCCCACGACCTCCGGTGGCTGAGGCTCGCGAGCCCCACCGCCATTCCTGCCCTTTTTTCGACTTGTTGATGCCATGACCCGAACCCTGCACCCCGCCAAGACCTGTAACCCACGACTGCGCGAGACCCATCGCCGGTGCGCCGGCCGCCGCGCAGTGACCGTGCTGTCGGCGCTGCTCACTGTGATGCTGGCGGCCTGCGCGACCACGCCTGCGCCTGCTTTCCCCGATCCCTTGCGCGCGCCCAAGCCCCAGGCCGCGGCCGAAGCGGTGCCCGAGGCGGCCAGCGCGGTCAAGCGCACCCGGCCGCGCATCGAGACCGGCCCCACGGTGAACAGCGCGCCCGCCGCGACCAGCCCAAGGCGCGACGTGCCGCCCATCCGCAGCGGCGACGCGGTCTCACTGGTGCTCGACAGCGTGCCCCTGAGCGCCTTCATCAACGTCGTGTTCGGCACCGAGCTGGGTTTCTCGCTGGAGATCGAGCAATCGGTGCGCGAGCGCACCGAGCTGGTCAGCCTGCGCCTGGTCCGGCCCGAGTCGCCGCGCCGCCTGTACCTCATTGCCGAGGAGGTGCTGGCGCGTTATGGCGTCAGCGTGATCCAGAAGGCAGGCGTGCTGCGCTTCGCCCCCACCGATGCCGCCTCCTCGCCGCCGCGCCTGATCAGCGCCCGCGCCCTGCCCGCCGTGCCCGCCGGCGAGCGGCCGGTGTTCGTGGCGATGCCGCTGGACGTGGTCGAGCCGGGCCGGATCGCCGGCCAGATGCGCGGCCTGTTCGGCGCCCAGCCCGGCGTCACCTTTACCGAGATGCCGGAGGCCAATGCGCTGCTGATCGGCGGCCCGCAGCAATCGGTGCAGGCGGCGATGGAGGCGGTGGCCGTGCTCGACCGCGCCGCCCTGCGCGACAAGCGCTCGCTGCGCATCAATCCGCTCTACGTCAGTGTCACCGTGCTGGCCCGCGAGCTGCGCGAGGTGCTGGTGGCGCAGGGGTATTCGGTGCGCGGCGGGCCCGGCTCATCCGGCGCGCTGGCGTTTGTGCCGGTGTCCTCGGCCAACGCCCTGATCGTCTTCGGCGAATCCCAGCAGGCCCTGACCGCGGCGGCGGAATGGGCCGAGCGGCTGGACCAGCCCAGCGACGAAAACATGGGCGATGGCGGCGTGTATCTGTACGCCGCCCGCCACACCACGGTCGAAACCCTGCTGCCGGTGTTGCAGACCCTGATCGGCAGCGGCGCGGCCGACACGGCTGCGGCCGTGCCCGCGGCCGACGGGGCGCCGGCGGCAGCCCCGGCCCGCGCCACCGCGCTCGGCGGCGTTTCCGGCCAACTGGCGGTGGACCCGATCCGCAACGTCATCGTCTACCAGGGCGACGGCCAGCGCTGGCGCGCCATCCAGGGCATATTGGCGCGCCTGGACCAGCCCGCGCGCCAGGTGGTGATCGAGGTCACCATCGCCGAGATCAGCCTCACCGACGAGTTCGCCCACGGCGTCGAGTGGGCGCTCAACAACATCGGCTTCAACGATTTCAAGGGCGGGCTCACCGCTCTGGCCGGCACGGCGCTCAACGCCGGCGGCGTGGTCTGGAGCCCGATCTCCTCGTCCGGCCAGGTACGCGCCATTGTCAACCTGTTCGCCCGCGACAGCCGCGTGACCATCCTGTCGACGCCGCGCCTGCTGGTGAAAAGCGGTTCCAGCGCCAGCATCGATGTCGGCACCGAGGTCCCCATCATCACCAGCCAGGCCACCGCGCCCGACCTGCCCAACTTCGACGTGCGCAACAGCCCCTCCATCCTGCAACAGGTGCAGTACCGCAAGACCGGCGTACTGCTGGAGATCGAGGCGGTGGTGCACTCCGGCCAGCGCGTGGACCTGAAGGTCAAGCAGGAAGTCAGCGAGGCCACCCTCACCGACACCAGCGAGATCTCCTCGCCCAGCATCTTCAGCCGCCGGCTGAGCACCAGCCTGAGCCTGTCCGATGGCGAAAGCATGCTGCTGGGCGGCCTGATCTCCTCCAGCCGCACCGATGGTAAAAGTCGCGTGCCGCTGCTGGGCGACATCCCGGTGGTGGGCCGGCTGTTCCAGAACCGCCGCCGCGATCAGACCCGCACCGAACTGCTGATGCTGATCACCCCGTACGTGGTCGAGGACGCCTCCCAGGCCCGCGCCATCACCGACGCGATCCGCAGCCGCTTCGGCGCCGACGAGCCCTGATCGGGCGGCACGCGCCATCGCAGGGTGGGCCTTGGCCCACCTGCGGGACTTTTCCTGTAGTGCCGAGCTTGCTCGGCACGCCCCTCGGCACACCACCTCGGCACACCACGCCAGGCGCGAAACATGAAGCGTTCATTGCGCCCGTCGACACTTTATCAACAAGGGTTGACTAGGTTAAAAATGCGTGCCAGCATCAGCCCACGTCTTGAAGCAGTGAAGCGTAGTTGCATGCGCGGCGACAGGCCCGGGGGGTTGGCAGGGGCAAGACAACCTGCCTGCCACGATGGAGCCTGATCGCGGTGCTGGCGCCAGCACGTGCGTGCGGGAGCTGAGCGGTGGCGGGGCGTGAATCATTTTTATTCCGGAACAAAACTCTAAGCTTAGGAGCTCCAAATACCATGACCATGAACAAGAAAATCCTCGCCGTTGCCATTGTTGGCGGCCTGTTTTCCACCGCCGCCCAGGCGCAGGTGAACATCACGCCCGCCAACCCGGTCCCTGTGCTCTATGCCAGCGAGATCATCGCCACCCTTGCCGCCCCGGTGACCCTGACCGGCGTTACTGCCAACGGCATCCTTGCGGATCTTGGCTCTGTCTTCGCTGCGTCCACAACCTACTGGGCGCGCATCGAGTGCTCCCCGACAATCCGGTTTGGCCTCAACGCTGGGGCGACGGTAACAAATGCTGGCATAGTTGGATCGGTCAGCGGCCAACTCACCAACGTGCTCACCTTCTCGATCACGTCACCCGGCGCCGGGCTGGCCACCACCGACACCTTCACCACCACCGGCAACATGATCATCGACGCCGCCACCGCGGGCACCTGCAACTACTCGCTGTA
>Ga0136639_10000826_pt1 | contig 10697 bp, 9 predicted proteins | sample AntDrymUQ8592106_2_FD_113739 | JGI IMG/M metagenome (GOLD analysis project Ga0136639, IMG submission 113739) | Polar desert sand microbial communities from Dry Valleys, Antarctica - metaG UQ859 (21.06) | ecosystem: Environmental > Terrestrial > Soil > Desert | place: Antarctica: Dry Valley...
AGGTTGTATAGGCTTTCAAACTATATAGTTGTCTAGGTTCAGGGTGAAGAGTTTGGCTCTAGGAGCGGCTTTCGCCGGTTCCGTGTCGCTGCTGCTCTCGACCGCTTTACTAATATAGCTTGCCCTCATCGGTCTTGTCAACCCTTTTGTCGAAATTAGTTTAATAATAATTGGTTGGTGTTGAGAAAACGATTGAAACTCTAGTCTCTGAGCACTCTGGCGACTGCTAATCCAGATAGAAAAGCATCCTCTACTTTACGCCCACGACACCAGTCGCCCATGCAGAATAAAGGCGCAGGAGTATCGATCGATAAATATAAATCAGTTGACCTTAGTTCTGAGGACAAAGGTTGAGGCAATTTAGGGATGGCATACCGCCAGAGGTGCGGTTCTTGCCACTGAAAATCTTGAAACCATGTAAATAAGCGTTCGCTAGCACGTTCTAGCATTAGCACGCTAGCTATATCCGTATCTTGAGGGTGGGGGTACTTAGCGGCAAATTCAGCCGTACTTTGGAGCACAAAAACTGGTGGTACTGGTTGTCTGCGTTTGCTACTATCTAATCCCAGCCAAGCCAGGATCGAATCGTCTGAGCAGGTAACTGATTTGACATGGGGATAGGCTGCTTCCCATTCAGCTAGTTGAAGAGGTGTATAACCTGCGGCAAGTGCGATCGAAGGATAAAATTCGATTGATTTCAAGTCATTGAAGAATTTAATGGGTAGCAGATTTGCCACAGGTGTGAGGAGATCTACTGCTTGAGGAGCAGGGATGGCGAGGATGACGGTGTAGGCAAGAATTTCTGCTGGCTCGTTACCATCGAGTTGCAGTCGCCACATATTGCCCTGCGGCTGGATCGAGATTGCCCGTTGTCCGAAGCTGAGATTTAGATCCGCCGCTAAGTATTTGGCAATTTGATTCATGCCACCAGGGGCAACATAGCGCGGGTAAATATCGGAATTGGGAAGCATTCTTCCTGCTGGTGTTAGAGTATGTACCGTATCTGTCCAAGGAGTAACAATATTGGCGGCAATCAGTCGATCGAATAATTTGCGAAATTCCTCACCTTGTGGTGAAATGTAGCAAGTGCCGCGATCGACACAGGTATCAAACATCCGCCGTGTAGTTAATCTGCCGCCGACACCCCGAGATTTTTCAAAGATGCCAATCCCTTGATAACCAGCAGCTTGAAGTTCGCGGGCGCAAGTAATGCCCGCGATACCAGCTCCAACAATCGCGATTTCTAAATGAGTAGTCATGGTAAGGAAGTGGGAGATGTGGATTAAACGATCGACAGCTTGCTACCTAGTTGACAATCGATGCAGGTGAATGTGTAGTAAGCAAGTTTGATTTCGATCGAGGCGGACGAAGACAAGCAATCTCAGCTAGAAGAATATTGTCAGGCAGCCAATAATCTGACCATAAGATATTAACTTATTGGGATTAGACTCACGGGATGAAGGGTTTCCTAAACATTCCGATCGTACTCCGATAGATTTGATATAATCAGAAACTGTAACTATTATTACTAAATAATATTAATTCGATGCTCTTTCAGAGAGGCTACGCCAACGAATGTTAGAACTAAAACTAGAACGACTTCACCATCTATTTGTAGAAATGGATCGAGCATTGATTGCTTATTCTGGCGGGATTGATAGTACTCTGGTTGCGAAAATTGCCTATGATGTTTTGGGCGATCGAGCCTTGGCTGTGACGGCTAAATCACCATCATTACTACCTGAAGAATTGGCAGATGCGATCGAGCAAGCCAAGTCGATCGGTATTGCCCATCAGATTGTTGAAACTCACGAAATGGACAATCCTAATTATTCATCTAATCCGGTTAATCGGTGCTATTTTTGTAAGAGTGAACTTCACGATACACTCAAGCCATTAGGATTAAAGCTCGGCTACCAATATGTCATTGATGGTGTCAATGCTGACGATCTCCAAGATTATCGCCCAGGTATTCAGGCGGCTAAGGAACGGGGTGCTAGGTCGCCTTTAGCAGAGCTAGGAATTACTAAAATGGAAGTCCGCGAGATTGCCAAGTTTCTGGGTTTATCATGTTGGAACAAACCCGCTCAACCATGCTTGAGTTCGCGGTTTCCGTATGGGGAAGAGATCACAATTCCAAAATTAAATCGGGTGGGCAGAGCTGAGATCTATCTGCGAAGATTGGGATATGAAAATGTGCGTGTCCGATCGAGTGAAGACACTGCCAAGATTGAGTTACCAGCCGAGTTAATTCAAAAGTTTGTCGCTCAAACCAATCTAGTTGAATTAACCGAAACCTTTCGATCGTTCGGGTTTATATATGTCACTCTAGATTTAGAAGGATATCGCAGCGGTAAATTGAATCAGGTGTTACCCCAATCGATCGTTAATTAATGATTATATTAATTATAATTATCAAAATTAGCTTTGTCGATCGAGTCTGTCGAGTAACCATAGCGAACACACGATGCCGATAAAATGAGCAGTAATCGTATGTGTATTTGCCAACACGATAAAAATATCTAAAGGATGAATAATTTTACTCAAAGCATCAGGGCTAAATATTGCCCCAGGTACTGCCGTAGATAAGGATTTACCGAGCAGCGTTCCCGCAATGGATTCGGCACCCATCACACTCGATCCCATCCCCAGGATCGAACATAGTAACCCCCAACGCACAATTTGGATCGTCTCAGCTTTTTTGGGGCGGAGATCGGGGTTTTTAAGCTTGCGGGAGACGATCACATACCGAAATGACCAGTAAGTGCTGCCGTAGAGGATCAGCAAGCCACCGATGGCAAACAGCAAACTGCCACCCGTACCAGGATTACTCGCGCCCGTACTGGCAAACGGTAGGGAAAATAAAAAAATCAAACTAGATACCACCGCCAGCACGAGTTGCAGCCAAAAACCCGTCCAGCCGACTCGCCGGAGTTGAGCGGCAATTTTTCTTACAGCCTGTGATGTATTACTGTTAATTTCGAGGTCGGACATAAATAATAATTAAGAAATTAGTAAGAAAGTCGAATAATTATCCCTTGGCGTAAATTGAATGAGTTAAGCTAAAAACTGAGTATCTAAAATTTGCTCAAACAATTTTTCAACCCCGTTACCCACAGAAATTGTTTTCCTGTCTTGCTTAGAGCGACCGATCTCGGTCTGTTTTCCTCAGTGCTGACGCTATCGACGTTGCATCTGGCTTTAGAGCTGGATAAGGATTAGATCGAACACCAATATTATAAGGTGGTAACAGCTATGAACTTTGAAGATATCTATTGCTTTTTCCGCAATCCGCCCCCACTGTATCTAAATCAGGAGTTAGCGGTTTGCTACATTCTCGATATTTTGCTCCAGGGTGATTCTTATGGTACTGAATTGATTGCTAGATTGGAGCATGAATCTTCAACCTATCGGCTTTCAGATACCGTTTTATATAGTGCGATTAAGTTCTTGGAAGCCAATGGTACTATTGTTGGCTACTGGAAAAAAGTTGAAGGTCGCGGCCGTCCGCGCCGGATGTATCAGATTGATGCTGAATGGACAGCTAAAGCCAAGGAACTCGCGTATTTTTGGAAACGGTATGCTGATACTCATTCTATCCCCTCTGACACCACATCTTTCGATAGTGCGCGACTATCGATCGGTAGTTAGCAATTAAAGAATCAGGATGGTGAAAAGTCACTGCTACTCGTTGGCGCACTTGCGATCTGTGCGTAGTCGCTGGCGTTGGCAGACCCTACCGTCAGGTAGTAGCTCGTCCACTGGAAAGTCGATTTGCAGGTGCTGTGCCTGCTTTTTTATTGGTCGAATGTGTTAGCTTAAAATTGCCGAATTGACGGTCTAGATCGTCAGTAAGCTGACATCTGATGCTAACTTAGCGGATAAATTTACTGCGGTCTCGCTACTGGTAAATGAACGCTCGATGCAACTGTCAATACTGCTGCCGATCGAGATACTACACTACAATTATGCTCAGTGCGAGCTGTCAACTGAATTAATAATGGCTACCAAACGGATTTTACTCTGGTATCGTAACGATTTGCGTTTGCACGACCATCAACCGCTAACGCAGGCTCTCAATGAGGGTGCTAGCATAATTCCATTCTATTGCTTTGACGATCGCCATTTTGGACAGACACGGTTTGGGTTTCCCAAAACTGGTGCATTTAGAGCGCAGTTTTTGCTCGAAAGTCTTGCCGATTTGCAGCATTCGCTCCAAACTTGCGGTAGCGATCTCGTGATTAGACGTGGTGCGGCTGAAGTCGTCATTCCCGAATTAGTTACTCAATTGGGAATTACTGATGTTTATTATCATCAGGAAGTCACCGCCGAAGAATTAGCCGTTACCAAGCCGCTTGAAGCCCAGCTCAAGGCGATGAATGTCAACCATCGATCTTTTTGGGGTCACACCCTCTATCACATCCAGGATCTACCGTTTGGCTTACCAAATATCCCAGAACTCTTTACCAAGTTCCGTAAGGATGTCGAGCGAGATAGTCAGATTCGATCTTGTTTGCCCACCCCAACTACTTTGCCCCCACTTCCAGCAGATATCGACCTGCACAAGTTGCCTAGCTTGACCGATTTGGGGCTAGCAGCACCCGAATCTGACTCGCGGGGTGTATTGGCATATCATGGCGGAGAAATGGCAGGAATCGCCCGATTAGATGAGTATATCTGGCAACATGACCGGTTACGCATCTATAAGGAGACTCGCAATGGGATGTTAGGTGCTGATTATTCTTCTAAATTTTCGGCTTGGCTGGCTTTGGGCTGTCTTTCGCCGCGCTATATTGCCGCGCAAGTCGGGAAATATGAGGATGAGCGGATTGAAAATGATTCAACTTATTGGTTGATTTTCGAGCTATTGTGGCGGGATTATTTTCGGTTTATTTGCGCCAAACATGGTGTCAGCATGTTCAAATTATCGGGACTTCAAGGAGTCGATCTAAGTTGGAAACAAGACTGGGAGCGATTCGATCTGTGGCGGGAGGGGAAAACGGGATTTCCGCTGGTAGATGCGAATATGCGAGAGCTGGCGGCGACTGGCTACATGTCCAATCGCGGTCGTCAAAATGTAGCGAGTTTCTTGACTAAAAATCTTGGTATCGATTGGCGGATGGGTGCCGAATGGTTTGAATCTGTACTAATTGACTATGATGTTTGTAGTAATTGGGGCAATTGGAACTATACGGCTGGTGTGGGTAATGATGCACGCGGTTTCCGCTTTTTCAATATTATCAAACAGTCCAATGACTACGATCGCGAAGGTAAGTACGTCAAACACTGGCTGCCAGAACTAGAAGGAGTTCCCGCCGCCAAAGTTCACGAGCCTTGGAAACTTTTACCGATCGAACAACAACGTTTTGGTGTTAATATTGGTGTCGATTATCCTCAGCCAGTGGTCGATTTGTTTAAGTCTGCCCGCACGAATGAACTGATCTATAATATGGCTTTTAATATGCCGACTAGTTCTAGCGATCGATCTGTAGCAAAACGCCGTTCTAAGTAGATGAAGATAAATGTATCTGAGCAATTAGTACAGCCTCAATTGTAGATGGTGGGCAGTGCCCACCCTACTTCTGACTTATCTGATACAATACCTAAGTAGGCAGAAGCGATCGCTGACAACTCGGGCAAACAGCATGAATAGTTAACTGGCAATCGAGCAGATGATAACCTTCTTTCTTAGAAGTTTTGTCGCCGATTTTTAAGACTGATTCATTCTTAAACTCGATCGTTTGATTACATTTGACGCAGATCAGATGGTGGTGGTGGTGGTAGGGCTGATTGATTTCATAATGTTTGTGATCCTCAGCTAGTTCCAGTTCGCGCAAAATACCCATCCGCGCCATCAGTTTGACGGTACGGTAAATTGTGGACAAGCTAATATCATGTCCTTCACTATGTAGCAATTCGCAGAGATCTTCTGCACTCAGATGCCTACCTGCTGCTAAGTTCTGAAATATATCTAGAATAATTTCTCGTTGGGGTGTCAGTCTCCAGCCCCGTTCGTGTAGTTCAGCTTTGAGAGAGTCTGCTGTATAGAATGACATACTCATCACCTGGTTTTTATCATTACATTCCATCATATCTGAGTTGGGATCTATTTGCAAGAAGCAAGTCTTATTGAGAATAAGTCTCTTTTAAAATTCGGAATTGAGACACGATCGCCGTTGTTAACACCATCTGTTTAACCACACTCAATTGAATTAAAATGTAGGTGTCACTGCATCGTATCTTATGCTCAAATCTAACGATCGAGCTAAATTACGACTCTTGCCAACTTTGCTGTCAACTGTTTAATCGATCGGCTACTTGCCTGAACCTCAAAATCAGTGCCCACTATGATTAGACGCTTTCAACCACTGGGTCTGTTCAGCTCACTGCTACTATGCCTGAGTAGCTGTAGTAGTCTATTTGTTGGCAAAACTGCACCAATCCGCCCAGGGATCATCCGCGTGTGGGCACACTCGGGACAAGCCGCCGAGCGGCAAGTCTTGGAGCAACAAGTCCAAAGGTTTAATGCGGCTCGGACGGGGACGACGGTGGAACTGACTTTTATTCCAGAGGGTTCCTATAACGCTCAAGTGCAAGCTGCTGCCTTATCGAAAGATTTACCCGATGTCCTCGAATTCGATGGGCCATTCGTGTATAACTATGTCTGGCAACAAAATCTCGTGCCGATGGACAAGCTGATTTCGGCATCAGTCAAACAAGATTTATTACCATCAATTCTCCAGCAGGGCACATATCACGGGCGGTTGTATTCCGTGGCTACCTTTGATTCGGGGCTGGGGTTGTACGGTCGTCGCAGCCAGCTTCAAGCCGCTGGAATTAGAGTCCCCAAGGGGAACAAAGATGCGTGGACGGTGGCGGAATTCGATCGAGCTTTGTCCGCATTGGCAGCGCGCGACCCCGACGGGCAAGTGCTCGATCTCAAGCTCAATTTGCGCGGTGAGTGGGTGACTTATGGCTTTTTACCAATTATTCAGTCGGCTGGTGGCAAAGCAAATGGCAGCCTGAACAGCCCTAGCGCAGTCACCGCGATGCAGTCAGTCCAAAATTGGTTAAAACAGGGGTATGTAGATCCCAACATCGATGATGCGGCGTTTACGAGTGGCAGAGTACCACTCTCCTGGGTGGGTCACTGGGCTTATAAAGACTATGCCAAAGCCGTCGGTAAAGATCTAGTGGTATTGCCATTACCCAACTTTGGGCAGGGTTCCAAGACTGCTCAAGGCTCGTGGAATTGGGGAATTACAACCAATTGCCCAACTTCAACATGTCAAAAATCGGCGATGAGTTTCCTCGAATTTTTACTTCAACCGCAAGAAGTCTTAGCAATGGCGAACGTCAATGGAGCCGTACCGGGCACTAAGCAAGCGATCGCGCGATCTCAACTCTATGCTCCCACTGGCCCCTTACACCTATTTGCCGCCCAACTACTCGCAGGTGAAACCGTACCGCGCCCCCAAACGCCAGCTTACCCAGTCATTACCGCCGCTTTTCAAGAAGCATTTGCCAATATTCGCAACGGCTTACCCGTCAAAACAGCTCTAGATAAGGCAGCGAGATCGATCGATCTCGATCTCCAAGACAACCAAAATTATCCCGATCTCACTGGGAGGTCTCCATGATGCATAAATCCTCAACCCAGGATGCCCAAACAGCTCTACTAATGGCTGCGCCCGCATTACTCGGCTTGCTGCTATTCGTTGCCGTGCCATTTCTCCTCGCCGTCGCGATTTCTGTTACCAATCTCCGCCTCGGATCGCCCCTACCGCTCCAGTTTTTAGGGTTGGCACAGTATCGGCGAGTGCTGCTAGATCCGAACTTTCGGCAAGCTCTACTCAATAATGGTCTGTTTGCGCTGGTAATGGTGCCCCTGCAAACAGCCCTAGCATTGGGGATGGCTCTACTCATCAACCGTCCACTACCAGGGATGACGATTTTCCGCACGATCTTTTTTATGCCAGTCGTGTTTCCGATGGCTCTGGTGGCGGTAATTTGGACGATTATTTATGCCCCGAGCGCGAACGGGATGATGAATGCTTTATTGGAGTCGATAACGCTCGGTTTGTGGGAGCCGAAAGACTTTCTCAACGACCCGAACTTGGCACTACCAGCAATTATGTTGTTGTCACTCTGGCAGGGGGCAGGGTTTCAGATGGTGATTATTTTGGCAGGATTACAGGCGATTTCTAGCTCCTTGTATGAAGCAGCCGCGATCGATGGTAGCAATAAATGGAATCAGTTTCGCTACATTACTCTCCCCCAACTGCGGAATACGCTGATTTTTGTGATGCTGGTGACTTCCATACTCTCATTTAGGCTATTCGATCAAGTCCAAATCATGACCCAAGGCGGCCCCAATGGGGCGACGACGACGGTAATGTATGAGGCAGTCAAGGCATCATTCGAGCAGCAAAAGATGGCTAAAGGTGCTGCAATGACAGTCATATTTTTCGCGATCGTGTTGGCAATTACCTCATTGCAAAGAGTTCTGATACCAGAAGAAAATGCGATCGATTAAATATATCTTTTCTTGATTTTCAAATTAGCTCTTAAGTCCAACAACTCAGCGAAAAAACGATGTAGGTATGAGTACTCCTTCTCGGATGTTCCAACAGGAAGATGAAGACTAGATATTGCTAGGATGAAGTTAAATACCCTGGAGATCGTATTATGCCTGACCGAACTCAACCAGAGCAATTTATGCCAAACCGCCAGGTAAATCGATCGCGGTCGAGTTTAATTAGCTATGCTCTAATGATATTGCTAGCTTTGCTATTTGTGGCACCGATCGCCTTTATGTTTGTGGCTAGTCTCAAGCCTGATGAGCTAGTCTTATCACAAGCTGGCACTCTGCAAGGGTTTATCCCCGTACCAGCTTCACTCCAAAACTATCAAGATGTATTTGAAAGAGTCAATTTTGGGCAGTTTTTTATAAATTCATTATTAATTAATAGCTCGATCGTCCTGGGGGGATTGGTAATTAATTCAATGGCGGGTTATGCTTTTGCGCGACTGCGGTGGCGGGGAAGAAGTACGCTCTTATTAGTAGTACTGGCTTTGATGATTATTCCATTTGAAGCGATCGCGGTGCCGTTATTTTTTCAGGTGACTCTATTGGGTTGGCGCAATACTTATCTGGCGCAAATTTTACCGTTTATCGCTAATGCTTTCTCAATTTATCTGTTTTACACCTTTTTTATCGGCTTACCTAAAGAACTCGAAGAAGCAGCGCGAATTGATGGAGCCAGCATCTTTCGTACCTTCTGGGAAATTATTGTACCAATTTCTAAACCTGTATTTGCGACGGTGACGATCTTGACTTTTTTGACTCAGTGGGGGTCTTTTCTGTGGCCGTTAATGGTGACGATTGACGAGCAGGTGCGACCTTTACCGGTGGCGATTGCTTCCTTTCAAACTTTACCGCCGATTCAGTGGGCGGATATTATGAGTTTTGGGGTGATGATGGTGGCACCGATTTTAATAGTATTTTTAGTCTTCCAGAAGTGGTTTGTTGAAGGGGTGGCTTCGACAGGGACTAAAGGGTAGGGAGATGGGAGATGGGAGATGAGAGATGGAAGTTTAGAGTAAGGAGGAGAGCAGATTGTGGCAAGTGTAAAATTCGATCGAGTGTTTAAGGTTTATGATAATGGTCAAACGGCAATCAAAGACTTGTCTTTGGAGATTGCTGATGGCGAATTTTTGGTGTTTGTGGGGCCTTCTGGTTGTGGCAAATCGACGGCATTGAGAATGTTGGCTGGATTAGAGGATATTTCGGCGGGTAAAATTCTGATTGGCGATCGAGTGATCAATGACCAAACGCCCCAACAGCGCAATATTGCGATGGTGTTTCAGAATTACGCGCTATATCCACACATGAGTGTGCGTCAAAATTTGGAATTTCCACTGCGGATGCTGAAGTTGTCTAAACAACAGATCGATGCACTAGTGGCGGAGGCGGCACAGAAGCTCGGCTTGATGGAACTAATGGAACGCAAGCCCAAACAGCTTTCTGGAGGGCAGCGACAGCGGGTAGCGATGGGACGGGCGATCGTTCGCGATCCGGCGGTATTTTTGATGGACGAACCGCTGTCTAATCTCGATGCCAAGATGCGATCGCAGATTCGGACGGAGATTACCAGTCTCCAACAACGGATGAATACCACGATGGTGTATGTCACCCACGATCAAGTTGAGGCGATGACAATGGGCGATCGCGTGGCGGTGATGCGATCGGGTAAGCTGCAACAAATCAGCTCCCCACAAGATCTCTACGATCGCCCTACAAACATCTTTGTGGCGGGGTTTCTCGGTTCGCCAGCGATGAATATTTGGCGGAGCCAAATTAGGCAGGATGAGCTGGGCAATCTGACGCTCGATGTGGGCGGACAAGCTCTCAGGCTCGACGCAAAGCTACGCCAACGTTATCAACATTTAGATCGATATCTGGCGCAGGATCTCCTCGTCGGCTTGCGTCCAGAAGCTTTTAACGTTGCCCAAACAAATGCCAGCAACTCAATTTCGGTTGAGGTTAAAACGGTCGAAGTGCTGGGTCATGAAACGATCGTCTATGCTAAGGCGGCGATCGACAAGATCGATCCAGATGAGTACACGAGCGGACAAGATCGCCACAGCCAGCCAATCGATCGTCAAGATAATTCCATGTTAATTATGCGGGTCGC
>Ga0136639_10000827_pt1 | contig 10696 bp, 7 predicted proteins | sample AntDrymUQ8592106_2_FD_113739 | JGI IMG/M metagenome (GOLD analysis project Ga0136639, IMG submission 113739) | Polar desert sand microbial communities from Dry Valleys, Antarctica - metaG UQ859 (21.06) | ecosystem: Environmental > Terrestrial > Soil > Desert | place: Antarctica: Dry Valley...
CCCTCGGCCTGGGCAACATCGCCCCGGTCACCGGGGTGGGTCCGGTTGCGGCCCCCACCGCCGCCTATGGCAAGTGCACCCTCGCCTCCCCCGGCAAGGATACCACCACCGGTCATTGGGAGATGGTCGGCATCCATCTTGATAAGCCGCTCCCGCTTTACCCGCAAGGCTTTGACCCTGCCTTTATGAAAGCCTTTGAGGACCGCATCGGTCGCGACACCCTCGGCAACAAGGCCGCTTCCGGTACAGATATCATGGCCGAACTCGGCGATGAACACGTTCGCACCGGCTCGCCGATCATCTATACCTCCGCCGATAGCGTCTTCCAGATTGCCGCGCATGAAGAGGTGATCCCGCTCTGGGAGCTCTACAAAATCTGTGAAACTGCTCGGGAAATGCTGCCGAACATCGGTCGGATCATCGCCCGGCCTTTCGAAGGCGAATCCGGCGAATACCGCCGCACCGCCAATCGAAAGGACTACGCCATGCCCCCCGCCCCCGGCATGCTCCTCGACAAACTCGCGGCGCACAAAGTTACCGTCCACTCCGTCGGCAAAATCTTCGATGTCTTCCTCGGCCGCGGGATCCAGCTCTACGACAAAACCACAACCAACGTCGACGGCATGGCCAAAACGCTGGCGGCCATGGCGGATACCAAGTCGGGCCTGATCTACGTCAATCTCGTTGATTTCGACATGCTCTTCGGTCATCGCAACGACGTCGAAGGCTACGCCCGTTCGCTCGAAGAGTGTGACGCCTGGGTGCCCAGCCTTCTGGCCGCCCTTGCCCCCGGTGACCTCGTCATTTTTACGGCGGACCACGGCTGCGATCCCACCACAGCGTCCACCGACCATAGCCGCGAATACACCCCGCTTCTCGTATTCGGCGGAGCCCCCGCAGCGCTCGGCATCCGCGCGACCCTCGCCGACATCGGCCAAACGGTCGCCGAAAATTTCGGCGTGCAAATCGCCCAAGGAACCAGTTTTTTACACAGCTTATGAGAACCCCCGTCATGGCCGGCAATTGGAAAATGTTCAAAACGCCGGCAGAAACCACTGCCTTTTTCGAGAAGTTTCTCCCGCAGGTGGCCACCTCCACCCACTGCGAAATCGTCCTCTGCCCGCCGTCGATTGACATCCCGGCGGCCGTAGCGGCTACGGCCGGCTCCCGCGTCGGTGTCGGCGCTCAGAATCTTTACTGGAAAAACGACGGTGCGTTCACCGGGGAAATCAGCGGCCCCATGATCAAGGCCGCCGGCGCGGAGTGGGTCATCATCGGCCACAGTGAACGGCGCCAGTTCTTCGGTGAAACCGATGCCACAGTTCTCGAACGCACGAAGGCCGCCTTGGCGCACGGTCTCAAACCCATCGTTTGCGTCGGCGAAATGCTCGCCGAACGCGAATCGGGCGAGACCGAAGCCGTCCTCGCCCAGCAGTTCGATGGCGGCATCGCCGGGCTCACCCCGGAACAGTTCGCCCAGATCGTCATCGCTTATGAACCCGTCTGGGCCATCGGCACCGGAAAGACCGCTACCCCCGATATGGCCGCCGACGCTCACCGCCTTATCCGCAATCGCGTCCAGGCAAAGTTCGGAGGTAACGCCGCGGCGGCTACCCGCATCCTTTATGGTGGAAGCGTGAAACCGGACAACGTCACCGCGCTGATGGCTCAGCCCGAAATTGACGGTGCCTTAGTCGGCGGTGCCAGTCTCGACCCCGGTTCTTTCGCCTCCATAGTCAATTTCTAAGGAGCGCCCCATGCGGTTATTCGCGTTGAGTTTGCTTGCAGTTTCTCTTTGTGCCCAGGAGGCCGGAGGTCTTAAGCCCGGAGGCGTCCGGCCTCCGGCCAGCGATGAAAAAGCAGTTATGGCGTTGGCGCGAAATGTCCAACGAGAACTGATTCGCATGCCAAACTATGGCCTCTTCGACAATTTGCGGTTTGGAATAAAGGGGTACACCATTTATCTTCGGGGCTTCGCTTCCAGGCCGACCTTGAAGTCTGATGCGGAACGAATTGTCCAGAAAATTGAAGGCGTCGAGAAAGTGGTGAATGAAATTGAAGTCCTTCCCCTTTCGCCGATGGACGACGATGTCCGCCTCACCGTGTACCGCGCCATTTACGGCCACCCTGCTCTTGCTCGCTACAATCCCAACCGCGGAGTGCCGCTGTTCCCATCTTTGGCCCGTCGCACCATGGGCATCACGCAGGACCCGCCTCCTGGATTCCATCCCATTCACATCATCGTGAAGAACGGAAACGTCACCCTCGAAGGGGTCGTCACCAACACCGGCGACCGTACCATCGCCGAGTTGCAAGCCAACGGCTCGCAAGCTTTCTCTGTCACCAACAACCTCATTGCGGCCAGCGAAGAAGGCAAGCCCAAAAAGCGTTAGCGTCGCAGCGCCCGTTTTGATAGACTTCCTTTTGCATTGGAAAGGAAATTTAATGCGCCGTGTCTTGCTCTCCCTTTGCGGAATCATCGGCCCCTTGGCCGCCGCCCCGAGTTACTACCGCGATATTCAGCCCATCCTGCAAAGGCAGTGCCAAGGCTGTCATCAACCCGCCTCGAAGGCCTCCGACCTGGATGTAACTACCTTCGAAGCCTTTGAAAAAGGGGGGAAACTGGGTCCCGCTTTCCTCCCCGGCAAACCCGATGAAAGCGCGACCCTTCGCTATCTCACCGGGGCGATGAAGCCCCGCATGCCCCTGGCTCAACCGGCCCTCGCCGAAGCCGACATCACCCTTTTCCGCGATTGGATCGCCGCCGGCGCGAAGAACGATTCGCCCACCGATTCGACCGAATCGAGCGCCGCTGTCTACATGCAGCCGCCCGTGATTACGGCCATCAAATTCTCGCCCGACGGCCAGACGCTCGCCGTATCCGGCAACCGCGAAATTCTCCTACACCAAGCCGACGGTTCGAAGCTTCTGAACCGTCTTCCGGGCCGCGCCGAACGGATTCTTTCGCTCGCCTTCAGCGCCGACGGCAAATTACTGATCGCTGGCGGCGGGACGCCCGCGCAGTTTGGTGAAGTGCAAGTCTGGGACGTCGCCACGGCCAAGCTCCTCCGTTCCGCCCGCCTCACGAACGATACCGTCTTCGGCGCCTCACTCGCGCCAGACTCTTCGAAGATCGCCGTCGGCTGCGCCGACAACACCGTCCACGTCTTCGAAACCGCCACCGGAAAAGAGCTTTACAAAATCGGCAACCACGAAAACTGGGTTCTCGCCACCGTCTTCGGCGTCGATTCCAAACGCTTCGTCTCCGCCTCGGGCGACCGCGCCGCCAAACTCATCGACGCAAACTCCGGTGCCTTCCTCGAAAACGTAAACCTCCTGCGCGGCGAACTCAACTCGATCGCCCGCCACCCGAAAAAAGACATCGTCGTGCTCGGCGGCGTCGAGCGTTACCCCTACATCTATCTCATGGACCGTCCCCGCAACATGAAGATCGCCGACGACACAACCCTCGTCCGCAAGCTGGAACGTCAGGAGGGCACCATCAACGCGCTCGATTGGTCCCCGGACGCAACGCGCATCGCCGTGGCCAGTAACTCGCCCGCGGTGAACCTTTACGACCCCGAAACCGGCGAGAAAAAGGCCTCCTGCATCGGCCACTCAGCCGGCATCTATAGCGTCGCCTTCTCGTCGGACAGCACGAAACTCGCTACCGGCGGCTTCGATGGTAAGGTCCGCATTTACAACACCAAGGATTGCGCTCTGCTCCACTCCTTCATTCCGGTTCCGCTTTCGGCAGGTACTCCATGAGATTTCTAATCCCCTTCCTCATCGCCACCGCACTCGCCGCCGCCCCGCCGGCCATCACCGAACTCCAACCGCGAGGCACGCAAAAGGGTCGACCTTTTCAACTCACCGTCGTCGGTCAAAACCTCGGCGAGGGTGCCACCATCGTTTCGTCCTTGCCCGCCACGTTCACCCCGCTCGGCTCCATCAAGCCCGGCATGGAGTCCCGCTACGCCACCTTCCTCGTTGAACCCACGACCGATTGGCCCGTCGGCGTCTATCCCCTCCGCGTTAAAGCTACCAATGGTTTCTCTAATATCCTCCTCTTCAACGTCGGCGCCTTCCCCGAGCTGACCGAAGAAGAAAGCCGTCCCGGAGCCCTCGCCCACCAAAACGATTCGGTCGAAAAGGCACAGACCCTGCCCTCCACGCCCCTGACCCTCAATGGCACCCTCCAAGGGCCCGAACGCGACCTCTACCGCCTGCAAATCAAAGCCGGCGAACGCCGCGTCTTCGAAGTCGATGCCCGTCGCGCTGGCTCCGCCGTCGATCCCGTCATCCGCATCTACGACTCCTCCGGTAAGCAGATCGCCCGCAGTGAAGATGATCCGATGCTCCGCCTCGACGCCCGGCTCGATATGACCTTCCCCAAAGAAGGCTTTTACTACGTCGAAATCCACGACGCTCGTTTCTCTGCCCAAGCCCAAAACTATTACCGGTTCAAAACCGGCGCCTATGCCTACGCCGGCGACATCTTCCCCCTGGGAGGCCGCCGCGGCCAAGCCGTCGAAGTCTCCATTGCCAACGCCAAAGTCAAAGCCGACCTCACCCAAATCACCGGTCCCCAGACCTTCGTCAATCTCGCCGACTCGCCCTCACTCCCCCTGCCCTTCGCTGTCGGTGAATTCCCCGAAATCTCCGAGCCCGTCTCTGGCGCGCTCCAACTTCCGGTCACCATCAACGCCCGTCTCGCCAAACCCGCTGAAGTCGACCAGTATTCGCTCGACGTCAAACCCGGCGAAGAGTTTCTCTTTGAACTCCAAGCCCGCGAACTCGGCACCTCGAAGCTGTCCGGCCTGCTCACCATTTACGACGAAGCAGGCAAGAAGCTTGTCTCGGCCGGCGATGCTCCGCTTCCCGTCGACGTCGCTGCCGTTCAAGCGAGCAGCCGAACCCTTGGCGATCCCTTTCTCCAATTCAAGGTCCCCGATGGGGTCAACCGCATTACCCTGGCGGTCGAAGATCTCGCCCTCCGCGGCGGCCAGCACTACGCGTATCGCCTCCATGCATCCCGCTCCGGCATCGACTTCCAGGCCCAGATCACGACGCCCTTCGTCAACATCCCCGTCGGCGGCACCGCCCTGGTAGCCGTCAACATCGGGCGCCGGGGCTACACGGGCCCCTTGCGCGTCGAACCCATCCAACTCCCCCCTGGCATCACCATGGCCGGTGGCGACGTCCCCCACGAAATCCCGGACCCCAACAACCGTGCCAATAGCCGCCGCGCCATCATCACCCTTACCGCCGCCGCCGACGCCAAATTCAACTCCGGCGAACTCGGTTTCCGCGTCGTCTCGACCGATCCGCAAACGCCGAAAATCGAGCGCATCGCCACCGGTCTCGGCTATGCCATCGGCGTCACCGGTGCTTCCACACAGGGCGTCGTCGATCGCCAGCGCCCCCTCACCGGAACTTGGCTCGGCTATCAACTCCCTGCCGCTCTCACCGACCCCACGCCCGCTAACCTTACGCTCGTCCTCGAAAGTGCGACGAAAAAAGAGGCCGGCTACGAGTACCTCTTCCGTTGGCGCTGGACCACTCGCGAGCGCGGCCAAGCCGTCCCCGATTCGGTCGCCGTCGATCTCCCCAACTTCATCGATTTCCGCGCCATCGAAATGGTAGTGGACAAGAAAGACAAAACCACCGGCACCTTCATGGTTACCTCCACCCGCAACACCCTGCCTGCCCTCTACAACGTCGGCGTCGTCGGCCGGTTGATGGCCGGTGGCCAACCCCAGGATATCTATTCCCCGCTGCTCCCCCTGACGGTTGCGGCCCTTGACCCCGAGGAGAAACCTAAAGATGCGGCTTCCGCTCCTGCTCGCTAGCGCCACCTTCGCCCTCACGGCGGCCGACCCTTCCGTCACCTTCCTCCGTGACGTTGCGCCCATTCTCAATAAAACAAGCTGCACCTCCGGCCCCTGCCACGGAGCCGCCAAAGGCAAGAACGGCTTCAAACTTTCGCTGCGCGGTTACGATCCCCAGTTCGATTATGAAGCCCTGCTCTACGACCTTTCCGGTCGCCGCTTCAATCGAGCCGAGCCCGCCCGCAGCCTGATGCTCGCCAAGCCCACCCAAAGCGTGGCCCACGGCGGCGGTCTTCGCTTCGACAAAAAATCAGCCTATTACACGACCATCTATAACTGGATCGCCCAAGGAGTACCATTCGGCGACCCCGCCAAAGACACCGTCACGGCGCTCGAAGTCGAGCCCCGCGAAGTCGCCATGGCTGCCCCCGGCGCGACATCGCAGGTAAAGGTCACCGCCCGCTTCGCCGACGGGCAGACGCGCGACGTCACCCGCGAAGCCACCATCGAATCGAACTCCCCCACCGTTGCTAAAGTCGACGCCGCCTCGCTCGTCTCCGGCGAACGCGTCGGCGAAGCCACCCTCCTCGTCCGGTATCAAGGAAAATATTCCACCATCCCGGTTCAAATCCTCAACCCCAAACCCGGCTTCGCCTGGAAGCCGCTGCCGCAAAATAACTACATCGACCAGCACATTGACGCAAAGCTTCAAAAACTGAAGATCCAGCCCTCGCCCGCGACCGACGATGCCACCTTCCTCCGCCGCGTCACCGTCGATCTCACTGGCCAACTCCCCAGCCCCGATGACGTCCGCGCCTTCCTCGCCGACCCTGCCCCGTCCAAGGTCAAGCGCGACCGCAAGATCGATAAGCTCGTCGGCAGCCCGGCCTTCGTCGATCACTGGACGGTGAAGTGGAGCGACCTCCTCCAATCCTCCCGCAAGTTCCTCGGCGAAAAAGGAACCTACGGTTTCCGCGAATGGATCCGCGAGTCCATCGGCTCCAACAAACCCTACGACAAGATGGTCCGCGAACTCCTCACGAGCCGTGGCAGCACCTACGACGACCCCGCCGGCAACTACTTCCGCGCCACCCGCGACGCGAAACCGACCATGGAAAAGACGACCCAAGTCTTCCTCGGCGTCCGCATGGTCTGCGCCCAGTGCCACGATCATCCCTTCGAAAAGTGGACGCAAAATCAGTACTACCAGATGTCGGCCTTCTTCTCCGCCGTCGGCCTCCGGCCCGGTTACGAGGTCGGCGAAGAAATCCTCTACGACCAACGCGCCGACTACGAGATGAAGCATCCGAAGGATTCGCGCGTCGTTGCGCCCGAGTTCCTCATCGCCTCGCTCACACCCACCAAAATCCCCGCCGGCCCCCAGCGCCGCGACGCCCTCGCCGAATGGCTCGTCTCGAAGCAGAACCCCTTCTTCGCCAAGGCCGTCGCAAACCGCCTCTGGAGCTACTTCTTCGGCAAAGGCATCATCGATCCGGTCGACGATATCCGCGCCTCCAACCCGCCCGTGAACCCCGCTCTTCTGGAAGCGCTCACCAAAGATCTTACCGATCACAACTTCGATCTCCAGTCTCTGATGCGCACGATCGTCAAGAGCCGCGCCTACCAAGCCTCCTTCGTCACCAATGAATGGAACGCCCTCGACGCCGATAACTTCTCCCACGCCCTGCCCCGTCGCCTCAATGCGGAACCCCTCATGGACGCCGTCGAAGCCGCCGCCGGAGCTCGCCCCAACTTCCCCGAGGTCCCGGAGGATACCAATGCCTCGCAGGTGCCCGATCCCCACGTCGGCGCCGAAGGCTTCCTCGACCTCTTTGGCCGCCCGACCCGTGAGTCTTCTTGCGAATGCGAGCGCCGCGCCGATTTCAGCTTGCCCCAAGCGCTGAACCTCATCAACGGCAAGACCATCTCCGAAGCCGTTGCCGACCCCAAGGGCCGCGTCGCCAAAAACGTCCTGGCCGGCAAAACGGACGCCGCCATGGTCGAAGATCTCTACCTCGCCACCCTCTCCCGGCTGCCCACCAAAGGCGAAGCCGAAACCGGCACGAAATATCTTTCCGGCGGCCCCCGCACTCTCCGAGCGCAGGATCTCCTCTGGGCCCTTCTCAACAGCAAAGGATTCCTCTACATTTACTAAGGGAGCGCACGATCATGTTGAACATTCCTGGACGCATCGCTGGACAAACTTGTGAAGGGCCCACACGGCGCGAACTCATGCGCATTGGCTCGCTCGGCTTGGCCGGTCTCCACCTGCCCGGTTTCTTCCTGTCGCAGAAAGCGGCGCAAGCGGCCGAAGTGGCCGATAAGTTCGCCGGCGCCCGCGGGTTCGGCGCGGCTAAGAACGTCATCATGATCTTCCTGCAGGGAGGCCCCAGCCACATCGATATCTGGGATCCGAAGCCCAACGCCCCCGCCAATATCCGCGGCGAGTTCAAGCCCATCAAAACCAAAATCCCTGGCACCTGGATCGGCGAACACATGCCCATGATGGCCGACACCATGGACAAGGTCACCCTCATCCGCTCGATGAGCTACACCCCCAACGGTCTGTTCAATCACACCGCGGCGATCTATCAAATGCTCACCGGCTATCCGCCGGACAAAGTTTCTCCCTCCGGCCAACTGGAACCACCCAACGCCGCCGACTTTCCCACCGCCGGAAGCCACATCTCGAAAATGATGAAGATGAAGGACGCCATGCTGCCCTTCGTCGAACTCCCCCGGCCTCTGCAAGAGTCCGGCATCATCGGCAAAGGCGGCGCCGCCGGCTTCCTCGGTAAGGCCTATGATCCGTACCGCATGTATCAGGATCCCGCCCAGAAGGTCACCCTCGAAGATCTCTCGCTGCGCAAGGAAATGCCTCCGGAGCGTCTCAAGGAACGGTTCGAACTGCTCAAGGGGATCAACGGCTCCATGCCCGACCTGGAGAAAGCGCTCAACGCCTCCGCCGTCGATGAATACTACGCGAAAGCCTACGACTTAGTCCTCTCCGGCAAGGCCCGCGATGCGATGGACTTGACCAAAGAGTCAGCCAAAATGCGCGAGCGCTACGGCCTCCACACCTTCGGCCAAAGCACGCTGATGGCCCGCCGCTTGATCGAAGCCGGCACGAAGTTCGTCCAGGTCAACTGGCCCTCGGTGGCCAACGGCGACCCCGAAAAGACCGCCTGGGACACCCACGCCGCCAACTTCGCCCCCCTCAAAAACCTTCACTGTCCGAAGCTCGACCGCAGCCTCTCGGCGCTGCTTGACGACATGGACCAGCGTGGCCTGTTGAAGGAAACTCTCGTTGTGGCGGTCGGCGAATTCGGGCGGAGCCCCCGCATGGGCGTCTCCACGAGCGGCAACAGCAACAGCCCCGATGGGCGCGACCACTGGCCCTACTGCTACAGCGCCGTAGTCGCCGGAGCGGGCATCGCCCGAGGGATGCAGTATGGCGAAAGCGACGCGACGGCCTCCGCCCCGAAGGAAAAGCCGGTACACCCGAACGACCTCCTCGCTACGATCTACTACGCTCTCGGCATCGACCCCGAGATGGAGATCCGCAACCATCTCAACCAGCCCCGTGAACTCGTTAAGGGCAAAGTGGTGACCGACCTGTTCGCCTAGCGCCGTATAATCAAATCATGGCCAGCGTCAAAGAAGAAATCCACGCTCTCATCGATCGGCTCCCCGACGATGCCACCTACGAGGACATCGAGTACGCAATCTACGTCCGCCGAGAAATCGAACTCGGCTTGCAGGAGGCCGAATCGGGTCAACTGCTTTCGCAAGTAGAAGCAGAAGCAAGGATCCTCAGTTGGCCTATCGGATAGTTTGGTCGCCGAGCGCCGCGGATGCGCTCATTCATGCAACCAAATTTATAGCCCAAAACTCTCCGCGTCACGCCGAAGCGTTCCGGCTGGAAGCCGTCTCTGCCTCCCGCACTTTGCACCATTCCCCCCTGCGAGGAAGGCTGGTCCCAGAGGTTCTCGACTCCGGACTGCGTGAGCTATTCGTCCGGAGCTATCGCCTCATCTACCGCGTAGATGCCGACCAAGTCGTCATCCTTCGCTTTATTCACGGCGCACGAGATCTATCGTCGGACTCCACGATATACTCGCAGTCGTGAAACTGTTCTGCGTTCTCCTCCTCGCCGCCACCGCCTTCTCCCAGGCCGACAAACCAGCCGGCGAAAAAGACTGGCTCCCCCTCTTCAACGGCAAAGACCTCACGGGCTGGACCCCTAAAATCGCTGGCTACTCCGTCGGCGAAAACTTCGCCAACACCTTCCGCGTCGAAAACGGCCTCCTCACCGTCCGCTACGAAGGCTACGACAAGTTCTCTAACCGCTTCGGCCACCTCTTCTACAAGGACTCCTTCTCCTACTACATCATCGCCGTCGAGTACCGCTTCGTCGCCGACCAAGCCACCGAAGGCCCCGGTTGGGCCACCCGGAACAGCGGCATCATGGTCCACGGCCAACCCGCCGCCACCATGCAAAAGGACCAGGATTTCCCCATCTCCATCGAAGTCCAACTGCTCGGCGGTCTCGGCAAAGGTCCCCGGACCACCGGCAACCTCTGCACCCCCGGCACCAACGTCGAACGCGACGGCAAGCTCTTCACCGCCCACTGCCTCAACTCCACCTCCCCCACCTTCGACGGCGACCAGTGGGTCCGCGCCGAAGTCATCGTCCATGGCTCCGAGTCCATCGAACACATCATCAACGGCCAGTCTGTCCTCAAATACGAACACCCGCAAATCGGCGGCGGCAACGTCTCCCACCACGATCCCGCCGTCAAGACCGACGGCAAACTACTCGACTCCGGCTCGATCTCCCTGCAGAGCGAAAGCCTTCCCGTTCA
>Ga0136639_10000828_pt1 | contig 10696 bp, 5 predicted proteins | sample AntDrymUQ8592106_2_FD_113739 | JGI IMG/M metagenome (GOLD analysis project Ga0136639, IMG submission 113739) | Polar desert sand microbial communities from Dry Valleys, Antarctica - metaG UQ859 (21.06) | ecosystem: Environmental > Terrestrial > Soil > Desert | place: Antarctica: Dry Valley...
AACAGAATTGGGGGGCGAACAGATCTACCTCACCGCAATCTCGTGCGCGGTGAATGCCGACCTCCGGAAGGAGTGGCAGGAATACCTGGAGGAGACGCGGCATCACCAGCAGGTGGTGCTGGGCCTGTTTGAACATTTCGGGCTGGACCCGGACGCCACGACCCCTGGTCGCGAGGTGGTCAAGCACAACGGCACGTCGCTGGTGCAGGCGATGGAACTGGCCAAGGCAACGGCCGACAAGGGTGCGGCGCAACTGGTGGCCTGCGAATGTGTCCTGCTGGCCGAGACCAAGGACCACAGCAACTGGGAACTGCTCGGGCGCGTGGCGGAAAAGGCCACCGGCGCCGACGGCAAGGCATTGAAGGCCGCCCACGAAGACGTGGAGGAGGACGAGGATCACCACCTGTATCACAACGCCGGCTGGTGCCGCGAGCTGTGGATCGAAAGCCTCGGCATGCCCGCCGTGCTGCCGCCGCCGGAGGAAAAGAAGAACGTCGAGACCGCGATTGGCGCCAGTCGCGCCGAGCAGGCACGCAGCGAGATGCTTTGACGGGCTCTGGCTAGGCACACACTCAAGGACAAACAATGGCAACCAAGAAGACAAGCAAGGGCTCGCCCACAAAGCTGGCGCGGGGCAACGGCGGCGAAACGCGTCAGACATCAGGCTCCGAAGCAACCCTGACCACGGCGCAAGGCATACCGGTTTCAGACAACCAGAATTCGCTGCGGGCATTCACCCGCGGCCCGACCTTGCTGGAGGATTTCATCCTCCGCGAGAAGATCACCCACTTCGACCATGAGCGCATTCCGGAGCGCATCGTGCATGCACGCGGCAGCGCGGCGCATGGCTACTTCGAACTGACCAAGCCGCTGACCAAGTACACCACGGCCAAGTTCCTGACCGAAAAGGGCCGGGTGCCAGTGTTCGCCCGGTTTTCCACCGTGGCAGGTGGCGCGGGTTCGGTGGACACGCCGCGCGATGTGCGCGGTTTCTCGGTCAAGTTCTATACCCAGGAAGGCAACCACGACCTGGTGGGAAACAACCTGCCCGTGTTTGCAATCCAGGACGCAATGAAGTTCCCGGACTTCATCCACGCGGTGAAGATGGAACCGGACCGCGGCTTCCCGCAGGCCGCGAGCGCCCACGACACGTTCTGGGACTTCGTCTCCCTGTCGCCCGAAACCTTCCACATGGTGTTCTGGGCCATGAGCGATCGCGGCATTCCGCGCAGTCTGCGGATGATCGAGGGCTTCGGCATCCACAGCTTCCGGCTGATTAATGCAGAGGGCGAATCAACCTTCGTGCGGTTCCACTGGCGTCCGCGACTGGGCCTGCAAAGCCTGGTGTGGGACGAGTCGGCCAAGCTCCAAGGCGCAGACAATGATTTTCACCGGCGCGACCTGTTCGAGGCGATCAATGCAGGTGCCTTCCCTGAATGGGACCTCGCGGTACAGCTGTTCACCGATGCCGAGGCCGACGCGTTCCCCTTCGATCACCTGGATGCCACCAAGCTGATCCCGGAAGAATTGGTGCCGCTGCAAGTAGTCGGCCGGATGGTGCTGGATCGCAATCCCGACAACCACTTCGCCGAAAACGAGCAGGTCGCCTACTGCCCCGCCAACATGGTGCCGGGCATCGATTTCAGCAATGATCCACTGCTGCAGGGCAGGTTGTTTTCATACCTCGACACCCAGCTGTCGCGGCTAGGCGGGCCGAACTTCACCCAGATCCCGATCAACGCGCCGAAGTGCCCGTTCGCCAACCACCAGCGCGACGCGCATATGCAGATGCAGGTGCCCAAGGGTCGCGTGGCGTACGAGCCCGCATCGCTGGACAGCGATGGCTCCGTGCCCAACGGACGCGAGGGCGGAAATGGCTTCCGCAGCTTTAACGAACCCAGCGGGGAAGGCGGCAAGGCCCGCATCCGCGCGGAGTCGTTCGCGGACCACTTCAGCCAGCCGCGCATGTTCTATCGCAGCCAGACCGCGATCGAGCAGGCGCACATCGCCTCGGCGCTGGTCTTCGAACTGTCCAAGGTGGAAACCGTGGCGATCCGGGACCGCACCATCGCCCAGATCCGCAACATCGACGAGGACCTGGCGCGTCGCATCGCCGATGGTTTGGGCATGGGCGCGCTGCCTGATGCCATCACGCCTGCGGCGCCGGTGCAGGACCTGCCGCTGTCGCCGGCAACCGGCCTGATCGGGAAAATGAAGGACACACTGGAAGGTCGCGTCGTGGGCATCCTGGTGGACGAGGGCAGTGATCCGGCGTCCATCGCCGCGCTGCGCAAGGCGGTCGAGGATGCGGGGGCGCGGGTCAAGGTGGTTGCGCCCAAGGTCAACGTGAAGATGAAGGGCGGCAAGGTCATGGCGGTGGATGGGCAGCTGGCGGGCACGCCGTCGCTGGTGTTCGATGCCGTGGCATGCGCCATCACCCCGGAGGCCGCCAAGAAGCTGGCGACCGAAGCTTGCGCCGTCGACTGGTTTCGCGACGCGTTTGGTCACCTCAAGACCATTGCCGCATGCCCGGCGACCCGCGAGTACCTGTTCAAGGCGGCGAACATCCAGGTGGACGAAGGTGTGGTCTTTCCGGAGGAAGCCGCGGCGTTCGTGAAGCTTGCCAAGACGCGCCACTGGAAGCGTGAGCCCAAGGTCAGAACGCTGGCCTGATTGCAAGTTCGCAATGCAAAGCGACGCGGCGCCTCAGGGCGCCGTGTCTATTTCGCGAAGAAGGCAAAGGTCTGCGACCAGCAGTCGAAAGCCGGACTCGCGAGCCTCTTCCGTCTGACGCAGGATCCATGCGGGATGCACGGTGGCGAACGCACGTGTGGCTTCGTCGCGGGTGTGCCAGCGGCCGCGCTCCCGCATCAGCGCAAAGCCTGGCCCGAATACGGCGCGTGCTGCAGTCGCGCCCAGGCAGACGATGGCGCGCGGCTGCACGATGGCGACTTCCTGCGCCAGCCAGCCGCTGCAGGCCGACACATGGGACGCATCTGGATTCCGATGCAGTCGTCGCTTGCCACGTTGCTCGAAACGAAAATGCTTGACCGCGTTGGTCAGGTACAGCCGCTCCCGCGCGATGCCGGCCTCCGCCAGCGCCTGATCCAGCAATTTGCCGGCCGGCCCCACGAATGGACGCCCGCTCAGGTCTTCGGCGTCACCGGGCTGTTCCCCGACGAGCATGATGCGGGCATCTGCCGGGCCTTCGCCGAACACCGTCTGCGTGGCTGGCTCCCACAGCGGACACGCACGGCACTTGCGCGCCGCGGTTCGCAGCGTGGGCAACCCCGGCGATGGCGCAGGCTCCGCTTGCGACGCAGGCGTGGGAATGCGGCGCCTCGGCGCTTCCGCCTCGCGTGCGGACATCTCTGCGACACGTGACCCTGCGTCACGCAGCAGTCCGGGAATGAGCTGCGCTTCCGGCAAATTCTTCCAATACCGTTGCGGCATCTCCTGCCGCATCATCTTTGGATTGATGCGGGCGGGATTGAAGATATTGGCGTAGTACGTGCGCCACAGGTCTTCGCCGGCATCGTCGGCTGGAACTTGCCCGGCGTCGGCACCCTCACCGAATTGCAGCGTGGAACCATCCCATGCGGCACTGCGATACGGCGTCAGGATTGCCCACTGCATGCCCACGAAACGCCGTGCAAAAAATGGGGCGACGTGATCCACGATGTGGTGTTCCGGTTCGAACCACGCCACGAAGCGGTCGGCTGGTCCGGGCAGTTCGCGGAAGCGCACGAACGCCTTCATCTTGTGGCTGTCCCGACGGACTTCCTGCGCCAACGCATGCGCACGATGACTGTCGGCATCCGCCGGGTTATCCAGGACGCGCGGCTCGCCGTGGGTCATGCGCCACAGCAGCCGATAAAGCAGCGCATGGCGGCCCGGCTGGCGGTGGCACAGCACGCTGCCAGCAAGCTGCAGCAGTTTGGCACTGACACGCGGAGGTATATGTAGCGTGGGCGCATCGGTGACCGGTGCCGGCGCCAGCAAACTCGCCTGTTCGCCAGCATCCCAGTCCAGGTCGTGCGGTTCGATGCCGGCACATAGCGACGCTCTTGCCGTGTGTCGCCACGCCAGCAAATCCCACGGCGGCTCAACGACGGCAGACCACCGGCTCACGCGCCCACACTCATAAGACCAGGCTCATAAGGCCAGACTCACGCAGCCAGAATCATGCGGCAAACAGGTCTGCCTGCCGCGGCTTGGGTGCCAGCTGCGCGCGCAACGCATCGGGATCATCCAGGCGCTGCCGTGGATGATGGTCGAGCAACTGTACGAACGGCAGCATCTTGGCGAGCGGGGCACGCAGGCGAGCCATGTCGCCAATCCGAAGCGCGCCGTGACGTCGCGCCATCAACACCCGCTTGACGTTGCGGGTGCCCAATCCCGGGACCCGCAACAGGCGTTCCTTGGGCGCCTTGTTGAGATCAACAGGGAACGCTTCCGGGTGACGCAGTGCCCATGCCAACTTCGGGTCGATATCAAGGTCCAGCATGCCCCCGGGACTTTCGCTGGTGATTTCCTCGACCTTGAAGTCGTAGAACCGAAGCAGCCAGTCCGCCTGGTAAAGCCGGTGTTCGCGCTGCAGCGGCGGCGCGGCGATTGGCAGGTTGCTGGACGCATCGGGAATCGGACTGAACGCGGAATAGTAGACGCGTCGCAACCGGTAATTTCCGTACAGATTGTCGCTGGCGACCAGAATGTCGCGGTCACTCGCGCCGTCCGCGCCCACGATCATTTGCGTACTTTGCCCGGCGGGTGCAAATCGTGGTGGTTTCGCCTTGCGCGGGGTCGCCGGCGACGTTGCCGCCCGCGCTTCCTTTGACTCTTCGATGCGCCAGCGCAGCTCGCCCATTGCGCCGCGGATGCCCGGCAGTGATTTCTCCGGCGCGAATTTCGCCAGGCCTTCCTCGGTCGGCAGCTCTACATTGATGCTGAGGCGATCGGCGTAGCGTCCGGCAGCCGCCAGCAATTCAGGCGCTGCATCGGGAATGGTCTTGAGGTGGATATACCCGGAGAACTTGTGGTCCTCGCGCAGGCTGCGCGCTACGGCCACCAACTGCTCCATCGTGTAGTCGCTGTTTCGGATGATGCCGCTGGATAGAAACAGGCCTTCGATGTAATTGCGCTTGTAGAAATCCATCGTCAGCTTCACCACCTCTTCAGGCGTGAAGCGTGCGCGGACCACGTTGCTGGACACGCGATTGACGCAATAGGCGCAATCGAAGATGCAGAAGTTAGTGAGCAGGATCTTGAGCAAGCTGACGCAGCGCCCGTCAGGCGTGTAGCTGTGGCAGATGCCCATGCCTTCCGTGCTGCCAATGCCGCCGCTGCGGCGCGAGTCACGTTTGCCTGCGCCGCTGGATGCGCACGAGGCGTCGTATTTTGCAGCGTCTGCGAGCACTGCAAGTTTTCGGTCTAGGTCCATCCATGCATTGTCTCAAGCAGGTGGCGCATGCGCTGCGACGGGTGCGTGCGAAAACACCGTGTTCACCACTATTTCGTTCAGATAGCTGAAAGCGGGAGGCTGGCACCTTGCGATTGCAGGCGCGCTCCCACATTCCAATAAGTCGATGCAAAAGTCGATCCAGGGAGGAGGCGCGTCATGGAGGATCTGGTCATCGTGCGTCCCGAAGGGATGTATTGCCCTCCGGGCGACTTTTACATTGACCCCTGGCGGCCCGTTGACTGCGCCGTCATTACCCACGGCCACGGCGATCATGCGCGGGTCGGCATGCGGGAATATCACACGACGTCGCAAGGCTTGCCGATCCTGCAGTGGCGACTGGGCGACCAGGTCTATCACCCGCACGAGTACGGTGAATCCTTCACGCTTGGCGATACTCAAGTCTCCCTGCATCCGGCGGGCCATGTGCTGGGCTCCGCGCAAGTGCGCATCGCGCACGCAGGACGTGTGTGGGTGATGTCGGGCGACTACAAGCGCAATCCCGATCCGACCTGCGCACCCTTCGAAGTGGTGCCCTGCGACACGTTCATCACCGAGGCAACATTTGGCCTGCCGATCTACCGTTGGCCGCCGATGGACGAAGTAGCCCGCGACATCGCCGCATGGCGCGATGAATGCGCTGCGCAGGGCGAGACGGCAATCCTGTATTGCTACGGGCTGGGCAAATCGCAGCGCCTGCTTGCGGAACTCGCGGCGTGCATGCAGGGACCCGTCTTCGTGCATGGCGCGATGGCGACCGGCGTTGAGGTCTATCGCGCCGCCGGCATTCACATGATTGAGACAGTCAAGGTTTCGGATACGCCGAAAGGTGCGGATTTCGCGGGGCAACTGGTGTTGGCGCCGCCGTCTGCTGCAGGCAGCACATGGGTCCGCAGATTCCGTGGTGCGCAGCATGGCTTTGCATCCGGCTGGATGCGCGTGCGGGGCAACCGCCGGCGTCGCAACTACGACCGCGGCTTCGTGGTGTCCGACCATGCCGATTGGCCAGACCTGTTGCGTACCGTGCGCGAGACCGGAGCAACTCGCGTCATCGCAACGCATGGCAATACCGATGCGCTGGTCCGCACATTGAACGAGGCAGGAATTTCCGCAGGCACGTTCGCCACGCACTTTGGCGAAGACGACTGATGCGCCGCTTCACCGCGCTCTACCAGCGCCTGGACCGATTGACGGCAACCAACGACAAGCGTCGCGCCTTGGTTGATTACATCCGTGGCTGCCCGCCGGAAGACTTGGCCTGGGCATTGCTGTTGCTCTCGGGCGGCAAAGTGGGCGGCGCGCGAAGAAAGCTTGCGACCACGGGCGAATTGCGCGAGTGGGTGAGCGAGGTCTCGGGCAACCCGGCGTGGCTGGTGGAAGAGAGCTATCACCAGGTCGGCGATCTTGCAGAGACGCTGACACTGCTGTTGCCGCCTGCGACGATGCGTGCGCCGGATCAAGGCTTGCACGCGTGGATTACCGGAGTTTTGTACCCAATCGCAAATGCGGCCGCCGAGGTTCGCCGCGCCGTCATCGTCGATGCCTGGGATGGTCTTGACGATGCCGAACGGCTGGTGTTCAACAAGTTGCTCACCGGCAGCATGCGCATCGGCGTGTCGCAAGGCCTGCTTCAGCAGGCACTGGCAGAAGTGTCCGGGCTGGAAGTGGCGGTGATCGCGCAGCGCATGTTGGGGAATTGGGACCCGACTGCGGAGTTCGCGACCCGGTTGCTTTCAACCGAGCCGCAGATCGGCGATGCAAGCACGCCATATCCGTTCCAGCTCGCATCGCCACTGGAAGCTGCTGCGCCAAGCCTGGGGGACGTGAACGACTGGCACCTGGAATGGAAGTGGGACGGCATACGCCTTCAGCTGATCCACCGCGAACAGGAAGTGGCGCTGTGGTCACGCGGAGAAGAGCGGCTGGACGGTCGCTTTCCCGAGATCGAAGCGATGGCGGCGTTGCTGCCGGCGTGCGTGCTGGATGGTGAGTTACTTGCGTGGGATGCGGATGACGCCCAGCCGCGCCCGTTTGCCGCGTTGCAGACGCGCATCCAGCGCAAGAAACCTGGGCTGAAGGTGCTGGCAGAGACGCCAGTCGTCATGGTCGTCTATGACCTCCTGGAGCTGGATGGAAACGACCTGAGGGAAGAACCCCTGCAGGCGCGTCGCGCAAAGCTGCATGCGCTGGTTACGGGGCTGGATCATCCTGCGCTACGCCTGTCACCGCAGGTCGTGGTCGAGAGTTGGGAATCCGCAGCCGCCTTGCGTGAGCAATCACGTGAGCGCGGTGTCGAAGGCCTCATGGTCAAGCGCGCGACTTCAGCGTACGTCGGCGGCCGCAAGCGCGGCGACTGGTGGAAGTGGAAGATCGATCCAATGACGATTGATGCAGTGCTGGTCTATGCGCAGGCGGGACACGGCCGGCGCAGCAATCTTTACACCGACTACACCTTTGCAGTGTGGGACGGCGATGCGTTGGTGCCGGTAGCAAAGGCGTATTCCGGACTGACCGATGCCGAGATCTTGAAGCTCGACAAATGGATTCGATCGCACACCAAGGAGCGTTTCGGGCCGGTGCGTTCGGTCACGCCGGAGCTCGTGTTCGAGCTCGGGTTCGAGGGCGTCAATATTTCGAAGCGCCACAAGTCCGGCATCGCGACCCGTTTCCCGCGCATCTTGCGCTGGCGCACGGACAAGAAAGCAGCCGATGCCGACCTGTTGGCAACCTTGGCGAGTCTGGCCAATTGAGCAAGGCATCGGACCTGCGAGCGGCGCGTACGCGACTTACGGCATGGTTTGATTCGCGCGGCTGGTCGCCGGCGCCATTCCAGAAACGCGCATGGGCAAGTGGGCTTGCCGGTGGGTCGGGCTTGATCGTGACGCCCACCGGCAGTGGCAAGACCTTGGCGGCGTTTGGCGGCGTGCTACTGGAAGCCATGAGCGCGCCCGTGAGTCGAGCGGGTGCACGCAAGAAAGGGCTGCAGCCGAGTCGCATCAAGGTGCTGTGGGTGACGCCATTGCGCGCGCTGGCTAATGACACCGTGCGCGCCTTGCGCGACCCGTTGGACGCGCTTGAAACCGGATGGACGGTGGCAATGCGCACCGGTGATGCAAGCGCGCGAGATCGTCGCCTTGCACGCACTGGACAGGCCGAAGTGCTGGTGATCACGCCGGAATCGCTCGCGCTGATGCTGAGCTATCCAGACAGTGCAGCAGTGCTGGGCGGCGTGCGCTGGATCGTGGTGGATGAGTGGCATGAGCTGATGGGCAACAAGCGTGGCGTGTTGCTGCAGCTGTGCCTGTCGCGAATCCGCGCACTGGCGCCGGCGGCGCGCACCTGGGGGCTGTCCGCCACATTGGGGAATCTGGACGAAGCCGCTGCCGCCTTGTTGCCAGCAGACCCCGCCACGTCACCGACCATCATTGGCGCGGCAACTCGCCGCAAGGTGGTGTTGCAAACACTACTACCCGCTGCGGGCGAACATTTCCCGTGGGCCGGCCACTTGGGATTGAGCCAGCTGCAGCGCGTCAGCGAACTGCTGACTGGCGTGCGTTCCAGCGTGGTGTTTACCAATACGCGTTCGCAGGCAGAACTCTGGCACAAGGCGTTGTCGTCGGTGTGGCTGGAAGCGCCGGAAACGCTAGCCCTGCACCATGGGTCGATGTCGCAGTCGTTACGCGCACAAGCCGAACAAGGCTTGCGCGATGGCTCGGTGCGCTGCGTGGTGGCGACGTCCAGCCTGGATCTGGGCGTGGATTTTCCCGCCGTTGACCAGGTATTCCAGATCGGCAGTCCGAAGGGCGTGGCGCGTCTCATCCAGCGTGCGGGCCGTGCCCGTCATCGGCCGGGTGAAGCCGGCAGTATTGTCTGCGTCCCCACGCATGCGCTGGAAGTCGTGGAATACGCGGCGGCGCGCCAGGCACTGTTGGCCGGGGAGATCGAATCGCGACCGGTGCCATGCCTGTCGCTTGATGTGCTGTCGCAGCATCTGGTGACGCTGGCCTTGGGCGGCGGATTCGAGCGCGATGCGGTGTTGCAGGAAGTGCGCCGCAGTCACAGCTTCCGCGCGTTGAGTGAGAAGCAGTTTAAAAGTGTGCTCGACTTCATCGTGCGCGGTGGTGCGGCGCTTGAACACTATCCGGATTTCCGCCGTGTCGAGATTGACGGAGAGGGCATGTATCGCATGACCGACCGCAGGGCCGCCATGCGTCATCGCCTCAACATCGGCACGATTACCAGTGACGGCAGCATGCAGGTGCGACTCATCAAGGGTGGGTCACTTGGTTCGGTTGAAGAGGGATTCCTTGCACGCCTGAAGCCGGGTGATATTTTCCAGTTTGCCGGCCGTTCGCTGCAACTGGCCAGGATTCAGGACATGACCGCCTACGTGCGGATTGCCAAGCTGCGCGATGGCCGCGTGCCCAAATGGGCGGGCGGACGCATGCCGATGTCGAGCGAGCTTGGCAAGCAGATGCTGTTCACGTTGCAACAGGACACGCGCTCGCCCGAAATGCGCTACGCACGCAATTTGCTGGACCTTCAAGCGGCGCTGTCGCAGGTGCCAACTCCGGACCGCAGCGTCGTGGAGTCAATTCACACTCGCGATGGTTGGCATCTGTTTGTTTATCCGTTTGCCGGGCGCGTGGTCAATGAGGGCTTGGCCGCGCTGCTTGCGTTGCGCTGGGGGCGCGTCCAGCCCAACACCTTTGGTTACGCGGCGAACGACTATGGACTGGTGGTCTCGGCACAGGCGCGCGCCGAGATGGATGCCGCCACGCTTGCGCGCTTGCTCATCCCAGACAACGTGCTTGAGGACTTGCTGGAAGGCGTTAATCTATCCGAGCTGTCGCGCCGCCAGTTTCGCGAGGTGGCGCGGGTCGCGGGTCTGTTGCCGCCTTCCTTGCCGGGCCGTGCGCCGCGGTCCATGCGTCAATTACAGGCGTCAAGTGGGCTGCTGTTTGACGTGTTGCGCCAGCATGATCCGGGCCATATGTTGCTGGAGCAGGCCCAGCGCGAAGTCATGGAACAGCAACTCGACGTCGAGGCGATCACGCGTGCCCTTACGCAATTGCGCGCCACCGGCCCGGATCTGTGCTCGCCGGCAAGCCTGACCCCATTCTCGTTCCCGCTGTGGGCCGAGTCGATGCGCGGCCAACTCAGCACCGAGGACTGGAAAACGCGTATCGCGCGTACCGCGAAACAATTGGAGGACCGCAATGCTCGCAAGCTGCGACG
>Ga0136639_10000829_pt1 | contig 10690 bp, 8 predicted proteins | sample AntDrymUQ8592106_2_FD_113739 | JGI IMG/M metagenome (GOLD analysis project Ga0136639, IMG submission 113739) | Polar desert sand microbial communities from Dry Valleys, Antarctica - metaG UQ859 (21.06) | ecosystem: Environmental > Terrestrial > Soil > Desert | place: Antarctica: Dry Valley...
CGCCGCGTCAATCACGAGATGAAGATCGCCTGCGCCCAGGCTCTGGCCATGCTGGCGCGCGAGGATGTGCCGGACGAGGTCGCAGCAGCCTACTCGGGTCGCAAGCTGAAATTCGGCCCCGACTACATCATCCCGACCCCGTTCGATCCGCGTCTGATCTGGTACATCCCGCCGTTCGTGGCCCAGGCCGCCATGGATACGGGCGTGGCCCGCGTGCAGATCACCGACATGGATGCCTATCGCACCCAGTTGCGTGAACGGGTCGATCCGTCCGCTGCCCTGATGCAGAAGATCGCATCATCGGTGCGCGCAGCACCGAACAAGCGTGTGGTGTTTGCCGAAGGCGAAGAATCCGCTGTCATCCGCGCAGCCTGGGGCTTCAAACAGGCTGATCTGGGCACGCCGATCCTGCTGGGTCGCGAAGACCTGATCCGCAAGAACGCCGCCGAGGCCGGGCTGGATTTCGACGCCCTGGGCATCGAGATCGTCAATGCCCGCATCAGCGACAAGAACCTAGAATACACCGACTTCCTTTATGCCAAGCTGCAGCGCCGGGGCTATCTGCGCCGCGACGTGCAGCGAATGATCAATCAGGACCGGAACTATTTCGCCGCCGCCATGGTCGCGCGCGGAGATGCCGAGGCTGTTGTCACGGGCAGCACCCGAAATTTCAACATGGTGCTCAAGGAGGTGCGGAGGGTGCTGGAGGTCGAGCACCGGCTGATCGGCCTTTCGATCCTGCTGGCCAAGGGGCGGACCCTGTTCGTCGCCGACACCTCGATCCACGAACTGCCCGACGCCGTCGAACTGGCCGAGATCGCCATCCAGGCTGCGGCTGCCGTCCGGCGTCTGGGGCGCACGCCCCGGGTCGCCTTCCTCAGCTATTCGACCTTCGGCAACCCTCCGGGTGACCGCGGAGAAAAGGTCCGCGAGGCCATCCGCATCCTCGACCAGCGCGGGGTCGACTTCGAATACGAGGGCGAGATGCCGCCGGAACTGGCCCTCGACCCCGGGGCCCGCGCCAATTATCCCTTCATGCGGCTGTCGGAGGACGCCAATGTCCTGGTCATGCCCGCCATCCATTCGGCCTCGATCTCGACCCGCCTGGTCCAGGCCCTTGGCGGAGCCACGGTGATCGGACCGCTATTGGTCGGGCTGGAGAAATCGGTCCAGATCGTCAACCTGAACGCATCGGTTTCCGAGATGATCACGGCAGCGACGTTCGCGGCCTACGACGGGGTGGACGCAGGGGTCTGAGGCCTGACCGACAAAGTATTGGGTTCCTGGCCTCGGCCTGTCGGGAACGCCGGGATGGACGGAGGTCAGCGCGGTTCAGACACGGGCTCACGCGGCGTGTTCCTGTCCTGGCCTATGGCCTCGATCGCCGTCTGCTTGTGAGCAACGACGAACGCCAGCACGATGGCGAAGATACCGATCACCGTCGAATACAGGAAAAAGACGACATAGCCCGCACCGAGGGCGGCGGGCGTCACGCCACTTGTCGCTGCTCCCTGAACCAGCGATCCCTCCGGCAGACGTGAGAACAGGGCGGTCAGCGGTGCTAACGGACCCCCGACTTCGGCGGCGCGAGCGGAAGCCTCGACGATCCGGCCTGACTGGGAAGCGATCAATTTGCCAGGCAGTGCGTACAGCGAACTGAACAAGGCGTACTGGGTCGCGGTGAAGCCGATAGAAGTCAGACTCGACATGTAGGCGATCAATGCCGTTCCGGCATAACCGGTCGCGACGTTATCGATGCCGATGGCAACGAACAGCGCGCTCAGCGATGGGCCCTGCGTCGCCAGCCATGCAAAGACCAGGTTCGAAATCGGGCTCATGAAGGCACCGATGACCATGGTCCGGATCAGGCCGAGGCGCGCCACCGACCATCCACCGACCAGCACACCAGCCGTGGTCGCGATGACCCCGAACACTTTGCGGACCTCGGCCAGTTCGGTCTTGGTGAACCCCAGGTCGAGATAGAAGGGGTTCATGATGTTCAGGACGAAATCCGCGAGCCGGTAGACGCAGATCAGCGCGAGTATCAGTGTCGCGACGACCGAAAATCGACGGTAGAAATCGCGTAACGGTTCACCGAACGATCCGGCCAGATAGGCTCCAGGCCGCGTGCGGGTTCCGGGGATTGGCCAGCAGGCGAGAACCAGAAGCGAGAGCCCGACGAAGACCGAGCCGACCTGAAGGAAGACGCCTCCCGGCTTCGCTTCCCAGGCGGCCTTGAGACTTTCGAAACCGGCCTGGGACAGGCCGACACCCTGCATCGCTCCGCCTGCCAGATTGAGCTGGCCGGTCAGTCCGGTGCCCGCGATCAGCGCCGCAGCAGCAATCAGCAGGAGCCGGGCGATCCACTCCACGACCTCGATCGCGGGTCTCGAGGGAATATCGCCGACCGGAATGGCGCGAAGAGTGTGGGCCACCTCGCGTGGCGCAAACAGGGTTGCGGCGATGCCGATCCCCATCAGGCCCGCCATCACGCCATAGGAAAGGTTCCAGTTATAAAGCTCGGCCAGCACCAGCGGCACAGCGCCGGCGACGATGATCGCGACCCGGTAGCCAAGCTGGTAGGACGCGGCCATGACGCCATGGCGACTGTCGTCCGCGACCTCGATCCGCCAGGCATCAATGACGATGTCCTGGGTAGCGCCAGCAAAGCCGACCATCACGGCAAAGAGGGCAACCGTCCCGAGCGAGTTCACGGGATTGAGCCCGGCGATGAGCCACAGACCCAGGATTACAATGGCCTGGGTCACCAGCATCCAAGACCGCCGGTGGCCCAGGAACCGCGACAGAAGGGGGACGCGCGTCCGGTCTATCAGCGGTGCCCAGACGAATTTGAGCGAATAGCTGAGGGTCGCGAGGGCGAAGAAGCCGATGACCTCCAGCGTGACACCGCTCTCGCGCAGCCAGGCCGAGAGGGTGTCGAAAATCAGCAGATTGGGAAGCCCCGCCGAAAATCCCAGCAGCAGCATGATGAAGACGCGTCGCTCGCCATAGACGGCCAGACCCGCCAGCCCGCGTTTCGGTGCCGGGTTTGCAGTCGTCGTTTCAGTCATTCGGTCGGCGTCTCCGGGACGCCCCCGGCGTCGTCTATGCGATAGCAACCTTGGCGAGGCGTTCGCTTCCTGTCCAGCGGCTGAGCGCTGATCGCAGGGCATCGGGTTCGAGCGGCTTGGTCAGATGGTCGTCCATGCCCGCGTCGAGACACAGTTTCCGGTCTTCGGCAAAGGCATTGGCCGTCAGGGCGACGATCGGCGTGCGGTCTCCGCTCGCTCGGATCAGGCGGGTCGCGGCCGGGCCATCCATGCCAGGCATTCGCATATCCATGAAGACCAGATCGTAGCGCGCCCTATTCATCGCCGCGACCGCTTCCTCACCCGTCGCGGCGGTTTCGACCACACAGCCCTCGCGGCGCAGGAGAGTCCGCGCGAGCAGGGCCCCGACGGGATTGTCCTCGGCGAGCAGAACGCGGGTTCCGGCAAACCGGACCGGCAGGACCCGGTCATCTTCGGAAGGCGTCGCGCGACAGGCATACCCCGGGCTTCCGGCCTGACTGGCCGCCAGAACCCGCTCGGACAGTGACGCCCGGCGCAGGGGCTTGATCAGATAGCCATTGAAGCCGCTGGACCGATAGCGGGCGATCAGTTCCCGCTCCGATGGCTTGAGCAAGACGATGGCATGACCCAGCGCAGGCGGTTCGACCAGTTCGGCTCCGTCGATCGCCGCGCGGGCATGATCGACGAGAGTGATGGCCGCCATGTCATCGACGAAGCCGCCGCTGGCCGTGATCTGTGCTGCGGCTGCCTGCGTCACCATGATGTCGGGCGATTGTACGGCGATCCGCACTCCGTCGAGGCTCCGGGCTCTTGGCGCGCGGTCACGCGCAACGGAGAAGGGCGCCTCGAAAAGAAAGCGCGAGCCGGGACCTCCGGGCCTCCCGGCAACCCGGACGCTGCCGCCCATGGCTTCTGCCAGTTTCCGCACGACGGCCAGGCCGAGCCCCGCACCGCCAAACTGGGTGGCGTCGCTGGCATCCACGTGGCCGAACTCTTCGAAGATACGCTCGCGAGCCTCGGGCGGTATGCCTGGACCCGTGTCTTCGACGATGAAGGCCAGTCGGGGTCGACTGGCCGTACCGCCAGCCCGCTCCACGGTGATACTTACGCCGCCGGATACGGTAAATTTGACGGCATTGCCGGCGAGGTTGAACAGCACCTGACGCAATCTGCCCTCGTCCGCCAGGATGTCGGGTGCGTCAGCAGCGACCGCCCAGACGATCTCCAGACCCTTTTCGTGCGCGCGTGGGCTGAGCAATTCGGTCACGCCCCGAACCAGACCCTCGAGGTCGGTAGGGGCCCGGTCGAACTCGAGCTTGCCGGCCTCCAGGCGGGCATAGTCCAGCAGGTCATTGACCAGCCCCAGAAGATGCTCCGCGGAATCCCGTGCCGCTTCGGCATAGGCCCGCTGGGCACCGTCCAGCCGGGTTCGGGTCAAGAGCCCCAGCATGCCGATCACGCCATTCAGGGGTGTCCGCATTTCATGGCTCATCAGCCGCAGGAACGGATCGGCCCCCCCGGCGACGCGGTCAGACACGGCCGCTGATGGGTCCGTCGAATGGGCCTTCACCCGTCCCGTGCCTGTTCGCGCCATGTCGTCTCCTCGTGGAAGTCTATGGCCGATAAACCTTTAGGGAGGGTTCACCCTGAAAGGCTGGCGACACCTCACCATGCGGCCATCTCGCCTCGCGAGGACACTTGCCGGTCGAAGCTGGCCTCTGCCCCGACCGTTGTTCGCCGATAGATCAGCGCCTCCGCGATATGGCGTCTCAGGACACCCGTCGAACCCTCGAGGTCCGCGATGGTACGGGCGAGGCGCAGCGTCCGCGTCCAGCCCCGTGCCGTCAGCCCGCCCGCCTCGCCCGCCCGCATCAGGAGAGCACGCCCAGCCTCGTCCGGGGTCGCGAACCGCTCCAGCGCCTCTCCGGAGGCTCGCGCGTTCAGGGCATGGACCGGATCCAGCCCCGCCTCGCGCACACGTCCCTCCTGCATGGCGCGGCGACCGCGACCCGCGCCGACGCCTCCGCCGTCCCCTCGCCCGGCGGCGGCAGGGCCATGTCGGCAGCCGTCACAGGGGGTGTTTCGACCGTCAGATCAATGCGGTCGAACATCGGCCCCGAGATGCGGTTCTGGTAATCGCGCTGGCAGCGCGGGGCCTTGCCGCAGGCCCCCTTGCCGCCCCCACCCAGCCCGCAGCGGCAGGGGTTCATGGCAGCGATCAGTTGGAACCGTGCGGGATACCGGACATGGGCATTGGCCCGCGCCACAATGATCTCTCCGGTTTCGAGCGGGGCGCGAAGGCTGTCGAGCGCCTGAGCGCTGTATTCCGGGAGTTCATCGAGAAACAGGACGCCATTGTGCGCGAGGGATGCCTCCCCCGGCTTGGCCCGGTGCCCGCCCCCGGTCAGGGCCGCCATCGACGCCGAATGATGTGGCGCACGGAACGGTCGGTCGCGGGTCAGGGCTCCCTTTTCGATGAGCCCGACGACCGACCAGACCATGGATGTCTCCAGCAGTTCCTGCGGGGTCAGGGGCGGCAGCAGCCCCGGGAGACGCGCCGCCATCATCGACTTGCCAGAGCCCGGAGGGCCAATGAACAGAAGATTGTGCCCTCCTGCCGCCGCGACCTCGAGTGCGCGCTTGGCGCTTTCCTGACCCTTGACGTCGCGCAGGTCCGGCACCTTCCCCGAGGCGGTCACGGGCCCCGGCGCGGGCGCACGCAGCACCTGTGTCCCCTTGAAATGGTTGACCACCGCGATCAGCGAGCGCGGGGCGAGAATAGCGACATCGCCCGCCCAGGCCGCCTCGGGCCCGTTCGCTTCGGGACAGATCAGGCCCAGGCCCATGGAGGCGGCAGCGACTGCCGCAGGCAGGGTTCCGCCGACAGCGGCTATCCGGCCGTCCAGACCGAGTTCGCCCAGAGCCGCCCATCCCTGCAGTGCATCCGGAGGAATGACCCCCATCGACCCCAGAAGGGCAAGGGCGATCGGCAGGTCGAAATGGCTGCCCTCCTTGGGCAGGTCTGCCGGGGCCAGATTGGCGATGATGCGGCGGGACGGCATGGCGAGCCCGATCCCGGCAAACGCCCCGCGGACACGCTCCCGACTTTCGGCCACGGCCTTGTCTGCCAGGCCCACGATGGTGAAGGACGGGGTATCGCTGGACAGATGCTGGACCTGCACATCCACGCGGCGGGCATCAACGCCCTCGAAGGCGACGGTCGCGACACTGGCAAGCATGGCAGGCTCCGACAATCGCGCCCGCGAAACCCTCCGCTCCGCTACTCAGACGCGAATGGAACAAATCACGAACTGATCACTCTGGCAACCCGCGTTATGCAGCCCGTCTGGCCTCGATGACGTCCCACATCAGGGCCGAGGCATCCACGCCATTGAAGGCCTTCAGTTGCTGGGCACCGGTGGGCGATGTCACATTGATCTCGGTCAGATACTCGCCGATCACATCGATGCCGACGAATAGCAGGCCGCGCGCCTTGAGCGCAGGTCCGATTGCGGCGCAGATTTCGAGGTCTCGCGCCGTCAGTTCGACGGCCGCCGCAGTGCCGCCCACGCGAAGGTTCGACCGAACCTGACCCTTGGCGGGGATCCGGTTGATGGCACCGACCGGTTCGCCGTCGATCAGGATGATCCGCTTGTCGCCCTTCTCAACGGCGGGGATGAATTTCTGGATGACCAGAGGATCACGCGATCCGGTAGCGTGGATCTCGATCAGGGCCTCGAGGTTGGGGTCGCCCGCCTTCAGCCGGACCACGCCCGACCCGGCAGCGCCATGCAGGGGTTTCAGCACGACATCGCCATGCTTCTCGTGAAAGGCCACAAGGGCCACCGGATCGGCACTGATCAGGGTCGGAGGCTGCAGGCCGGGAAAGCGGGTGGCGAGAAGCTTCTCCGGGGCAGACCGCACCTCGGCCGGGTCGTTGACCACCAGAGTGTGCGGATGGACCGTTTCCAGCAGATATGTAGCCGTGACATAGGCCATGTCGAAGGGCGGGTCCTGCCGCATCAGGATCACATCGACGTCTGATCCCAGATCGAGGCGGACCTCCTCGCCAAAGGTCACATGATCACCCTTGACCTGTCGCAGCGTGACCGGTCGGGCACGACAGAACAGCCGCCCCTCCTCAAGCGCCAGGGTGCGGAAGTCATAGACCCACTGATGATGGCCGCGCGACTGGGCCGTCATCATCATCAGCCAGGTGGTGTCGGATTCGATGTCGACCGCCTCGACGGGGTCCATCTGGATGGCGACTCTCAACATGGTGTTCTCGCGCTTGGGCTTGCGCCATTGGCGCCGATTGCCCGGGCGCGGCTGCGCCCGACCCGCTTCAAGTAGCGTGATGCACGCCCGGCGCAACCACGGCCGTCAATTCAGCCGCATGCGCAAGCGGTCGACGGTCCCGGCATGCACCCGCTCGTCCTGCCCCCCTACGATCCGTGCCCGTGAAAGGGCCTCCAGCGCGCCGGACAGTGCGCCCTGTTTCTCGCGGGCCGACGCAACATCAAGCCATGGCCGGTGATCGTCCGGGTCGAGCAGCGCTCGCCTGAGCGCGCATCGTTCGGCCCCAGTGTAATCTGCGGCTCTGATTGCCCGACTGAACTGCATGTTCTGTAGACGAATCAGGGCCTGTCGGTCGCTGACGGGGGCCATCAGAAGGTCCAGACGGTCGGCGACATGGGGGGTCAAGCCGGCCCGGAGTGCGCGACGGGTCAGTTCCGATGGCATGACGACCCGGCCCTCGCTGAAAGGATCGAGCGCGACCGGCCCGCTGGAGGTATCGACCCGCAGCATGAAATGGTTCGGGAAATCGACGCCCTGGCACCGAATGCCTGCAAGCCGCGCCGCGTGGAGATAGAAGACGGCCAGTGTCGCTGACAAACCCCGTCGGCGCTCAGCGACATCGATGATGTCGGTGTTGCCCGGATCGTCATAGGTCAGCAGATCGCCCGTCAGGCGGAAGTCCGAAGCCAGCGTCTCGGTGAGGGCTTCGTCCGGTTCCTCGCTGGCGACCCGTTCAGAAAGACGTTCAGCGGCCTGGCTGGCCAGAAGCCGGACCGGGCCCGGATTGCGCGACGGATAGTCATGGATGGCACAGGCGATCGCAGCTTCCAGCAAGGGAAAGTCAGCGTCGTCGCTGGTTCCGGCCTCAACCAGAGTGTGTTCGGCCTCTTCGCGCGTCACGGAAACCGGCCTTCCTGCGATACTCGGCCCGGAAGATGACGCGGAACGCGTCCGGGTGCCAGAGCGACCACATCGATTCGCAGAGAAAGTCCGGCCAGCCCCGGTCGACCTTTCAGCACTGCCCGACCCGCTGCCAGCAGCCGCTGATACTGATCCGGGCCCAGAGCATTTATTGCAGCCTCCATCGTCGCCCTGCGCTTGACCTCGACGACGGCCAGCACGCGCCCCCGCCGCGCAAGAATGTCGATCTCTCCGGCTCGACTGCGCATGCGAAAGCCGAGGATCTGATAACCCCGCAGCATCAGCCAGATCGCGGCAACCCATTCAGCGCCATGGCCCTGCCGATGAGCTCGGGCACCCAGCGTCTTTCGCCAGGCCGACTTGGGCCGCGCCACAGGCCTCGGTGCGCGGACCCGGTCCGGCTTCATCCCCGTCCCTGAAGCTCCAGCGCGCGGCGATAGAGCGGCTTGCGGGGCAGGTCCAGAGCCTGTGACACCTCCGATGCCGCCTCTCCGGGGGCCAGTCGGGCCATGGCCTCGATCAGGGCCGCGTCGGCGTCAGCGGCGCTCGCGACCTCGGTCTCTCCGGGGCCGATGACCACGACGATCTCGCCCTTGGGACCATCAAGCCGGGGATCCAGTGCCAGTTCTGACAGTGTGCCGCGAACGCACTCCTCGAACATCTTGGTCAGTTCGCGCGCGACGGCTGCTGGGCGTGGCCCGAGAACCTCGGCCATGTCGGTCAGCGAAGCCCGCAGCCGCGGCCCGCTTTCGAATACCACTACCGTCTGTCGTCCCGGCTTGAGCTCGGCGAGCATGGTCTTCCGTGCCGCAGACTTTGACGGGAGAAAACCCGCAAACAGGACCCGGTCGGCGGGTTGTCCGGCCAGCATCAAGGCCGCCAGCAGGCTTGACGCTCCGGGGATGGGATGGACGGGCAGACCGGCTGCGATCATCGCCCGGGCGACGACGAAGCCGGGGTCCGAGACCATCGGCGTACCCGCGTCCGAAACCAAGGCCACGACTTCTCCCGCCTGAACCCGCTCGATCGCGATCTCGGCGGCACGCGCCGACGCATGGTCGTCACACCGCTCCAGCCGGGCCTTCAGTCCATAGGCAGACAGAAGCTTGGCCGATACGCGCGTGTCCTCGGCCAGCACCAGATCGGCCGCCGCAAGAACGTCCAGAGCCCGCAGCGTCATGTCCCGAAGATTGCCGATCGGCGTGGCCACCAGATACAGACCTGGCGACACAGGCCGGGGCGGCGGAGCGGTCGGCGGAAACGGGGAGGTTGTGGGCTCGGTCATCGCGCGGACCGTGCCAGCGGGGAGCCGTCGGCTCAAGCGGCAAGAAAAAAGGCCCCGCTGTTTCCAGCGGGGCCTCGTATCATCAGCCGTGAAGCTGAACCTAGTCGCGACGCGGGCGGCTGCGGCCGCGATCGCCACCGCGGTCGCCGCCTTCGCGCTTCTTGCCGCCGCCGCCGGTGTCTTCGGTCAGGGGGGCTTCGCCACGCTCGGCACGTTCCGCATTGATCTTGTCGGTAAGGTCCTCGCCCGTTGCCTGGTCAACGACCTTCATCGACAGCTTGGTCTTGCCGCGATCGTCAAAGCCGAGGAATTTGACCTTCACCTCCTGGCCCTCGGACAGGACGTCCGCGGGGTTGGAGACGCGCTCGAGAGCGATCTGCGACACGTGAACCAGACCGTCCTTGGCACCGAAGAAGTTCACGAAGGCACCGAAATCGACAACCTTCACGACCTTGCCTGCGTAGATCATGCCGGGCTCGGGCTCGGACACGATCGACGAGATCCAGTTCTTGGCAGCGTCGATCTTTTCCTGGTCGGAGGCTGCGATCTTGACCGTACCGTCGTCCTCGATGTTGATCTTGGCGCCGGTCTTCTCGACGATCTCGCGGATGATCTTGCCACCCGTGCCGATGATGTCGCGGATCTTGTCGACCGGAACCTTGATGGACTCGATCTTGGGTGCGTATTCGCCCAGTTCGGTGCGTGCACCGTCGATGGCCTTGTCCATCTCGTCGAGGATGTGCAGACGGCCGGCCGAAGCCTGGGCGATCGCCTTGCGCATGATCTCTTCGGTGATGCCCGTGACCTTGATGTCCATCTGCAGGCTGGTGATGCCCTCGCGGGTACCGGCAACCTTGAAGTCCATGTCGCCGAGGTGATCTTCGTCACCCAGGATATCGGACAGGATGGCGAACTCGCCGGACGGCTCCAGGATCAGGCCCATGGCGATGCCCGAGACCGGGCGCACCAGCGGCACGCCGGCGTCCATCAGCGCCAGCGAGGCGCCGCAGACGGTGGCCATCGAGGACGAACCGTTGGACTCGGTGATCTCCGACACCAGACGGATGGTGTAGGGGAAGTCTTCCGAGGACGGCAGCATGGGACGGATCGCCCG
>Ga0136639_10000830_pt1 | contig 10680 bp, 8 predicted proteins | sample AntDrymUQ8592106_2_FD_113739 | JGI IMG/M metagenome (GOLD analysis project Ga0136639, IMG submission 113739) | Polar desert sand microbial communities from Dry Valleys, Antarctica - metaG UQ859 (21.06) | ecosystem: Environmental > Terrestrial > Soil > Desert | place: Antarctica: Dry Valley...
CGGTGCCGGTGCCGGTGCCGGTGCCGGCGGGGGTGTCGGCGGGGGTGTCGGGATCGGCGGGGTGGGGGCCGGGAAGGCCGGGACGGGCGGCAACGACCGGGTGGGCTCGAAGGGGTTCGACGCGGAGGGCGGCGTGGTCGGGTAGTCGGTCATGACCCCGACTTTGCTCGTCGAGCCTGTGATGAGTCTGAGACTGCGCTGGGTAGTCCTGAAGAAGGCCGAGTCGGCGCCATGTGACATCAGCCGTGTGTCACATCGCGCCGACTCGGCCCCCACGCGTGCCCACGACCCCCCACGGCCCCCCACGGGTGCCCGGCGGTGTCGGTGCGGTGTCGGTGGCGACTGCCAGCCTGGCCCCCATGACGCACCTCGACACCCGCCGCCACTGGGTCTGCTCGATCAGCCTGGAGCACGTCCTGCTCGGCGTGGAGGGCGGCTTCGCCCAGGCCGAGCACGGTCGCGACACCCGGTTGCGCGCGCTGCGGCGCGGCGACCCGATCGCGTTCTACTCACCGCGGGTGGCGCCCGGCTCGCAGGTCACGCTGCAGCAGCTCACGGCCCTCGGCGAGGTGTCCGACGACGAGCCACACCAGGTCGAGGTGCGGCCGGACTTCCGCCCGTGGCGGCGACGCGTCGACTTCGAGGAGGTCGGGCGGGTCCCGATCCGTCCGCTGATCGCGCTGCTCGGCTTCGTCACCGACGAGCAGCGCTGGGGGCTGCCCTTCCGCAGCGGCCTCCTGGAGGTCACCGCCGGCGACTTCGGCGTGATCGCCGGGGCGATGCGTGACGCGGTGACGCACGCCCCACGCTGACCAGCCCGTGGCCGCGACATCTGCTGTTCACCTGCGACCGACAACGTTCCGCTGTGACCGAGGACCTGATCGCCCCTCTCCTGCGCGGCGACCGGGCCCCGGCGCCCCGCACCCTCGTGGACATCTTCCGGGAGACCGTCGCCCAGGCCGCCGACGACAGTGCGGTCGACGCCGGTGCCGGGGTCCTCACCTACGCCGAGCTGGAGGAAGCCTCCGACGAGCTGGCCGCGGAGCTCGCTGCGCTCGGGATCGGTCGGGGCGACAAGGTCGGGGTGCGGGTCAGCTCCGGGACGACCGACCTCTACGTCGCGGTCCTGGGCATCCTCCTGTCGGGGGCCGCCTATGTCCCGGTCGACGCCGACGACCCCGACGAGCGAGCCCGGCTGGTCTTCGACGAGGCCGACGTGGCCGCGATCGTCGGCAACGACCTCATCGTCGCGCTGCGTCGTCCCGGCTCCGCGCGCGAGCCCGAGGAGCCGGGCCTCGAGGATGACGCGTGGGTCATCTTCACCTCCGGCTCGACAGGAACCCCGAAGGGCGTCGCGGTGACCCACCGCAGCGCGGCTGCCTTCGTCGACGCCGAGTCGCGGCTCTTCCTCCAGGCCGAGCCGGTCAGCGTCGGCGACCGGGTGATGGCAGGCCTGTCGGTCGCCTTCGACGCCTCCTGCGAGGAGATGTGGCTGGCCTGGCGCTACGGCGCCTGCCTCGTGCCGGCGCCCCGCGCCCTGGTGCGCAGCGGGGTCGACGTAGGCCCCTGGCTGGTCGCCAACCGGATCACGGTCGTCTCGACGGTCCCGACCCTCGTCGCGCTCTGGCCCTCCGAGGCGCTGGCGAGGGTGCGGCTGCTGATCATGGGCGGCGAAGCGTGCCCGCCCGAGCTCGTCGCCCGCCTGGTGGCTCCCGGTCGCGAGGTGTGGAACACCTACGGCCCGACCGAGGCCACCGTGGTCGCCTGCGGGGCGCTGCTGACCGGGGAGGGCCCCGTGCGCATCGGCCTGCCGCTCGACGGCTGGGACCTCGCGGTGGTCGATGCCGAAGGCGTCCCGGTCGCACCCGGGCAGACCGGCGAGCTGATCATCGGCGGGGTGGGGCTGGCCCGCTACCTCGATCCCGCCAAGGACGCGGAGAAGTTCGCCGCGATGCCCAGCCTGGGCTGGGACCGGGCCTACCGATCGGGCGATCTCGTGGTCCTCGACCCCGAGGGGCTCCTCTTCGGTGGGCGGGCCGACGACCAGGTCAAGCTCGGTGGGCGGCGCATCGAGCTCGGCGAGCTCGACAGCGCCCTCCTCGCCCTGCCCGGAGTCGGAGCCGCGGCAGCCGCCGTACGGCGCTCTGCTGCAGGCAACCAGCTTCTTGTCGGCTACCTGACGCTCGACCTCGCCGCTGACGTGCCCTTCGACCAGGCCGCTTCACTCCAGCGACTGCGTCGCGACCTCCCGGCCGCCCTGATCCCTCGGCTCGCGGTCGTCGGAGCCTTGCCGACACGCACCTCCGGGAAGGTCGATCGCGACGCGCTGCCGTGGCCGCTCGTCGCCACCGACCAGGCGCCGGTCGGGCTCGAGGGCACCGCCGCGTGGATCGCGACCCTGTGGCAGGAGGTCCTCGGTGCCCACGTGAGCGGACCCGGAGCCGACTTCTTCGACGAGGGCGGTGGCAGCCTCACGGCGGCCCAGGTCGTCACCCGGCTGCGGGTGCGCTTCCCCGACGTGGCCGTGGGCGACGTCTACGAGAAGCCCACGATCGGGGCCATGGCGGACTACCTCGACCAGATGGCGGAGGCGGGGCCCGTCTCCGAGCGCACGGTGCCGCCGATCCCGGTGAAGACCCAGGCCGGTCAGGTCGTCGCGACACTCGCCCTGCGCGCCCTTGCCGGACCCCGGTGGCTCACCTGGATCGCGCTCGGCGCCCTCGCTCTTGCCTGGGCTCAGCCGGGCCTGGACTGGCTGCCCCGGCTGCCGTGGGCGCTCGTCGCGGTCTCGTGGCTGCTCGTCGTCAGCTCGCCGGGTCGGATGCTGCTCGCGGCCGCTGGGTGCCGGATCCTGCTCCGGCCGGTGATGCCCGGCGACCACCCTCGTGGCGGCAAGGCCCACCTGCGGCTCTGGCTGGCTGGCCGCCTCGTCGACGAGCTCGGCGCGACCGGCCTCGCCGGCGCGCCCTTCGTCAAGCTGTACGCCCGTCTGCTCGGCGCTGACGTGGGTCGCGACGTCGACCTGCACAGTCTTCCGCCGGTCACTGGTTGGCTGACCCTGGGGGAGGGCTGCTCGGTCGAGCCCGAGGTCGACCTCACCGGCTACTGGATCGACGGCGACGTCCTGCACGTCGGAGAGATCCGGGTCGGTGCCCGTGCCCGCCTCGGAGCCCGCTCGATGATGTGCCCGGGCGCCGACGTCGGCGACGATGCCGAGGTCGCGCCCGGTTCCTCGGTCTTCGGGTCTGTCCCGGCCGGCGAGTACTGGTCCGGCTCACCCGCTGTCCGACTCGCCGGTGCCGCTCGAGGTCCGTGGGCGGGACAGCCCGCCGACCACCCGGCCTGGCTGCTCGCCTACGGTGCCGCCGCGACGCTGATCGCGCTCCTGCCGGCGCTCGCGGCCGCGGCAGTCGTCGCACCGCTGCTCGCTCTCACCGACCCCACGTCGTACGACGAGGCGTGGGGGCTGGTCATCTGGCTCCCGCTCGCCACGGTGCTGGGGCTCGGGGTGCTGGCGTTCCTGGTGTGGGGTGTCGTGCGGGTCGCCGCGCAGGCGATCACGGCCGGCGTCCACCCGGTCCGCAGCAGGGCAGGTCTCGCGGTCTGGGCCACGGTGCGTGTGCTCGACGACGCCCGCACCTGGCTCTTCCCGCTCTACTCCTCCCAGCTCACGCCGTGGTGGTTGCGTCGGCTCGGTGCCCGCATCGGCCACGGGGTCGAGGCCTCGACCGTGCTGATGGTGCCGTCACTGACGACCGTCAACGACCAGGCCTTCCTGGCCGACGACACCTTGATCGGGGGCTACGAGCTCGGCGGTGGCTGGCTGCGTGTCGAGCGGGTCAAGGTGGGCAAGCGTGCCTTCGTCGGCAACTCCGGCATGGCCGCGCCCGGTCGCAAGGTGCCCAAGGCCTCGCTCGTGGCAGTGCTCTCGGCCGCCCCGCGCCGCAAGTCGGCCAAAGCAGGGGAGTCCTGGTTGGGAAGCCCCCCGGCCCCGCTGCGTCGCGCCGCCGAGGCGGCCGATGTCGGCCGCACCTACGACCCCCCGACCCGCCTGAAGGTGCTGCGCGCCGTGGTCGAGCTGTGCCGGCTGCTGCCCGTGATGTTGACGCTCGGCCTGACGGCCGGCTCGGTGCTGGTGCTCGCGGCCCTGATGGATGGTCCCGGTGTCGTCGTCGCCGTCCTGCTGGCCGGCCCCGTGCTCGCGGTCGGTGGTCTGCTCGCAGCAGCTGTCACGGTGGCCGCCAAGTGGCTGCTGGTGGGTCGGGTCCGTCCCGGCGCCCACCCGTTGTGGAGCTCCTTCGTGTGGCGCAACGAGCTCGCCGACACCTTCGTCGAGGTGCTGGCCGCGCCGTGGTTCGCCAAGGCCGTCGCCGGCACCCCGCTGATCAACGTCTGGTTCCGGGCGATGGGGGCGCGGATCGGGCGCGGGGTCTGGTGCGAGACCTACTGGTTGCCCGAGACCGATCTCGTCGACCTGGGCGACGGGGCCACGGTCAACCAGGGCAGCGTCGTGCAGACCCACCTCTTCCACGACCGGATGCTGAGCATGGACACGGTCACGCTCCGGAGGGGCTCGACGCTCGGTCCCAACAGCGTGATCCTGCCCGCAGCGACGCTCGGTCGGCACGCTACGGTCGGTCCCGTGTCACTGGTGATGAGAGGCGAGTCGGTGCCCGACAAGACGACCTGGATCGGCAATCCGATCGGGCCCTGGGTGACCCGCTCGTGAAGGTGCCGGGACTCAGCTCCGACCTGCCCACCGCCGACTCCTACCTGCCCGGGCACGGCGACCCCTCGTGGGGTGCCAGCCACTATGCGCTCGACCTCGTCTACGACGTGGAGGGCAACCGGCTCCGCGCGACCGCGACCATCGACGCCGTCGCCGTCGAGGACCTCACTCGGGTCGTCCTCGACCTGGCCCACCTCGCGGTCACCAAGGTCAAGGTCGACGGGAGCACCCCTGCGAAGTACCGCACTCGCGAAGGACGCCTGGTCGTCACGCTGACGACGCCGCTGCGGCAGGGCGACGCCTTCCGGATGGTCGTCACCTACGCCGGACACCCTCGCCCGCTGGTCGAGAAGCACCACGGCGATGCCGGCTGGGAGGAGCTCACCGACGGCGTGATCGTGGCGGGCCAACCGCACGGCGCTCCGACCTGGTTCCCCTGCAACGACCGGCCCGACGACAAGGCCTCCTACGCGATCACGGTCACCACCCATCCCGACTACCACGTCGTCGCCAACGGGCTGCTCGGCACCCGCCAGCGCCACGGCAGCTCGGTCACCTGGTCCTACCACCAGGAGGAGCCGATGGCGACCTACCTGGCCACCGTCCAGATCGGGCGCTACGCCGTCCGCGAGCTCGAGGCGCTCGTGCCGATGTACGCCGTGGTGCCTGACGACGCCGACAGCGGTGTCGACGACGCCTTCGGCCGGCAGCCCGAGATGCTGGCCGCTTTCGCCGAGCTGTTCGGCGACTACCCGTTCCCGCTCTACTCGGTCGTCGTCACCGCCGACGACCTCGAGATCCCACTGGAGTCGCAGAGCCTGTCGACCTTCGGGCGCAACTTCCTCACCTCCGACTGGGACTCCGTACGCCTGGTCGCCCACGAGCTCGCACACCAGTGGTTCGGCAACACCGTCACGCTCGGCGCGTGGCGCGACATCTGGTTGCACGAGGGGTTCGCCTGCTACGCCGAGTGGCTCTGGTCGGAGCGATCTGGTGGTGATGCTGCCGACGTCCACGCGCGCACCCACCACGAGCGACTCTCCGAGCTCGACCAGGACCTGCTGCTCTCCGATCCCGGACCGGAGCTGATGTTCGACGACCGGGTCTACAAGCGCGGCGCCCTCACGCTCCACGCGCTGCGGCTCACGGTGGGGGACGACGCCTTCTTCGGGGTGCTCCGGGGCTGGGTGGCTGATCACCGCGGTGGCACGGTCAGCACGGCCGACTTCGTCGACCACGCCGCGGCGCACACGGGCATGGACCTCGACGCGCTCTTCGAGCAGTGGCTCAACGAGGAGGAGCTGCCCGCTCTCCCGGCGCCCAGCTGAGCTCTGCTCGCTCGGTGCACGCGACCGTACCGATCCAGCCCTCGGGCAGGGGTAGGGGCGCGGTCCACAGGTCCGGGAGGTCGACGGGTTCGCGGCCCAGACCCTGGCCGGTGGCCTTCACGATCGCCTCGGTGCGCGTCCATCTGCGCAGATCGCCGTAGTCTCCGGCGTCGCGTCCGGGAAGGTCGCGCTCCACGTCGACGCCGATCGGGACGCTGCTCCACGCGACGAGCACGACGTCGTCGGTGTAGGCCATGCTCAGGCGTACGACGTCGGTCGCCCCGACCGCCAGCGGTTGCCCATGGCTGCGACTGCCGCAGCGCAGGCACAGGCGCGCTACGCGGGAGAGGCCCAGCTCCGTCGCGAGGTGGGCCTCCGCCCGCGCCCGCAGCCGCGCCCGGTGCCCGGAGCCCCAGAGCGCGGCGACGTGCACCGTGGGCGCCGCCGCGCTCACAGCCGCTCGGAGAACGGGTGTGGCGGGCGCTGGCGCAGGCTCAGGCCCAGCGCTGGGAGGCGGGCACGAAGTCGAGCTGACGGTCACCGGTGTAGATCTGCTTGGGACGAGCGATCTTCTGCTCCTTGTCCTGGACCAGCTCGAGCCACTGGGCCAGCCAGCCCGGGGTGCGACCGATCGCGAAGAGCACCGTGAACATCTCGGGCGGGAACTGGAAGGCCTCGTAGATCAGGCCGGAGTAGAAGTCCACGTTGGGGTAGAGCTTGCGCTTGATGAAGTACTCGTCCTCGAGCGCGATCTTCTCCAGCTCCTGCGCGATGCCCAGGAGCGGGTTGACCCCGGTGACCTCGAAGACGTCGTCGCAGGCTTTCTTGATGATGGTGGCGCGCGGGTCGAAGTTCTTGTAGACCCGGTGGCCGAAGCCCATCAGCTTCTCGTTGCCGTTCTTCACACCCTCGATGAAGGCCGGGATGTTCTCCTTCGAACCGATCCGGCGCAGCATCCGGAGCACGGCCTCGTTGGCGCCGCCGTGCAGTGGCCCGAAGAGCGCTCCGATGCCGGCGGAGACCGCGGAGTAGGGGTCGACCTGCGAGGAGCCGACGGAGCGGACCGCGTTGGTCGAGCAGTTCTGCTCGTGGTCGGCGTGCAGGATGAACAAGACGTCGAGGGCCTTGACCAGGCGGGGGTCGGCCTCGAACTTCTGCTCGCTCATCTTGAAGAGCATCGAGAGGAAGTTGGCGGTGTAGCTCAGGTCGTTGTCCGGGTAGATGAACGGCTTGCCCTGAGCGTGACGGTAGGACCAGGCGCCCAGCGTCGGCATCTTGGCGATCATCCGCACGATCTGCATGTGCCGGTTGTCGGCGTCGCTGATGTTGCGGGCGTCGGGGTAGAACGTGGACAGGGCGCCGACGGAGGCCATGAGCATCCCCATCGGGTGGGCGTCGTAGCGGAAGCCCTCCATGAAGCCCTTGACGTTCTCGTGGACGAAGGTGTGGTAGGTGATCTCGTGGACCCACGAGTCGTACTCGGCCTTGGTCGGCAGCGCGCCGTGGACGAGCAGGTAGGCCACCTCGAGGAAGTTGGACTTCTCGGCCAGCTGCTCGATGGGGTAGCCGCGGTATTCCAAGATGCCCTTGTCGCCGTCGATGAAGGTCACGGCGCTGCGGCAGGAGGCGGTGTTGACGAAACCCGGGTCGTAGACGGCCAGACCTGGCGCGTCCTCGGCGGTGCGGATCTTCCCGACGTCGGCGGCCTTGATGGTGCCGTCGAGGATCGGTACGTCGTACTCCTGTCCGGTGCGGTTGTCGCGGACGGTAAGAGAGTCAGTCACACCGCCCAACCTAAACCGCACTCCTGTGCGCGCGCTAACCCGTGTCCACCTCCCGCGCCCCGGGCGCCGTCGTTTTGACCCGTTCCGCGCGAGAGACGTAGTCTTGCCGGTCGCGACTCCTGCCGCGTCCCGACCTCGACACCGAGGTCCGGGGTGCAGTGCCGGACACCACCTCGGTGGGAAGCCGGCCCGTGTTCGTCAGAAGCCGCAGCACCACCGCCCCCGGGATCGATCCTGGTGGGTCCACGAACGAAGGAAAGTAGAAGAGTCTTGCGCACGTACAGCCCCAAGCCTGGTGACATCCAGCGCAACTGGCACGTCATCGACGCCGAGGACGTGGTCCTGGGCCGCCTCGCTGTCGAGGCCGCCACCCTCCTCCGCGGCAAGCACAAGGCGATCTTCGCCCCGCACATGGACGTCGGCGACTTCGTCATCGTCATCAACGCGGAGAAGGTCGCCCTGTCCGGCACCAAGCGCACGACGAAGATGGCCTACCGCCACTCCGGTTACCCGGGCGGTCTGACGTCGACCCCGATCGGCGAGATCCTCGACAAGGACGCTCGCAAGGCGATCGAGAAGGCCGTGTGGGGCATGCTCCCCAAGAACAAGCTCGGTCGCGCGCTGCTGAAGAAGCTCAAGGTCTACAGCGGCCCGACCCACCCGCACTCGGCCCAGCAGGCCGTCCCCTTCGAGATCTCTCAGATCTCCCAGTAATCATCGACGTCGAAAGCAAGGTTGAGGAACACAGTGGCTGACACCAGCACCGAGGTCGAGGAGACCTACGAGACCGATGAGCAGGGCGTTGCCTACAGCTCTGAGAGCGCTCCGTCCGCGGACGCCCCCGCCCGCCCGGCGACGATCATCCCCGCCGCCGCCACCGGCCGTCGCAAGGAGGCCGTCGCCCGCGTGCGCATCGTCCCCGGCACCGGCGTCTGGACGGTCAACGGCCGCACGCTCGACTCCTACTTCCCCAACAAGCTGCACCAGCAGGTGGTGAACGAGCCGTTCGCCGAGCTGCAGCTCGAGGGTCGGTTCGACGTCATCGCCCGCATCCACGGTGGCGGCATCACCGGTCAGGCCGGCGCCCTGCGTCTCGGCGTGGCCCGGTGCCTGAACTGGATCGACACCGACGCCAACCGTCCTGCGCTGAAGAAGGCCGGGCTGCTCACGCGTGACGCCCGCGTCATCGAGCGCAAGAAGGCTGGCCTCAAGAAGGCCCGCAAGGCGCCGCAGTTCAGCAAGCGCTGATCGCAGCGCCGGTTTAAGGACGAGATGCCGCGCATCTTCGGCACGGACGGGGTCCGGGGCCTGGCCAACGGTCATCTGACCGCTGAGCTGGCCCTGGACCTTTCCGTTGCCGCCGCACGCGTCCTGGTCGACCGGGGTGACTACGAGGGGGAGCGTCCCCTCGCGGTCGTCGGTCGTGACACGCGGATCTCCGGACAGTTCCTCGAGCACGCCGTCGTGGCCGGGCTCGCGTCGGCCGGGGTCGACGTGCTGCGCCTGCGGGTGCTGCCGACCCCCGGGGTCGCCTACCTCACCCAGCTGCTCGGCGCCGACCTGGGCGTGGTCATCAGCGCCTCGCACAACCCGATGCCCGACAACGGCATCAAGTTCCTCGCCCGGGGCGGGGTCAAGCTCGACGACGTGGTCGAGCGCGACATCGAGGCACACCTCGAGCGCCCGTGGGTCCGCCCCACCGGCGGCGACGTCGGCCGCGTGTCGCCCTACGCCACCCCCGTCGAGGAGTACGTCGACCACCTCGTCTCCACCCTCGATCGCCCGCTCGCGGGTCTCAAGGTCGTCCTCGACTGTGCCCACGGCGCGGCCTACGAGTCCGGTCCCCGGGCGTTGCGCCAGGCCGGCGCCGAGGTCATCGCGATCGCCGATGCGCCCGACGGGCTGAACATCAACGACGGCTGTGGCTCCACCCACCTCGAGCCGCTGCGCGCGGCCGTGCTCGAGCACGGCGCCGACGCCGGCTTCGCGCTCGACGGTGACGCCGACCGCTGCCTGGCCGTCGACGCCGCCGGAGACACCGTCGACGGCGACCAGATCCTGGCCATCCTCGCGCTCGGCATGGCCGAGAGCGGGGACCTCGTCAAGGACACCGTGGTCGCCACCGTGATGAGCAACCTCGGTTTCGTGCAGGCCATGAAGGCAGCCGGGCTCGGCGTGCGCCAGACCAAGGTCGGCGACCGCTACGTGCTCGAGGCGATGCGCATCTCGGGCTACTCCCTCGGCGGTGAGCAGTCGGGCCACGTGATCATGAGCGAGCACGCGACCACCGGCGACGGCACGCTCACCGCGCTCCACGTGCTGCAGCGCATGGCCACGACCGGCCAGTCGCTCGCGTCCCTCGCCGGCGTCATGACGCGTCTGCCCCAGGTCCTGGTCAACGTCCCCGACGTCGACAAGGCTCGCGCCGACGACGATGCGGTGCTCGCCGCGGCCGTGGCCGAGGAGGAGTACGCGCTGGGCGAGACCGGCCGCATCCTGCTCCGCCCCTCCGGCACCGAAGCCCTCGTGCGGGTCATGGTCGAGGCGCCGACGCACGAGCTCGCCCAGGACGTCGCGACCCGGCTCGCCGGCGTCGTCCGCGAGCAGCTCGCGCTCTGACCGGGTGCGCCCCTCGGGGGCGGTGAACGGATCTGCCCCGGACGAGTGCCCCGAATCTCGTCGTGTCGCAGGTGCGACCATGGCCTGATGAACGCACGTGGGGTCGTCGTCGGCTTGCTCGCGTGCCTCGCGCTCACCGGATGGATTTCTTCCTGCTCGGCGCCACCGGCGTGGACCAGTCACGTGGCCCGACCGACGAGTACGGCACCCACGTCCTCCA
>Ga0136639_10000831_pt1 | contig 10676 bp, 6 predicted proteins | sample AntDrymUQ8592106_2_FD_113739 | JGI IMG/M metagenome (GOLD analysis project Ga0136639, IMG submission 113739) | Polar desert sand microbial communities from Dry Valleys, Antarctica - metaG UQ859 (21.06) | ecosystem: Environmental > Terrestrial > Soil > Desert | place: Antarctica: Dry Valley...
CGCCGGCGCGATCGTCGCGGAGGCGACCCTGTCGTTCCTCGGAATCGGACTTCCGCGGGATGTGATGTCGTGGGGCAAGGACATCTCCGATGCCCAGGGCGACCTGCGGAACAACCCGATGACGCTCATCTACCCCTCGATTGCCCTCTCCGTGACGGTGCTCTCATTCATTCTTATGGGCGAAGTCCTCCGCGACGCCCTCGACCCGAAGGCACGGGCACGCCGATGACCGACACGACCGTAGCGACCACTCCGGGAACAGGCCGGGACAAGGGCACTCCACTGCTGGACATCCGCGACCTGCACGTGGGGTTCGTCACCCAGAACGGCATCGTCCCGGCGCTCAACGGCGTCAGCCTCACGATCATGCCGGGGGAGACCGTCGCGATCGTCGGCGAGTCCGGGTCGGGCAAGTCGACAGCCGCCCACGCGATCATCGACCTCCTGCCCGGGACCGGCAAGGTGACGAGCGGCCAGATTCTCTTTGACGGCAACGACCTCGCCGCCACCTCCGGCAAGGCGTTCGACAAGATCAGGGGCAACCTGATCGGCTTCGTGCCCCAGGACCCGATGTCGAACCTCAACCCGGTCTGGAACATCGGCTTCCAGGTCGAGGAGACCCTCGTCGCGAACGGGAGGGCGAAGCGCGGGAAGGATGCCAAGGCCAAGGCGATCACGGTTCTGAAGGAGGCTGGGCTCGCGGATGCCGAGACTCGGCTGAAGCAGTACCCGCACCAGTTCTCGGGTGGAATGAAGCAGCGCGTGCTCATCGGCATCGGGCTCTCCTCCCGCCCGAAGCTCCTGATCGCCGACGAGCCGACCTCGGCGCTCGACGTGACCGTGCAGCGGGTCATCCTCGACCACCTTGCGACGCTCACCGGCGACAGCGGCACCGCTGTGCTGTTCATCACCCACGACCTCGGCCTTGCCGCTGAGAGGGCCGAGAAGCTCGTCGTGATGTACAAGGGCAAGATTGTGGAGTCCGGCCCGTCGCTGGAGATCCTCCAGAACCCGCAGCATCCCTACACGAAGCGGCTCGTTGCGGCGGCCCCCAGCCTCGCCTCTCGCCGAATCCAGGGCAGTCATCTCGAGAGTGCCGCGCACGATCGTGTGGTGCCGGATGCTGCGTCGCCGCGCGCCACCGCCGCACCCGCGATCTCCGTGGAGAAGCTCACCAAGGTGTTCCAGATCAACACGGGAAAGATGCGCTCGCAGCCGTTCACCGCTGTCGACGACGTGTCGTTCTCGATCCCCAAGGGCACGACAATGGCCCTCGTGGGGGAGTCCGGCTCGGGCAAGTCCACGGTGGCAAAGCTCATCCTCAAGTTGGAGTTGGCGACTTCAGGTTCCGTGATGGTGGGTGGCAAGGACATTAACAAGGTGGGTGGGCGCGAGCTCCTCGCCCTCCGGCGTCAGATGCAGCCGGTGTTCCAGGACCCGTTCGGCTCGCTCGATCCGCTCTACAACATCGGGTCGACGATCGCGGAGCCCCTCGTCACCCACCGTGTCGGCAGCAAGAAGGAACGGCATGCGCGGGTGCTGGAGCTGCTCGACCAGGTCGCCCTGCCGACGACGCTCATCGATAGGTACCCGAACGAGCTGTCCGGCGGACAGCGCCAGCGCATCGCGATCGCGCGCGCCCTCGCTCTCAAACCCGAGATCCTGGTGCTGGACGAGGCCGTCTCGGCGCTCGACGTGCTCGTGCAGGCCCAGATCCTTGAGCTGCTCACCGAGCTGCAGTCGGAGCTCGATCTGACCTACCTCTTCATCACACACGACCTCGCCGTGGTCAGGCTCGTCGCGGACCACGTGTCGGTGATGCGCCAGGGGCGGATCGTGGAGGCATCGTCAACAAACGAGGTCTTCGATAATCCGCGTGAGGAATACACAAAGGAACTGCTGGCCGCGATCCCGGGAACCGGGGTCGAGCTCGGCGCCTGACCGCGAGCACGCAATATATCACCGTTCACGCTCGCAACTGTCACTCGATTTCGCCAATGTCGGGAGGCTGAACGCGCGTTTTCTGTGGTGCACACAAAATTCCTGCAATATCGTCACTACTGTGTAACGTTTTCGCGATGCAGTAGGACGATCGCTCCACCTTGCTTATGGTCGACATAATCGAGGCGGCGTTAGCACAATCACCTGCGTGATCGTCCGCTCACTTTGCACAGGAGGAAAATTGAAGATATCGCGCCTAATGGGCGGCGTTGCGGTCGTCTCCGTGGGAGCGCTCGCGCTCACCGGTTGCACCCCACCCCGTGCATCAGAGGTCATTGAAGGCACGAGCATCACTGTGGCTTGGAATGACTCCTATTACGCCTTTAACGACGGCCTCGCCGACACCAACGCTTCGTCGAACGCGGTCGTCAACTACATGGCGAAAGACGGCTTCCAGTACTACGACAACAAGTCCGCGCTCATCCCGCAAACCGCCTTCGGCTCGATCGAGAAAACGAGCGATGACCCGCTGACGGTCAAGTACACCGTCAACGAGGACGTCAACTGGTCTGACGGCACCCCGGTCGACGCGGCCGACCTGCTGCTCTACTGGGCCGCGTTCACCACGCACGTGCAAAACGGCGAGGGTGTCGAAGACGAAGAGACCTTCGAGCTCACGGGCCAGGAGGGCACCTTCTGGAACACGGGAACGGTTGAAGACTTCGGGCTCGACCTCGTGGAGGAAACCCCAGAGATCGGCGATGACGGCCGCAGCATCACCCTCGTCTACTCCGACTTCTACGTCGACTGGCAGCTCGGCTTCGCCGTCTCGCCCGTCTCCGCCCACGGAACCGTGCAGCTCGCGTACCCGGGCGAGTACGACGACGAAGACGGTGCCGAGAAGGCCAAGGACGACATCATCAAGGCCATCCAGGACAAGGACTTCGACTTCCTCGCGCCGGTGTCCGAGTCCTACAACCAGGACTACAAGTTCACTGACACGCCGGAAGAGCCGCAGAAGCTCTATGGAACGGGCGCATACACCATCACGGAGATCAACTCCGCTGACAAGTTCGTGACCCTCACGGCGAACCCCGAATATACCTGGGGTCCGTCGCCGAAGTACGAAACCATCACGGTTCGCGTCATCCCGGATGCCCAGGCGCAGCTCACTGCGTTGGCGAACGGTGAGGTCTCGATCGTGGCCGGCCAGCCGACCGCGGACATCGCGGCCCAGCTCGAGGCCGGCATCGCCGGTGTCGAGTTCTCCGGTGCCCCCGAGGGAACGTACGAGCACATCGACCTTCAGGTGACCAACGGTGGCGTGTTCGACCCGGCCACCTACGGCGGCGATGAAGACAAGGCGCTGGCCATCCGCGAGGCGTTCCTCAAGACGATCCCGCGGGGCAAGATCCTCGAGACGCTCATCAAGCCGCTCCAGCCTGACGCTGAACTGCGCAACTCGCAGATCTTCCTCCCTGGCACCCCCGGTGCCGAGGCGGCAGCCGAGGTCAACGGAACGCTCGACCTTGTCGACCCCGACATCGAGGGCGCCAAGGCGCTGCTCGCCGAGGCCGGCGTCACGACGGTCGACGTGCGGATGCTGTTCTCGTCGACCAACCCGCGTCGCGGATCTGAGTACACGCTGATTGCCGAGTCCGCGAAGGAAGCGGGCATCAACGTCATCAACGCATCCTCCGAGACCTGGGGCAGTGACCTCGACGGCAACAAGGCTGGATACGACGCGGCGCTGTTCGGCTGGAACTCCACCAGCACCGCAATCGGCGAGTCGGGTGCGAACTACCAGACGACCGGACTGAACAACTACTACGGTTGGTCCAACGCCGAGCTCGACGACCTGTTTGACAAGTTGGGCCGCGAGCCCGACGAGGCCAAGCAGCAGGAGATCCTCGTGAAGGCGGAAGAGATCATCGGCGCCCAGGCGTGGTCGGTGCCGATCTTCCAGTTCCCCGGGATCACCTCGTGGAGTTCCGAGGTTGCCGGGGTCGTTCCCGGCTTCCTCAGCCCGTCGTACTTCTGGAACTTCTGGGAGTGGGCACCTGCCGAGTAGTCCGGTGAAGGGCACAGCAAGAACGCCCTGACACGGGAGTGAGCGTCGGATACTCTCCGGCGCTCACTCCGTCTGCTTGTGTGGCACCAGGCCCGCTGTTGTGCCTTCGCAGGGATGTGTGTGGATCCCCTCCAGAGAAAAGATTCCTTCGTGTTGAGATACATCCTGCGGCGACTTGTCACCGCTCTGTTGATCGTCTTCGCAGCCAGCTTCCTCATCTATGTGCTCGCCGCAAACGCCGGCGATCCACTCGAAGACCTGCGCACATCAACAGCCCCGAACAAAGAAGCTTTGATCGCCGCCAAGATTCAGGCGCTCAACCTCGACGTTCCCGCCCCGCTTCGCTACTTCATCTGGCTCGGCGGCGTCGGTGGAATCTTCGTCGGCGACCTCGACCTTGGCCAATCGCTCCGCGGCGTCGAAGTGACGAACCTTCTCGCCCAGAGCATCTGGAGCACACTCAGCCTCGTGACCGCAGCAACGGTGCTGTCGGTTCTCCTCGGAGTCTCGATCGGCATGGCAACGGCGCTTCGCCAGTACAGCGGGTTCGACTACAGCGTGACCTTCGTGTCGTTCCTGTTCTTCTCCCTGCCGATCTTCTGGGTGGCCCAGCTGCTCAAGCTCTACATCGCGATCGGATTCAACGACTTTTTAGGTGACCCGGCGATACCACCGATAGCGATCATCATCACCTCGCTCGCGGTCGGGTTCGTGTGGGCGAGTCTCGTCGGAGGCGGTGCGAAAAAGTACTTCACCAACTTCGGCATAGCCATTCTCGTAACGGGGGGTGGGCTCACCTACATCGCACTGACGAACTGGATGGTGACGCCGTCGCTGGGAATCTTCTGGATCGCCGTGCTCGGCCTCCTCGCTGCTTTCTCGATCACCTACCTCACCACGGGGCTTGCAAACCGTAAGGCGCTCTACTCCTCCGTCGTCGTCGCGGCCGCCGCCGCCGCGTTGTGGTTCCCGGTTCAGTACCTCTACTTCTACCTGCCGAGCTGGTGGAGCGTCGTCATTGTGCTCTTCGGCCTCGTCGCCATTGGAATCGCCGCAGCGTTCCTGTTCGGAGGCAGCGACCGAATCGTCTCGGTCAGGGCGGGAGTGCTCACAGCCGTCGTCTCGACTCTGCTGCTGGTAATCGACCGTCTCATGGTCGCGTGGCCCGACTACACCGCCAACACGGGCGGTCGCCCCATCGCGACGATCGGCTCTGCCACCCCCAACCTGGGAGGCAGCATCTGGATCCAGAGCCTCGACTCGATCACCCACCTGGTGCTCCCGACGATCGCCCTCATGTTGCTCTCGCTGGCGGCGTGGAGCCGATACTCACGGGCGAGCCTGCTCGAGGTGATGAACCAGGACTACGTGCGAACCGCCAGGGCGAAGGGCCTCCCCGAGCGCACCGTCGTCATGCGACACGCATTTCGCAACGCCCTGATCCCGATCACGACTCTCGTGGCATTCGAGATCGGCGCCCTCATCGGAGGCGCTGCCATCACCGAGACCGTATTCGGCTGGAGTGGCATGGGCTCCCTCTTCATCGGGTCGGTTGTCGACGTCGATCTCAATCCGCTGATGGGCGTCTTCATCATTACGAGCATCGTCGCCCTTGTATTCAACCTCCTCGCGGACCTCGCTTACTCCGCACTCGATCCACGAATCCGGGTGAACTGACCATGGCACGATCATCGAGAACGCCCCCCGACGCGGTCCTCAACGAGGCGCTCACGATCGAACAGCGCGAGGTCGAGGGGCTCAGCCAGGGCGTTATCGTTCGGCGCCGCTTCTTCCGGCATAAGGGCGCCGTCATCTCGCTCACTGTGCTCGCCCTGATGGCCGCGCTCATCTACTCCTCGATCGGCGTAAGCCTGTTCGGCATCCCCATCCCCGGTTGGTGGCCGCTCAACTACGAGAGCACCTACCCGATCGTCAATGCCGGGGGAACGCCAACGTGGGTATTGCCATTCAACTTTGGTGCGCATCCGTTCGGACAGGATGAGATCGGTCGCGACATCTTCGCGCGGGTCATGCGCGGCGCCCAGCAGTCGATTGTCTTCATGGTGATCTACGGGGCCGTCGCGGGGTTCATCGGAATCGTGGTGGGCGCTATCTCGGGATACTTCCGCGGCATCGTCGACGCCGTGCTCATGCGCTTTACCGATGTCATCATCGTGATTCCGTTCATCCTGCTCGCGGCGGTCATCGGACGCACGTACGGCAGCCTTGGCGCGATCGTCCTGGCACTCGCGATCGGATTCTTCGGGTGGACCGGGCTCGCCCGGCTCGTGCGCAGCGAGTTCCTCGGCCTGCGTGAGCGAGAGTTCGTCGACGCCGCACGCGTGGCAGGCGCCTCGCCGGCCCGCATCATCTTCCGGCACATCCTCCCGAACTCGCTCGGGGTCGTTATCGTCACGCTGTCCCTCACGATGAGTGGTGCGATCCTCCTCGAGGCGGCGCTGAGCTTTCTCGGAGTGGGAATCAAGTTCCCCGACGTCTCCCTCGGGCAGCTGCTGAACCAGTACCAGGGGGCCTTCGCGACCAGACCGTGGCTCTTTTGGTGGCCGGGTGTCTTCATCATTCTCTTCGCCCTCGCCATCAACTTCATCGGAGATGGGCTCCGGGATGCCTTCGACCCGAGGCAACGCCGTCTGCCCGGCCTTCCGGGCCCATACAGACAGGTCGCGGCGGGCCTCTTCGGCTTCATTGGTGGAGCACGACCGACCGGAAAGGTGTCCTCATGAACACGATGATGACTCAGTCGTCGATACCGGGCGCCAGCATCACGGCCCCGATCATCGAAGTCGACAATCTCGCGGTGGACTTCTGGGTCAATGGCGAGTGGATGTCGGCGGTTCGCAATATCAACTTTCGCGTCGATCCCGGAGAGGTTCTCGCGATCGTTGGGGAATCCGGATCGGGCAAGAGCGTGAGTTCGATGGCGCTGCTGGGCCTGCTGCCACCGAACTCTCGCTCGCAGGGCTCGGTGCGCCTCAAGGGCGAGGAGATCCTCAACGCGACGCCGGAGCGCCTCACAAAGGTGCGCGGCCAGCACATTGCCGTGATCTTCCAGGAGCCGATGACGGCACTCAACCCCGTCTATCGAATTGGGTACCAGATCGTCGAGGCACTTCGCGTTCACTTCCCGCTTACACCGCACGCGGCGAAGGAGCGGGCAATCGAGCTGCTGCGCATTGTCGAGATGCCGGACCCGGAGAAGGCGTTTCACTCATTTCCGCACCAGTTGTCAGGAGGCCAACGTCAGCGGGCCATGATCGCGCAGGCGATCTCGTGCGACCCTGACCTGCTGATTGCCGATGAGCCGACGACGGCGCTCGACGTGACCATCCAAGCGGAGATTCTCGACCTGCTGCGCAACCTGCACCAGAGGCTCAACAGCGCGATTGTCATCATTACCCACGACCTCGGGGTCGTCGCCGACATCGCTGACAACGTGATCGTCATGCGCGACGGCGAGATCGTCGAGCGGGGCACCGTCCATCAGGTATTCGATGCTCCCCGCCACGCGTACACGCAGGAACTCCTGGCGGCTATTCCGCGGCTTGGTTCCACCCCGGATGTGAGCCCAACCCGTGTGGGAGAGCCGGTACTCCAGTTCGTCGACACCGTGATCGAGTACCCCGGGTTGAGGCGGGTGCCGGCATTCCGTGCTGTCGACAACGTGAGTTTCTCGATCTACCCCGGCGAGATCGTCGGTCTGGTGGGGGAGTCGGGATCTGGCAAGACCACCATCGCGCGCGGCGCGATCGGCCTGCTGCCGTTCACCATGGGCAGCGCGACGGTGTGCGGGCGGGAGATGGTTGGTATCTCGGCGCGTGACCTGCGTGAGCTTCGCCGCGAGATCGGAATCGTGTTCCAGGACCCCGGCTCCTCGCTCAACCCCCGCTGGCCCGTCGGCCAGAGCATCGGAGAGCCGCTCGTGCTCTCCACCCAGCTCAATCACAAGCAGATCGAGACACGGGTCGGAGAGCTGCTCGACCAGGTCGAGCTCTCGAAGAGTTTCCGCAACCGCTATCCGCATGAGCTTTCCGGTGGTCAGCGCCAGCGCGTGGGAATTGCACGCGCCCTCGCGCTCAAGCCGAAACTGCTTGTCGCCGATGAGCCGACATCCGCACTGGACGTCTCGGTGCAGGCCCGAGTGCTCGACCTCATCGAGGAGCTTCAGGCCGAGCTCGGTTTCGCATGCCTGTTCGTGAGCCACGACCTGGCTGTGGTGGACCGGCTCGCCGACCGGATCGTTGTGTTGAACCACGGCAAGCTTGTCGAGGAAGGCACGCCAGATGAGATCCTTCGAAACCCGAAAGATCCCTATACCCAGCGGCTTATCGCGGCGATTCCGGTGCCCGACCCCGACGAGCAGCGGGCCAGACGGGAGCGGCGCGCGCGCGAAAATCGCGGATAGCTGGCGCGGGCCCTCCGCCCGGCTGTCACACTTGACCGCAGACGACGAACAGCCGGCGCGCGATCCAGATGCTCGCGACGGGTCTCGCCGCAGTTCTCCTGCTCGTCGGCTGCACGACTCGCGGCGTTGCAGAGGGCACCGAGGTGGCGGTCGCGGTGAGAGCGCCGTTCAGCTCGTATGACTTTCCGGCGGACGTCGTGTGTTTCGACGGGTCGTCGGGGGACGGCCTCGAGCTTGTCACGTCGACGCCCGAGATCGGTGATGACGGTCGCTCGATCACACTCGTCTACGACGAGTACTTCGTCGATTGGCGCCTCGTGTTCGAGGTGGGAGTCGCCGCCCACGCCGTCGCGGGAGCTGCGCTCGGGGCCGACGACCCGGTCGCGGGCAAGCGCGCGATCGTCGACGCCGTTCAGGATGCCGACTCCGAGGCCCTCGCGCGCATCTCCCGTTTCTGGAACTCCGGTTTCAACCTCACCGGGGCACCGCCGGATCCGGCACTGCTCATCGGCACCGGGCCCTACACGCCCGCCGCGATCGACCCCGGGCACACGACTCTCGAGGCGAACCCGAACTACCGCGGTGACAACGCGCCGACCTACGAGAGGGTCGTGCTGCGCCACATCGGCGACCCGCCTGAGGCGGTCGCGGCGCTTGCCGACGGCTCCGTCGACGTCGTCGCGCGGCAGACGACGGTCGACGTCGCACAGGCGTTGAACGCCATCAACGGCATCACCGTCGAGAGCGGGTTCGACGCCACCCACGAGCGGCTCGACCTGCAGGTCGCGAACGGCCGCAACGACAGGTTCGACGACCCGCTCGTGCGCAGGGCGTTTCTCACGACGTTCCCGCGCCAGCAGATCGTTGACGAACTCGCGGCCCCGGTGCACGCCGACGCCCGGGTGCGCTCCTCGCACGTGTTCCTCCCCGGCACCGACGGCTATACGGATGCTGCAGAGTCCAACGGGTCGGCCGTGAACAACCGACCCGACCTCGCCGGGGCGAAGCGGCTGCTCCGGCAGGCTGGCGTCGTCGCGCCGGAGGTGTGCATCCTCTTCGATCCGGCCGATCCGCGTCGCCTGAGCGAGTTCGAACTCATCCAGTCTGCCGCGGCGAAGGCGGGGTTTCAGGTGACCGACTGCTCCAGCCCGACTTGGCAGGAGCTTCTCGGAGTTCCGGGCCAGTACGACGCGTCGCTCTACGCGCTGCGGGCCTCGAACCTCGCCGTCACGGCGGCCCGCGCCTCGTTCGCGTCGACCGGGGGAGTCAACAACACGAGCTTCTACTCCCAACGCCGAGGTCGATGCCCTCCTCTCGGAGCTCGATCGTGAGCCGGATGCCGCGGAGCAGTCCCGCATCCTCGCCGACATCGACCGGCTCGTCTGGGCGGATAACGCCGGGATGCCGCTCTACCAGTTTCCGTCGATCACCGCATTCCGCACGCGTGTCACTGGCGTCACGCGCTCGCCTCTTGCCGCCGGAGTGCTCTGGAACGTCTGGGATTGGAAGCCCGCGTACTGACGCGGAACAGGCGCGGGGCGCGCCCCGGATGCACCTCGCAGGCAGATATCGCTCGGGCGCGGTAGACTACGGGGTGCAGGGCACCGGAGCCGTGATCCTGCACACCCCATAGATCCCATCCCAGCGCCCGCTGGTTGCTGCTCCTGCCCGATCGCGCATAGCCCCGATCGTGGCGAGCAGCCAGCCGCCTCAGCAGTCAAGGACTCACATACGCATGGCCATTGCCACTCGCAAAGACCTCCGCAACGTCGCAATCGTCGCCCACGTCGACCATGGCAAGACCACACTGGTCGACGCCATGCTCAAGCAGACGAACTCGTTCGACGCCCACTTCGAGGGCGAGGACCGCATGATGGACTCGAACGACCTCGAACGCGAAAAGGGCATCACGATCCTCGCGAAGAATACGTCGATCCTCTACAACGGCATCCACGCCGAAGAGAACGGCGCGGGCGGCCCGATCATCATCAACGTCATCGACACCCCCGGCCACGCCGACTTCGGTGGCGAGGTCGAGCGCGGCTTGTCCATGGTCGACGGAGTCGTGCTGCTGGTCGACGCGAGCGAGGGCCCGCTTCCACAGACCCGCTTCGTGCTGCGCAAGGCGCTCGAGGCCAAGCTCCCCGTGATCCTGCTCGTCAACAAGACCGACCGCCCCGATGCGCGCATCGACGAGGTCGTCGCCGAGAGCCAGGACCTGCTCCTCGGCCTCGCGAGCGA
>Ga0136639_10000832_pt1 | contig 10665 bp, 8 predicted proteins | sample AntDrymUQ8592106_2_FD_113739 | JGI IMG/M metagenome (GOLD analysis project Ga0136639, IMG submission 113739) | Polar desert sand microbial communities from Dry Valleys, Antarctica - metaG UQ859 (21.06) | ecosystem: Environmental > Terrestrial > Soil > Desert | place: Antarctica: Dry Valley...
CAGCCGGCCATCGGGAGTGAAGGAAATTCCGGCGTAATCGTCGTCCGCGAGATATAGGTGACCATCAAGATCCACAAAGTCCGCCCACGGCGCAAGGTGGGCCGCGGCCGTCACCCCGATGCTGGTCTCAATCATGCAGCCTAGAATCACCCCCAGCCCAAGCCCGCGCGCCGTGGCAATCATCTCGATGGCACCGGCAAACGTCCCGCATTTCAACAACTTCACGTTCACTCCCTGGACCACGCCGGCCAGCCGCCGCACATCCGCCGCATTGCGCGCGCTTTCGTCGGCAAACACCGCCAGCGCGCCCATCGGCGACTTCGCCTTGAGCTCCGCCCATGCCTCGTCGCCAAGTTTCGAGGAAATCGGCTGCTCAATGAGCATCAACCCGTAGCGACCCAAGCGCGCAACCATCTCTGCCGCCTCGTCAACCGACCAGCCGCCATTCACATCGGCAATCAAGCTCGCCCCCGGCGCCGCCCCGCGCGCCGCGGCCACCACCGCCTCGTCAAAATCAACATCCCCACTCCCCAGCTTCACCTTCAACACCTGGAACTGCCGCGCCACCTCCCCCACCCGCGCAGCAAAATCCGCCAGATCCTCCGGAATCCCCAGCGAGCGGCATGCGGCAATCCCACCCCACTCCCGCCCAACACCCAACACCGCTTGCGCGCTCTGCCACAGCGGCTCCCCGCGCCCGTCCCGCTCCAGCAGGTCAAGCGCCAGCCGCCCCGCGTGGGACTCAGCCCCGTCCCGCCGCCCCCTCACCCACGCCAACGCCTCCTCCGGCTTCTCCTGATAATAGGGCACAAACGGCGCCTCCCCCACAAACCCGCCGGCCCGCACACGCAACACCTGCCGCGTCGAACTCGACCCGTACGCAATCCGGAACGGCTCGTGCAAATGCAGCGTCTTTATTTCCACCTCAACCATCACCAAACCTAAACCTTCCACCTCTTGCGGACAAATGCCGAGCCAATTCAACCCGCTTGGGATCTTCGGGGAGCGGTTGCTTGGTTGCGGACCTAACAACTTCTGGCCTGGATGTCCTGTCCGGCGGATCAGTCTTGATAGAAGTAGATCCCCGGAGCAATCAGCTCGAAGGTCTGGCATCCCGTGGGTTCAGTAACGGCCTTCTCCGAAAGTGAGCAAGCTGCCAATCCATCCCGCCGCTCCAGCAGACCAGGCTTTAGGCTCCAGCCATGTTAAAGCACCTCGGCTGGCGCAGCGTCCCAAATCTTGTAGCGAAGCTCGTGAGAGCTTCGGCTGGGGCCGGCGGGAAGTCCCCAGCGCGCCTCACTTTCTAAGTCTCTTCGGTTGCGGGGACGCGGAGGCAGCGAGAGACGCGGAGGCAGCGAGAGACGCGGAGGACAGCCCTTGGATGGCCATGACGGGCCGTGTGGCGGCTGGAGGATTCTTCCGGCAAGCCGGGGAATGGCCTGAGGGGTGGCTATATCAACTCCGAGAGAATCTTCTATGTTGAGGGGGGGCGTCGCCCGAACAACCGCATGGGGGGTGACGCACTGGCTCCCGGGGAATGTGGCTTTGCCTACGTCACGGGTTGCCGCTCCGCTCAATCACCCGATCGACCAGTCCTCCTGACCCCGCTCATCCCCGGAACCCGCCGGTTTGAGGCGAAGCGCTTTTGAAAACAAGGTCGTCGTGCTTCGCCTTAATCGCAGCTTGACGCGCTTGCGCATCGACGTCGATGGCCGGGTGCTTCACGACGAAGGCCGGGATATCCTCGACCCCTCCAGTCCGTGCTGGGGCGGCGAGCCGCCGGTCCTGGCCATGCCGGAGTAGGTTTGACTTGCGGCTTGTTTGGCGGAGCCGTGTGCCATTGCGTAACCCTCATGCTAACCAACACAACCTTAACGCAGGTCGGGCCTCGGCCGGGCCTCGCGCCGGCGAAGACCTCGAAGGCAGCCATTGCCAGCTTGGTGCTGGGGGTTCTTGGCTTTGTCTCGGCGGGTCTGACCGGGATCCCCGGGGTGATCTGCGGCCATGTTGCGCTGGGGAAGATCAAGAAGAGCGGCGGGGCGCTTGGAGGCAAGGGGCTGGCAATTGCCGGCCTGATCACCAGCTACCTGGCGACGATGATCATTCTGCTGGCCGCGCTCGCGACGCCCGCGATCTTGAAGAGCATTAAAGAGGGACGAACGATGCAGGCCATGAGCAACGGGCGGAATACCTACATGCTCCTGATGCAGTTCGAGTACCTGATGGGCAGTTTCCCCAGCGACCAAACCGCGGCCAAACTGCGGCCGGAACACCCGACGCTAAATCTGACCGGCACAAGCTCCAACGCTTATTTTCGCCAGCTGTTGGCCAGTGGAGTGGCCACTCGGAGCGGATTTTTTACGCGGCCAGCGGCGGAAGTCGCCGTCCCGACAACGTCGTTGCGGGGGCCAATGCGCTGGCCGCGGGCGAGTGTGGCTTTGCCTACGTCACGGTCAACAGCTCAGCCAAATCCATGGGGCGGCCAGTGCTCATGACGCCGTTTGTCGCTGGGACCCAGCGATTTGATCCAGACCGTTTTGGCCGCAAGGCGGTCGTGGTCTTCCTTGATGGCTCCGCGCAAGTCTTGCCGATCGACGCCGCAGGCCACGCGCTGCTTGATGGCCGCAACCTCCTCGACCCGGCCCACCCGTGCTGGGCCGGCGACCCGCCGGTCCTGGCCATGCCGGAATAGGCAAACACCAGGTTTGGAGGGGTACTCCCCGTAAGCGCTAACTTGTCTGAGGTGTGCCGCAGCCCGTGGAGTGCTGCAGCTTGCTGCCGCTGTGATGCTTGCAGCTTGCTGCGGGAAGGCGGAGGGGACGAGGCGGCAAATCCCACCGTCTGAGCAAAAGTAGTCGACTTCTGCCGGACTGGGATCACTTTTCGGGATGCGTGAAACGCTCTCGATCAAGGTTTCGCCGGCGGAGAAGGCGCGCTTGAAAGCGGAGGCTGCACGGCGCGGGGTGAAGCTCTCGACGCTCCTGCGCATGGGGCTGGATGCGCTCACCCGCGAGACGGCTCCGGGGGCGGGTCCGACCTGCTATGAGCTCGCCGCGCGGTATTTTGAGGAGCCTGGTCACATTGGCTCAAGCGGACTCCATGATTTATCGACCAACAAAGGCCACCTGAAGGACTTCGGGGCGAAGCGATGAGCACATCCTTGATTGTCGACACCGGCTCGTTGGTTGCCCTGCTGGACCGCTCAGACGAGCATCACGCATGGGCGGTGCAATGCTTCCGACGACTTCCCGCACCCTTACTGACCTGTGAGGCGGTTTTGTCGAAACCCTGCACTTGCTCAGGAAGCTCCCCTCGTCGCTCAAAACTCTGGCCCACTGGCACCGGGATGGATTGATCCGCTCGGTCTTCGACTTTCAGCAGCAAGCACAAGCGGTCTGAAAGCTGTTGGATAAATACGCGGAACACCCCTATGGATTTTGCGGACGCCTGCTTGGTGCGGATGTCCGAGATTTTACCTGAACCCAGAGTCTGAACCGCCGATCAGGATTTTCTTGTCTATCGCCGCCACGGCCGAACTTCCATTCGTCTTCTGGCACCATGGGAAAAAGATTAGGAGCCTTGGGGGAGGAAGACGGGCCAGTGAGCGGTGAGCGGCAAGGCGCGGAATGCTTGAGCCACAGCGGTGTGGCCTGACCGAAAAGATGCTGGCGCACGCCCGGTTATTTTCCCTCTAACTGGGCAGTGGAGATGCGCCACAAGTTCATCAGCACGAATGAGTAAGGTTTGGCCGCCGGGGAGCGGGGCGAAGTGCCGATCGTGGCACCACTCGGCAAGGCATTCAGTGAAATCTGCGTCATCAGGGCCGTCAAACTCCTCCAACAGGGCGGCGCGATCGTTCGTTGGAATGGGAGTGCCCGCGGAGACGAGCTGACGGGCACTCTCATTGTCAGCTACCAAGACTGTGGTGGTGCCCAGCGCATCTTCCAGCCATGCCATTATCCCGAAACCGGGATTTCAGGATGCCGGAGCAAAATTCCGCCAAGCCGGGAACTGCCTTGCGGCGATGGCTTTCACCTCGCGGAACAACCAATCAGGCAAATCAATGGTCGTGCGCACAAAACCCACACTCCCATATTAGTCCTCTTTCGCAAGCGCCCATTGCCTGAGCTTCCCGACCGTGGAAAGCCACCTTCTCGCTCATGCCAAACCGGATCTTGCTCAGTCTATCAGTTGCAATCCGCCAAAGCCGTGGCACCCGTTAGTGACGCTGACCGCAGCGCTCCCCCCCGCATGCACGCCAAAGATGATATTTTGCTAGGAAAGACGGCCGTCGTCACCGGATCGAGTTCGGGCATTGGTCGGGCGATCGCCCTGGTCCTTGCGCAGGCCGGGGCGGATGTCGCCGTTAGCTACCACTCCGGCCGCGACGCCGCGGCCAAGGTGGCCGACGAAATCGCCAACCTCGGCAGCCGCGTCTTCTGCGCCCAGCTCAACGTGGCGGATCCCGAGTCGATCGAGCGCTACTTCGCCGCCGCCCAGGCCGCCTTGGGGCCGATTGACATCCTCATCAACAACGCCGGCATTGACGGACCCACCGCGCCCGTCGCCGAGGCGGACCTCGCCGCCTGGGACCTCGTCCAGGCCGTCAACCTGCGCGGACCCTTCCTGTGCGCACGCACCGTGCTCCCCAGCATGATCGAACGAGGATCGGGCGTCATTCTAACCATCTCCTCGGTCCACGAGACCATTCCCTGGGCCGGCCACGCCGCCTATTGCTCAGCCAAGGCCGGCGTGGCGATGCTCACCCGCACCCTGGCCCTGGAAATGCAGGACAACGGCGTGCGCGTCCTCGGCCTTGCCCCGGGCGCCATCCGCACACCTATCAACAAGGATGTTTGGGACGACCCGGCCAACATGGCCGACCTGAAAACCAAAATCCCCATCGGGCGCATCGGCGAGGTCGAGGAGGTCGCCAACATGGTTAGATTCCTGGTCTCCAGCGAGGCCTCCTACCTAACCGGCGTTAGCGTCACCCTGGATGGCGGGATGAGCGCGTACCCGAGCTTTGCCCACGGCGGATGAGCGCGGTTCCTGAAGATCCAAACGGGGTGGCCTTTGGAGCGCCGGGGATTCCGCCGCGCTGGACATCGAGTTCCAAGGATGGGGTGGGCACGGCCTACCACACCGCCTCGCGGCTGTGGTTCACGCTCAGCCACGGGATCGTCAACGAGATCTACTATCCGTGCATCGACCAGCCCAACACCCGCGACGTCCAACTGCTCATCACCGACGGCGGAGACCTTTTCCACGAGGAGCGCCACGACCTTGAGCACGTGCTGAGCTATCCGGCGAAGGGGGCGCTGGCCTATCAGATTGTCAACCGCGAGCGCAACGGGCGTTACGAGATCCGCAAGACAATCATCAGCGGGCCCTATCTGCCGGTGCTGCTGATAGACCACCAGTTGGTCATCCACGACACGAGCTTGCGCGGCAAGCTGCGGCTGTTCCTGCTCATTGCCCCGCACCTGCACGGGATGGGAGCGGGCAACTCGGCAGACATCATCGACTTGAGCGGCAGCCATGTGCTGCATGCCAGCCGCGGCGCCTTCCACCTTGCCTGTGGCGCCTTGCCCGCCTTTGCCAATGCCTCGGCCGGCTACGTCGGTGCCAGCGACGGCTATCAGGACCTGCTCCAGCACCGCTCGATGCAGTGGAACTTCCGCAGCGCCCCGGAGGGCAACGTCGCCCTAACCGGCGAGATTGTGCCCGACGCTGACGGCCGGTTCCTGGTGGCCATCGGCCTGGGTGCCAGCCTGTCGAGCGCGGTCACGCCGATGGCCCAGTCGCTGACCCGGCCGTTCCAGGACAGCCTGGAGCGCTTCATCAAGCAATGGGGCCGCCTGAGCCACGAGCATGACGAGCGGCCCGAGCTGACCTGCCACACCGGCGACGAGGGCAGCACCTACCGGCTCAGCCGCTGCATCCTGCAGGCCCACGAGGACAAGCTCTATCAGGGCAGCGTGATCGCCTCGTTGAGCATCCCGTGGGGCGATTCGCGCGGCGACGAGGACCTCGGCGGCTACCATCTGGTCTGGCCGCGCGACATGCTCCACAGCGCCTCGGCGATGCTCTTTTCCGGCCAGCCCGACCTGCCGCTGCGCGCCCTGGTCTATCTGGCGTGCATCCAGCCGCCTAATGGAGCGATGCCGCAAAACTGTTGGATCGACGGCACCGCCTACTGGACCGGCCGCCAACTGGACGAATCCGCCGCGCCGGTCCTGCTGGCCCGGCGCTTGGCGCAGGCCGGCGCGCTGCAGGGATTTGACCCGTGGGTGGTGGTGCAGCGCGCGGCGGCCTACCTGATGCTCAACGGCCCGGACACCGGCCAGGAACGCTGGGAGGAGATTGGCGGCTACTCGCCCTCCACTCTGGCGAGCGTCATGGCCGCCATCATCTGCGCCGCCGCCTTTGCCGCGGAGCGCGGCGAGACGGCCATCCACACCCTCCTGCTAGCCTACGCCGACTGGCTCCACGCCAACCTCACCGCCTGGACCTGCACGGAAAAAGGCACCCTCGATCCGGCCATCCCGCGCCACTTCGTGCGCATCGTCCCGACCGCCGCCGATCTCTCCGGGCCGGCCGGCGATCCGGCCGACCTCACCATCGACATCGCCAATGGCGGCGGCACTCACCGCGCTTCGGACATCCTCGACGCCGGCTTCCTTGACTTGGTCCGCTTCGGATTCATCGCCCCGGATGAGCCGTTAGTCGTGGACTCGCTCAAACTGATAGACCGCGAGCTCAAGGTCGACTTCCCCGAAGGCCCGTGCTGGCGCCGCTACCAGTTTGACGGCTACGGATCCCACAGCGATGGCAGCGCGTTTGACGGCACCGGCTACGGCGGGTGCTGGCCGCTGCTAACCGGCGAGCGCGGCCACTACGAACTGGCCGCCGGGCGCGACCCGCGGCCCCACTTGGAGGCCATGGAACTCTTCGCCAACGACGGCGGGATGTTTCCGGAACAAATCTGGCCGCTAGGCGATGTTGGCCACCTCAAGCACGGCGGGCCGGCCGGCTCGGCGATGCCGCTTTGTTGGGCCCACGCGGAATACATCACGCTGGTCCACAGCCGCCACGCCGGCTTCCCGCTCGACCGGATTCCGGAGGCTTTTGCCCGCTACGTCGCCTCCTCCCCGCCGCCCCCCGCCATGGTCTTCTGGTCCCTAGCCCACCGCACCCCGCGGGTCCCGCAAGGCTGCCGCCTCGTCATCCTCCTGGACTCACCTATCAGCCTGCGCTGGCGCAGTCCGCGCGAGGCGGCGTGGCAGGTGTTAGCCGCGCAGCACCTGTTCTGCTCCCTCTATCAGGTGGAGCTCCCGCCGCTCGCTGCCAATCTGGAGTTTCAACTCGGGGACGGGTCCACCAGCTTCTTTGTTGGCACCGGGGAAGAGCTGGGACGGGATTGACCGGGTTGACCCGGTCGCCCAAAACGCCCGCTTGAATCACGCGCTTCAAGCGGGCGCCTCAGCGGCTTTGCTGGAAGGAGATGCCGAGTTCGTTTTCCAGGCGCTTGAGCTTTGGCTGCTCACGGGAATCGATGAGGGTAAGGGAGAGGCCTTTTTTTCCGGCGCGCGCGGTGCGGCCGCTGCGGTGGGTGTAGTATTCGATTTGCTCGGGGAGTTGGTGCTGGATGACGAAGGCAAGTCCCTCGACATCGATCCCGCGGGCAGCCACATCGGTGGCGATGAGGACGCTGAAGCGCTCCTTTTTGAATGCCCGCATGACCTTGTCGCGCTCTTTTTGGGTCAGGTCGCCCTGGATGACATCGACCTGGAAGCCGCGCTTGGTGAGTTGGCGGGTCAGGGCGAGCGCGCCCTCCTTGGTGCGGCAGAAGATCAGGCCGCGCTCGGTTGGCCGGCGCTTGAGGAATTCGGCGATGAAGTCGGCCTTTTCGTCGCTTGGGCAAATGGCGTAGTGGTGGGCGATGTCGCGGTTGACGACGTGGCCCTTGTCGATTTTGACGGTGCGCGGGGCCTCGGTCATGCACTCCTTGACCAGGGCGCCGATGGTTTCCGGAAAGGTGGCGGAAAACAGCCACGTGCTCCGCCGCTGGCGGGTCAGCCCGATGATGTGGCCAAGTTCTTTTTTGAAGCCCATGCTGAGCATCTCGTCGGCCTCGTCCAGCACGAGGTGCTTCACCGAGCTGAGGTTGAGCGCCTTGCGCTTGATCAGGTCAATCAGCCGGCCCGGCGTGGCGACCACGATCTGGGTTGGCCGCTGGAGGGCGGCGACTTGGCGGTCAATGTTGTCACCGCCGCTGAGCACCTCCACGAAAATCTTGCGCGACGAATGCTTGGTAAACCGGAACAACTGCTTGCCGATCTGTTTGGCGAGCTCCCGCGTCGGCGCAATCACCAGCCCTTGGATTTCCTTGGAACTCGTGTCGATCTTGCACAACAAGGGCAAGCCAAATGCCGCCGTCTTCCCCGTCCCGGTCTGCGCCTGGGCCAGAAAATCCCCGCCTTTCTCCATCAAATACGGAATCGCGCTCTTCTGGATCTCCGTCGGACTCACAATTCCGAGTTCGCGCAGCCCCTCGATCAAGTCAGCGGGCACTCCTAGGTCTACAAATGGGTTCTGGCTCATGTGGGCACCCGCACCGTGCACCACCTCCCCCACCCTGACCAGCCATTGCTCCTCTCCACCTCCAAAATCACCCAGCGACAAACAAATTGGCTGCAAGCCCCTCCTATTCTCCAAGAGCAACGCTCCTCCCTTTGGAAATCGGCAGCTCGGGCATTCGCTTGCCGATTCCTTGCCCTCTAAAAACCAAACTTCCAGTGGCACCTAGCAGCATCGAAAGCACCGATGCCATCACAGCACAGCGATACGCGCGCCTCGCGCCTTGGAAGCAGCATGACCAGAACGCCAGCAACCGCCACGAGGAATCCCGTGAGAATCGCGCAGGCACCCAAAATTCCGGCCGCTTCTAAGTAGTGGCTCATTCCACTTCTGATTTGCACAACGTCACAGGCCACGCTGCGCCACCAGCACGCGCGGGCGCTGAGCCCCTTGTCTCTAGTAGATTGGAAACCGCAGATCAATGCCACCTTGCCTCTTGGTGCTTTCCAACCAACCCATTCGGTCTTGGCGGCCTGCTTCCCGCCTTGACGGTAAAACTCCACCCGCGTGAATAACATTTGGTGATTTTTAATGCACGAAAACCAATGCGTGCATATCGTGACGCAGTTGGGCACCCCCAAGAGGCCAAACACGCACCTAGCATCACCAATCCACACCTGAATCCACAGCATGAAAAAAGCGGTCCTCATTTTAGCCCTGGCACCAAGCCTGCTTGTCACCCACCTTTCCGGAGCCGCCGAAGGGCCGCTGCCGCCGACGGCTGAGCAGCAGAAAGAACTCACGCCGAAGGCGGTGCTTGCCGAGTTGGTCGCTGGCAATCAGCGATTTGTTGAGGGCAAACCGGCCCCCGCCAACACCAGTGCGCGCATTCAGGCCACTGCGGGCGCGCAATACCCAAAGGCCTTTATCCTTTCCTGCGTGGACTCGCGGGTTCCGGTTGAACAGGTCTTTGACCAAGGAATCGGCGACCTATTTGTCGGCCGCGTGGCAGGCAACATCGAGTCGGTTGAACTTCTCGGGTCGATCGAGTTTGCCACCAAGGTGGCTGGAGCCAAGCTGGTGATGGTCCTCGGCCACGAGGCCTGCGGAGCGGTCAAAGGCGCCTGCGACCACGTTGAGCTCGGCAACCTGACGGCCCTCCTGGAAGAAATCAAACCTGCCGTGGCTGGCGTGACCGGCCATGCGGAGGACCGCAGCTCGACCAACAAGGACTTCGTCGAGGCGGTCATCGCCAAGAATGTGGAGCTCACCGTGGCGGATTTGCGCAAGCGCAGCCCGATTCTGGCCGAACTGGAGAAAGAAGGGGAAATCATCCTGGTGGGTGGCCTCTACTCCCTCAAGCACGGGAAAGTCACCCTCCTTCCCTGAGCAAGCCCCTCGGGATGGCCACCGGGTGACCATCCCGGGAAAGCTTCCGCTCTAGCCGAGAAGATCAAGCAGCTCGCCAATCGTGTGGCGGCTTTCCAGCGGATGACGCAGGCGCGTCTTGCGGTTGATCAAATAGCTGTTGCGCCGGCCTTCCTTGCGAACCAGCAGGATCCCGCCCTCGGTCAGTTCCGCCAAGATCCTTTGCACCGCCCGCTGGGTGATCCCTACCTCGTCGGCCAAATCCCGAATCCGCAGCGTCGGCTCACGCGCCAAAACCACCAGAATGTGCGTGTGGTTGGTCAAAAATGTCCACCCACCGGTTTCACCCGTGCCCACTTCTCTTGCTCGTGGATTCATGCCCCTAAAAACACGATTACACGTTCCTGTGTCAATCCAACGCTGCGCGCCATCGGTTTGAGCTCTGGGCTGGCTTGCTGAAATGGCTTCTGCCTTACAATCATCTTCCCCCGCGGGTAGTTATCTCCGTATCTAATGATTGGTGGCTTAAAATCCAGCAAGTCACCAATCATCCCCCCCCGCATGGAACTACTTATCTGCTCATCGATCCGGCACATTGGCCGCCTTGCCCTCTTTGTCCTGGCACTCCAGTCACCGGTCCACGCCACGGTAAGCCTGCCGACACTTTTCTCCAAATCCGCCGTTCTGCAGCGCGACAAACCGCTACCCATCTGG
>Ga0136639_10000833_pt1 | contig 10665 bp, 11 predicted proteins | sample AntDrymUQ8592106_2_FD_113739 | JGI IMG/M metagenome (GOLD analysis project Ga0136639, IMG submission 113739) | Polar desert sand microbial communities from Dry Valleys, Antarctica - metaG UQ859 (21.06) | ecosystem: Environmental > Terrestrial > Soil > Desert | place: Antarctica: Dry Valley...
GCGCCGCTCGAACCCGCGCCGCTCCAGACAGACGATGTCCCCCCGGTCACGCCCTCCTCCGCCCCGCCGTCCGCATTCGCGCCCCGTGTGGTCGAGAGCGTGCCGAACGTTGACCACACGTCGGACCAAAGCACCCTCACCCGTCGTGAGCTGCGCGCCCTTCAGTCCGAGCTGGCCGAGCAGGCCGGCACCGCCCCGGTCGCCAGCACGCTCGCGCCCGAGACAGCCTCGCACCCCTTTGCGATCGACGCGCTGCACGTTCCGGTTGCCCCTGCCAAGGTTGCGCCACCGGTGGAGTTCCTGGTCGAGGCCTCCCCGCGCACCAAAGTCAAGTCGCGGCCTGGAGTGCTACACCCGCCCGTCGGTCACTGGTCGCTGGCCCGCGACGAGGTCGAAGACCAGGTTCCCGGTGTGACACAGCTCGAGCCGTTCGACCAGATTGTGGCTCGCGGCATCAGGGCAGGTGGCATCCCCACCACGACCAACGCGCTGATCCTGCCGTCCATCCCGAATCAGGGATCCACGTCGGGCCCGCTCACGAGCAGTGGCGAGATCATGGTCACCGGGTCGATCGACCTGCCCCGCAGCCTCGGCTCCACCGGAGCCGTCCCGAACCTCTTCGACTCGTCCGATGTGGACCAGATGCTCGACCAGCTCGACGATGGCGGACACCACAGTGACGTTGCCCCGGTGAGTGCAAGTCGGGCCGTCAGCACCCACGCGTCGACGCGGGGCGTCCTGGCTCCGCCGGCCAAGCGCACGCTGACGGTTCCGGCCGTTCTGACCGTCACTGCAGGCGCTCTCGCCTTCGGCGTTCTGGCCCTGATTGTGGCCGGTTACGTCTTCAAGATTTTCTAATGCCATCCATTTCGCTTTCACTAACTCAGGGATTCATTCGATGACCGCTTCTGCCCATGCTCTCGAGCTCCTCAAGGTGGCCGCCGCCGCCGCAGACTCGAAAGCGGGGGAGGACCTCGTCGCACTTGACGTGTCCAATCCCCTTCCTCTCACCGACATCTTCCTGATCGTCACCGGGCGCTCCGAGCGCAACGTGGTAGCCATCGCCGGCGAGATCGAAGACAAGATGACCGAGGCCGGCCACAAGCCGCTCCGACGCGAAGGCCGGGCAGAGGGACGCTGGGTCCTCGTCGACTTCGGCGACCTCGTCGTGCACATCTTCCACGAGGAAGAGCGCGTGTATTACTCGCTCGAGCGCCTGTGGAAAGACTGCCCCGTCATCCCCATCGAACTGCCCGCCCAGAAGGCCGCGGAGTAGCGGTGGTCAGCAGCAGGCGAATCGTGTAGTAGCCTAGAGAAGTTGTTTCGGGGAAGTACCGAAACACAATCTGGGTCCGTGGCGCAGCTGGTAGCGCACCTGCATGGCATGCAGGGGGTCAGGGGTTCGAATCCCCTCGGATCCACCACAGAGCAACACACAGTGAATAGGCCCCGACTTCGGTCGGGGCCTATTCTATTTTTCAGTCTTGTAAGTCCGTTCCGTCAGGATGTGCCGTCGATCAGGGCGAAACGCGGGACGTTCTCTCCGTTGATGGTCACGGACTCCAGGAACATGTCCAGGGGCCGCACCCACAAGCCACGCTCCCCGTACAGAGCCGTGTAGACCACCATGCGCTCATCGGTCTCCGAATGCCGGGCTACGCCGAGAACCTCATACAGGTTGCCCTTGTAGTGCCGGTATCTGCCAATCGCGATCTCAGTCATAGTGGCGCTGACTCTAAACGTCTTCGTCTGGTATTCCAAAACCCGGGCCCGTCGCTTCTCACCGATACTGAAAGGGTGCCAGAGATTTCGCCTCCCGTGCAGCGCCCGTCCCGCGCGCTGCCGTGCCCCTGCTTGAGCGGTAACTCCTATTTCGAGTGCTGCGGTCGGTTCCACCGGGGAGAGGCGTTCGCGCCCACTGCCGAGGCGCTGATGCGGTCACGGTACTCGGCCTTCGCGGTGGGTGAGTCACACTACCTGCTCGCGACGTGGCATCCGCTCACCTGTCCCGAGTCGCTGGAACTCGACGCCGACGTGCGGTGGCTCCGCCTCGAGATCGAGCGGATCACCCAGGGTGGCCCGTTCGACCTCGAGGGGGTGGTGGAGTTCACCGCGTATAGCCGGTGCGGCGGCACGTCCTCGCAGCAGCACGAGGTCAGCCGGTTCGTTCGCCTGGGCCGCCGGTGGATGTACCTGGATGCCGTCTAGGGCCCTGACGCCGGGTCCTGCACGGAACTAGCTATGCGAACGGCAGGAACAGGGCCGCCAGGAGAGCGATGTAGACGACGACGAAGACCGCGGGGGTGACGAAGCGCACGACGTTGATCCAGACCGCCGAGGCGATGATGCCGCGGCCGAGGGCGCTGCTCGCGGGCAACGCGCGCAGGTCCGCCACGATAGCGAGACCCTCGTTCGCGGACGCGATCTGCGCCAGCGCACCGAGAACGCCCGAGGCCAGCAGGATGCCAGCGGCCGCGATGCGCACGCTCAGCGCGGCCTCCGCCAGACCGAGGGACAGGAAGGCCACCAGCGCCGTGAGTAGGAACGTCGGCGCGAGCTGGGAGACGATGATGTGCCAGCGCGCTCTGGTCCAGAGCGAAATGAGGTCGTGCTCGGTCATGGGGTCTCCTGTCTTGGCGACCGGATCGTGGCGCCTGACCCCATTCTGCCCGGTTCGCCGCAGGGCAAATGCTGAAACCAGCGCTATCGGATAGTGTAGCTATCTGATATATTCACTATCGGAAAGTGGTGAGGGTTCGGTCGCTCGACGGGAGCCTCGCCATCCGAAGGAGAGCTGTCATGGTCACCCAACTCGTTGTCGGAGCAGGCTACATCGGAGGTGCCCTCGCCCGCGCCCTGGTGCTGCGGGGTGACCGTGTCATCGTCGCGACTCGTTCAGGCACGGTCGTGCCGGGAGCAGGCACCGTCACCTTTGACGCATCCGACCCGGATGCGTTCGCCGCGGCAGCAGCCGGCGCGGACACCATTTTTTTCACCACCGGGCCTCGCCAGTATCACCGCTGGCCGGAGCTCTGGCCACCGATGTTCCGGGCTGCGATTACCGCTGCGCAGCGGTCCTCCGCGCGACTGGTGCTGATGGGCAACCTCTACGGTTACGGCGAGGGTAGCCCGATGCCTATGACGGAGAGGACGCCGCAGCATCCGACCGAAGCCAAGGGTCTGGTCCGCGCCCGAGGCTGGGAGAGTGCGGTGGCCGCTCAGGAGCGCGGTGACATCAACGTCGTCGAGGTGCGAGCGAGCGACTATTTCGGCCCCGCAGCAGGCAAAACCAGCCAACTCGGATCAGCGTTCTTCGGCCCGGTGATCGCGGGCAAGCGGGCGCGCGCGTTCGGCAGCCCGGACGAGCCGCACAGCTGGTGTTACCAGGCCGACATCGTGGCCACCCTCGTGTCCGCCGCCGACTACCGCGGAGCGTGGGGCAGGGTCTGGCACGTGCCGGCCGCCGAACCCCTTTCCAGGGCGGAGCTCACGGTCCGAATCAACGAAATCACGGGCATGCGGGGGAGCGTGGCCGCGCTCAGCCTCACCCTCCTGAAGCTGCTGGGTGTTTTCGTCCCGTTCATCCGTGCCGCCAACGACTCGGCCTACCAGTTCACCGCTCCCTTCATCACGGACTCCGCCGAGACCGAACGGCTCCTCGGGGTATCAGCGACGCCCTGGGAGCGGTCGCTTCCGGAGGTCGTTGCGAGCTACACGGCACCGTCGCCTCTCGGGTCGACCTCATGAAGATGGCAGAGTTGAGCGCCAGGAGCGGGCTCCCGATCGCGACGATCAAGTACTACCAGCGTGAGAACCTCCTGCCGGGAGGTGTTCGCTCCGGTCCCAACCAGGCGCTGTATGGCGACCGGCACCTGGAGCGCATCCGTCTCATTCGCGGCATCATCGATGTTGGTGGGCTGAGCGTCGCGGCCGCCCGGCAAGTGATCGACGCGATCGACTCCGATAAATCACTACCGGAGACGTTTGAGATCGCCCAGCATGCCGTCTCCGCCCAGATCGACCCCGTGACGGTCACGGAGCAAGCTCTCGCCAGAATCGACATCATCACCGCCGGGTGGCACGTCTCACCCGACAATCCCGGACGCGTGGCCGCCGCTCGGGTCGTCGACACCTACGCGGCGATCGGCCAGGCGGATGCGCACGGCTGGTTTGCCCGCTACGCCGCGGCCGCGATGCTCGCCGCTCTGGCCGACATCGACGAGCTCGACGCCCGCTCCGACCGAGCCGAGAAGGCTGAGACCGTCGTCGTCGGCACCGTGCTCGGCGACACCCTGTTTTCCGCACTGCGCCGCGCAGCTCAGGAGCACGTAACCGCGGAGCGGTACGGAGCGCCACCCCGCCCCATTGGACCCACTGACCAGAAGTAGCCAAGTCGAACACCTCATTCCCCGCCAGCCTTATCTGGCATCGTCCGCTCCTCGTCGCTTCGGCCGCGATGTCCGCCCGTGTGCTCGTCTGCCTCGCCGGACTGCTGGTGGACCCCCGCACGCTCCCGGGCGCCCCGATCTGGGCGAAGCCACTCAAATTCTCGATCAGCGTGCTGATCTACGCGATCACCCTCGCCTGGCTGCTCCGCTCTGACCAGCACTGCCTGCTCGGTGCGAGGCGCCGCCGGCTCGCCTGGTGGATCGGCACCGTGTCGACCATCGCTCTCGCGAGCGAAATGGTCATCATCGTCGGTGCCGCCGGTGCGGGGACGACCGGCCACTTCACCGTGTCAGCTCCGCTGGCGACGACGCTGTGGTCGGTGATGGCGTTCATGATCGTGATCGTGTGGATGTTGGCCCTGGTCACAGCGGTACAGTTATTCCGCACCGACCTTGGGGACCCGGCACGCTCTCTCGCGATCCGGGCGGGAACCATCGTGGCCGTGATCGGAATGGGTCTCGCCTTCTTGATGACCGGGCCAACGGCCGCGCAGCTCGGCAGCTTCCAGGGCATCGCCGGGGCGCACTTCGTCGGCATGCACGCCCTCCAGATGATCCCGCTGGCGCTGCTGCTTGTGGAGCTTGCATCCGCGCGGGTGCCGCTGCTGCGCTCATCCGCTACCCGGCTGCGCCTCATCTGGATCGTCATCAGCGTCTACCTGGGCGTGCTCGCGATCCTCACCGGGCAGGCCCTGGCCGGGCAGTCGATTGTGCAGCCCGGCCTCGTAGTGATGACCCTCGGCGCCATTCTGGTTGCCGCGGCCGCGGTCGCCCTGCTGGCGGTGCTGCTCGCGGCCCGGCCTGCAGAGCCCCAACCTCGCCTGCCTCACCAACGTCAGGGAGATTCTGCCCACAGCGACGCTGGCAGCAGCACCTGGCGGTCCTTCTCCTCAGTACACCGCCGCCGGGACCAGCGACGGCCGTCGGATCTCTACCTGGCCGCCGTTCCATGGCCGAAAACGGCCACCAGCGGATGCGGAACCGTCGTTCCGTCGGCGCCAGCCAGGGTGGTTTCCAGCTCGGAGAGAAGCGCCATCGAGGCATCCGGGCCCATCGCGGCGATCTCCGATCCAAAGGGAGTGCCCGCGATCCCGCGGGCTTCGTCGAGGGGTGTTGGCCAGCGCACCGTGAGGTGTTCCCGTATGGCGGAGACCCGGTCGAAGCCACCGCCCGTCAGCGCTGCGGCCACTCCCTCTGTCGTCATGGAGAGTGTGCCGCCGGCCATCATCCGCGCGAATGGCGAGTCGGACAGATGCCGTCGAACTGCGGTCGCGTAGCTGTCGAACGGCTCCAATCGCTCACCGAGCGCCCAGACCGCAACGGCAACAGTGCCGCCCGGGCGGAGCACCCGATGCATCTCACCTGCGATGGCGACGCGGTCCGGCATAGAGGGAAGCCCCTGGTGGCAGAGGACGATGTCGACGGCCCCGTCGGGGAGGCTGATCTCCGTGGCCGAGCATTCGAGCGTGTCGATTCGTGCCGCGCCGGGCTCCGGCCTGGCCGTCACGTCCGCCGCCAGCACGGCCAGCATGGCCCGGCTGATGTCGCTGGCGATCACCTGGCCGCCGGCCCCGACAGCAGATGCTGCGGCACGCGCCACGGCCCCGGTGCCGGCGGCAACGTCGAGCACGGTCTGCCCACGCGATGCGCCGGCATACTCGACCAGGCGCCGGGACCAGGGGTCGACGAGGTATGGCTGCAGGTCGCGGCGATAATTCTCGGCGATGAGTGCCGGTTCGAACAAGCCCCGGTCTGGGTCAGCCATAACCAGAGTCCCTTTCTACCAGGCCGCACAGAGCGTCTCCGTTGTTTCAGGCCATGACGAAACAAGCCCCGAAGAGATCTCGTTCGGAAGCCATCTCAGGGGATACGTCTTCACGGAATACGGAACGCGCCGGCACGGTTCCCCTATTGAATGCATTTGCATAGACTTTCAGTCGATTGCATCAACCACGGCAAGGAGCACGCACCAGATGAATGAGAAGTTCGAACTTGGGTTGGACACCTGCGGCGACGTCACCTTCGACGCCTCCGGAGCCCGGTTGTCCCAGGCGGCGACACTGCGCAACGTGGTGGCCGAGGGGGTGCTGGCCGATCAGGTGGGCCTGGAACTTCTTCGGGATCGGTGAGCACCACCGAGAAGATTTCGCTGTTTCCGCTCCCGAGGTCGTTCTCGCCGCGATCGCCGGTCAGACCCGCAGCATCCGTCTCGGGTCCGCCGTTACCGTGCTCAGCTCCGACGACCCGGTTCGCGTCTTCCAGCGCTTCTCCACCCTCGACGCCCTGTCCAACGGCCGCGCCGAGGTCATCTTGGGCCGCGGCTCCTTCACCGAGTCGTTCCCGCCCACCGAATCCGGCTCCCTCACCACCTGGATCGGCGTGGGCGGCAGCCCACAGTCCGTCGTGCGCGCGGCGCACTACGGCCTGCCGCTGATGCTGGCGATCATCGGCGGCTCACCGCTGGCCTTCGTGCCTCTGGTCGAGCTCTATCACCGGGCCCTGGCGCAGTTCGAGAAGCCGTCGCGGCCAATCGGCGAGCACTCGCCGGGCTACGTCGCGGCGACGGATGCCCAGGCCCGCGAGGAGATGTGGCCGCACTACGCGGCCATGCAGGATCGGATCGGCCGCGAGCGCGGCTGGGGTCCGGTCACCCGGGAGCGCTTCGAACATGACGCCGGCCCGGATGGCACCCTCTTCGTGGGATCTCCCCAGACTGTGGCCCCGCTCGTGCGTGATCTGGTGGCTGCAGGCCGGGCCTCCGACGAGGTGAGCCGGTGATCGCAGAACTCTACCCACGGCCCGAGAACCGGAGACGGAGCGACGATCACGACGGCGTTCACAGCGGCAGGATACCCAGGATCGGTCGCCCGCGAACACGGATCGTGTTTCTGCGGGGCGCGACAGACTGTAGCGTACTTGTGGGCCTACCGGCGCGGTCGGTGAGCCGACAGCACAGACCCACAGCACGAGGAGCACCCTTTGGAAACCTGGCCCGGTACTGCGTACCCGCTCGGCGCAACGTATGACGGCAGCGGCACGAACTTTGCCCTGTTCAGTGAAGCCGCCCACCGCGTTGAGCTCTGCCTCTTCGATGACCAGGGTGGGGAGACTCGCATCGAGGTCGTTGAATCCAGCGCGTTCATCTGGCACTGCTACCTGCCGCTCATCCAGCCGGGGCAGCGCTACGGCTACCGCGTGCACGGCGACTACAACCCCGCCGCGGGCAGCAGGGCCAACCCGAACAAGCTTCTGCTAGACCCGTATGCCAAGGCCACCTGCGGCACCATCGACTGGGACCAGTCGCTGTTCTCCTACAACTTCGGCGACCCCGATTCGCGCAACGACGAGGACTCCGCCCCGCACATGATGCTCGGCGTCGTCGTCAACCCGTTCTTCGATTGGGTCGGCGACCGGCCCCTGCGCACGCCCTACAGCGCGTCCCTGATCTACGAGGCCCACGTGAAGGGCCTCACCCAGCTGCAGGAACTGGTGCCGGAGGCCCAGCGCGGAACGTACGCCGGCGTCGCGCATCCGTCGGTCATCGACCACCTGCAGAAACTCGGCGTGACCGCGATCGAGCTGATGCCCGTGCACCAGTTCGTCAACGACGGCACCCTCGAGGAAAAGGGTCTGAACAACTATTGGGGCTACAACACGATTGGGTTCTTCGCCCCGCACAACGCGTATTCCTCCACCGGTGACCTCGGCAATCAGGTGCAGGAATTCAAGGGCATGGTGCGCAGCCTGCACGACGCTGGCATCGAGGTCATCCTCGATGTGGTGTACAACCACACGGCGGAGGGCAACCACCTCGGCCCGACGATCTCGTTCAAGGGCATCGACAATGAGGCGTACTACCGGCTCATGGACGACGACAAACGCTACTACATGGACTACACGGGCACCGGCAACACCTTGAATGTGCGCCACCCCCACTCGCTGCAGCTGATCATGGACTCGCTACGCTACTGGGTTCTCGAGATGCACGTCGATGGTTTCAGGTTCGACCTGGCGTCAGCTCTGGCCCGCGACTTGTACGACGTCGACAAGCTCTCCACCTTCTTCGAACTCGTGCAGCAGGACCCAGTGGTGTCCCAGGTCAAGCTCATTGCCGAGCCGTGGGACGTCGGACCCGGTGGTTACCAGGTCGGCAACTTTCCGGCCCAGTGGACGGAATGGAACGGGAAGTACCGCGACACCGTGCGCGACTTCTGGCGCGGCGAACCGTCGACGCTGGGTGAGTTCGCCTCGCGCATCACCGGTTCCGCCGACCTCTACGAACACTCCGGTCGCCGCCCGGTCGCGTCGATCAACTTCGTCACCGCGCACGACGGGTTCACCCTTTCCGACCTGGTCTCCTACAACGAGAAGCACAACGACGCCAACGGCGAGGACAACCAGGACGGCGAATCACACAACCGGTCCTGGAACTCCGGAGTCGAGGGGCCGACGGATGACCCGGAGGTCCTGGCGTTACGGGCCCGTCAGCAGCGCAACTACCTGGCCACCCTGCTCCTGTCGCAGGGCGTGCCGATGATCCTGCACGGCGATGAGCTGGGCCGCACGCAGACCGGCAACAACAATACCTACGCCCAGGACAACGAACTGAGCTGGATCCACTGGGACGAGGCGGACCACCCGCTGATCGAGTTCACGGCCGCCGTGTCCCGGCTGCGCAGGGAACACCCGACCTTCCGCCGTAGTAGTTTCTTCAACGGCCACCCGGGTGCCCGCACCGCGGGCGACCCGATGAGCGACATCGTCTGGCTGACACCCGACGGGCAGGAAATGCAGTCCAAGGACTGGGATGAGCACCTCACCCGCACGGTCGCGATGTTCCTCAGCGGGGACGGCATCCGGGAGCGCGACTCCCGCGGCCAGGTGGTGACCGACGTGAATTTCCTGGTCTGCTTCAACGCGGACGCCGAGGATGTCGAGTTCACGCTGCCCTCGGCTGAATATGCTCCGAACTGGGAGGTCGTCGTCGACACGGCGGGGGAGGGCGTCGACGCGATCCCGCGGCCCGCCGGGTCCCTGCACACGGTTTCTTCGCGGTCGCTTATGGTCTTGCGGGCGTACGACGCCCCGGAAACCACTCCGGACCACTCCGTCGCGGCTTCCCTCGCCGGGCTGATGACGGGGACCATCTCCGTGATCGACCCGGCCCACCTGGCCAAGCCGTGAGGATTCCGCTCAACACGTACCGACTGCAGATCACGGCCGCGTTCGACCTGGCCGCCGCGGAGGGAGTGCTCGACTACCTGACTGAGCTGGGAACGGACTGGCTCTACCTGTCCCCGCTCCTTGCCGCAGAGGAAGGCTCCGACCACGGCTACGACGTGGTCGACCATTCCCGCATCGACCCGGTGCGGGGCGGCGCCGAGGCGCTCACCCATCTGGCGGCGGCGGCGACGGATGCCGGGCGCGGCATCCTCGTGGACATCGTGCCCAACCACATGGGCGTCGCGACCCCACACCGGAACCTCTGGTGGTGGAACCTGCTCCAGAACGGCCAGGCGTCGCGCTACGCGGAAGCTTTCGACGTGGACTGGGCCGCGAACGAGGGTCGAATCCTGTTGCCGGTGCTCGGTGACGACGCGGACGGCCGGAGCGAGCTCGACCGCCTCGAGGTCGTCGGCGATGAGTTGCGCTACTACGACAACCGGTTCCCGCTCTCCCCGGGAACCGCCGCCGACGGCGCGGACACCCGCGTCGTGCACGCCCGCCAGCACTACGAACTCGTCAACTGGCGCCGCGCGGACGCGCAGCTCAACTACCGGCGCTTCTTCTCCGTGAATACCCTCGCAGGCCTTCAGGTCGAGGTGCCGTGGGTCTTCGACGAATCCCACCGGGAGATCATTCGTTGGGTGCAAGACGGCCTCGTGCAGGGGCTGCGGATCGACCACCCCGACGGCCTCGCCGACCCGGGCAGCTACCTCGATCGGTTGCGGGACGCCACCGACGGGGCATACGTGCTCGTCGAGAAGATTCTCGAGGGCGACGAACAACTGCCGACCAGCTGGGCCACGTCGGGCACGACCGGGTACGACGCCCTCGCCGACTTCGACCGGCTGCTCGTCGACCCGGCCGGTCAGGGCCTGCTTGATGCGCTTGAGGCCCGGCTGCAGGCCGAGGCCGCGACGGCGACCAATGCTGTGCCACCGGCGAGCTGGCTTGACCTGGTGCACGCGCGAAAGCGCGTCATCGCTGATCACAC
>Ga0136639_10000834_pt1 | contig 10652 bp, 8 predicted proteins | sample AntDrymUQ8592106_2_FD_113739 | JGI IMG/M metagenome (GOLD analysis project Ga0136639, IMG submission 113739) | Polar desert sand microbial communities from Dry Valleys, Antarctica - metaG UQ859 (21.06) | ecosystem: Environmental > Terrestrial > Soil > Desert | place: Antarctica: Dry Valley...
CAGCACAGGCCGCGAGCCTGATGGGGATCGTGCAGCAGCCCAGCCTTCGTCGCCCCGACGTGCCGGACAACCGGGAGAACAACCAGAGCCGCCGTGATGCGATCCTCAACAACATGTACTCGCAGGACATGCTCACGAAGGAGCAGTACGACGAGGCCATCGCGACACCGGTCGACGACACCACGGTCAAGATCAGCCCCCCGCAGAACGGATGCCTCTACGCGTCCGGCGCCAAGCACTTCTGCGACTACGTGGTGCGCAGCGTGCCCGAACTCGAGGCGCTCGGCACGGGCCCGGATGAGCGCAACGCCGCCTGGAAGAAGGGCGGGTACGACATCTACACGACCATCGACCTCGACCAGCAGGCGCACGCGGAGCTCGTGGTCGCGAACCAGGCTCCCGGCGACGTGAGCGACTTCCAGCTCGGTGCCGCCGTGTCGACGGTCGAGGTCGGCACCGGCCGAATCGTGATCATGGCCCAGAATAAGGGTTTCGACAACTCGGAGGGGGCCGGATCCTCGACGACGGCGGTCAACTTCAACACCGATCGCGCCTACGGGCAGTCATCCGGGTTCCAGGTGGGATCGACCTACAAGCTCTTCACGCTGGTCAACTGGCTTCAGAACGGGCACGGCCTGCGCGAGGTCGTCAACGGCAACGTGGAGTCGTACGACTCGTTCCCCGCGAAGTGCCTCGAGGGCGGGCGGTACGTGCCGGGCGAGGGACCGTACAAGCCGGCCAACTTCACCCGCACCAACGAGGGGCGCGTCGATATCCTCCAGGCCACCCGGTCCTCGATCAACGCCGCGTTCATCGACATGGCCTCGGGCCTGGACCTGTGCGACATCCGCGACACGGCCGAGTCGATGGGGGTGCACCGGGCCGACGGGGGCGACCTGCAGCTCAACCCCGGCGCGATCCTCGGCACCAACGAGATCGCGCCGCTGACAATGGCCAACGCGTACGCGACGGTCGCCAACAAGGGTGTGCGCTGCCAGCCGATCGCGGTCGACAAGGTTGTGGCGCCCGACGGCACCGAGCTCCCTGGCCAGTCTCAGGACTGCACGAAGGCGATCGAACCCGAGATCGCGGCGGCCGCGGCCTACGCCCTCGAGGGCGTCATGACCAACGGCACTGCCATCGGATCCAACCCGCGTGACGGCACGCCCCTGATCGGCAAGACGGGAACCACCGACCAGTCGATCCAGACCTGGGTCGCGGTCGCCAGCGCCCGAACGGCCAGTGCCGTGTGGGTCGGCAACATCGTCGGCGACATGTCGTTCAACCGCGTCACCCTCGCCAGCGGCCCCGGCACGACCGCGAGGCACCGCATCATGAACCCGATCCAGACGGCCCTCGACGCGAGCCCGCTGTTCGCGACCGACGTGGCGTTCCCCGAGCCACCGCGGGAGCTTCTCTTCGGCCAGACCCAGCCCGTGCCCAATGTTGTCGGCCAGAGCATCGAGCAGGCGAAGCGCCTGATCGAGCGTGCCGGCCTGGTCTTCCGTGACGGCGGGACGGTCGAGTCGGAGCGCCCGGCCGGGCAGGTCGCCCAGGCCAACCCCGGGACCGGCGCGCAGGTGGCGAGAGGAGCCAGGGTCACCGTCTTCGTCAGCGACGGGAGCCTGAGCGCCCGGGTGCCGGACGTGGTCGGCCAGAGCGAGCAGGATGCGCGCGGAGCGCTGTCCGGGCAGGGCTACGACGACATCAGCGTCGAGTACGTCGAGGGTGCGCCGGAGGAGCTCTGCCAGGTGACCGCGAGCGATCCGGGCGGCGGCACCAGAACGTCCGACTCGGTGGCGGTGAACCTCACCGTCAACGGCGGCGAGCTCACCCCCGGCGAAACGCCCGACTGCTCGTGAGTGCGTCGGGACGCGGCGGCGGGGCGGCCATCGCCTCGGTGGTGGCGCTGGGGCTCGGCGCGCTCGCGTGGGGAACGCTCGTCGAGCGCAACGCGTTCACGGTTCGGCGCGAGACCCTGCCGGTGCTCGCACCGGGCGCCCGTCCGCTCACCCTGCTGCACCTCTCCGATCTGCACATGGCGCCGTGGCAGCACGCAAAGCAGGAGTGGGTGCGCGGGCTGAAGATCTTCGAGCCCGACCTCATCATCAACACGGGAGACAATCTCGGCCACGAAGACGGTCTCCGCGCCCTCGAATACGCCCTCGAGCCCTTCCGCGACGTGCCGGGCGTCTACGTGAACGGCTCCAACGACTACGTCGGGCCGGAGCTCAAGAACCCGTTCACCTACTTCGGAGGCCCGTCCAAGGGCGCACGCAAGAAGGCTCCCGACCTCGACACCGCCGCGATGGAGGCGTTTTTCGACTCCCTGGGCTGGCTGAATCTCAACAACGCCGCGCGGGCGATGTCGATCAAGGGGTCGAACATCGAATTCATGGGCGTCAATGATCCCCACGCCGGCTGGGACCGTCTCGACAAGCTGCCGGGGGCCCTCGACGACCTTCGGGAGAACGTCGGATGGCTCGACGACCGCCACTCACCGGAGGCCGTGACGATCGCGCTCGCGCACGCCCCGTACCGCCGGGTGCTGAACTCCCTCGTCACCAACGGGGCGGATGTCATCTTCTCCGGGCACACGCACGGCGGACAGGTCTGTGTGCCGGGGTACGGCGCTCTCGTGACCAATTGCGATCTTCCGAGGGACCAGGCGCGCGGCCTCAGCCTCTGGCACCACGCGCTCCGGGCGGCCTATCTCAACGTGTCTGCCGGTCTCGGAACGTCGATCTACGCGCCGATTCGCTTCGCATGCAAGCCCGAAGCAGTACTCGTGACTTTGACCGGCGACGATTTCAGCTATTCTGGTTAAGTACGCGGGTGGATCGCATGATTCCTCCGGGTAGATCGGGGTGTGGCGCAGCTTGGTAGCGCGCTTCGTTCGGGACGAAGAGGTCGTGGGTTCAAATCCCGCTACCCCGACACAGTGGAGCAGGGCCGCACATGGTGCGGCCCTGCTCTCGTTGGGCGGTGCCTCCGGCGCGGACCCGCCGGCGGTGCCGGTCAGGCGAAATCGGAATCCGGCGCCGAACGATAGCTCGGCTCGATAAGGGATCGGCGCCCGCTCGTGAGAATTCCGCCGCTCTCGTCGAGGTAGCAGGCGCCGCAGAGAGACTCGTAGGCGACATCGGCCCCGTCGATCGCGACCTGGTCGCCGTCGAAGACGAACTCGCTGCCGATGCGGCGCGCGTTGAATACCGCCTTGCGTCCGCAGCGGCAGATCGTCTTCAGCTCCTCGAGCGAGTGGGCGATCTCGAGCAGGCGGCGGCTGCCGGGGAAGGCGACGGTCTGGAAGTCGGTGCGAATGCCGTACGCGATCACGGGCACCCCCTCCCGGATCGCGATGCGCAGCAGGTCGTCGACCTGCGACTCGTTGAGAAACTGCGCCTCGTCGACCAGGAGGCAGCTGACGTCCAGGGAGGTCCGGCTCCGCACCCGCTCGCGCTGCACCCTGAAGGCCGCGTAGGCGTCCTCTGCGGGGGAGAGGACGAAGTCGACCGGGCGGCTGACGCCGAGACGGGAGACGATGTCGGTCTCCCCCTTGGTGTCGATCTGCGGCTTCGCGAGGAGCACCTGCTGGCCGCGCTCCTCGTAGTTGTAGGCGGCCTGCAGCATCGCCGTGCTCTTGCCGCTGTTCATCGCGCCGTACCGGAAGTAGAGCTTGGCCATCAGATCAGGTATCCGTCCTCTGCGGCCCGACGGATCAGGTCCGCCTTCTTGCCAGCCGGTCGATTCACCTTCGCGTATTTCTCACGCACCCGGCGAATGTAGGTCTTCGCGGTCTCATACTGCACGTTCATCTCACGCGCGACCTCGGTCGTGCTGGAGCCCGACGCATACAGCCTAAGCGCTTGGGTTTCGCCCGCACTGAGCTTGGGGCGGGGATGGTCGACCGCGCCGCTCGGCAGCGGGCGCCAGTCGCGCTGCGGTTGGACCCCGCGCGGGGCGCCCATCACGCGGCGCAGCTCCTCCATGATCTCGACCATCGGCAGCGACTTCGAGAGGAAGTTCGCCGCGCCCGCGTCGAGGGCACGGGTGCGCGCCTCCTGCGTGTCGAGTCCGCTCATCACGATCACCTTTGCCCCCGCGGCGCGGCAGGTGCGCACCCGCGCCTCGATCGACACGTGCTCGCGAAGCTGGAAGTCGATGAGGACGAGTTCGGTGGGGAAGTTGTCGCTGTGTACGAGTTCCAGCCACGACGGAGCGGTGAGGGCCAGGTCGAAGTCGGTCGCGTTCGCCCGGATCCAGCTGCTCATGGTGTCGAGCAGCATCTCGTGGTCGTCGAGAATCGCGAGCCGAATTCGACGACCGGTGTTCTCACGAACGTTCATAGGTGAACCTCACAATCAGGTGCGGGTAGAGGAACTGCACGGCAACGGAGTCGAAGGCGACCCTCATCACCGCATGGATGGGCGCATATCTGGACCGCATCGCGTAATCCGACCGCTGCGTCGGAACGACCAGGGCGCCGACACAGCGGGCCCCGTCACTCGCGATCGAAATGGATGACCCCTCGGTGACGCGCCGGTCGTCGCCGAGCGCGACGACGTGCGCCCGAAGTGCCGTGCGCTGGTGCGCCGTCATTCTTGTCGCGAGCAGTTCGCGGTCGTCGACGTCGATGGCCGCGCGGTCGGGAGGGCCGACCTGCTGGACCACGGCCTCGAGCCACGTGCGATCCGCGTCGGCGACCATGACGCTGCGGATCGCGAGCGCGATCCCCCGCGCACGGTGGGCGTCGGCCAGGGTGAGGGTGTCGCGACCGAGGACGTCGCGGAAGAAGGGAACGACGTCGGTGTTGAGGATCGTGACCCGGTCGTGCTGCACCGAGCGGGCGATGCCGACACGAAGTTCGTCCGCGAGCGCCTCGGCGACGACGTCGGCGCGACGGTGCCAGCGCAGCAGCGCGACAATCGTGCGCGACGAGTACATGGCGGCGCCGTAGCCGAGCGCGAGCACCCCGACGAGCGTGACGACCGCGAGCGCGAGCGGAGGGGTGGCCGATTCCCGCACCACAGCCTGGCTGAAGGTGACGGCGCCCATGACCAACGCCGACACTGTCCCGGCGGCAACCAGCTCCCGCGAGGGGCGATACGGGGCCACTGCGACCAGGATGATGCCGAGACTCAAGGCCACCCACTGGTCGCGGCCGAAGTCCCCGGTCGACCAGGTCGACCGCGCCGCGAGTGCGAACCCTGCGAGCACGAGGGCGTGGATCGCGAGGTGGCTGCGCGCGCCGAACGCGCCCGCCCCCGGCCGCGTCGCCGCGACGACAACACCGCTCGCGAGCCCGAGCAGCACGAGAGCGATCAGGGCGGCGACCGGCTCCGCTCCAGTCGTGAGGGAGGCAAGGGAAAACCCGACCGCCCAGACGAGGGCGATCGAGGCGAGCACGACCGTGAGCAGGTGGGTCCCCCGCGTGCCAGCCGGGTCGAGCTGCTGGGCGGTGACGCCGCGGGGGATCACCGCTCCTCCCGAACCCGGGCCGCCGCGTGCGCGCGGTCGGCGGGTCGGGTCGGCACCCTGATCACGACCGAGGTCCCGCGCCCCGGCGTCGACCAGACCCGTACGCTTCCGCCGACGTCCTCGATGCGGCGGCGCACCGAGTTCTTCAGCCCGAGGCGGTCGGCGCCGATCTCGTCCTCATCGAATCCGCTTCCGGCGTCGACGACCATGACCATCACCTCTCCGCCTGATCCGTAGACGACGACCTCGGCGTCCTCGGCACCGGAGTGTGCGGTGACGTTGGCGAGGCATTGGGCGACAGCGAGTCCAAGCTCTCTCGAACGCTCGCCGTCCAGCTTCAGCAGGGCGGTCGTGTCGCCCGTCGTGTCGACCCCGAGCCCGAGGGATCGCGCTTCGCTCACCGCCGAGAAGAGGGGGGTCGAGTGCCAGTCCGTCGCGCGGCGCTCGCGTGTGCGCGGACCGTCCGCGAGCCACTCCTCCCCGACGAGGAGGGCGAGGTCGCGCTCGATCTGCGCGCGCATGAGCGCGCTCAGCGGGCCGGGCCGGGACCCGGCAAGCGCCGACAGGTGGTTGAGCACGGTGTCGTGCAGCAGGGCGGCGGCGCGGAGTTCCATGCGGTGGCGGAGTGCGGCGACCAGTTCCTCCTGCGCGGCGCGGTACAGCAGCGGCTGCACTCGCCGCGCTCCCCGCTGCCCGAACCACGACGCCGTGAGCACGGCCGCCGTGATGAGGTAGGCCGTGACCGAAATCTCGTCGATCGAGTAGCGCTGAGAGGCCTGCGCAATGGCGGCGTACGAGGCGAGCTCGCCCATCAGGAAGCCGGCCGTGGCCCAGCGAAGGGCCGGTCCGGGGCCGATCCCGCTGCCGCCGACGAGCATCAGCGCGATCTTGGGCAGCGCCACGGTCACCGAATCGGCGAACGCGCCGATGTCCATCTGACCGGTGAAGGCCAGGCTGTACCCGTAGACCGACGCCGCCCCGACGCACAAATAAGCGACGGAGAGGAGACGGGTTCGCGCGCGGTCGAGGAGGTAGAGGAGGACGAGCATCGGCACCGTCGCCAGCGCCGCCGGCCAGAGGATCAGCGAGGGCCACCTGGCCTGGAACGAGAGCGACACGAGCAGCGCGCCGACGAGGCACGTGAAGGCGGTGGTGTGGATGGCGCTGAGGAACGAGAGGCTAATCGCGCGCGGCGCCAGGTGAGGGGGTAGCCCGAGTGCCACGGCCAACCCCCCTTGCTCGCGGCCCGGAAGCCAACGTTATCCGACCTGCGCCACCGGCGTTGTACCCCATTGTGGGGCTCGGCACGGCCGACAACTGAGATGTGCCCGGCCGGCCGTGTGCCCCGCAGACGGCCCGTCGATTGATCGGGGGGAAGCTCAGGCGATCGCGAGGGCCTTCCCGGTAGTGCTGATGGTCTCGGTCGCGAGCTCCGAGTCCTCGGCGAGCGGCCTCCCGTAGCTGGGGATCATTCTCGTGATCGCGGGCGTCCACGCCGCGATGCGCTCCGGAAAGCAACGCTCGAGCACGGTCAGCATGATGGGCACGGCCGTCGAGGCTCCCGGAGAGGCGCCGAGGAGCCCGGCGATGGTGCCGTCGGCCGAGGCGACCACCTCGGTTCCGAATTGCAGCACCCCGCCCTTCTTCGCATCCTTCTTGATGACCTGCACACGCTGGCCGGCGGTGATCTCGTACCAGTCGCCCGGCTTCGCGTCGGGCATGAACTCCTTCAGCGCGTCGAACTTGGTGCCGCGGCTCGCGAGCACCTGCTTCACGAGGTACCAGGTCAGGTCGAGGTTGTCCCGTCCCACCGCGAGCATGGGCAGGAGATTGTGCGGGCGCACCGACGAGATGAGGTCGAGCCATGACCCGGTCTTCAGGAACTTCGGGCTGAACCCGGCGTACGGCCCGAACATGAGGCTCGATTTTCCATCGACGACGCGGGTGTCGAGGTGCGGCACCGACATCGGGGGCGAGCCCACCGCCGCCTTCCCGTAGGCCTTCGCCTGGTGGCGGGCCACCAGGTCGGGGTTGTCGGTGCGCAGGAATTGCCCGCTCACTGGGAACCCGCCGAATCCGCGGGCCTCGGGAATGCCTGACTTCTGCAGCAGGCGCAGGGCTCCCCCGCCGGCGCCGACGAACACGAATCGGGCGGGGACGGTCAGCTTGGTCTTGCCGACCTCCTGCGTGAGTTTCAGCAGCCAGGTTCCGTCGGACTGTTGCTTCAGTGAGTTCACGGTGTGCTCGGTTCGCAGGTCGGCGTCGTTGTCCGTGAGGTAGTCGATGAGCCCGTGGGTGAGCGCACCGAAGTCGACGTCGGTGCCGGAGTCGATCCGGGTCGCCGCGATCTTCTGGGACTTTTCCCGACCGACGATCATTGCTGGCGCCCAGCCCCTGATGACTGCGGGGTCCTCGCTGTACTCCATCCCGGCGAACAGCGGGTGGTCCTTCAATGCCTCATGCCGCTTGCGGAGGTACTCGACGTTGTCTTCGCCCCACACGAAGCTCATGTGCGGAACGGGGTTGATGAACGCCTGCGGATCGGGCAGCAACCCCTCGTCGACGAGGTGGGCCCAGAACTGCCGCGAGATCTGGAATTGCTCGTTCACCTTGACGGCGCTCGAGATCTCGATCGTGCCGTCGGGCTTCTCCGGGGTGTAGTTGAGCTCGCACAGCGCCGAGTGGCCCGTGCCGGCGTTGTTCCACGGATTCGAGGATTCCCTGGCGACGCCGCTCAGGCGTTCGAAGATCGTGATGGTCCAGTCGGGCTGGAGCTGCTTGATGAGGGCGCCGAGGGTCGCGCTCATGACACCGCCGCCAATGAGGGCGACGTCGATCGGGACTGGTGTGCTCACCCTCCCAGTTTATGCGCCGGTCAGTCCGGTTTTATCCGAAATGGCCGCAGGAAGCGCGCGGCGGCCGTCACAGGCCGATGGCGGCGAACTCCTCGTCCATCCGGCGCGCGATCTCCCGGTAGCCCTCATCGTTGGGATGCAACCCGTCGGCGGCCATCCATTCCGGATGCCCCTCGATGAAGCGCGAGACGCCGGCGATGTAGTCGGCGTCGATTGCCGAGGCCGCCGACTGCACCCAGCTGATGATCACCTCGACCGACCGGGGGCGCTCATCGGTGTACCAGAAGGGCTCCACGACGACGATGCGCGCGTCGGGAAGCCCGTGCGACACGCGGGCGAAGTCGGTGGTGATCTGGGCCTTGATCCTCTGGGCGGCCTCCTCGTAGGAGAAGTTGTCGTTGAGGCCCATCGTGATCACCACGATGTCGGGGTCCTCGTCAATGATCACGTCGGGCAGGTCGCCCTCGCCGAACTTCGAACGATTGTTGATGAACCCGAGGCCGTTGACGCTCGGATTGAACTCCCGCCAGGCTCGATCCTCCGAGATGAGCGTGGACCAGCGGCGGCTGTCGTCGCTCGATCCGGTGCCGAGCGTGTACGAGTCGCCATAGAACGCAACGACGGGGCCGGAGCCGGCAGCGGGCTGCTCACGCGCGGAGTGGCGCCCCGAGGTTCCCACGGTCACGATGACTCCTATCGTTGCAAGTACGACCGCCAGTGCGAGGGAAAGGTGGAGGGCACGGCGCGTGGTCATGACCCTACTTCGTTCCGGCGCTGCGGAACGCTTGGTTCGCGCGACGGCCGCACACCCCACCCGTCTGGCACCCGGTCACGGCCGGTTCAGGATCCGACGAGCTCCGAGGCGACGATCTCCGCGATCTGCACCGCGTTGAGCGCCGCTCCCTTCCGCAGGTTGTCATTGCTGATGAACAGCGCGAGACCCCGACCGTCCGGAACTCCCGGGTCCCTGCGGATGCGGCCGACGAAACTCGGATCCTTGCCCGCCGCCTCGAGCGGAGTGGGGACGTCGGTGAGAACGACGCCGGGGGCATCCGCGAGCAACTCGCGGGCGCGCGCCACCGAAAGGGGAGACGCGAACTCGGCATTGATCGAGAGCGAGTGGCCGGTGAACACCGGGACCCGCACACAAGTGCCGCTGACGAGCAGGTCGGGCAGCTCGAGAATCTTGCGGCTCTCGTTGCGCAGCTTCTTCTCCTCGTCGGTCTCGTACTCGCCGTCGTCGACGATCGAGCCCGCGAGGGGGATCACGTCGAATGCGATCGTGCGGGGGAACTTGACCGCCGTGGGGAAGTCGACGGAGTTACCGTCGCGCACGAGGCCGATCGCGTTCTGACCGATGGCCGCCGTCGCCTGCTCCAGCAGTTCCTCTCCCCCGGCAAGCCCCGCCCCGGACACCGCCTGGTAGGTGCTGACGATGAGGCGTTGCAGCCCCGCCTCGGCGTGCAGAACCTTGAGCACGGGCATCGCCGCCATCGTGGTGCAGTTCGGGTTAGCAACGATTCCCTTTGTCGCCTGCGATATGGCGTGGGGATTGACCTCGCTCACAACAAGGGGCACCTCGGGATCCATGCGGAATCCCGAGGAGTTGTCGATCACGAGCACGCCCGCGGCGGCGAACCGCGGTGCCTGGGCCCTCGACGTGGTCGCTCCGGCCGAGAAGATCGCAATGTCGAGGCCGGTGGGGTCGGCCTTCCCGGCGTCCTCGACGACGACCTCGTCGCCTTTCCACGGCAGGGTGGTGCCCGCGGACCTGGCCGAGGCGAAGAAGCGGATCTCGGCGACGGGGAGTCCCCGCTCCTCGATCAGCTGGCGCACGACGGCGCCGACCTGGCCGGTCGCGCCAACAACGCCGATGCGCACCCCGCCGGTCACCGTCCCGTCCCCCCGTGAACAAGCGCCTCGACATCGCTGTCGAGGTCGAAGGCGCTGTGCACGACGCGCACCGCGTCGTTGATCGTGTCGGCCCGAGTGACGACGGAGATGCGAATCTCGCTCGTGGAGATCATCTCGATGTTGATGCCCGCATCGAACAGGGCCGTGAACAGCCTCGCCGACACTCCCGCGTTCGTGCGCATGCCGGCGCCGACGAGGGCGAGCTTGCCGATCTGGTCGTCATACTGCAGCGAGGCGAACCCGACTTCCTCCTTGCGACTCTCCAGCACGTGCAGCACCTTCGCGCCGTCGGATTTCGGGAGGGTGAACGAGATGTCGGCGAGTCCGGTCGCGGCGCTCGAGACGTTCTGCACAATCATGTCGATGTTCGCATCGGTCGACGCGACGATCGTGAAGATCTGGGCC
>Ga0136639_10000835_pt1 | contig 10650 bp, 10 predicted proteins | sample AntDrymUQ8592106_2_FD_113739 | JGI IMG/M metagenome (GOLD analysis project Ga0136639, IMG submission 113739) | Polar desert sand microbial communities from Dry Valleys, Antarctica - metaG UQ859 (21.06) | ecosystem: Environmental > Terrestrial > Soil > Desert | place: Antarctica: Dry Valley...
AGAGCATCCTCCACGAATAGAGGAGATTCGGGCTCATGTCCTACAGCACTCAGCAAATCCGCAATGTGGCCTTGGCAGGCCACCCAGGCGCCGGCAAGACCACCCTGTTTGAAGCCCTGCTGCATGCTGGTGGTGCAATCCAGTCGGCAGGTAGCATCGAACGCGGCAACACAGTCTCCGACTTCGATCCGATCGAGAAAGATCGCGGCCATTCGATCAATGCTGCGATCGCCAGCATCGATCACCAGGGCATACACATCAACCTGATCGACACCCCCGGCTACCCGGATTTCCGCGGCCCGACCCTATCCGCGCTCGCCGCGGTCGAGACGGTTGCAATCGTGGTCGATGCCGACCACGGCATCGACCACGGCACCGTGCGCATGATGGAGCATGCCAAGGCGCGCAAGTTGTGCCGGGTCCTTGTGGTCAACAAGATCGACCATCCGGGCGCGCGGCTTGGCGCACTGCTCGACAAGTTGCGTGACACCTTCGGCACCGAAGTATTGCCACTCAACCTGCCGGCACAGGGCGGCAAGAGCGTCGTCAACTGTTTCACCCAGTCATCAGGTCATAGCGACCTGGGCCCGGTCGGCGACTGGCACCAGAAGATCATCGACCAGGTCGTGGAAATCAACGAAACCGTGATGGACCATTACCTGGATCTGGGTGAGGCCGGACTGCAAGGCCAGGAACTCCACGATGCGTTCGAACAATGCCTGCGCGAAGGCCACCTGGTTCCGGTTTGCTTCGTTTCCGCGCGCAGCGGCGCAGGCGTGCGTGAGCTCCTGGCTGTAGCCGAAACCCTGTTTCCGCACCCGGGGGAAGCCAATCCGCCACTGTTCGTGAAAGGCGCTGGCGCGGATGCACAACCGATCACTGCCTCGCCGGATCCGGACGCGCATGTCATCGCCGATGTGTTCCAGATCACGAACGATCCGTTCGTCGGCAAGCTTGGCGTGTTCCGCGTCTATCAGGGCACCGTCAGGAAGGACACGCAGCTATTCGTCGATGACGGCAAGAAGCCGTTCAAGGTTGCGCATCTGTTCACGCTGCGTGGCAAGGAGCATGTCGAAGTTGCACAAGCGATTCCGGGCGACATTGCGGCGGTCGCCAAGATCGAAGAACTGCATTTCGATGCGGTGCTGCATGACAGCCATGACGAGGACCAGATTCACCTTGCGCCGATGGCGTTCCCGAATCCGATGTTCGGACTGGCGGTGGATGCCGCCAGCAAGGGCCAGGAACAGAAACTCGCCATCGCGCTGCACAAGCTTGCCGAGGAAGACCCGGCATTCAACGTCGATCACAACATCGAGACCAACGAAACCGTGATCCGCGGCCTATCCGATCTGCACCTGCGGGTAATGTTGCAACGGCTCAAGGACAGGTTCGGCGTTGACGTGGATACTCACCCGCCGCGTATTGCCTACCGCGAAACCGTGTCTGTCTCTGCGGAGGGTCACTGTCGGCACAAGAAACAGACCGGTGGCGCTGGTCAGTTCGGCGAAGTGTTCCTGCGCATCGAACCGTTGGCGCGCGGTGGCGGCTTCGAATTCGTCGACGAGGTCAAGGGCGGGACTGTCCCCGGACAATTCATGCCGGCGGTGGAAAAAGGTGTGCGCCAAGTGCTTTCGACCGGCGCGGTAGCCGGTTATCCGATGCAGGATGTGCGCGTGATTGTTTATGACGGCAAGCATCACCCGGTGGATTCCAAGGAAATCGCTTTCGTTTCCGCCGGCAAGAAAGCGTTCCTGGATGCCATCGGCAAGGCGCGGCCGCAGGTGCTGGAGCCGATCACCGACCTGGAAGTGACCGCGCCCGAACAACACATGGGCGACATCAGCGGGGGACTTGCCTCCAAGCGCGCACGGATCAGCGGAACGGATTCGGCGCGTGGCGGCGAGATCTTGGTCAAGGCGCAGGTGCCGCTTTCGGAATTGGAGGGCTATGCCACGGAACTGAAATCGGTGACCGCTGGCCGTGGCCGCTACACGCTCGACTTCAGCCACTACGAGCCGGTTCCGACCCAGGTCCAGCAAAAACTGGTCGAGACCTATAAGCCCCGCCATGAAGACGATTGATAAGCCCCGATTCATGGCGAAGCGATAAGGTGTTCGCCACGATCTTTATTCAGGTTCCCGCCATGCGCCGCATCGCCCTTGTTCTCATGCTCATCCTGGTCGGCTTGCTTGCCGGCTGTTCGAGCCTGGGCAGCTCCGTGCTGCTGGGCCGCGACATCAATTTCACCCAGCCGCAATTGCAGGCGCAACTGGATCATAAGTTCCCGCGCGACTACCGCAAGCTGGGCGGACTGGTTTCGATCAGCCTGCTCAACCCACGACTCAGCCTGCCAGGTGGCGGACGCCTGCAGCTGGAGTTCGACGTTGGGATGTCAGGCATGGGCGGCGGTAGTCGGGATCCTTCGGGGCACTTCATCGTCGAAAGCGGCCTGCGCTTCGATGCCGGCACGCGCGGCTTGCACATGGATAATCCCGAGATCGTCAACGTCAACGTACCCGCACTGGGCGGCGTGATGAATGGCACTGCACGCTCCATGCTCAACAACTGGCTACTCGACTACGCCCGCGAAGAACCGGTCTACCGTTTGGACGACAGCACCTTCGGCCGCATCGCCTCGCGACGCATCGAACGGGTCGACATCAATACCGGCGTGATTACACTCAAACTGGACTAACCATGCGACATCACACGCTTGCCCTTGCCGCTTTTTGTGCCTGCCTGACGCTTGCCGCTTGCAGTGACAACAAGACTGCACCACTGTCGCAACAAACCGGCGAAGAGAGCCTGCCCCAGCCCGATGCGACAGGTGGCTCCGTCACCGGCATGCCGAACCCGGGTGCACCGTCGGTATTGCCGCCACCTGCAGATGCCATGGCGACCGCCGGCGAAGATGCCGGCATCGACTCCGGAATCAACACCGAAAACGTCGATGTGATTGATCCGAACCTGCCGGTGGCTCCGCCAACCATCGCGGTCGATGGCGTGTTCGGCAAGCCGCCCGCGGATTCGATGCCGGTCATGCCGGCACACCCGCCACTTCCCCCGGAAGCCACTGAGCAATCACAAGTTGCCACGCCACCGGAATCCTGACCCGGCATCACCGGACTAGCAGCCCACAACTCGAAGCCCACACGACATGTCCGTGAAACTGACGCCGCAGTTTTTTTGCCTGGCTGTTTCCATGGCCGTGACGCTGGTTGCATGCGAGCGCGCAGCGCCCACGCCAGTTCCACCAACCTCATCACCTGCGCCAAAGTCCGCGTCTGAATCTGCTGTGCCAGACGCTCCGGTCGCTGTAAGCGAACCCGCAATCGGGCCTGTTACAGAACCAAGCGAGGACATCGAAAACTGGGGCCTGCCTGGCAGCCTGCACCCATTGACCACACGACTGGAACTGGAGGCGCGTTTCGGCAAGGACAACGTGCGCGTGGAAACCTTCGACGGACCTGAAGGCGACGGCACTTACTCCGTTCTGGTGGTGTTTCCGGACGATCCACGCAAGCGCGTCGAGTTGGTGCAGAGCGCAGAAAATCCGGATGCGCCCATTGTCGAGTTGCGCATCTCGAATCCGGCCACCCAATGGCACGGTGCCAACGGCCTGCGCCCCGGCATGACCTTGGCCGAACTGGTCGCGCTCAATGGCGCACCCGTCAGCTTCTATGGCCTGGATTGGGACTACGGCGGTGCAGTGCAGGACTGGCATGGCGGCAAGTTGGCCAATGCCGTGGATGCCAAGACGTTCCATCGGGTGGTCCTGGCAGCGCGCGATGACGCATCTGATATGCGCTTACCTCAAGGTGATAGCAGTTTCCGCAGTGACGACGCCAGCTATCCGACGGTCGGCAAGGATCTGGTCGTGAGCCAGCTTGGCATCAGCTGGCCGCACGAAGGCGAGGATTGATACGCGCAACGACGCTTGTTTGGCAGGCCCGCGCCAGCTCTATAGCTCGAAGCGATAGGCCAATTTGATCAATAGTTGCTCGTCGTCGCGCAATGAGAATGCATCGCGGAATTGCGATGACGGCCCGGCGGCGAAAGTGTCGGACGCATATCCGCCTCGGCCATACACCACGTATAGATCAGACAGCGGCGCCAGCTCGTAGCGATAGCGGACCTGGAAGCCCATGTTGCGCAGGCTGAAAAGCTGCACGTTGTCAGTGCTAGCCACGGCGCGACCATCCGCACCGATTCGCCAGCCCTGCGGGTTGTCCGCATTCAAGCCCAATGCCTCCAGCTTGACGCGCAGTTCCTGACGGCTGCCGATATTCCAGTTGAGGTTTGCATTGAGGTTCTGGCGGGTCATTTTGAAGCCACCCACCAGGTTGTCACGCTGCCAGACCAGGAACTCCTGGTTGGAGACATGGCCTGCGCGAAGTTCCAGGTTGAGTGCATCGCTGAAGTAATAGGTGGCGCCGACAATCGTGGTCCACGCCCATGGCGTATCGCCGCGCACGCCACCGCCAGCGGAAACACTGAGCTCAGCCCCCATCGACCAGTTGCCCCGCCTCGGCAGGATTCGATGGATGTGTCCTCCGAAACCAGACTCGGTACGCATCAGTCCGTTGCCGCGGGTGATCCGGTCATCAAACGCCGCCGCACTTGCCTGCAAATTCCAGTGAAAGTCGCCAGCGTCGCGGCGCTGACTGTTTCGCGACATACGGAATTGTCGTTCCAGCCATCGCCCATCGGTATTCTGCGAACCATCGATTTGCCATTCCCAATTGTGCGATGCATAAGGCGATTCTTTTGGAAGGCCGGTGATGCGCCTGCCCACCCTGAACTGGCCATAGTTGAGGTCGTTGCGCCCCAGGTAGCCGGCGTCGTTGACCTCGAAATCCTTGCCGTAGTGGATCAGAAAACCGCTCAGGCTCCAGTCCTTGTCAATGGTCTTCTGGATCCGCGTGGTGAAGCCGACGTCGCGCGCGTGTTGGCCGCCCATCTCGATGTCGCTGCCGACCAGTGTTGAAGCCACGGTGAAGCTGGGATCAGGCTGCCAGCGATGATCGAAGCCCAGCACGTTCGCGCTGCGGTCCAGGAACGGTCGATCCACACGGGTCAGCATCGCGCCGAGGGTCTGTTTGCCGAACGAGCGCTGCAGGCGCAAGGCTCCAAACCGGCGGCTGCCATCGCCACGTTCATCGGCCAGGAACGCACCGTACTGGGTGCCACCAATACTGCCGTTGAACTTGACCGCGCCAAGGATATCGGCGGGTCCGCTGCCATCATCGGCTCGGGCACCGATGCGCCGTGTGTAGAGCAACTGGCTGTTGTCGAGCAGCAAACCGAAATCGAAAAAGCCCTGGTTTTCGGTGAAGAACGGCCGCTTGTCGCTGAAGAATGTTTCCTCTGCACTGAAGTTCACCACCAGTGAATCGCTCTCGACCTGGCCAAAGTCGGGGTTGATGGTCGCGGTCAGCTGGAACTGGCCGCTGGGCTTCCAGAGCACGTCCATGCCGGCATCGAACGCAATGCCTTTGTTGACCAGGTCCTGCACGCCAACCACGTAGGGCGTGACCGCCAACAGTGATTGCGAATAGGCCGGGATCTCGATCTTCTGGAACTGGTTGAGGAATTGCGGACGTTCGAAACTGATCGTCGGCCAGGCCATGCGCTGGTTGACGCTGCCCACCACTCGATCCAGGTACACGGCGATCGTGCGCGTGTCGCCCAGCGCTTTCTGCATCGTGGCGATGTACCACGGGATCAGCAGTTCGGCTGTCCATTCACTCTCGCCATCCACGACAGCGTGTTTCCAGTTGCCATCCCAATCTTTTCTGAAGTTGCCGCTACTTGTAATAGTGGCATCCTCGATGCCGTCACTGGCGCTCACCATGAAGCTGGAACCGGCCTGGCCGTCGCCGTCGAAGTCCACCATCACGTTGACCCGATCAATGCTGATTTGCTGGTCGCGGCGGCTGCGCTGACGCGGGGTATCAACGCCGGCCAGCTTGGTATTGCGGAAGGCGACCGCCAGACCTTCTGGCGTGGCCTTGATCCAGGCTTCTGTGGGCTGGGTAGCGGCATCCCCGGTAAAAGGCTGGGTCATGCGGAAGTCGGTGATGTGGCGTGCGCCCTGCCATTCGGCGGGCTCGATGACGCCATCGACTTTTATGGGCGTAGCAGCTGCCTGTGCCAATACCGGCGATGAGAACGCAGCCAGCATGGCCGCGCACATCAGGAAGATTTTGGGAGGAAGCTGGCGCATCGACGTCGTGAACTCACGGCAGGCGCCGCATGACCCGCTATTTTAGCGGCCACATGAGTCAGACCTAACTGGCGGAGGTCATGCAAACCTTCAGCAGGGTTGCGTAATCCGGCTACAACTGCTGTGCAACCCGTTGGCGACCAACTCAGCGCTTGGGACGCAGCATCGTCCCGGTGCAGTCCTTGGCGCCACAACGGCATTCCCAGATTTTTTTCAGGCGCGGCGTGTGGCGCTCGGCCAGGGTGATGCCGTAGTCGTACGTGAGTTCTTCGCCCGGCTTGATCGCGCGAATGGCCTCGATGAAGACCTTGGACTTTTCCGGGTCGTCCTCGCTTTCGTGCAGCACGGCCTCGCAGTTGGGTGCGCAACTGTGGTTGATCCAGCGTGCGTCGTTGCCCTTGTAGTTGGCATCGATGACCCAGACTTCGTTCAGGGTAAACAGGAACGTGTGGCCCGAGTCCACATCGCCGGTGTCCCCGACATCCACTTCTTCATGGGTCTTGCGCACGCCCTTGTATTCGATCAGTCGCTCGCCTTTTGCAAGGCCCTCGACGGCGAACATGCCGTTGCCGTGGATGGTGGAACGGCGGGTGGCGATCTTCTTCGGCATGACACGTCGGGCAATAAGGGTCCGCCATTGTCGCCCAAGCGTGTGCCGGTCGTCATGCAGGGCGCACCGCATTTGCAAACAGCAAGGTCGATGGCCTAACTTGGGTGCTCGCCATCACCGATGCCATCCCGTCGATACCACCGTCAAACGCAAGCGCAAGCCAGCACCCCGCGCGATTGCCGGATGGCGCGAGTGGATCCACTTGCCGGGGCTGCTGGTGCAGCCGATCAAGGCCAAGCTGGACACCGGCGCCCGCACGTCCGCACTGCATGCCTATGACATCGCGCCATTTGAGGTCGATGGCGTGCCCTGGATCGCCTTCGCCATTCACCCGGTGCAGCGCCAGGCACACCCGGAGGTGCTTTGCAGGGCGCCTTTGCTTGGACAACGGCTGATTACCAGTTCCAGCGGACACCAGCAACTGCGCTACGTGATCCGTGCCGAAACCTGCATCGGCGATACCTGCTTTTCCATGGACCTCAGCCTGACTGATCGCGACCAGATGGGCTTCCGCCTGCTGATTGGCCGTGAGGCCATGCGCCGCCGCCTGCTGATCGACCCCACCCGCTCATTCCAGTTGTCCCAGCGCTGACCAGCGCAGGACGACCCAACCCGGAGACTGCACATGAAAATTGCACTGCTCTGCCGCAATGCCGATCTGTATTCGCACAAACGCCTGATAGAAGCCGCCGAGGCGCGCGGCCACGAGATCGAGGCGATCAATCACATCCGCTGCTACATCGACGTGGCCTCGCACCGCCCGGCAATCCACTACAACGGGCGCAAGCTAACAGGGATCGATGCGGTGATCCCGCGCATTGGCGCTTCGGTCACCTTCTTCGGCACCGCTGTCGTCCGTCAGTTCGAGATGATGGGCGTGTACACGGTCAACGAATCGGTCGGCATCTCGCGCTCGCGCGACAAGCTGCGCAGCCTGCAGTTGCTGTCGCGCGAAGGCATCGGCCTGCCGGTCACGGTGTTCGCCCACAAGACTTCCAACGCCGAACACATCCTCAAGATCATTGGCGGCGCGCCGGTGATCATCAAATTGCTGGAGGGCACTCAGGGGATTGGCGTGGTGCTGGGTGAAACCCCGAGGGCGGCCGAAAGCATCATCCAGGCGTTTGGTGGCGTGAACACGAATATCCTGGTGCAGGAATTCGTCAAGGAAGCCAACGCTGAAGACATCCGCTGCCTGGTCATCGGCGAAAAGGTGGTTGCGTCGATGATGCGCCGCGGCAAGGAGGGTGACTTCCGTTCCAACCTGCATCGCGGCGGCTCGGCGGTGCCGATCAAGATCACGCCGCAGGAACGCGCGACCGCGATTGGTTCTGCCAAGGCGCTTGGCCTGAGCGTGTGCGGCGTGGACATGCTGCGCTCCAATCACGGGCCGGTGGTGATGGAAGTCAATTCATCGCCCGGCCTGGAAGGTATCGAGAAAGCGACCAAGGTACCCGTGGCGGAGATGATCATCGAATTCATCGAGAAGCACGCCAAGGCCGGCAATACACGCACTCGCGGCAAGGGCTGAGGCATTGGGCCGCGCGGCATTCGATATAGGCGGCATCTCGATTGCGCCTGGCGAGCGTCAGAACGTCAGCCTGCCGCTGAGCGTGATGTCGAACCATACGCCGATCAACCTGCCGATCCACGTCGCGCACGGCAAGCGCGAGGGCCCGACCATGTTCGTCAGCGCCGCGATCCATGGCGACGAAGTGGTGGGCGTGGAGATCGTGCGCAGGTTGCTGTCCGGCAAGGTGCTGAACGACATCGCCGGCACCGCGTTGATGGTGCCAATCGTCAACGCCTTCGGCTTCATCGGCCACAGCCGTTACCTGCCCGACCGCCGCGACCTCAACCGCTCCTTCCCAGGCAGTGCCAACGGCTCGTTGGCGGCGCAATTGGCGCATCTGTTCCTGAGCCAGGTCGTGGGACGCTCGGACGTCGGCATCGACCTGCATACCGCCGCGATCAACCGCTCCAACCTGCCGCAAATCCGGGTGGACACCACCGACGAGCGCGCCCTGCAGATGGCCATGGCGTTCGCACCGCCGCTGCTCAAACATGCCACGCTGCGTCAAGGCTCCATGCGCGATGCAGCAGCCACGCGTGGCGTGCCAGTGATTGTCTATGAATGTGGCGAGGCGCTGCGCTTCGACGAGGTCTCGGTCCGGGTTGGCGTGCAAGGCGTGATGCGCACGATGACCAGCCTGGGCATGCTGCGCCGCCGCCGACAAGCGACCAATACACCGACACAGGTGCTGATTTCCGACCAGAGCCAGTGGCTGCGGGCGAGCGATGGCGGCATTTTTCGTGCTTACCGCACGATCGGCCATCACGTGGCGGTCGACGACCTGATCGGGGTGATCTCGGATCCGTTTGGCGAAACCCAGCGCGAGGTGCGCTCACCACTTACCGGCCTGATCATCGGCCGCACCAACGTGCCGGCGGTCAATCAGGGCGAAGCGCTGTTCCACATCGCCACGATCCGCAACCTGGATGCCGTGCAGCAAGGCGCGCGTCTGGACATCCGGCTTGAACCGCAGTTGCTGGAGGACGAGGACGAGATCCTCTGAATCAGAAGCTGCAGCCGAAGTCTTCCAGCTGCAAGCTTAGCTGCTCGCTCACCGCACTTGGCCTGTGACCCTCGAAACCGTACAATTCCGGTACGCTTTCAAAGACTAGCTAAACAACACCATGCTGCGCGTCACCAAGCTCACTGATTACGCCACGGTTGTCCTGACTGCGCTCGCGGCGCAGCCCGATGCCGTGCTCAGCGCGCCCGAGCTGGCCGAGCTGGCCGGACTGGAAGCGCCCACGGTCGCCAAGGTGCTCAAGCCACTGGCCCAAGCCGGCCTGGTGGAAGGCTTCCGTGGTGCCAATGGCGGCTACCGGCTGGCCCGCGCCGCGGAAGCAATCACCTTGGTCGAAATCGTCGAGGCAATGGAAGGTCCGCTGGCCATGACCGAATGCAGCATCCACACCAGTCAGTGCGGCATCGAGGACACCTGCGGCGTGCGTGCCAACTGGCGGCGGATCAACGACGTGGTCGCCGACGCGCTGCGCAGCGTCAGCCTGGCGCAGATGCAATCGCCACCCGTCGTGTCACAAAGTGCGACACAAATCGCGTCACCCACTGCGCCACCACTCGCGCCATCGCGACGCATCGACATGCGCCTGGCCGGGAACTGAGATCACGACATGAATATTGAAAACGCACAGATACACGAGCAGCTTGGCCGCAAGTACGCGGCTGGCTTCATCACCGATATCGAATCCGAGTCGCTGCCGCCCGGCCTGTCGGAAGACATCATCCGCGCGCTGTCGGCGATCAAGGAAGAGCCGGAGTGGATGACCGACTGGCGGCTGGCTGCGTACAAGCATTTCCTGACCATGCCGATGCCGGATTGGGCCAAGCTCAAGATTGAGCCTATCGACCTGCAGGCATTGAGCTACTACAGCGCGCCCAAGGGCCCGAAATACAAATCATTCGCTGAAGTGCCGCAGGAATTGCTGGACACCTACGACAAGCTCGGCGTGCCGCTGCACGAACGGGCAAAGCTGGCAGGCGTGGCGGTCGACGTCGTGTTCGATTCGGTCAGCGTGGGCACCACCTATCGCAAGGAACTTGCGGAGAAAGGCGTCCTGTTCTGTTCCATGAGCGAAGCGATCCGCGAATACCCGGACATCGTGCGCAAGTACCTGGGCAGCGTGGTGCCGACCGGCGACAACTATTTTGCCGCACTCAATTCGGCGGTGTTCTCCGATGGCAGCTTCGTGTTCATCCCCAAGGGCGTGCGTTGCCCGATGG
>Ga0136639_10000836_pt1 | contig 10646 bp, 10 predicted proteins | sample AntDrymUQ8592106_2_FD_113739 | JGI IMG/M metagenome (GOLD analysis project Ga0136639, IMG submission 113739) | Polar desert sand microbial communities from Dry Valleys, Antarctica - metaG UQ859 (21.06) | ecosystem: Environmental > Terrestrial > Soil > Desert | place: Antarctica: Dry Valley...
CCACCGAGGCAGCGTCGCTGACGTCGCACGGCAGCACCCCGTCGGCCTCGCGCAGGTCGACACCGACGACCCGGCCGCCCTCCTCGCTCAGCAGGTCGACGGTCGCGCGACCGATCCCTCCCGCTGCCCCCGTCACGAGCACCCGCTTGCCCTCGAACCGTGCACCCATGTCCAGCTCCGTCCGTGTGTCGATGGGTCCCCCACGGGACCGCGGAGCATCCTTGCAGGCGGGTGCGGCAGGCTGGAGCACATGACGTCCTTCGGACCAGACGCCCAGCCCGGCGCCGGGCTGGGCGAACGCCTTGCCTCGTGGCTCCAGGAGCTCGACCTCACCGGACAGCTCGCCGGGGCCGGTCTGCCGACCTTCGTGCGCGACGCCGACGGCGCAGCCGTCTGGACCGACCCGCTGACCGGGCTGCCGCTCGCCGACGACCAGGTCGAGCAGCTGCACCGGCTGCTGCACTCCGAGGGCACCGAGCCCGAGCACGCGGTGCCCGTGGCCCTGGTGCTGATGGCGCGTCAGGCGCGGCTGCGCGAGGAGCTGCTGGCGAGCCCCTGGTACGGCTACGAGGAGCTGGCGCGGCTGCGAGGTACGTCGGTCAACGCGACCCGCTTCGCGGTGCACAAGGCCGGGGCCGACCACGCGCTGGTCGTCGTCGCGACCGAGCAGCGCACGGTCGTTCCCGCCTTCCAGCTCAACGCGACGGGCGGGCCGAGGGACGAGCTCGCGCCGGTGCTCGCCCCGCTGCTCGCTGCCGGCATGGACCCGTGGCGGGCCTGGGCCTGGCTGACCCAGCCGGCCGCACTGCTCGGTGGGTTGGTGCCCGAGCAGGCGGTGAGGGACCCTGCGGACGCCGAGCTGGTCGGCCACGCGGCGCTCCGGCTGGCCGAGCGGGTCACCGCCCGGCCCTGACCTCCGGCCGCGTGCGTGGCCCGTGCAGGCCTGTCAGACGACGACGGCGCCGGGCGGCAGCACCGGCGTACGACCCAGCTCGCTGCGCGCGATGGAGCGCAGGTGCACCTCGTCGGGGCCGTCGAAGAGCCGCATGGCCCGGTGCCAGGCATACATCGCGGCCAGCGGGGTGACGTCGGTGACGCCGGCGCCGCCGTGCACCTGGATGGCCCGGTCGATGACGGCGGTGGCGGCGCGGGGGACCGCGACCTTGGCCATGGCGACCAGATCCTTGGCGGCCTTGTTGCCCTGGGTGTCGATGACCTGGCAGGCGCGGTAGCAGAGGAGCCGAGCCTGCTCGATCTCCAGGCGTGACTCCGCTATCTGCTGTCGTACGACGCCCTGGTCGGCCAGCGGCGCACCGAACGCGACGCGTGACGTGGCGCGGTCGACCATCATGGCCAGGGCCCGCTCGGCCGCGCCGAGGGCGCGCATGCAGTGGTGGATCCGTCCCGGGCCGAGCCGGGCCTGAGCGGCCGCGAAGCCGCCGCCCTCCTCGCCGATGACATGGGTGTCCGGCACCCGCACGTCCTCGAAGGTGACCAGTGCGTGGCCGTGCTGGTCGTGGTGGCCGAAGACCGGCAGATCACGGACCACGCTCACACCGGGGGTGTCGCGGGGCACGATGACCATCGACTGCTGGCGGTGCGTGGCGGCCTCCGGGTCGGTCTTGCCCATGACGATGAGGACCGAGCAGCGCGGGTCCATCGCGCCGCTGGTCCACCACTTGCGGCCGTTGATGACATAGGTGTCGCCGTCGCGCTCGATGAGCGTGGCGATGTTGGTGGCGTCGCTGCTGGCGACATCGGGCTCGGTCATCGCGAAGGCGGAGCGGATCTCGCCGGCGAGCAGCGGCTCGAGCCAGGTGGCCTTCTGCTCGTCGGTACCGAGCAGGTGCAGCAGCTCCATGTTGCCGGTGTCGGGCGCCTGGCAGTTGATGGCCTCGGGGCCGAGGTCGTTGCTCCAGCCGGAGAGCTCGGCGATCGGGGCGTACTCCAGCTGGGTGAGCCCCGACTCGGAAGGAAGGAAGAGGTTCCACAGACCCAGCTCACGGGCCTCCGACTTCAACCTCTCGATGACTGGCGGGACCGCGTGACCGTGGGGACCGTCGGCTTGACGGTGCGCGGCGTACTCCGCCTCGGCGGGGAGGACCCGCTCGCGCATGAACCCCTCCATCGCTGCGCGCAGCTCCTGGGCACGCGGTGAGGGGGAGGGGATGGTGTGGTCGTCACGCAGGTCGGTCACGGCGCTCCTGGAACTAGGGTCGAGCGATCGCTCGGGGACCAGGGCACTATTGCCGCTGCTGCGACGGGCTGCAAGGAGGGACGTCTGGGTGTCGCCCGGTCCGGGGGTCTCGGGTCAGGCGCTCAGGCGCAGGTCGAGCAGCAGCCAGCGTCGGACGACCTCGGCCAGGCAGGCCTCGGTCAGGTGGTCGAGGGGCAGCACGAGCCGTGGCGGCGCCGCTCGGCCGGGCGTCACGAGGAGCGAGCCTTCGAGCCAGGCCCGGTGGGCCAGGACACGCTCGCGGGGGCTGACGGTGTGGTCGTTGTGCGTGATGACCTGGATCTCGCGCCCGTCGCTGAGCAGACCGCTCAGGGTCGTGTCGCTCGCACTCCACGACTCGTGCGTGGAGAAGGTGACCGTCGAGGTGACGGCCAGGGGGTGAGGGTCCATGTCTCCGCGCTCCTCGGCTCGAGTCGTCCTGATCGTGAGGCACCCAGATGTCGTGGTCTGCGCCTCAGGGTGAACATCGGTATTCCGGACGCCGAACTGAGGGGTCCGGCGCAGCAAAACCAGCTCAGGGGGCCACGACGGCGTCGTGACAGTCGTACAGCGCAGGGGCGACCTGCTCGGGGGAGAGCTGGTAGCCGCAGAGCAACGGGAAGTCGACCTCGCGCCGCAGGTCGTTCCAGCAGGCCTCGAGCTCCAGTGCGAGATGGTCGTCGCCCCGCCGTGCGTAGAGGTCGACGATCTCGCCGAAGACGCGCATCGTGTGCCACTGATGGCGCACTGCGGTGACGGGGAGGGTGATCAGGGACGCGAAGCGCCCCGGGTCGACGTGCCCGTGGGGCGCCAGGTCGCGGTGCAGCTCGTCGGCGTCCAGGGTGACCAGCTGACCTGCCGCGATCGCGTCGTGCGCGTCGATCCCCAGCTCGACGAGGCTGCGCCGGAGCAGGTCGTGGTGGGCGGCGGTCGCAGCGACGACGACGGCCTCGCCGCGCACCAGCCCGTGGGCGACGTACGTCGTGAGGTCGCGCGTCATGACATCGGTCGCGGCCCAGAAGGCGACCGAGTGGCCCGCGGGAGCGACGTCGCGACCGGTCACCGGTGCTGTCGCCACGGGCAGGGCCGCGAACGTGGCCGTGAAGCGTGCGCCGCCGGCGTGGGTGTAGGAGAGGGAGCCGCCCATCGCCTCGCAGAGCTTCCTGGCGATGAGCAGGCCCAGCCCGCTGCCGCCGAGCCCGGGCGAGGCCGCTCCACGCACGTAGGCGTCGAAGAGGGTGTCCACGAGGTCGTCGGGCACCCCGGGGCCGTTGTCGCTCACGACGAGGTGGACCACGCCACCGGAACGGGCGGCCCTGACGTGCACCTGGGCTCCGCCGTAGCGCAGCGCGTTGGTGACGAGGTTGTCGAGCACCTGGGTGACGCGCAGGGGGTCGGCGAGCGCGAGCGCGTCGTCCTGCAGCTCCAGCTCGACCCGGGTGCCGACCGGGAGCTGGCCTTCCTCCAGGACTGAGCGGCACAGCGTCGCGAGCGAGACCGGCTGCAGCGACAGGGCGAGGTCGTCGCGCTCGACCTGATGACTGGTGGCGAGGTCGGTCAACAACCGCGCGAGCATGTCAGTGCGTCGTACCAACATCGACGTCAGGTGGGCGCGCGCGGCTGGCGGCATCGACTCGTCCTGCTCGTGGAGCTGTCGGGCAGCACCCCGGAGCACCACGACGGTGTTGCGCATGTCGTGGATCAGCTGTGCTTCGTCGTCCTTCATGGTCCAGGCTCCTCACCTGACCACGACGATCCTCCTCAGCCCGGACGCGTGGCAACCCCCGAAAGGTGACCGCACGGCTGATCCGTTCGGACTACGCCGACTCTGCGCCCGGGCGGTGGGGTCGGCATCATGGTGCCCATGAGGTTCACCGAGCACGAGATGACGGTGGCCATGGACGCGGTGGCTCGACGGCTGCACGCCGCCACCCGGCCGCCGTGGCGCCGCGGTGATGCTGCGACGGCCTACGACGGGTTCGACCGGATGAAGAAGTGGCGGCTGAAGGTCACAGCGGGCGAGGTCGTGCTGCCGGTGCTCACGGCACTGCCCGAGCGACCCACCGTGGGGAAGCGACCGGAGTTCACCGAGGCGGAGTATGCCGCTGCGGCCGCGAGCGCCGGTCGCGACGTGATGGAGCACCGCAAGCCCGGCGCGTGGGACGCGCTGGGCACCAAACGACGGGCAGCCCTGGTCGCGACGGCCGTGGAGCTCACCCGCGTCGGAGTCACCGGGATGCCGGTCCGTCAGGACCCCGACGCGCTGATCGTGCCCGACCACCTCTGAGCCACCCCTAGGCCACCGAAGGGGTCACCGCTGGGTCATCACTGGGTCGTCACTGGGTCGTCACTGAGCCCTCCCCGTCACCTCCCGGGCTCGCCAGCGTTGTCGCGTCATGCGTCCTCCCACTTTGCGCCGGCTGACTGCGGTCCTGGCTGCCCTCGTCCTGTCCGGCTCCGTGGCCGCTCAGGCCGCCACCCCGGCGGTGCCGATCACCTCGGACCCGCGCGATGCGCTGGTCGCGCCCTTCACCGGGGAGGCCGTCGACGCACGGCCGGTCCCACCGCAGCGGCTTGCGCGCAACCCCTTCATGGCCGCCAACGGCCGCAGCAACATCCACAACGACGGCTACCAGTCCGACGCCTACGACCAGGCAGGGCCCCTGGGGCACGACCTGCAGGTCAGCACCACCCTGCTCGCAGCGGAGTGCGCCTCGGTCACCTTCGACCGACGGGGGCGCATCGTCACCGTCTGTGTCTCGCCCACCGGCGCCTCGCTGCGGATGATCGACCCCGACGACCTGTCGACGCTGGCCTCCTACGAGCTCCCCCGCCGCGAGGAGGTGGGCAGCTTCTCCTTCAGCAACTTCAACGGCGGCGGCTACTTCTACCTCGACCACCGCGACCGTGCGGTCGTGTCGACCTTCACCGGCCACGTCCTCACGTTGGCTCGCGCGGGCAGCACCTTCCGGGTCGTGCGCGACATCGACCTGAGCCGCGTCGTGCAGGGCTCGGGGATCCAGAGTGCGCTGCCGGACTGGTCGGGCCGGCTGTGGTTCATCACTGTCTCCGGCGTCGTCGGCTTCGTGACACGGGGCGGTCAGGTGCGCCACCTGCGACTCCCACGACCCGAGACGATCGCCAACAGCTTCGCCATGGACGAGTCGGGAGGCGTCTTCATCGTGTCGACGCACGCGCTCTACCGCTTCGACGTACGACGAGGTCGTCCGGATGTCACCTGGCGCCAGGTCTACGACCGCGGCAGCAGGATCAAGCCGGGTCAGGTGAGCCGCGGCAGCGGCACGACCCCCACGCTGGTGGGGCGCGCCGACTCGCTGGGCGGCGGCTCGATCGCGATCACCGACAACGCCGATCCGCGGATGCACGTCCTGGTCCTGCGCCGGGGCAAGGGCGGGCCGGGGGAGCGTGCGGTGTGTCGCCAGCCGGTCTTCCCGGCGGAGCGGGGCAACACCGAGAACAGCCTCATCTCGGTGCCGGGCGGCCTGGTCGTCGAGAACAACTACGGCTACGCCGGTCCGCTCCCGACGCTCTCGTCGGGTCGTTCTGCGGACACCGTGCCCGGGATGGTCAAGATCGCGGTGGACTACCGCGACGGCGGCTGTCGGGTGGCGTGGAGCAACAACCGGGTGCGGGTGCCCAGCCTGGTCAGCAAGTACAGCCGCGGCTCCGGCCTGATCTACACCTACACGCACCCGGCGGCCGACGAGCTCCCCCTGATCGGGCCCCTACCGGCCGCTCTGGCGCCCGATGCGTTCTTCTTCACCGCCCTCGACGCCCGCACCGGGCGCGAGGTGTGGTCGCGCTTCACCGGCAGCAACCTGGGACACAACAACAACTACGCGCCGGTGAGCATCGGCCCCGACGGTGTCGCCTACGTCGGGGTGGTGGGCGGTCTGCTGCGCGTTGCCGACGGCAACTGACCACCCCCAAGCGGGGTCAGAGCTTGTCGAGGTGCTCCTTCATGCTGGCCGCGACCTTGTCCGCGAGGACCTTGAGGCCCAACGGCATCAGCGGCTCGGCCAGCTTCGCGGCACCGTGCGGCTCGAACTCCGCGTGATAGGTGACCGCGGTCCCGGCTCCGTCGCGGGCGAAGGTCATCGTGTCGAGCAGGCTCAGCGAGTCGCCGGCGTCGCCCTTGAGCTGCAGCCGCTCGTGCTCGACGCACTCGGTGACGACGTAGTGGACCTCGCTCTCGGCGCCGAGGAACTTCGAGACGTTCGTGTACGTCGTGCCCACACCGCCGTCGCCGCTCGTGCGGGTGGTCGACTGGGTGGGCGGGTCCCACTGCTCGGTCGTGGTGAAGTCGGACAGGTAGGCCCAGACCTTCTCGAGAGGCTGGTCTGTCGTGATCGTGCGCTCGACGCTGGGCATCGGGCCTCCTCATGGTTCGTGATGGCTGTCGGGGACCGGTGACCCGAACGACACCAGCCCAAACCATGGGACGGTAGGTCCTGTGTGGGAGATCGCAGCGACCGAGCGACCCCGCGCCTTCGTGCTCAGCCACGACGGACGCGACCAGTCGCACGTCGACCTCGACGACCCGACGTACCTCGCCTTCGACTACGTGCGGCGGATGGGCGACGTGGTCGATGCCGTGGCGCCCCGGGGGGAGCCGTTGCGGGTCGTGCACGTCGGCGGCGCTGCGATGAGCCTGGCCCGCTACGTGGCGGCCACCCGCCCGACCTCGTCGCAGGTGGTGCTCGAGCCCGACGTGGAGGTGACGGCACTGGTCCGCGCCGAGCTGCCGCTGCCCCGTCGCAGCGGCATCAAGGTGCGTCCCGTGGACGGGGAGGCCGGGGTGGCGGCGCTGCGCGACGGACAGGCCGACCTCCTGGTTCTCGATGCCTACGACGACGGGGTGGTGCCCCCTGCCTTGCTCACGGTCGCGCACTTCGAGCAGGTCTCCCGCGCGCTGGCGCCCCACGGGCTCTACTTGCTCAACCTCTCCGACCGGGCGCCCTTCGCCCACACGCGTCGCGTGGTGGCCGGTCTGCGAGCCGTCTTCTCGAACCTCGCCCTGGGTGCTGAGCCGGCAACCCTGCGGGGGCGCCGCGAGGGCAACCTGCTGGTCCTCGCGTCGCGGGCGCCGGTGCCCGTCGCGGCCCTGCGCGCGCAGGCGACGCGCTCGCCCTCGCCGTACAAGGTGCTCGACGCGGGCCAGGTGAGCGACTCGTTCGGTGGCGGGACCGCCCTCGGGGCGTGAGCCCTGTCACGTCCTGAGCGGGAGAACGGTTGGAACCGGTCGCGACCGCTTCGATCCGTGAGGGAGCACCGACTACGGTTAGGCTGTCCTAACGAAACGTGATCCGGAGGAACCACCTGTGAAGCGCATCGCTGCCGTCGTGTCCCTGCTGCTGCTGACCTCGGTCGCCGCGACCGGGTGCTCCGGTGATGACGGTCCCTCGATCGTGGTCTACAACGCCCAGCACGAGCAGCTGCTCGAGGAGCTCGCGCCGCTCTTCGAGGAGGAGACCGGGATCAAGGTCGAGCTGCGCAACGGCAAGGACTCCGAGCTCGCCGCCCAGCTCGTCCAGGAGGGCGACGCCTCGCCCGCCGACGTGTTCCTCACAGAGAACTCACCGGCAATGTCCGCGGTCGAGCGGGCCGGTCTCCTCGCCGAGCTCGGTGACGAGGCGACCGCCCCGATCCCTGCGCAGTACCGCCCCGCCAGCGGCCTGTGGACCGGCTTCGTGGCGCGCTCGACCGTGTTGTTCTACAACCCCGACCTCGTCGACGAAGCAGACCTCCCGGACTCGATCCTCGACCTCGCGGACCCGGAGTACGACGGGCTCATCTCGTTCTCCCCGACGGGGGCGGACTTCCAGGCCATCGTCGCTGCCGTCCTCGAGCTCGAGGGCGAGGAGGCAACGCGCTCCTGGCTGGCCGGCATCAAGGCCAACGGCACGGTCTACGACGGCAACAACGTGGTGCTCGAGTCGGTCAACTCGGGTGGGTCGGCGATGGGCATCGCCTACCACTACTACTGGTACCGCGACCAGGCCGAGTCCGGCGAGGTCAGCGACAACACCGAGCTGCACTTCTTCGCCGACCAGGACCCGGGCGCGTTCCTGAGCATCTCCGGCGCGGGGGTGCTCGCCTCGAGCGACAACCCGACCGATGCCGAGAAGTTCGTGGAGTTCCTGACCAGCGAGCAGGGCCAGCAGGCGCTCGCCGACAGCTATGCGCTGGAGTACCCCCTGAACCCCGCCGTCGAGCTGGCCCCGCCGGTCAAGCCGCTCAGCGAGCTGCAGCCGCCGGTCGTCAACGTCTCCGACCTCGACGGTGACACCGTGGCGGACCTGATGACCGAAGCCGGGTTCCTCTGAGCCTGATCGAGCCGCCGGTCCGAGACACCCGCTCCACGTCCCGTCCGCTCCGGCTCCGACCCGCCGACCAGGCCTCGACCAGGGCTCCGGTCTCCCTGGTCCTGACCTGCCTGGTCGTGGCCGGTCTGAGCCTGATGCCCCTGGGCTTCGTGATCTTCTCCTCGGCCCAGGTGCCTCCCGGCGAGGCGCTCGACTTCCTGGTGCGACCGCGCATCGGCGAGCTGCTGTGGAACACCACGCGGCTGCTGGTCGGCGGGGTGCTGCTCAGCGCCGCGATCGGCGTCGGTGCTGCCTGGCTCGTCGTACGCACCGACCTGCCGCGGCCCGGCCTCTGGCACGGTCTGCTCTGCGCGCCCCTGGCCGTCCCGGCCTTCGTCAACGGCTTCGGGTGGGTCTCGACGACCCACGCCGTGCAGAGCTTCGCGGGCGCCGTGCTGGTCGTGAGCCTGTCCTATTTTCCGCTCGTCTACCTGCCCGCCGTCGCCGCTCTGCGCCGGCTGGACTGCAGCGTCGAGGACGTCGCCGCCGGCCTGGGCCACCGTCCGGTCTCGGCCTTCTTCCGGGTCGTGCTGCCCGCGATCAGCCCGGCCGTGCTCGGCGGCTCGCTGCTGGTGGGCCTGCACCTGCTGGGGGAGTACGGCGCCCTGCAGCTGCTCAACTACCCGACGCTGACGACCGCGATCCTCGCGCAGTACGCCGCTACCTTCAACGGGCCTGCCGCCACGCTGCTGGCGCTGGTGCTCGTCGCGTTCTGCCTGGCGCTACTCGGTCTCGAGCTCGTGATGCGCGGACGGCGGCGCCACGCGCGCGTCGGCTCCGGCGTGACCCGGGCCCCGATGCGCCACCGTCTGGGTCGGCTGCGCCTGCCGTCGCTCGGTGCCCTGGTCGTGCTGCTCGTCCTGGCCCTGGGGATCCCGCTGCTGAGCCTGACCAGATGGATGGTGCGCGGCAACTCCACCACCTTCCCGACCGGCGACCTCTGGGCCTCGGCCACCTCGACGCTCGGGCTCGCCGTGGTCGGGGGAGCGCTGGCGACCGCTGCCGCGGTCCCGGTGGCCTGGCTGGCCGTGCGCCACCGTCGCCCCCTCGGCACCCTCGTCGAACGTTCGATCTACCCCGCCAACGCGCTGCCCGGCATCGTGGTGGCGCTGGCGCTGGTGACGATCTCGATCCGCCTCGTCCCGGCGCTCTACCAGACGTTGCCGTTGCTGCTACTCGGCTACGCGATCCTGTTCCTCCCACGCGCGGTCGTGAGCGTGCGCTCCACCTTCGAGCTGGCCCCGCCCGTGCTCGAGGACGTCGCCCGCTCCCTGGGCTGCTCCGGGCGCCAGGTCGCTCGTCGCGTCACCTTGCCCCTGCTGCTCCCGGGGCTGACGTCGGGCATGGCGCTGGTGTCGTTGGCGATCAGCACCGAGCTCACCGCCACGCTGCTGCTCGCCCCGACCGGGGTCTCGACCCTGGCGACCGACTTCTGGCAGCGCGCCTCCTCGGTCGCCTACGGTGCCGCGGCGCCGTACGCCGTGCTGATGATCCTGCTGTCCGTCCCGGCCACGGTGCTGCTCGCCCGCGCGGCGACCCGGGAGACCCGATGAGGACGGGGGACCAGTGAACGAGCTGATCGTCACCGGACTGACCAAGTCCTACGGCACCTCTCGCGTGCTCAACGGCGTCGACCTCACCGTGCCGGTCGGGATCACCTCCGTGCTCGGGTCCTCGGGCTGCGGCAAGACGACCCTGCTGCGCATCATCGCGGGCTTCCTGGACCCCGACGCGGGCTCCGTCCGGCTCGGGGGTCGTGCGCTGGTGGGAGAGGGACGCACGGTGCCCGCGCACGAGCGGCACATCGGCTACGTGCCGCAGGAAGGTGCGCTGTTCCCGCACCTCGACGTGCACGCCAACATCGCCTTCGGCCTGCCGCGCCGTGAGCGCAGGAGCACGAAGGTGGGTGAGATGCTCGAGCTCGTCGAGCTGCCGTCATCGACCGCCACCAAATTCCCGCACGAGCTCTCCGGTGGCCAGCAGCAGCGCGTCGCCCTCGCCCGGGCCCTCGCCTCCGACCCGGCGGTCGTGCTGCTCGACGAGCC
>Ga0136639_10000837_pt1 | contig 10646 bp, 5 predicted proteins | sample AntDrymUQ8592106_2_FD_113739 | JGI IMG/M metagenome (GOLD analysis project Ga0136639, IMG submission 113739) | Polar desert sand microbial communities from Dry Valleys, Antarctica - metaG UQ859 (21.06) | ecosystem: Environmental > Terrestrial > Soil > Desert | place: Antarctica: Dry Valley...
ATCTTGAACGCGATCGTGCTCGGCCTGCACAACGGCCATGCCGAAAGCATGAACAGCCGGATCCAGCGCCTCAAGCACCGCGCCTGCGGATATCGGAACCGCGAGCGATTCCGCAATGCGATCTACTTCCACCTCGGTGGACTGAAGCTATACCCGGACGGAATCCAAGGGCGCTAACCCACTCGATCCGTTGAAGCGCCTGTTTCATAAGGCTATAACTCAATGTGGCAATGTCGTTTGACTCTCAATCTGACTCACAAGGCAAAGGCCTTTTGAATTCGCTCGTGCCTGGTGCCTGGTGACTGACGAAGCATATAAATCAAATCACTTGTTCCGAATGACACGTGCAGGCACCTATGAAAGTGGAACACGAGTGCGTGCAAGACGACCGAGTTTGCCACGGACTCGTAGCGAACATCGGACAGGTACTCACGGGTTCCCATTTCCCGCTCAAGCTGGTGCCTTCCCGGCCGGCGCTCAGCCGGCCGGGAAGGCATAAGCATTGCACGCCGGCGGTGCTGCGGGCTGCCGTGGCTCGGCCAGCAGGTCCATCAGGATGGCGGCGGCGTGCCGGGCGACCTCGTCCAGCACAGCCGATGGCGTGGCGTCGCCCACCTCGTAGGTCACCGATGGCGCACCGAGGCGGCAGACCGCCCAGTTCTGGGACGTCCCGTTGCGTGCGACCGACGGACTTTCCCTGATCTTGAAGCGCGATTGCATCGCCGCGATCCATTGCTGGAGCAGGCCGCCTGTCTCGCGCGAGGGGTCGTCGGCCACGGTGTAGAACACGTCTTGGTCGGTCGAATGGAAGTCGATCGCGAACACCACGCGTCCCGGGCCGATGCCTCGTGCGGCCAGGGCATCGCGCAGTGCTCGCGTCTCGGGCTGCGCGAACGGGCCCCAGTCGCGGTTGATGTCGACCCCGTTGGCATTGCCGCGCCAGTGGCCCTCGACCATGCCGTCGGGATTGAGCAGCGGCGCCACCAGCACGTGCACGCGCTCGCGAAACGCGCGTGCCTGTGGCGTGTCGGCGGCGAGCGTCTCGACGAATCCCAGCAGTGCCCGGGTGCCGGTGTTCTCGGGCGGGTGCTGGCCCCCGAGCACCAGCACCACCGGCGCCTGCGCGCCTGCGCCGAACTCGAGCAGCTGCAGCGGCCGGCCCTGCACGGACGTGCCGAAGGTCTGTGGCTGGGCGCCGACCTGCGCCGCAACCCGTGCCGACCAGGCAGCGAAGTCCTCGGGCAGGAACGGCGGCTGTGCGAACACGCGCAATTCCCCCGCCTCGAGCCGCAGCCGCAGGCGGGCGTTGCCCTTGGCATCGACCGCGAAGGATTGCGCATCCACTTCCTGCCAGGTGCGCCCGTCGCGGCTGAGCTTGGGCACGTAGCGATGGCGGAACTGTTGCGGGTAGGTGAACTGCAGCTCCACTGCGCGCGGCGCATCGCTGTGAATGCGGAAGCCGTACCACGGGCTTGAATTGATGGGGTAGGTTTCCGGCGCGATCCTAACGCGGTAGACGCCGTTGCGAACCCGTTGGACGGCCGACAGGCGCGCCGCTGGCAGCTGGTTGTCGAAGCGAACGCCGTCGTTGTCGAAGCGCCATTCGCGGCGCTTCTGCACGGCCACTGCGCCGGCGGCAGGGACCGCAACGACCGCTGTTGAGGTTGGCGTGTCGGACTGTTGTTGCGGGGCCAGACAAGCCGTTACCAACAACATTGCTACGGATACGGTCAGTGCAGCCTTCCAGGGGATGAAGCGCATCCGTGGCTGCTCAAATCGCGTTTCGATCATGGTGACGCTCCAGTTCAGTTTGGTCATACGTGGGCCTCTTGACGTCATGTGACAACGCATCCGCAAGGCGTGTACACACGAATGCTGACCAGACCCCGTACTCACTCGTGTAGCGAGAAATGACGATGCCTACCCCTGGCGTCGAAGGAAGCCAGCAGAATCGCCCGGTCCTGGACAATTCCTGATCGTCGATCAGCGCACGGAAGGAACCCGCACATCGCCCGCGCGCCGATCGTCGTATCAATCGAATTTCTTGGTCACCCTCAAGTAGTAACCACGCCCAAGTGCGTTGTGAATATTCGAGTTGTATCCCAGCGCGCTGCTCGGAACGAACGGGGGGTCGCGATCTGCGATATTGCGGACTGTCAGCCGGATAGTTGCGCCAGACAGGAAACCGCCTCGCTGTCCGAAGCCCCGCTCAACCCACAAATTCGCAGTCGTCCAACTCGGAACCCGGAAATAATTACCGGTATTGGAGACCAGTGACGTCCAATCAGTGCCTGAGACATAACTGAAGAACGTACCCACACCCCATCCGTCTTTGCGCCATGAGCTGTCGAAACTGGCGCGCCACTCCGGCTTGCTGTCGATGCCGAGAAGGTTACCGGCATTGCTGACATTGAAGTTCTTATCGATGAAACCGCTCGCCTGCGCGTCGATGATGCTCTGAACGTCCTTGGTGTTCTCCTGCGTGATCTCGATCATCCTGGCCGCGTTCAAGCCTGCATAGAAGGCGCCCGCGGAACTGGTTTGAAGTCGCCAGTTGGCGCCGAAATCGATGCCCCGCAGGGTCCTGGGCTGCCGATTGAGGAAAAGATCATCGATGTAATCGACCCTGCCCACCGGGGCCAGACCCGTGCCCTGGAACAGGGCAACGCGGTCTTCATCGGGAGCCAGGCGTACCACCGCAGGGTTATACGACCCCTGCATGCGTAGCAAATAGTCGAGCGCCAATTGAGTGTCGCCGCCGATGACGCCGATCACGTCTTCCTGCTTGATCTGCCAGTAGTCAGCCGTCAGCGTCAGGCGACCGGCACCTTCGGGAAGGACTTTCGGTTGGAACACGAAACCGGCCGACCAGCTTTCAGAGCTTTCGGGTTTGAGATCGCGATTGCCGCTGCGCAGCTCGGCGGTGCTGAAGCGCTGACTGCAGCGATGCACGCCTGCGATGGTACGCGTTCGGATTTGCGCTTCGCACACGTAGTAGTCGGTGCGGATGTTGCTGACGGTCAGGCCGTCCACGTACAGCTGCATCAAGTTGGGCGCCAGAAAACTCTGCGACCAGTTGGCGCGGAACATCAGGCCATCGAAGATGTCCCACGCCAGCGATACCTTAGGCTTCGCGACGCCGCCAAAGTCGGAGTAGTGCTCGTAGCGGCCAGCGACTTGCAGATCCAGCGCGCGTACCAGCGGGATCCCCATGTCGCGCGACACCAGTGGTACGGCGAACTCTGCGTACAGCGAAGCAACCTCACGGTCACCGGAAGTGTCTCTCGCCGGGCTTGCGCCCGCCACGTTGCTGGTCGGCCTCCCGGTCAACGGATTGATGTAGTTGATCGTGCCGTCCATGTTCGCGTCGCGGTCGTCAAGCAAGGACTCTCGCCGCAACTCGCCGCCGAACGCCACGCCAACCTGGCCCGCCGGCAGGTTAAACAAGTCCTCTCGGACGAAGCGCGTATCGAGTTGGAACAAGGTGCTCTTGCTCCTACGCGAGACCGGCTTCGTGAAGTAGTCGATAGCCGCCTGATTCCGGGCCGGATCCAGCGGTGCGGACCAATCGTCCAGGTTGCCACCCCAGAACGGGTTATACGCATCGGGCGTGTTCCAGGACAAGGCTTCCTGGAACAGGGTATTGTTGATGACGTTGGTGGTATCGGCAGTTTCAGCCGCCGAATACAGTGCCGCGCTCTCCCAATCGAAGCCGAAGAGCATGCCACGCACGCCCGCAAGCACGCGGAACGAATCGTCATCCACCGTGTAGTTGTTGTTGACGTCGGTCGCACGGTAGTTGTTAAGGCGGATGTCCAGTCCTCCGGCCGGCGCATTGATTCCGGCCAGGCGATAGGGATTGAGCGAGCCGTCGGCACGGCGCATGGCGCCAAACGGGTTGTAGTAATTATTCCTGGAAACGATCTGCGGTGCCGCCGACAGGAACGACAACTGCTCGCGTCGCCCGACGTACTTGGCACGGTACGCGGCCAGCTCACCAAAAGCCACGAAGTTGTCGTTGATGTCGTGCTCGATCGTGCCGAACACGTTGTCGCGATCGACCTCGCCCAGGATGTCGCGAGTATTGCTGCTGGAGAAGCGCAGCGGCCGGTGGATGGTAGCGTCCTGCGTACCGGACATGATGCAGACGTCGTTATTGAGCGCCGCAGTACACCGGTGGAACCCTTCTGGAACGATGTGGAAGAAGCCACCGGTACTGGTGATAAGCGCATTTTGAGCACCACGCACCGGGACGCTGCCAACCGTTTGGAATCCGCCCCACGCGCTGATACTGGATCGAGGATCCAACGCAGTGACACCCTCGAATTCAGTGCCATCAAATAGCGGAATCCGCGCCTGGTTTGCAGCGTATTCGCGCGCGGACGCCGGCAGATTGCTGCGGTGTGTCCTTCCACCCAGCAACGTGGCGCGGGTGCGGCCATCGTTGAACCACTTGCCGGCCTTGAAGTTGATATTTCCCTGGCGCAGCTCGACGTCCTCAGAGCCACCGTATTCCGCCTGCATTTGAAAGCCTTGGAAATAGGTGTCCATGATCACGTTCACCACTCCCGCAACCGCATCAGAGCCGTACAGCGCCGACGCACCTCCTAACAGCACTTCCATTCGGCGGACACCGTAAAGCGGAATTGAATTCATGTTGCTAGTTTGGACCGGAACAAGGTTTTCGGTCTGGCTTCCCGGATGCAGAACCATGCGACGGCCGTTCACCATGAGCAAGGTATTACCACTACCAACATCGCGCAGGTTGATGGAGCCAACATCGCCGCGAGCTGCGTTGAGGCCTGCGCCGACGGACGTATTGTTGAACATCATCGTGCCAACTTGGGGAATTGCCTGGAGGAGTTCCTCGCCAGAGATCGCGCCTGTTGCCGCAATCGCCCCTTCATCCAGGATCTTCACTGGCGATGCACCTTCGGCGCGCGTCGATGAAAGCCGACTTCCCACCACCTCCACAGCATCAATCTCCGTTATCGTTGACGCAGGCGGTACCTGGTCCGGCTGAGAGGCGGCCTGCTGCGCAAACGCCATGTTTTGCAACGTCGCGCCAAGAACTACGCTTAGCAAGGTAGGTTTGATGATGCCCCGAATTCTCATGTTCTTAATCTCCCCAGTTTAAATTTAGAGTGGCGGTATTTTTTTTGATACATACGAATGGGTTCGCGTCATTCCAAAACAACCTTTGACGGAACACACGGAACAGATGCATCGCGTGGCAGATTCGCGATACGTGAAAGCGGGTAATTGGATCGCTCCGCTACTTGAAGATTTGAATACACGATGCGCGATCATTTCGACGCCTTCAAATCGCGCTGATCGAGCCACCCGTAGTAACTGGTTGCGATCCTGGCTCCCAGGGGAGCGAGTCTCCGAAAAGGCATGACTGGAAAGGCCATGTCGTCGAATGGAGTCTCGCCACCCGGCTGCCGCGCGATCTTTCGCACCAGCTTGTCAGCGAAGAACAGGGACCGGGTCACGCCAGATCCACAGTAGCCCCCGATCAACCAGAGCCCATCGACCTCGTTCAAATGCGGCGCGTGATCGCTCGTGTATGCGATCTTCCCGTTCCAGACGAACTCCAGGTCCGTAGCAAGCATGTCTGGGTAAATGCGCTGTACCGCAGTTGCTATCTGCTCGCACTGAACTTGTAGAGGGGCGTTAGGTCTCGAGATCCTTCCACCGAAGATGAAGCGGGTATGGTCTGGCGACGGCCGCGACCAGATGAAGACGCGGCCGCTTTCTCCATGCATATGCAGACTCGGAGACATTGCCCTGACCCGATCCATCCCAAGGGGGCGAGTAGCAGCAACACTCACATCGATCGGGACTATCCGGTTGTTCATTGCTGGGACGCGACTGTCCGAATAGCCATTAGTTGCTATGACCACCTGGTGCGCGGACACCACGGCTTGTGGCATTGAAAGCTGGAACCCGCGACCGCGCCTTTCGATCCTGCAGGCAGGCATCTGCTGGCAGATCTGTGCTCCCGCGGCTTCGGCACGCGAGGCGAGGGCATTAACCAGACGCTTGGGATGAAGGCCGCCATCCGTGGGATACAGCACGCCGCCGACGTACGCATTGGAACCCGTGTGGAGATTAAGTTCAGATGGGCTAACCACCTCATAGGTAAGGCCCACCGCTTCATGCAACCGAGCGCACTCAGCAACCATTGCGTCGAGGTGCGCCTTGCTGCGTGCGCCCCGGATCCTGCCAGTCAACTGGAGGTCGCAATCGATATGATTCTTCTCGAACAGCTCCCGACAATATGCAAGGGCTTCCACACCTGTGCGCATGATGCTCGTTGTTTTTTCGTCTCCATACTTCCGCATCAGGGCGACCATGCCAAGCTCATGGAAGCTGGGGCCGACCATGCCCCCGTTTCGGGATGACGCGCCGTAGCCGATGTTTCGTTCCTCCAGCACCAGAACCGAAAGTCCGTGACGCGCCAGGCCCCAAGCGACGGCGAGCCCTGAGTACCCTGCGCCGATGACAACAGCGTCGTACTCGGTGCGCAGCGGCCGGTCTGCAGGCACAAAGTCGGGAACGCCAAGGTTCCAGTAGTTGCTGTAAGAACTGTCCGATGTCTGGAAGCCGGATTCGTCACGGATCCTCATAGCTCATTCACCCCGCAGCATGCGCGAAGGGCAATCGTTGATATCCAGCCCCCACGGCTATCGCCTGTTGACACCGAGAGGCGGAAAAAAACACCTCCCGGTAACGTCGATACGCACGGATTCAATGCTCGTCCGTCGCCGTTCATTCGACGAACCGGGTGCGTTCTGTCACCAGCGGACCAAGCGAAAGCGATGCCTTCAGGGGAAACCCCCAATCGACTTTTTCGTTGCGCACCCAAACCTGGGCGCCTTCGCTTGAGGGTATCGCACACACCGCCTGGATGATCAGTCGTTGCGCATCCTGCCAAAGCTCGATTTGTCGTTGCGGATCGAGCTCAACGCGGGCGGCTTCGATCTGCTTGTCGGCCACGCTGCAATGACTGAAATTGGTTACCGCCGATGGTGTTCCGACGCTACTGGAAGAATGGAAGAACTGGGTGAGGTACACATCGGCAATCGGGAATCGCGACGCGCCATAAGGCACGACGGGATTGAGATCCTTGCGTATAAGCTGGTGCCACGTGGCATGTTCCACGGGTTGCAGCGTCGCCGTAATCCCAGACTCTTTCAGATTGGCCTGGAGAATCTGGAGCTCGATGTAGTAGCCCGGGCTTTGGCTCACAAGCATGTTGAAGGCAAGGCCCTTGGGATACCCCGCCTCGCGCAGCAGCGACTTGGCCTTTTCGGGACTGAAGTCGTATCGAGGAACGTCGTCCGTATAGCCAAGGTTGTCCGAAGGAACGACAGACTTGGCCGGCCTGGAGAACTCCGCGCCGCGGTACTGCGGGAGTCTGTTGGGGTCAACGGCATGTGCCAGTGCCCGCCGCACGAGGATGTTGTCGAATGGCGGCATCTTCGTATTGACGTGCAGCAGGTTGAGTTCAGACGGCTCAAAGATGTCGATCGTCGCGCCTGGCGTCGCCGTCACGTGCCGCAGCCAATTCTGGTCGGCAGAGCCAGCGGCCGCGTCGATTTCCCCGGCGAGGAACGCCAGTCCGCGCGCTGACGCCGAGCTCAGGAAACGGTACTTGACCTTCGCCAGGCGCGGCTCGCCCCGGAAGTAAGACTTGTTCCTAACGAATGTCACGGCGACGCCAAGTTCGATCGATTCAAACTGGAATGGACCGAACCCGACCGGCTTGCGTGCGAAATCGGTTCCCAAGGCTTCGTATGCCTTGCGACTGATGATGAAACCGCCGGAGTAGTTCGATAGCAAACCCAGGACACTCGGGACCCGGTATTTCAGTGTGATGCGCACGGTATAGGGATCCGGCGCCTCTACTACATCGAATGCGGCGTAGTCGCTCGAATACGCGGAGCGGCTGGGATCCGCCGACTTCAGCAGGCTGAAGACAACGTCATCGGCGGTGACCTCGCCATACCCGCGGTGCCACTGCACCCCCTGTCGCAACCTGAAGGTCCACACCAGACCGTCGTCGCTGGCGCTCCAGCTTTCGGCCAGATCAGGCTCGAGTGCCTCCGCGTCGATGGTCCCCGGCGGGAACCTCACAAGCGCCCCGTAGATCCACGCGACCAGCGTTCGATCGGCCGTACCCGAGGCAAAGTGGGGATCCAGGGTGTTGATATCGGCTGCGGATGATCCAAGTGTCAGTTCGGTCTTCGCTGCGGGCGAAGGCTTGGGGCCGCATGCCGCACATGCCAGGACCATGGTCGCCAGCATGAGTTTCGCGATAGCTCGACTCATTTTTCCCATCGACCAGTGTTGTGGACCGTACAAGGTGGGCACCTCAGTGACCGTCGAGTGCAGCGAACAGAGGCTTGAAGCCATCGACGAGCAATCCGTCGAGCGCCGTCAGTAGCGCATCCTGTTTCTGGGGTGACAGCACCTGTGCGGTGATGCGGCGAAACTTCTGCTGGACTTGCGCCCGCGACATCGGGTTGCCGACATCACCAAGTGCTTGCAGCACCGTCATCGTTTTCGGCCCGTCGCCTTGGTCGAGCGTGACGCGACACGGCGTTCCCGCCGGGAATGACGCTGCGAAGTCCTCATGCGCGCCCAGACTGATGCGTCCAGCCAACTCAAGAACGCCAGGATCCAGAAGGTGGGCCGGATCAACCGGCTGTAGCGCCTCTTCCCCATACAAGGCGGCAACCGCGCAACTGAAGTAGTAGCTGTACTGGCCACCTTCGAGCGTCGCCGGTGCCCTGGCATTGGACAACCGCAATCCCTGCGGAAACGTGTCGATACACAAGTCGATTATTGGCTTGCCCGGCTCACGCAATGCCAGGATCGCGTCGACAGCTGCATGCATGTAACGGCAGCAGGCATAGGGCTTGAGGTAACACTGCTCGAGCCACCAGGTTTGCCCCAGTCCGGAAAGAAGGGTGTCCTGGGAGAACAGAGCGTCATCGTCGAGCAGATCGATCGGTCCGGTAACTCCCGCGCGCGCGCGAACGGCAGCCGTCAGGCCAGCGACCACCGCCGCCGGAATACCTTCCTTTACTGAACTTCCGAACTTGGAGCGAGGCAGCATTACCGGCGCTTCGGCCCCGGCGATGGCCAATGCGTGTGCGAGCTGGGATGCGTCGAGCCCAAGGAGTCGCCCGGCCGCAGCCGCAACGCCGAAGCCGACCCAACGCCCGCTGCAATAGGTCTCGATCGTGGCCAACGGGCGTGAAGTCGCCACGCGCAGCGCCACGTCGTAGCCGAGCGCGATGGCATCGATCATGCTGGCGTCGCGGGCGCCGATCGATTGGCCGACAGCCAGAACGGCCGGGATGATGCCTGCGCCTGGATGCCCTGCCGCGCCGCGGTGCCCGTCATCGATGTCCAGGGCGCTGGCCGCAGCAGCATTGGCCATCGCCGCCCCGGCGATGCTCGACGATTTCCCGGTCAGCCACACGCAAGCGCCCCCCGGGCCATAGAGCTCCTCGGACGCAGCCCTTGCAGCCACTGAAAGCGAGCCGCTCGACCCGGCTGCCGCGGCTGCGATCAGGTCCGTTACCAGCAGCGCCGCGGTGTCCCGCGCGCTCGATGGCAACAGCCCTTCTTTGTAGCCTGCGACGAAATCGGCAAGCCTCTCAGTTGCGTGCATGTAACGAGATTCCTGGTCGGTGGTTATTGATCGGCTTGGCGGATGTAGTGGTTTGGCGCGGCCCTGCTCCAGCGCGGCGGAGCAGGACAATACCCAGGTGGCTTGATGGGACTTCGGGGTGGCCCAGCGTGTCCTTCGAGGATTGGTCGCATTCCACGTTGGGCTGGATGTGTGATTGGAATCGCCGACAGCAGGCGCTGGGTATAGCTATGACCCGGCCTGCCGATCACGTCGTCGCGTGCGCCGATCTCGACGATCTCGCCGACGTACATCACGGCGATGCGGTCGCAAATGCGTTCAACTGCCGCCATGTCATGACTGATGAACAAGTAGGCGACGCCGAACTCCTTCTGGAGGTCGAGCAACAGTTCGATGATCTGGCTCTTGATCGACACATCCAGCGCAGAGACCGCTTCGTCCGCGATGATGAGTTTGGGAGACATTGCGAGCGCCCTGGCGATGCAGATCCTCTGCCGCTGCCCCCCGGAGAATTCGTGAGGAAGGCTGGTCGACCGTGCAGGATCCAGGCCTACGCGTTCCATCAACCATTCCATTTTCTCAACGGCCTCAGCGCCTCTCGCGAGACGATGGACATGCATCGGTTCGATGATCGCGTCACCGATCGTCTGACGCGCGTTGAGCGAACCAAACGGGTCCTGGAAGATCATCTGCACTTCACGGCGCATCCGCGCGAGGCTTTGCGGGTCGTTGTAGTCAACCCGTTGGCCCGATACGCGGACATCGCCGGCGTGTATCGGGGCCAGGTTGATCACGGCCTTGCCGATTGTCGACTTACCCGACCCCGACTCACCCACCAGCCCAAGGGTCTCGCCCCTGTTGATAGAGAAGGACACGTCCTCCACGGCATGGACAACACCCGTGCACCGGCCGAGGAATCCGCTATGAACGGGGAATCGCACAGACAGATTAGCCACGTCCAGCACGGGCACCTGATCCG
>Ga0136639_10000838_pt1 | contig 10633 bp, 9 predicted proteins | sample AntDrymUQ8592106_2_FD_113739 | JGI IMG/M metagenome (GOLD analysis project Ga0136639, IMG submission 113739) | Polar desert sand microbial communities from Dry Valleys, Antarctica - metaG UQ859 (21.06) | ecosystem: Environmental > Terrestrial > Soil > Desert | place: Antarctica: Dry Valley...
CATTTTGTACCAAAACATGAAAATCATGAAACCTACAGATGAAAATCAAGGAAAAAGGGCAACTGACCCATCGAATGTGAGTCAAAACCCTCCTCATAAATCTTCAAAAAAGCCTATTCAGGATACAGATGATGCGAACACTTATGTTGATCTCGACAAGACTAACTTTGCCGACCGAAAACACGGGAGGACAAATGATTCGTTAGGGCCAGACCACGAGCCAGGTACGGTTTAAAGAATGAAATTGAACTTTTTAATACCTATTTTATCCCGCGACAAGCGGGATTTTTAATTTCATTCATAGTTGCTATTTTTATTAAAATTTAAGCATGAAACGCAGATCATTTATTCAAAACGCCGGGATGTCTGTTGGTATATTAGCCCTCTTGCAAAACAAAGGCTTTGCAAATTTTATAACTCAGGCATCTTATAAAATGACTTTACTGAGAAAGGATGTTGGAATATTTACTGAGCAGGGTGGGACTATCGGGTGGATGGTTAATAACGATGGTATAGTTGTAGTGGATACGCAGTTTGCTACCACCGCACCACATTTAATTGAAAATCTAAAAGCGAGGTCGGAAAGACCATTCAAATATTTGATTAACACGCATCATCACGGTGACCATACCGGAGGTAATATTGCGTTCAAGGGCATTGTTGAGCATGTCATCGGCCACGCCAACTGCCTGATTAATCAGCGAGCTACAGCCGCAATGCAGAAGTCAGAAGACAAACAATTATTTGCGGATACAGTATTTAATGATCAATGGAAAACCAAAGTTGGTTCTCAGGGTATCCATGCGCAGTATTTTGGTGCCGCACATACTAACGGAGATGCGATTATTCATTTTGAAGACGCAAATATTGCCCATATGGGCGACTTGATGTTCAATAGGCGTTTCCCTTTCATAGATCGGACAGCGGGCGCGAATATTCAAAGCTGGATCCAGGTGTTAGATAAGGCGATAACTAAATTTGATACAGATACGCTTTTTATCTTTGGACATGCTCTTGATCCCGAGAAGGTTACTGGCAAAAAGGACGATCTTAAAGCAATGCAAAATTTCCTTGAAAAACTCCTGCTATTTGTCGGAAACGAAATAAAAGCAGGTAAATCTAAAGATGAGATATTAAAAGCCACCACTATTCCTGGAGCCGAAGATTATAAGGGTCAGGGAATAGAGCGAAGCTTAAAAGCGGCGCATGAAGAGTTGAGTCAGGTTAGAGGTTGAGGAGGATAATTGGCATATATTTCAGCGATATTAGTTGAACTGCGCATTTTATTCAACTGAATAGTTTGCTTTCCCGGAGCTCGTTCCTAACACCACCATCATTTCACCATTTTCAAAAACGACGCTATTTTTGCTTTCAACTGCCTTCTGTCCACGATAAAGTCGAGGAATCCATGCTCCAGAACGAATTCTGATGTTTGAAAGCCTTTTGGTAGATCTTTTTTAATTGTTTCTTTAATGACGCGAGGGCCTGCAAATCCAATTAATGCTCCGGGTTCAGAGATATTAATATCGCCTAACATTGCATAAGACGCAGTTACACCACCAGTGGTAGGATCTGTTAGTAAAGAAATATAGGGGAGTTTAGCTTTACTTAAAAGTGCAAGTTTGGCTGAAGTTTTTGCCATTTGCATGAGCGATAATGCAGCTTCCATCATTCGTGCTCCTCCAGACTTAGAAATCATGAAGAAAGGAATTTTGTGTTCAATGCTGTAATCGATAGACCTTGCTATTTTTTCTCCTACAACAGATCCCATTGATCCCCCGATAAAATTAAAATCCATACACGCAATGACCACCTCTTGTTCACCTAGTTTTCCGGTTGCCGAACGGATAGCATCATTTAATCCCGTTTTGGCATAGCTTTCTTCCAGACGTTCAGTATATTTCTTTGTATCAGTAAATTCAAGCGGGTCACCGGAACGGAGATTTGCAAAAAGCTCAATAAATTGATTATCGTCAAATAGGATTTCAAAGTATTCTTTTGACCCTATCCTTATATGATAACCGCAATAATGGCAAACGTATTTATTTTCTACCTGCTCGGCATAGTGCAATGGTTTTTTACATGACGGACATTTGTTCCACATGCCATCGGGTATCTCTTTTTTCTCTTCGGTAGAAGTAATTATCCCCTTTTTTTCTCTCTTAAACCAAGCCATTTTGGATATATGTATAACGTACAAAGAAACAAAAATTTTAAGAAAGCAATGTTACACAAAACCAATCATTGAAATGTTGGCACACACGACTGAATTCTACAATGATTTACTTGATCCTGAAGCGAATTTTCCTAATTTCGATTTCTAATCATTAATTTAAACGAATGGACTTAAAACAATTAAAAGGAGTATTACATGGTGATGCAGTACAGGAATTATTTGAAGCTGCTAAAAAACATCAGTTTGCTCTTCCAGCAGTAAACATTATTGGTACTAATTCTATAAACGCTGTTTTGGAAACAGCCAAGGCTGTTAATTCCCCTGTAATTGTTCAGTTATCAAATGGAGGAGCCCAGTTTTATGCGGGCAAATCCTTAAATAACGACAAAATGCAAGGCTTTATCCTTGGAGCAGTTTCTGCTGCACATCATGTTCATTTGCTGGCTGAAGAGTATGGGGTTGCAGTAATACTTCATACAGATCATGCGGCGAAAAAACTACTTCCGTGGATTGATGGACTTCTGGAGCATGGCGAAAAATTCTTTGCTCAATATGGAAAGCCCTTGTTTTCTTCTCATATGCTTGATCTTTCGGAAGAATCAATAGAGGAAAACATTGAGATTAGTAAAAGATACCTTGCCCGCATGAAAGCCTTGGGAATGACACTGGAAATTGAACTTGGCGTAACAGGAGGTGAAGAAGATGGCGTTGATAATAGTGATGTTGATAGTTCAAAGCTCTACACCCAACCGTCTGAAGTGGCTTATGCGTATAAAGAGTTAAGCACAATTAGTGATAAATTTACTGTTGCGGCGGCTTTTGGGAACGTCCATGGCGTATATAAACCAGGAAACGTGAAATTGCAACCTGTTATTCTTAAAAATTCTCAGGACTATGTTCGCAAAGAGTTCAATAAAGAGGCAATAAAACCGGTCAATTTTGTTTTCCATGGTGGATCCGGATCATCAAAAGCAGAGATCCGTGAAGCAATATCATATGGAGCTATCAAAATGAATATTGACACTGACATGCAATGGGCCTTTTGGGAAGGAATTAAAGATTATTATCAATCTAAAGAGGCATATCTTCAAAGTCAGATTGGAAACCCGGAGGGAGAAGACTCTCCAAATAAGAAAAATTATGACCCGCGGGTATGGCTTCGAAAAGGGGAAGAAACCTTTGTAAAGCGCCTTACACAGGCTTTTGATGATCTGAATTGTATCAATGTAAACGATAAGCTTTAATTTTTTAATATTAATCCAACCTTCGGGTTGGGTTTTTTGTTTAGTAGCTATATAGTTTGTTTAATCTAAAATATAGTAGCATGAGCAAGAAGAAAAAGCTGAGTTTTTTTGAGAAATTTTCAACTACTGTTACTACGTGGGCTGGCAGCTCATATGCTTTTTCGGGAGCTTTTCTGATTATAGTAGTATGGGCTGCATCCGGTCCATTTTTTGATTTTTCGGAAACGTGGCAACTCGTAATTAATACCGGAACTACTATTATCACCTTTCTAATGGTCTTTTTGATCCAGAAATCCCAGAACAAGGATAGTAAGGCCATTCAACTAAAGTTGAATGAATTAATAGCGGCAGACGAACGCGCCAGCAACCGTATGGTCGATCTGGAAGATATGACTGAGGAGGACTTGGATAAACTCCATAAATTCTACGAAAAGTTATCAGAACTCGCGGACAAAGAGGATAATATTCATACTTCGCATTCCATCGATGCAGCTGTAAAAGCGAATGAGATGAAAAATGATACAAAAGGGACTACAGATAAAAAATATGCGTCGGCAGCTAGTAAAAGTAGCTCGAAATCTGAATCATCGATAAAAAATAAAAAAGCTGTTTCTAGGAAAGATGCTAAATAAAGTAGAAGTTAAAAGAGTGACTGATAGCAAAGACCTTGATAAGGTCTTTGCTATTCGCAGGAAGGTATTTGTAGACGAACAAAATTGTCCGCCGGAACTTGAATGGGAATTCGAAGAGGAGTCAACACACTTCATCGGCACTTTAAACGGTATTCATGCAGGTGCTGCCCGCTGGAGATGTACGGATAAGGGATATAAACTAGAACGTTTTGCGGTTTTAAAACAGTTTCGCGGGTCTGGATTAGGTAGAGCTTTGGTTCAGGCCGTTCTAGATAGCCTACCAAACGACGCAAACTATATTTATCTGAATGCACAGCTTACTGCTATCGGCCTATATGAGAAGTTTGGATTCGTAAAAGAAGGACCTCAATTTGAGGAAGCAGGTATCCAGCATTTTAAGATGGTTCTGATTCAGAAACCATTGTCATTAAAATAACATCAACCACCAGTGCGATTTTATTTTCAAAGCATTTTGCGATTTTATTTGCTCTATTTTATCTCTTATTCATATTTCGTTAGTATATACGGAGTTTTTAAGTCTCTATAACAAGTGTGAACTACTAATATCAACGATGAGAAATTTCACAATTAGTATTTTATGTATTCTTTCAGTGTTCGGGCAAACTGTATTTGGTCAGCAAAAACCAAATATCGTTTTGATGGTCGTTGACGATATGGGCTGGACCGATCTGAGCTGCTACGGAAGTTCTTTTTACGAGACACCCAATATTGATAAGCTGGCTGCATCGGGTATGAAGTTTACAGACGCGTATTCTGCCTGCACAGTTTGTTCACCATCCCGGGCGAGTATTATGACAGGCAAATCGCCTGCGAGGTTGCGTATTACTGACTGGATTACCGGTCATGATAAGCCTTTTGCAAAGTTAGTTCCCCCTGATTGGACTCAGTTTTTGCCCTTGAAAGAAAAGACCATTGCCGAAATATTGAAAAAGCGGGGTTACGCAACTGCGTCAATTGGTAAGTGGCATTTAGGTGATGATATCATGTATTACCCGGAAAATCAAGGTTTTGATTTGAATATTGCCGGTACTTATCAAGGGCAACCACCTAATTACTTTTCTCCCTATAATATTCCCAGATTGAAGAACGGACCTGAGGGTGAATATTTAACAGACCGACTAACTGTTGAAGCTGAACAGTTTATCACAGATAAGAGGGCGCAACCATTTCTGTTGTACATGCCTTTTTATGGAGTTCACACTCCGTTACAAGCAAAGAAGACGGATATTGAATATTTTCGTGCTAAAATTTCTCCAGGCGCTACTCATAATAACCCTACTTATGCTGCTATGATTAAAAGCGTAGACGAAAGTGTAGGTAGAGTCGTAGCATTACTTGATAAATTCGGTCTTACTGAAAACACGTTGATTATCTTCACTAGCGACAATGGAGGCCTGATAGGTGGTCGCAATAGTAACAATCGCATCACTTCCAATTTTCCTTTGAGGATGGGAAAGGGAAGCAACTACGAAGGAGGTACAAGAGTGCCTGCGATATTTTCCTGGAAAGGTAAGATCAAGCCAGGTGCCGTTTCTGAAGTGCCGATCATAGGTACAGATCTCTTCCCAACCTTAGCATTTTTGGGGCAGACTAAAAAAATGGATTTACAAAACATAGATGGGGTTAATATTTTGCCTTTGCTCACCGGAGCCAGTGTATTAAAGCGCGACGCTATTTACTGGCATTACCCTCACTATCATCCTGAAGGAGGAACTCCATATAGTGCAATCAGGCAGGGTGACTGGAAACTAATTTATTTTTACGAAAGCGGGAATAAGGAATTGTATAATCTCCGACAGGATATCGGTGAAAAAAACAATATGATTTTGAAGGAACCAGCTTTGGCAAGTATCATGTATAAAAAACTCAAAGACTGGAAAGGGAAAGTATCTGCTCAGGATCCCAAACCCAATGCTAATTATGATGAGCAAAAGATGTCAATACAAGGAAAAGCGGAAACACGTATTATTAAAGACCCATATAACCTGAATTAGAATGATGAGCACCAGATCAATTTTTTTAATAACCCTATTTTCCTGTCTAGCATGTGTTCATACACAGACCATGGCACAGCAATCACAATCTAAACCTAATATTGTAATTATTTACACGGATGATGTCGGCTATGGTGATATTAGTTCAAATGGTGCCACGAAAGTTAAAACCCCTAATATTGATAAGATTGCCAGCGGCGGTCTGCGTTTTACAAATGCTTACGCAACCTCTGCAACCTGCACACCATCAAGATTTTCGTTTTTGACAGGTAAATATGCCTGGAGGAAGACGGGAACCGGAATCGCTCCGGGAGATGCCGCGCTTATAATTCCGACAGAAACGGTGACACTTCCAGGCATGTTGCAAAAAGCCGGTTATCAAACAGGAGTTGTAGGAAAATGGCATTTGGGCTTGGGTCCGCAGGGCGGACCGAATTGGAATGCTGACATTAAACCGGGTCCGCTTGAAATCGGATTCAATTATTGTTTTATGATGCCTGCCACTGCTGACCGTGTGCCTTGTGTCTATATGGAGAATTATCGAATTGTTGATCTGGATCCTTCAGATCCGATAATCGTTTCCTACAAAGAAAAGATCGGGAATGATCCTACGGGAAAGGAAAACCCCGAGTTACTTAAAACAAATTATTCGCATGGACACGATGCAACAATAATCAATGGTATCAGTCGTATTGGCTGGATGACCGGGGGGAATAAAGCCCGTTGGATTGATGAAGAGATGGCGGACGTGTTCACGAATAGAGCAATCAGTTTTATTGAGAAAAATAAAGAAAGGCCGTTCTTTCTTTATTTCGCAACTCACGATATTCATGTTCCGCGCGTTCCTCATTCACGGTTTGTTGGAAAGAGCGGTATGGGACCTCGGGGAGACGCAATTTTGCAGCTTGACTGGACTGTTGGAGAAGTTATGAAAACTTTGGAACGTTTGAATATTGCCGATAAAACGATGCTTATTTTTAGCAGTGATAACGGTTCTGTAATTGACGATGGATATGAGGACAATGCGGTTCAATTACTAAACGGTCATACTCCGTCAGGAAACCGCAGGGGTGGCAAGTACAGCGCTTTTGATGGAGGAACACATATTCCACTTATCGTTAAATGGCCCGGTAAAATTAAAGCAGGGACGGTTTCGAAAGCAATGTTTAGCCAGGTTGACCTATATGCATCAATTGCGTCACTTACCGGACAGGCTCTGTCTGGCGATAACGCACCTGATAGCTTTAATAGTCTTAGTACATTGCTTGGCGCCCAAAAGAACCGTGAATATGTGGTTCAGCAGTCAATCAACAATACCTTGAGTTTGATTCAGGGGAAGTGGAAATATATCGAACCAAGCAATGGGCCAAAGTTAAATATCTGGACAAACACTGAACTAGGGAATCTCGCCCAGCCCCAACTCTACGATTTAAAAGCTGATATTGGTGAAAAAAATAATCTAGCCTCAAAATATCCCGAAGAGGTTAAAAAAATGGCAGTAATGCTAAAGCAGATCAAAGAGAACAAAAAAACCCGTTAGAACGGGGCATCAACCCGTCTAATAAATAGAGATGTTTACTCACTAGGCTATGATTAATAGCGTTCTTTGATATCAACAGGTCTATTTGAAACGTGTGCAATGTCTATTTTCCTTTACACTCTTTCGTAGCTAAACTATTTTTTTAGTATCACTTTTAAACGACTACAATCCACCGAACCGTGAGGAAATGAGGAGTTATTTCACATCAAAATCATTGATATAGATGGAGCAACACGTTATTTTATATTTTACATATACAATTTCTTGTTGAAAATTTAATATTGGTTTCGGAAAATTGTTCCATATATTTAGTTCACTTATTGTGAAACGCTAAATCTTAAGCAATTTTAATAATGTCAGACCAGTGTTCTAATCAATGGAAGGCGTTCAGGACCGGTAATAAGCTTGCTTTTGGACAGTTAATGCAGGAGAACTTCAGACATCTATTCAATTATGGATCGAAATTTTCCAATGATGATGAGTTGGTAAAGGATGCAATCCAGGAATTGTTTCTAAAGCTATGGGAGAAAAGGCTAAACCTCAGTGATGACGTGAATCCGAAAGCCTATCTAACAGCATCGCTAAGAAGGGGCCTTCATCGTAAAATTCAGTCGCAAAGTAAATTTTCAAGTTATTCGGAACTAAATGAGTTGGAGTGCTCATTCGATTTGGAAATTTCGGTTGAAGAACAGTTAATTGACAGAGAAAGTTCAAGAGAACTCGCCTTTAAAATTGCAGCCAATATGTCGGCACTTCCGGCAAGGCAAAGAGAGGCAATTTATCTGAAATTTTTCCAGGATCTTTCAAGGGATGAGATTTCGGAAGTGATGCAAATAACACCTCAAACGGTTTCAAACCTCCTGCAACTGGCATTGAAAAAAATGAGAACGGAGCTGAAATCAAGACTGGTAGTTTGTTTTGGAGTAATTTCTTCGAAAAAATCAAGTTGATAGACTACACATTCCTATTGAAGAAATTATAATATTTATAGGCTTTTGCATTCCCCTATTCTGAGATCTGAAGCATACAATCTGGATATTCACAGTTTTTAATTCCAATCTTAGTATTTTAGCAAACACAATGTCTCTTTTAGATTTTAAGAGTTATTAATGAATTATAGGGAATTTTCTGTAGAAGATTTTATATGGGATGAGAACTTCAGGCAATGGGTTTTTTCCCCTGATGCGGATTCGGATTTATTTTGGAAGGGTTGGATGACCAATAATCCAGATAAATTAACTGATATTAATGCTGCTCAACAGATATTAAAATCGATCAGAATAAAAAACGGCAAGCTTTCAGATTATGAAATTGGAAATACTATCACTAGTGTTTTAAATGAGATAAACGCGGAAACGCATCATCCTGAGATGAAGTTGCAAGTGAAGACGACTTGGAAATTTCAGGCTTATAAACACCCGCTCAGAATCGCTGCATCTCTCATTGTTTTACTTTCAATTGCCGGTTTTTATTATTTTAAGTATGATCCGGAGATACGTGAAAATATGTTTGAAAGAACAAATAGCGGTCCTGGCTTATTGCACCTTAACATGGATGATGGAAGTAAGATCGTATTGGAAAAAGGTGCTAAATTGAGTTACTCCAAATCATTTAACCGGCTGGCAAACAGAAAAGTGTATCTGACAGGAGAAGCATTTTTTGATGTCGCGAAGGATCCTTTAAAGCCATTTGTTGTTTATTCTAATGGATTGATCACTAAAGTCCTTGGAACAAAATTTAGAATTCGGTCTAATCGTTCAGAAAGGAGTTCTACGGTGGAGGTAACTTCCGGAGTAGTAGCTGTATATTCGTTGTATGATAAAGATTCAGAGGATGAGAAAAATGCAGAAAAATTAAACAGTGTTATTCTAACCAGAAACCAAAGAGCGAATTATTCGAATGAAGATCGTACGGTAATGGCAACGATAGTTGAACAGCCAATAGCAATTAACAATAAAATATTTAATTATACTTTTTCTGATACTCCCATTAGGCAAATTTTCGAAAATATCGAAGATGGGTATGGGATTGAGATTATATACGATGAGAAAGTTCTTGCAGAAAGAACACTCACAGCAGACTTGAGTCAGGTAAGTATGTATAATAAGTTGAGCATTATCTGCAAAGTGCTGAATACACATTACGAATTAATAGACGGTAAAATAATAATCTATTCTAACTGATTTTATTAGCCGAATTTTATAATTTGCAGAATGGTATTGTTAATGGAATAATTAAATAATCCATGCCCGGTGATTTAATTCCTTGACAGTTCAAGCTAATTGCAGATGGGATGCAAAAAAAATAGATCAGCATTATTGTTGTTTTTTTTCCTGTCTTTCTTCACTTTAATAGCATTCTCACAAAACGTACTAGAGAAAAGGGTTACTCTAAATCTGAGTGATGTTGGCATTCAAAGAACATTAAGGGCTATAGAAGATCAAACCCAAATCAAGTTTGCTTACAGCTCTGATAATTTCAGAAACGAAAGAATATCCGTTAAAGCTGATAATGAAAAGGTATCGGAGGTTTTGAAGAGAATTTTCGAAGACCGATTCGTATACGAAGCGGTTGGAGAAGTTGTAATTTTAAAACGAAATTACGAGTTATATGACCCTGTTATTGTAACGGGTAACGTAGGAGACGGAATAGGATTACTTCCAGGTATTACAGTTTTTGAAAAGGATTTGCCTTCAAATGGTGTCATTACTGATGGAAACGGAAAGTTTAAGATTACACTATCGGGTAAGAATAGGATCCTGGTATTTCGGGGTATAGGCTATGAAATCAAAGAGGTGCCAGTGACCGGTAACTCGACTATAGAAGTTAAGATTGTGCCGAATGAAACTAGTCTGGAAGAAGTAGTCGTTGTTGGTTTTGGAATCCAGCGACGAATTAACTTGGTAGGCTCTGTAAGTACGGTGGACCGCGATGATATCCAGCAGACTCCTTCAGCCAGTTTACAGAATGCTCTCACTGGTAAATTGCCAGGATTTTATTCACAGCAAAGAGGCGGCCGTCCGGGG
>Ga0136639_10000839_pt1 | contig 10625 bp, 9 predicted proteins | sample AntDrymUQ8592106_2_FD_113739 | JGI IMG/M metagenome (GOLD analysis project Ga0136639, IMG submission 113739) | Polar desert sand microbial communities from Dry Valleys, Antarctica - metaG UQ859 (21.06) | ecosystem: Environmental > Terrestrial > Soil > Desert | place: Antarctica: Dry Valley...
TAGACGCCTTTCTCTCCCGTCCACTGCCGGAGAGCGATGGAGGCGAGCTGTGCGAGTTTGCGGATGTGTTCGATCCGATCCTCGTCGTTCCAGTTGGAAAGCTCATCGCGCAGATCGGAGTAGGTCGGCGTTTTCACGTCTGCACGGATGGCGGCGCGCTTGTAGACCTTGGCGATGGCCTCTAACAAGATGTTGTCGAGCAGCGATGTATCTGTCTGCCCCAGATCGCCGATCATGTGACGCGTCAGGTTCTTCACAAACGCGATCTTGTCTTTCGCCGGCTGGATCTCGCCAGGAGGGAGATCCCAGGGATTGAGGGTCTCCGCCCCTTCCAAATCCACTTCGATGACGCGGCCCCCCATCAGTTCAACCAAAGGACGGTAGGAGTCCCCCCGCTCCACAATCGAGATCAAGGGGTTCGAGCGGGCCATCATCAGCAAGAACAGTTGCGCCATGAAGGTCTTGCCGCCGCCGGACTTCGCCATGAAAAGCATGTTGGCGTCGCCGATCGAGGGATCGTACGGCGAGAACGGAATCAGGTGCCGGTACGGAGTTTCAAGCAGCATCAGCGGCGACTGCGGAGTTCCCTGCCACGGCATCTCGATTGGCAGGAGATCCGCCGCGTGCAACGTCAGGCAGCTTAGCTCCCGCTTGTTCTCGCGGGCCATCCCCGGCAGGCTCCCAATAAACAGCCGCCGTTGCGCCAGCGATTCTGGAATGGCTCGCGCGCCATTCATCCTCGTGACCGCATGCACCACTCGCTGCCTCCGGTCATTCAGCACCCGTTGAGCTTCTTCAAGGTCCGCTCTGCTCGCGATCGGTTTCGAAGTCCGGACTGTAATCACCATCGAGTAGTCGCAGACCTTGAGCGAAGAGGAAATCACCGCCTGCAGGATGTCCTGCAACTGCGCCTGGGCGACCTGCGCTTCGATGTTCACTCTGAAAGCGCCTTGCGAGTCGCGTTGGGCCGCCTGCATCCGGCGCAGGCGCCCTTTGAAGTGTTCGAGAGTCTTCGCCTGATCCGGGATGACAATCTCGGCGTTCACCACGACGGGGAAGTCGAGCACCATCAATTCGCGTAGCATTCCGGGAAAGGTCCCGTCCGGAAGATCCTTCAACGACACGAAAGCGTAGAGTAGCCCACCGATCTGGAGGAGATTCTCCTGCTCGTCTTCAATGCTCGTGTTTGTGATCTGGCTCCGGGCGCTGCGATAGGTGAGCGAGTGTTCGCCCCGGCGGTAAGAGCTTCGATCCTCAAAGACCGGATTGAGGCCACGCTTCGCCTCGAGAAACATCTCGTCGTCCGACATACGGCGGACGCCCATATCCGTTGCTCCGAGTGTCTGCTCCACACCGGCCAGGAGACTGGAGAACTCCGACAACAGATCCTCATGTTCCCGCTTGGCTCGTTCGATGCACTTTTCTGCTGAGAAGCTGAAGATTCGACTCGCCTTCTTCCATTGCAACCGTTCCGCCAGTTCATGATGAATGCGCGGGTTCCATATAAAGTAGGCGTGCAGGATGTGGCGCAGGTAGTACCCCTGAGCGCTCCGCTCGTCCCAGCTTGCCATCCGCCGGCGGTCGATCTCCTGCAACACGGCGCTCTCATTGCGCTGTAGGCGTGGGTACTCCGCCCGCGCCGCGCCAACTCCTTCGGCGATCTCAAAGCGCATTTGCAGGCGCATCGACCGCTCCGGCAAGGAGCGGATCAGGGCTTCGAGGGCCTGCTTTGAGCGGTTGCGCATCTCATCGTCGTGATAGAAGCTGTTGAGCCCGGTCAGTTCGTAGCCGGCCACCATGCTTCCATCGACTTGAACCATCACGTTGTCGAGATATTCGCGCACCGGCAGCAGTTCGCAGAGCGCCGGTCTGTGCATTTCATCCTCGTGCTTTTTCATTGTCAGAGGGCTCATCGCAGGAACTCCTTCGTGAACTCGGTATCAACTTCGAGCCCACAGTAGATGCGCGGCCGGACGAACCTGGTGAGCAGGTCGCGAATGTAGCCGCGCGGCTTGCCGTACTTGAACATCATCAGAGCTGGCACCGCTGCAATCGGCACGACGTATTGCAGGATCACGCTCAGGGGGATGCCATGGATCTCGCGATTGAGGAAGCGTCCAAAAATACTCATGAAGGCGGCAAGACCAATTACGAGGAACAAATCCTCGAATTCCAAATAGAAGAAGGTAACCCGCTGATGCAGATTCCGATGGACCGGCGTCACTTCTAGCGTCATGTGTTCTTCCCTTTCAACTCACTCCCCCGGTTCCTTGGGCGACAAAGTATTCGGCCATGCGCAAGAGCCCTGAAAGCCCAAAGCACGCCATCGCCGCGATCACATGGCGAGCCCACGGCGCTCCTGGATAGATACGGAACCCCGCGCCCCCGAAGTGCAAGATCGCCGCCACTACCTGCAACACGCCGTATAACGGCAGGAAGACATTAGCCGACCAATTCACGAAGCCCAGCAGCGTAATCCAGACCGCATCCGGATCGTCCCAGGCGCGCTGCCTGCTGAATGTCTCAATCGCCCGCAGTATGCCGGAGACCATCAGCGCGGCGAAACCCGCATACACCGCGTATTGTGACGGCGCGCTGCGAGAGAGGCGCAGGACGGCGACTACGAAAAGGAACCCGGCGAGCGTCGGCATGATTACGTTTCCGAGCCAGTTGGTGAGGTTGGTGAGTCCTGTCAGAAAAGTCATTTCAAGCTCCTACATCATTCGCCGAATCAACATCCAGAGAGCACTGGTCATCAGAAAAGCCCCAGCGCAGAGAATCAATCGCAAATAGCCCGGCCGATTGAACGCGAACTGCAGGATCGCCCCGCAGATCGCCAAGCCAGCAGCGACCGGCAGAATGTGGCCAGCCAGATAGTTCCACATCGCGGTGAGCCCGAGCACAATTGAGAAACGGTCTCCATCCGGCGTCCAGGCATCGATCAGCGCATGCGTGTTCGAAATGGCCAGCAGGAACATCGCGCTCAGAATAGAGGGCAATGGCCCGGCGCCGCTCGCCGTGTCCAGAACCGACCGGACTACAAAGTACGCCGCGAGAATCGGCGCCATTCGATTCACTAGAAACTCCTGCACGAAGGTCGTCACTCCTTGCCGGATACTCGCTAGCCACGGTGTGCCGATGGCCGATCCAGGCGGAAAGAAAACCGGAACGCCCAGAAACTGAAACCACGTCAACGATGGTTCGAGCGCCAGGAAGATCACGGCCCAGAGCATGTGTTTTGAGAAGCCGCCGCCCACCGAAAAAACTGTTCCCCCGTCTCGCCGAAGAGCGATCCCGGCAAGGATGAGACATACGAATGCCGCAGGCCCGCTCAACAGGAGCAGCACGCGCATGATGTCGTAAAGAAGTGGTGGCATTGGATTCCTGCTGGGTGAACTTTCGAATGCGAATACAGGGAGGGACTCCCCAGAGGCACGAAAACCGGTCGCGGCGCCCGACCAACCGATGAACTCGCCCATCCCGGCATCGCAACCGAGTCCGTTTTGGCGAGTTCATCAGTTTGGCTGGTCCGGATCTACGACACGCCTCCGGCGCCCTGCTGGATCCAGAACTCGAGCAGGCGCGTGATGCCCGATACCGCGAGGCATCCCAGCGCCGCCATCACGTAACGCATAGCGCCGCGGCCCGACATGTAGGCGACCAGGCCCGCTGCCAGCGCCAAGCCGGCGCCGACCGGCGCGATGACGTTGCCGATCCAGTTAACCAGGTTCAGAAACGCGCCTTCCGGCTGGGCGCCGGTCTGCCCCTGGACGGCGACGTTGACCTGAGGCGCCGCGCCCATGTTCTGTGCCAGCACCACGGCATTCGCACTGGCCAGGAGGAAAAGGACTGCCGCGAGCACCAATGCCGCTCGCCGCTTGATCTGCAATCGCAATCGCTGCTGCATAAGGGAAACTCTCCTGAATCGAGATTGGCTTCGGTATGGCACCGGAGCTTGAAAGCAGAATAAGGTAAGTTCTCCAAATCGCGAAACGACTTTGGATCCCATAGCAAGGCGCTCAAGGAAGATGCCGGAAACAGCCGCTAGAAACGCGGTCGGACCCGCGCGAGCGCTTCGTCGAGGTCCTCCCGCAGTAGGGCGGGGAGTTCCGCGTTAGGACTCGTCATGCGACGCATCGCAACCCGTTTCATCGTGTGGATTGTGGCTTCGAGATCGGCCGGCGCAATCCCACGAACTCGCTCGATGAATACCTCGGGAGTGACGCCGGCAGCGAGCCGCGCTTTCCCGAGGTACCGCACGATCAGTCTCCGGTACCCGGCGTCATCGGGAACCCCGATCTCGATCTTCTCGGAAAAGCGGCCGCCGCGGAGAATCCGCGGATCCACCCGGTCGATGTAGTTCGTTGTGCCTACGAGAAAGACACTGTGCTCCGGCTTCAGCGCGCTGATTTCAATGAGCGTTTGTTCGACCAATTGCACATCATGCTGTCCAATTGCTCCATGAATAGGAGGAAAGAGTCCGTCCATCTCATCGAAGAAGAGGATCGACGGCGCGTTCTCTTTGGCACGGGCAAAAATCTCCGTCAACCGCTTTACCGATCCGCCAGTCACGCCCGACAACACGTCGCTCGGTGAGATCGAATAGAAGCTCCGGCGAGACTGAGAAGCAATCAGCTTTGCGGTCAAGGTCTTACCTGTCCCTGAGGCACCGATCAGAATCAAGCCGCTCGGAGCCGCGAGCGACAATCGCTCCGCCTCACCGGGCACCATCAGACACAGGAGCGCCCGCAGGTCATGGACCACTAATTCTGGAAGTACCACATCGTCCCAACTGACCTGTTCGAGATTGGGACTGTCATGGCCTCCGCTCGCCTCCAGCGCCGCGAGCAGGTGCGCTTCCTCAACCGGAGAGCCACTGCGAAGCAGTACCGCTCGATCCACTAAGCCCTTGAGCCGCGCCGGACTCCAGCCAGGCGTACGGCGGGCGAGCAGCGCCAGATCGTGGGTTCGCCAGCGAACCTGTTGCAACAGTGCGGCGAGGATCTCTTTCCTGCCGTCCTCATCCGGTAGATCGAGCCGCAGCTTGGCGTCGAAGCGGCCATCCCGCACGAGCGTTGGCTCAAGCGTCTCAAGATGGTTTGTGGCTGCCACGAGCAGCAAGCCATCCAGGTTCCGATGCTGGTCGATCGACTGCATCAATTGCGTCACGATCAGGTTGTATTCGCGGCCCGCTCCGCCTGAGTCTTCCCCGCCCTGCACCGCCTTCTTGCTTCCGAGCGAATCGATCTCGTCCAGGAATAAAACGATGGGCCGATGATCCTTGGCCCGCTCGAAGACCCGGCGGATCTCAGCCGTTGTCGAACCGATGATCGTTCCCAAAAGCCGCGGGCATGAAACGTGATAGAAATTCACGCGATACTCACCAGCCGTCGCCTCGGCCAACAGGTTCTTGCCGGTTCCTTGCGGGCCATATAAAAGCACGCCATTCCGTACAACTCCGCTCGCGTTTTTCCCGAAACGATTCTCTGCAAGCAGCCGAATCTCGTCCTTCGCCCTCGTGCAACCGCCGACGTCTTGGAATGTGCGCTTGGGGACGGAACGCCAATTCGCATTCGCGGATAATTGTGCGTTAGACTGTCCCGCTGAAGCCGTCGCCGGCTTGTTGCTCCGAAAGAGCGAGGCAAATGCCCAAAACACCAGTCCCATGAAAGTAACAAACCAAAGGAGCTGCATTGGGACCGTCCATCCATCAATGAGCGGGAAGCTAGCCAGCAGCCACTTCATTCCTCTTCGAATACAGCCACTCACTGTACCGGCGGCAATCAATCGGGCAGCGGCCAGGGGAATCCTCGGGGTTGGCTTGGGCAATATCGCTAAAACCACCAAAGATACGGCAAGGGCCGACGCCGTATCCAGCTGAACAGTCCAGGTCATGAACAACCAGTCGGCAGCCACCAGTCCACACGAGACGAGGCAACGAACCAACCAAGCCGACTTCTCATCGCCGGATGACACTCTCGCCCGGTGACCCAAATACTTCACTTCGCCACCGAGATAGGCGACGCCCGCACCAATCCAGTAACCCGTCCAAGAGAACGGGTTCAGTCGAGGCGGTTTAGATCCGAAAGAAGACGGCATCAGCGCTCTCCTGGGCAGGCACCCCCAGATTAGTCGATTTTCAAACGATTCCAGAGCGTGGATGCCGGGCTTCGACTGCTGATTGGATTGCCGTCCGCGTCACTGGTTTTCCGGCCGGGGGGAGAGCGGTTGGGAGTTGAGCGGCATCTGATTCATCTGCCGCATCTCGTTCCGCAGTTGCCGTAGATCCTTGACCTCTTCCACGGAAAGCGATTCCTGATAACCAACTGGTTGAAGCACGGCGCCAGCGGCGCCGATTCCTCGGCCAGGCATAACCGAATCCCGCTGTCCTCCGGAGTGCGTGACTCCAGCCTGATGGAGAACCAGGTAGAAGCGCGTGTTGGCCGGAACCATGACAACGATGTTCTGCTGATAGGCCAACATCGCCATTTCTTGCTCACCAGCCATTGCGATGTTTGAGGCCAGGCGTTCGCGCAGGAGGATCGAACTGTCGATTCCGTTAATGCTGCTTCCCACCCCTCGGCCGCCCACCGCGTAAGCCGCAATCGTTCCCATTCCGGTCAATGCCCGCGTCAGAAACTTCCTTCCGGAATTCGTGCCGTTGACGTCGCCCTTGAGGACGCCGCGTTCCATACTCAGCGCCGATCCCGTGATCTCTTCCTGCGCCCCACTCGGGAACTCGAGCGTGTGAAACTTGATGCCAACCCATCCCTGCGGCGTGGCCTGCGACAACTCCCCATAAGCCTTCGAGCCAGCCGGGACGATCAGTTCCCCATCCTGCTCGTAGTTGTACTCGATCACGGCAACAACAGGCACTTTGGCCGCCGAACTCACCGCGTGCTGCAGGCGCGCCACCAAGACCGTTCCCTGCGGCAAAAGCCCCTTTGACTTCCTGTCCAGGGCTGGCTTGACCCCAACTCCAGGACCGGGAGCACCCAGGCTGCTACGCACAAATACCATGGAAGACTTTCGCAGCGCTTCACCAATATTCACGGCAGGTACAACCGGTAACGCCGCTGGCGCGGATGGCTTCTGCTTCGCCTGCTGCTCGTTGGCCTGGTATTCAGCGATGGATTGATTCCAGTCGGTGACCTCCGTTGGGCGCTTCGGTGGAACCCGGCCCTGACGCCGATAAGCCTCTGCGAGCGCCGGGTCATCAAAATTGATCTGGCTCAGATCTCCCGCCGGCGGCGCTTTCGGAGCGACGGGCACCGGAGACGCTCTCTCAATCGGCGAGTCACCGCGATTGCGCATGGTCCCCAAAAGATCCTTTTCCGTCAGGTCCCCTGTCTCGTCAATCGTGGGCGGATTCACACTCAACTGCGGTACCGCGGACCGGTTTGTAGTTTCCGGGTTTACCTTCTGCTGCTGGGGCCGGCCCAAGTTTGGTCCGCTCGACCGAGCTTTCTTTGTCGAGTCGCTATCCGTTGTGAAGAGACCGAAAAAGAGAAACAGGCATCCAACTCCAGTCACCCCAAGCAGCACCAACCCCCGCGTTTTTTCCGTCGCCTTGGAGTCCCGTGTTGGCGCGGGCGCATCCTTCCGCAACCACGCCACGAGCCGCTCGAAGAACGGGGGCTTTCCCTCCGGATCTTGATTCCGCTCGATAATCCGGTGATCCTCTTCCCCTGCCGTCTCCGTCGCTAACCGCTCTGGGTCGCTCGCTAAAAGTGGCGCGCCTTCGCTCGCTCGACGCTGGTCGTCACGCTCATCGTGCTCATTCATCGCCTCGTACCTCCTTCCGGATTGCTGATACCCCAAAACCTATAGGAGCGAGTGCCGGTTTGTCGACCGCCCCGCTCTCGGCCATCTGCAGAAACAGTGTTTCGTTCGATTGCTTGAAGCTCGGACGATCAAAGAGAACCACCCCGTCCGCCCGCTCCCCGGGGCCGAGCCTACGACGGCTCAATCGGAACTCTCTGACCACCAACTGCTCACTACTGCCCCAACGCTTGCGCTTGATGATGGCGCCCTTCTCGATCCGCCCGGCGAGTTGCACTTGCGGAGAAAGGATCTCGATCGCCTGCTCCTGCGGGTTCACCACAGAGAACAGAACCAGAACCTGTCTGCCTTGGTCAATCACCTCCGAAACACCCGCTTTCACGTAATCGCTTTTCTCTCCCGGAGACGGCGCTCTCATTCCGTAGAGAACTGGCAACTCGGCGCGGCGCTGGCGATCGAGCAAGGACCCGAGCGAATCTCTACCGCGCTCGCGCCTTCCGTCTCCCGCCGCCTCTTCAATGCGTGCGGGACGGACAACTGCCCCAACCGGCGAAGCACTACGGAGCGGCTCAGTACCGGCAACCTCCAGGGTGCCGACTCCGCTCTCCTCGATCAGGAACGTTCCGGCGGGGCGGTAGTTCACGACGAAGTCGACGGCCTTTGATCCCACGCCTTCGCTCTTCAAAACGAAGCTGATCTGCTTTCCCTTCGACGTGATCACCAGGAGATTCGACTCCGCCGCATCTTCAACGACAGGCTTTACCAACACGAGCGTTGGCTCCTTCTCGGAGTGCTCTACGAAAAACTTCACTGGATCGCCGACAACAACGGAACTCACCGATTCCGGCATCCGGATCGCGGTCGCATAGCGCGGCGCCAGACGGACCACATTTACCTGATCGCCAAACTGCCGTTGGCTGATTACCGGCTTCACCTGTGCCTCGGCACAGAGCGAAACCACGCTGACAATCGATGCAAGACATCTCATAGCGTTCCCCCTTCGCGCAGCAGTGTTTCCCAACGGTTTCGCCGGTAGAGATGCGCCACTCGCCGCACATGGTCATTTACCTCCGACGACGAGTAGCGCAGTCCTTGCGCAAGAACGTGCTTCGGACCGGCGTTGTAGCTCGCGAGGATCAGGCGACGATCATCCCCGCAATGCTTTCGCAGCCACACCAAATAGGCGACTCCTCCTCGAATGTTCTCCCGGGCAGCGAAGCGATTCCGGACACCGAAGGTAGCCGCGGTGTCCGGCATTAATTGCATGAGCCCTGCCGCGCCGGCAGAGGAGATAGCGCGTGAATTCCAGGCCGACTCCGCCTCGATCACGGCGTACACGAGTTCTCTCTCGACGCCATACTGATCCGCCCAGTGGTCGGCCCAGTGCTTGCCCTCCGATGACTGCCCGTAACAGGCCATCGATACGAACACGACAACGAAGGTTCTTCTCATCCACTCACCACTTCGACAGCCTCTTTCCCGCTCTTCATCGCCGCCAGCGCTCGTTCCCGGTATTCGAGCGCCGTCGCAACCAAGCTCCCGAATCCGTCCCGCAGCAATAGCCGTTTCACGTCTTCTTCCGTCTTGGCCAAAAAAGGAAGCAGTACGTCCCGGTCTTCGCAACGGATCTCAGTCCGTCCCAGCAGTTGTAACGCGCGGACGAACTGTACAATTTCATCGATCGAAGGCGGCTTCACCAGATTGTAGCCGCGCAACGCCTGGGCCAGCCCCACCGCCTGCGCCTTCAATTCGAGAGGCGCGTCGACGGTCCGAATATCCAGAATCTCCGCCTCCTTCTCGACATCGGGATGCTCGATTCGCAGATAGAGGCTCCGGCGGCGAAGCGGATCGCCTAACCGCCGCTCCTGGTTGGACGTCATCACAACAAATGGCACGCTGACCGCCTTTACCGTGCCGAGCTTCGGCACTGTGATCTGCCAATCGGAGAGGACCTCAAGCAACAGGGCTTCGAATTTCTGATCCACCTTGTCTAGTTCGTCAATGAGAAGGACCACAGATTTAGGCTGCAGGACCGCCTGAAGGAGTGGACCATGCGTGAAGAAGTCGAGAGAATGAAGCTGATCGCGAAGCTTCTCCCACTGGCGGTCGATGCTGGCCGCCTGGGTTTCAAGGAACAGGCGCTGTAGCGATTCATCGAATGACCCGATCGCCTGTCGCTCCGTGATTCCCTCGAAACACTGGAGGCGGATGAGCGGGGCTTGAGCCGCGGCGGCGAAAGCTTGGGCCAGGTAAGTTTTACCAGTGCCAGGCGGTCCTTCGATCAGGATCGGCTTCTGCATCCGCGTCGCCAGCCAGATGATCTGGACGAGCACGGGATCGGCGGCATATCCCGCCGCGCGCAGTCCTCGAGCGAGGTCGTGTTGGGATTCAAACATCATTCCTCTGAAGAATACGTCCGCCGGACCCACGTTGAGAACCGAGTTTTCGAGAGCGCCCTCCCTGCCCCCGCTGGTTGTTGATCTTCCTACCAACACGCAGCACGCCTACAAAAAACTCCGCCGCATTCTATATTGACGGTTTGCTAGGAACTCTTGACCGACACCGGAGAGGCGGGAATCAACGCGTTCCTGAGATCGGCGCATGATTCCGCTTATCCGGGCATCACTCGAACAGTGCTGCGCAAGCACGGTGTCCATCCCACAACTGCGGCCATCCCACAGAATAAACGACCGGACAACCCAAGCCATCCCACAACTGCGGCCATCCCATAGAATAAACGACCGGACAACCCAAGCCATCCCACAACTGCGGCCATCCCACAGAATAAACGACCGGACAACCCAAGCCATCCCACAACTGCGGCCATCCCACAGAATAAACGA
>Ga0136639_10000840_pt1 | contig 10625 bp, 6 predicted proteins | sample AntDrymUQ8592106_2_FD_113739 | JGI IMG/M metagenome (GOLD analysis project Ga0136639, IMG submission 113739) | Polar desert sand microbial communities from Dry Valleys, Antarctica - metaG UQ859 (21.06) | ecosystem: Environmental > Terrestrial > Soil > Desert | place: Antarctica: Dry Valley...
ATTTCCGGGGTGGCACCCGCCGTCCGCAGGCGTGCGGCGAGCTCGGACAACAATGCCAGTCCGGCGCTGTCCACGGAAGTGACTTCCGTCAGGACCAAGCGTTGCGTCCCTTCCAGCAGCCGGTTCGCCGCCGTCCACAGCGATGCGGCGGCGGAGCGATCGATCGCCCCGCCGAACACCATCGCGTCGCCGTCGCGACGGACGGCAGCGTCAGTTGACCGGGGCATCGGCCTTGACCTTGCCCGAGCGCAGCTCGGCGGCCACCTGTGGGATCGACTTCTGGCGCAGCGGACCGTCGAACTGGTTCCTGAAGGTCTGCACGTAGGAGATGCCTTCGACCATCACGTCGAAGATCTTCCATTGACCACCCACGTTGCGCATCAGGTAGTCGACCGGGATCGGCTCGCCCCCGGCGCGCAACAGCTCGGTGGACACGCGCACGCCGCGATTACCCGGCAGCGAGGTCTCGGACTTCACCCGCACGCGCAGCTTCTGGTTGAAGTCGAGCAGCGAGTTGCCGTAGCGCGACATCAGGTTGTCCGACAGCGCTTCGGCGAACACCTTCACGTCGGCGTCGGAGGCCCCGCGACCGTGCACGCCCAGCACCAGCCGCGCGGCGTAGTTCTGGTCGAACACGCGGGTGAACTCGCTCTCGATGAAGCGCTTCAGGGCGCCGCGGTCCTTGCGGAACTCGGGGCGTCGCTGTTCCAGCGTGGTGAGGACGCGGGTGCTGTTGTCCAGCACCAGCTTGCTGGCCGAACCCTGGGCGGTGGCGGTGGCAGGCTTGCCCTGCGCGGAGGCCAGGATCGGGGCGCCGGCCAGCAGCGCGGAGGCGATGAACAGGCTAAGCAGTGACTTCTTCATGGTTGTGGTTCCTCGGGGGATGGGGCGTCGTCGATGGGGGCATCGTCGGTGGGGACGGCTTCGGGGGCCGCGTCGGCGCTGGCGCCAGGAGTGGCCCCGCCGCCGAACATGTATTTGCCGACCAGCTGCAGCAGGTCCACGGCCGGCTGGGTGAAGGCGATTTCCTCGCCCGGCCGCAGCACGTCCGGATCGCCGCCAGGCGACAGGCCGATGTAGTTTTCGCCCAGCAGTCCGCTGGTGTAGATGCCGGCGGAGGTGTCGGCGGGCAGTTCGTCGTAGTCGTCGTTGATGGCCAGGGTCACGACCGAGTCGAAGGTGACCGGGTCCAGCTGAATCCGGGCCACCTGCCCGATGACCACGCCGCCGATCTTCACCGGCGCCTGCGCCCGCAGCTGGCCGATATTGCTGAAACTGGCGCGCAGCTCGTAGCTGCCGGCGCCGAAACCGAACTTCTTGTTTGTGGAAGCGAACGCCAGCACCAGCAGCGAGGCCAGGGCCAGCAGCAGGAAGGCTCCAACGGCGAATTCAAGACGGGGTCCGCGAACGGCCATGGGTCAACTCCTGAACAACAGTGCGGAAAGGACGAAATTGAACATCAGCACCAGCAGCGAGGCGTTCACCACCGCGCGCGTGGTGGCCACCGAGGTGCCCTCGATGGTCGGCTCGGCGTGGAAACCTTCGTAGGACGCGACCAGCGCAGTGATGCCGCCGAACACCGCCGCCTTGAGCAGGGCCACGCCGAAGTCGTCCCAGAAATCGACGCTGTTGCTCAGCGCCGACCAGAACACCCCGTTGTCGAGGCCCAGCACGTGCACCGCTTCCAGATAGCTGGCGCTGATGGCCATGCTGCAGAAGAAGCCGGTCAGCAGCGGCACGGTCAGCACCGCGGCCCAGAAGCGCGGCGCCACGGCCTTGGCGATCGGATCGATGGCCATCAGTTCCAGCGCCTTGATCTGGTCGGTGGCGCGCATCAGGCCCAGTTCGGCGGCGATCGAGCTGCCGGCGCGGCCGATGAACAGCAGCGCGGTCAGCACCGGGCCCAGTTCGCGGTACAGCGACAGGCCCAGCAGGGTCGAGAGTGCATCGGCCGCGCCGAACGTGGTCAGGGTGCGGTAGCCCTGCAGGGTCAGCACCAGGCCCACGAAAGCCCCGCCCACGGCAATGATCGGCAGCGAACGTGCTCCAACTTTGTAGATTTCGCGCACAAGTTCGGCGAAAAAGTCGGAAGTGGGCCTGGAGGCGCGCAGCACCGACAGGGTGAACAGGCCGGCACGGCCGACCGAGCGGATGGAGGCGGCGACCGGCATCAGGCGGCCTGGGTCCGGGGGACGGCGTCGAAGGGGATGGGGCCGTCGGGCTCGCCGCGCAGGAACTGGCGCACCAGCGGGTCGTTGCTGCCTTCAAGCTCGGCCGGGGTGCCGGTAAACACCACGCCGGCGTTGGCGATGACCACCGCTTGGTGGGTGAGCGGCAGGGTCTCGTGCACGTGGTGGGTGACGATGACGCTGGTCAGGCCCAGGGTTTCGTTGAGCTGGTGGATCAGGCTCATGATCACCCCGCTGGCGATCGGGTCCAGCCCGGTCAGCGGTTCGTCGTAGATCATCAGCGGCGGGTCCAGGGCCAAGGCGCGGGCCAGGGCCACGCGCCGGGCCATGCCGCCCGACAGCTCGCGCGGCCAGGCATCGACCACCGCGCGCAGGCCGACCGAATTGAGCTTGAACGCCACGATGCGCTCGATCAGCGCGGCCGGAAGGCGGGTGTGGGTGCGCAGCGGCAGGGCCACGTTGTCGCCCACGGTCAGGTCGGTCAGCAGCCCGTTGCCCTGCAGCAGCACGCCAATGCCCTTGCGCATCTCCAGCAGCGCGCGGCTGGCGCGCGGCACCTGCGTTCCGAACAGCTCAACCGTGCCCGACACCGGCACCAGTTCGCCAGTCAGCGCCGCCAGCAGGGTCGACTTGCCGCTGCCCGAGGGACCGAACACGGAAGTGATGCTGCCGGTGGGCACGGTCAAATCGATATCGCGCAGGATCGTGCGTCCGCCCCGGTCGATGCGGACCTTGGACAGGCGAACGGCAGGGGCTGCGGACGATGTCATCGTGACAGGGGCTCCAAAACGACCGCCTAGGATCAGGGTGGGTGGCTGAACAAAGTGCGACCACGGGTCAGATCACCGCCGCCCTGGATGACGGCGATGTCGTCCTCCCCGGGAGTCAATCGTGCGCGACCACAATCTCGCTTGCCGAAACCTGCCCTGCACCGACGGCAAGGAAAGAGGCGAATCGCAGTCTGCAGCGCTCGTTGTTGCCGCGAAGAGCAACCCCTCCTCGATCCTCCCCTTGCGCAAAGGGAGGAGGCAGAGCGCCACACGGCTTTGCAACCTCGATCCCGTGAAGAGCACCCCTCCGCAACTGCCTGCCCTCCTCCCTTGCGCAGCAGGGGAGGATCGAGGAGGGGTGCCTTTGGCTTGGCCTCCTCCCTTGCGAAGCAGGGGAGGATTGAGGAGGGGTGCACTTGGCTGGGACATCGAGCTTCAAGCGAATCCCACGCCGCGGAAAGCATTCGATTGCCGACCACTCCCCGCATCATTCATACCGCACAGAGCACCCTCCGCGGTCCTTCCCTTGCTGCGCAAAGGGACGAGGCGATCATGACGCCGCTGCGCAGTCGCGGCGGCTGCGACCCGTCTGCGGCAAGATGCCGCCATGCCTGAAGCCTTGTCGTCCGACTTCCGCCTGTATCCCTCCAACGACCTCGACGTGCTGGCACGGGTGCTGGGCGAGCTGCTGCGGGCGCCGTCGCAGGGCGACTGGTGGCAGGAAGAGTGGGTGCTGGTGCCGCAGTTCTCGATGCGCCGCTGGCTGCAGCAGCAGCTGGCCGGACAGCTGGGCATCTGCGCCAACGTGCGCTTCCTGACTCCCGGTGAATTCGTGGACCTGGCACTGGAGCGCAACCTGGGACCGGCGCCACGCGGCGACCGGCTGATGCCCGAGTCCCTGCGCTGGCACCTGCTGCGCGAGCTGCGCTCCAGCCCGCCGCAGGAGTTCGCCGGATTCCTGGCGCAGGCCGACGCGCGTCGGCAGTGGTCGCTGGCCACGGTGCTGGCCGACAGCTTCGAAAAGTACCAAGCCTGGCGACGCGACCTGCTGCTGGGATGGGAGCGCCGCGCGCCGCGCGAGGACGGACAGGCGCGGCTGTGGAAGGCGATTGCCCAAAACCGCCAGCATCGCGCGCGGCGCATCGGCGACTACCTGGAGCGCTTCGGGCCCGACGGCCGGGAGGCGCCTGCGGGCCTGCCTGCGCGATTGTTCGTGTTCGCCTGCCAGAACGTCTCGCCGGACGTGCTGCAGGTGATCGCCAGCCAGGCGCGCGCCGGACCGCAGCACTTCTTCCTGCACACGCCGGCGCGCGTGTACTGGGGCGACCTGGGGCGCTGGTCCGCCGACTACCGCCCCGACCTCGACAGCGAGTTCGCTGGTGACAACCCGTTGCTCGCGGCCTGGGGCCAGGCCGGCCGCGATTTCATCGCCACCCTGGGCGGCGGCGAAACGGTTCGCGCGCGCTACGAAACCCCGGCTTTCACCGAGCCTCAGGGCGACGAGCTGCTGGGGCGCCTTCAGGCCGACCTGCTCGACAACCGCGCGCCGCTGGCCGTCGCTGCCGCCGGCTGGCCGAGGCCGCAGGTCGATCGCGACGATGCGAGCCTGCAGTTCCACGCCTGCCACACCCGGCTGCGCGAGGTGCAGGTGCTGCACGACCAGCTGCGCGCGCTGCTCGAGCAACCGGCGACGGACGGACGCGAGCGCATCGACGCGCGCGACATCGCGGTGCTGATGCCCGACGTGGACGCGTACGCGCCGCTGGTCGAAGCGGTGTTCGGCGGCGCGCTGGGCACGCCGCGCGAGATCCCCTACACCATCGCCGACACCAGCCCGCTGGCCAGCGCCGCGATCGCCGAGGCCTTCCTGCGCCTGCTGCGCCTGCCGATCGAGCCGCTGACCCTGCCGCACCTGGTGGACCTGCTGGCGGTGCCGGCGCTGGCCCAGCGTTTCGAGATCGACGACGCCGACCGCGGCCGCCTGCAGGACTGGCTGCAGGACGCCGGCGCGCGCTGGGGCCTGGACGGCGCCGACCGCGCACGCCACGACGCCGGCAGCGGTTCCAGCTACACCTTCGAGTTCGCGCTGGACCGGCTGCTGCTGGGCATGGCCAGCGGCGTGGACGAGCCCATCGCCGGGGTGGCGCCGTGGCCACGGCTGGAAGGGCAGGCCACGCAGTCGCTCGATGCGCTGGTGCGGCTGCTGTCGGCACTGCGCCAGCATGCGGGCCGGCTGCAGGGCGCGCTGGCGCCGGGTGAATGGTCCACGCGTCTGTCCGAGCTCATGGCGTCGGTGTTCGATGCCGAACCGCGCGACAGCGCCGAGCGCGCAGTGCTCGAACGCCTGCACCAGGCGGTGGCAGCGTTTGCCTCCAGCGCCGCCGAGGCGCGCTTCGACGAGCCGGTCGAGCACGGCGTGGTGCTCGACCACTTCACTGCCGAGCTCGGCAGCAGCGACGCGCGCGCGCCGTTCCTGTCCGGTGGGGTGTGCTTCGGACGCATGGTGCCGATGCGGCTGATCCCGTTCCGGGTGATCTGCGTGTTGGGCATGGACGAGGCCGCGTTCCCGGCACGCGACGGGCGCGATCCGATCAATCGCATCAACCAGGCGCTGGAGACTCCGCAGCGCCGGGTCGGCGACCCGTCGCGTCGCGACGCCGACCGCTACCTGTTCCTGCAGCTGTTCGCCTCGGCCAGCCGCGTGTTCTACACCAGCTGGGTGGGCATGGATGCGCGCGACGGCAGCCGGCGTGAGCCGTCGACCGTGGTGTCCGAACTGCTCGATGTGGCCAGCACGTATCACTCAGGACGCGCGCAGGACGTGCGCGGACAGCTGCAGGTGCGCCATGCGCTGCAGCCGTTCTCGTCGGCGTCCTTTGGCGCTGCGCTTCCCGATGAGCCCGCCGCCGAACCGCGACGCTTCAGCTATGACGCGCGCTGGCACGGCGCCGCGGCCAGTGACGGCGGACGCGATCCCGGCGCGGTCTTCGCAAGTCCCCTGCCGCCGCGCGGGCATGCACCAGAGGGCATCGTCACCCTGACCCGGCTCCGCTCCGCGTTGATGCGCCCGCATGCCTTCTATCTGCAGGACGGCCTCGGCCTGCGCCTGCCCGACGAGCAGGCGCCGCTGGAAGACCACGAGCCGTTCGGCGCGCCTGATGCGCTTTCGGCCTATTCGCTGCGGCAGCTCGTGTTCGACGCCTGGCGTCGTGCCGCTGCGCCGCCGGACCTGCACGCGCTGCAGGCGCGGGTGCTGAGCCAGGCGCTGCTGGCGCCGGGCGCCGACGGCGTGGCGGTGCTGCAGGCGGTGCTGGAGGGCGTGGCGCCGTTCGCCGGGCAGGCGATCGCGCACGGCTTCGGCGGCGACGGTGAGGACCTGCCGTTCGAACTCGAGATCGACGGCACTACGCTGGCGGGCACGCTTACCGACGTGCAGGACCGGCGCGTGCTGCGCGTTGCGTTGAATGGCAATGGGCGTCATGGCGGGCACGCCCTGCGTCACGGCCTGGACTGGCTGGTGGCCAGTGCGCTGGGCCTGGAGCTGCACGAGATGTGCGTGGAAAAGAAGGGCGGGTCGCCTTCGATCGAGGCGCGCGAGTCGCTGCCGCCGGCGCAGGCGAGGGCGGCGCTGGCCTCGCTGCTGGCGCTGCGCGGCTACGCGCTGCGCACGCCGCTGTGCTTCCTGCCCAAGAGCAGCCACGCCTGGTGGCGCCTGGCCGCCGGGGAGGGCGACGACGCGCCGGATCGTGCGCTGGAGGAAGCGGAAACACTGTGGACCGGTGGCGACAACGACTTTGGCGGCCCGTGTGAAGCGCAGGCCGCGACCTGCATCGCCCTGCGCGGACGCGATCCCTTCAGTGACGGCGATGCCGAATCGCTCGACGCGTTCGTGCTGCTGTCGCAGCGCGTGTTCGATGCGGTGGAAAAAGGCATTGCCTTCGAAGCAGGGGAGCTGCCGTGAGCGACGCCGTGTTCGATACCGACCTGCACGTGCGCAGCGTGGTCGAGGCCAGCGCCGGCACCGGCAAGACCTACGCGCTGGCGGGCATGTTCGCCCGCGCAGTGATGGTGCAGCGCCTGCGCGTGCCGCAGGTGCTGGCCGTGACGTATACCGTGGCGGCCACGCAGGAGCTGCACGAGCGCGTGCGCCTGCGCCTGCAGCAGGCCGTGTCGTTGGCGCAGGCCTGGCGCGATGGCGATGCGGAAACCGTCGAAGGCGACGCCGCCGACGTTGCGATGCTGCGCCGCCTGCTGCACCAGGCCCTGCACGACGAACCGCGCGAGTCGCTGCCGTCGCTGCGCATGCGCCTGGTGCGCGCGCTGGGCGAGATGGACCTGGCCTCGATCACCACCATCCACGGCTTCTGCCAGCGGGTGCTGCGCGAGCACGCGCTGGCCACCGGGCAGCCACTGCTGGCCGCGACGCTGGAAACCTCGAGTGCTTCCAGTCGCGAGCGCCTCGCCGCCGACCTGTGGCGCGCGTACTCACGCGAGGCCGAAGGCGCGGCATTCCTGCGTCGCCAGTTCACCGGCCTTGAGGGTCTGCAGCGCGCGCTGCAATACCTGCTTGCGCATGAGCCGCTGCTGCCTCTGGCGCCGGCTTCGCTGCACGATCCGCGGCCCGAGCTGGCGCGTGCGTGGCAGTGCCTCACCGCCGCCCACCGCGAATACGGCGATACCGCGCGCGCGGCGCTGGAGCAGGCGATCGATGGAAAAGTGCTCAACGCCGGGCAGTACAAGCTCGAGCACGTGCACTCGCTGTGGCAGTGGCTGCAGGCACCCACACGTGTCGCCGGCGCACCCGGCGAGCCGCACCCCAAACTGCATAAATATGTTCCTGGCGTCCTTGATAAGGGCACCTTGAAGGCGATGGCCGGGCGCACGCCGCAGTCGCCGCTGTTCGACACGGTGCAGGCCTGTCTCGACGCCATGCAAGCACTGGCGCAGTGGCAGGAGGCGCGTGACCTGCAGCTGCTGCATGCACTGCGCGAGGAGGCGCGACGTCGCGATGCCAGGCGCAAGCAGGACTTCAACGTGCGCGACTACGATGACCTGATCGGAGACCTGCACGCCGCCGTGGCAGGCGATGACGGCGCGCTCGCCGCCTCGCTGCGCGCACAGTTCCCGTGCGTGCTGGTCGACGAGTTCCAGGATACCGACGCGCGCCAGTGGCAGATCTTCTCGAGCCTGTTCGGCAGCGGCGGCCTGGTGCTGGTGGGCGATCCGAAGCAGGCGATCTACCGGTTCCGCGGCGGCGACGTGAACACTTACGTGTCGGCCGCCAACAGCGCGGTGCGCGCCGCGCCGCTGGAGCGCAACTTCCGCTCGCGGCCCAGCGTGATCAGCGCGGTCAACACCATGTTCGAACAGGCGCCGGCCGAGACCTTGGGCGAGGGCATCGCGTTCCTGTCGACCAGGCCGGGGGGTGGGGTTGGCGATGGCGATCTGCTGTTCGACGGGGTGCCGGCATCGGCCGTGCATGTCCACACCGTGCCGGCGCGCGACACGGGCAACGACTGGAACAAACCGGCTTCGGTGCACATCGCCGCCGGGCTGTGCGCCGAATCGATTGCACAGCGGCTGCGCGATGCGATGGACGGCAAGGCGATGCGCAAGGACTCGCGCACCAAGTCCATGCGCGCACTGGAGCCGCGGGATTTCGCGGTGCTCGTGCGCGACCACCGGCAGGCCTCGGCAATCCGCCAGGCGCTGTCGCTTCACGGCATTCCCGCGGTGGCCTCGGGCCGCGAAAGCCTCTACCAGGGCGAGGAGGCACAGGACCTGCTGACCCTGCTCCTGGCGCTGCGTGCGCCCGGCGACGACCGTCGCCTGCGCGCCGCATTGGCCACGCCGCTGCTCGGTTGGAATGCGCTGCAGATCGACGCGCTGGACGCAGACGGTGACACGCTGCGCGAATGGCAGCAGCGCCTGGTGGGCTGGCGCACGCGCTGGGAGCGGCACGGACCGCAGGCCCTGCTCGCCGAAGTACTGGCGCAGAACGCCGAGCGCCTGCTGCGCCAGCCCGGCGGCGAGCGGCGCCTGACCAACCTGCTGCAGCTGGGCGAGCTCATGCAGGCCGCGGCGGGTCGCAACCTCGGCACCCAGGGCCAGCTCGACCAGCTGCGCCACGACATGGCCAACGCCGACGTCGACAACGAGGCACAGCAGCCGCGGCTGGAGTCCGATGCCGGACGCGTGCAGATCCTCACCCTGCACAAGAGCAAGGGTCTGGAGTTCCCGCTGGTGTACCTGCCGTTCGTCGGCATCGGCCGCCAGGACAAGGTCAGCAGTCCGGCGATGTATACCGATGCGCTTGGCCAACGCGTGCGCCAGTGGAAGACCGCGCAGGCGTACGGCGACACGCCGGCGTGGGACGAGGCAAAACGCATGCAGCTGAGCGAAGAGAAGGCCGAGGACATGCGCCTGCTCTACGTCGGATTGACCCGCGCCATCGATGCGCTATGGATCTGCGGCGGCCCGCTGTCGTGCCACAGGAGCGCGTCCCTGGCGTGTTTGCTTGGCGCGGACTTGCCGGACGAAGCGCTGCTCGAAAAGCTCGGAGACGCCGCCACGAGCAGCACCGGCCTGCCGTCGACCGCAGTGCCCGAGCGCCTGTCCATGGCGCCGCTGGCGGCGCTGCCGGCAGCGCGCACTGCTACGCGACGGCTGCACCGCGACTGGTGGATCCACAGCTTCAGCCAGCTGCACCGGCACCAGGCCCAGGGCAGCGGCGTGCTGGTGGAAAGCCGCCCGGCCGACGACGAAGCGCCGCTGGCGACGCAGGCCCTGCCGCCGCGGTCGCGTATCTTCGCCGGCTCGCGTTTCGGCAACGTGCTGCACCACGCGCTGGAGCACGTCGACTTCCTCGCCTGGCGCGACCACACGCACGAACTGCCACCGCCGGGCCAGGCGCACGTGCTGGAGCAGGCGCTGGGCGGCCAGGGTTACGCGCCGCGCCTGCACGACGCGGGCGTGCGCGAACTCACCCCGCTGATCGCCGCCACGCTCAACGCACGGCTGCCCGAAGGCCTCCGCCTGTGTGACCTGCCACCGGAGGCGCGCATCAACGAGCTGGAATTCCACTTCGCCCTGCGCGGTGCCAGCGTGCAGGCGCTGATGGCGCTGCTGCACGCGCACGGCGTAGCGCGCGATCGCCAGGATTTCGGCAGCTGGACCGAGCTGTCGGGCCTGATGAACGGCAAGATCGATCTGACCTATCGACACGAAGGTCGCGTGTACGTCATGGACTACAAGTCCAACCAGCTGCCGGCATTCGACCCGCAGACCCTGGCCCAGACCATGTCCGCCAGCGAGTACGACCTGCAGGCGCTGCTGTACACGCTGGCGGTGCACCGCTGGATGCGCCTGCGTATCGGCGCGGGCTACGACTACGAACAGCACTTCGGTGGCGTGCGCTACGTGTTCTGCCGCGGCCTGTCCATCGACGAGCCAGGCCGCGGCATCTGCACTCCGCAGTTCCCGCTGGCGCTGGTCTTGGCCCTTGAAGAGCTGCTGGTGTGCCCGGGGGAGCAGGCGGCATGAACCTCCTCACGCGCCTGCAGCCGCACGGCGAAGGCCCTCGCGCGGTGGACATCGCGTTCGCCGAAACGCTGCACCGGCTCGATCCGGCGACCGACGAGCGCGTGCTGCTGGCCGCGGCGCTGGC
>Ga0136639_10000841_pt1 | contig 10624 bp, 7 predicted proteins | sample AntDrymUQ8592106_2_FD_113739 | JGI IMG/M metagenome (GOLD analysis project Ga0136639, IMG submission 113739) | Polar desert sand microbial communities from Dry Valleys, Antarctica - metaG UQ859 (21.06) | ecosystem: Environmental > Terrestrial > Soil > Desert | place: Antarctica: Dry Valley...
CACATGCGATACGCCCGCCACCACCCCATTCTCTTCTGCCGTGATGCGACTCACGTAGGCGTAAATCCCAAGCATAAACTGCAACACCGTCACCCCGAGTAGCGCCCCGGAGATCCGCTGCAGCACTTTGCCGACGCCCGGTAAAATCATCACGGAAATGCCGGCGAACATGATTAAGCCCCCGACGAACATCGCCCCCACCACGTGCAAAGCCACGTTCGTAATGGCGTGCCGATACAGCGCTCCCATAAAAACCTGAAGCAGAATCGCCGGAGGGGTAATCCGTGCCAAGGCCCAAACCGAAGGCTTACCGGAATCCTCGACCATCGAATCGGTACCCGGCCACGCTTCCGCCGCGATGAAGCAAACCAGACTTAATAAGACCGGGGCCAAAACTTCGTGCCCTACCGCAGCCCAGGGCGACACTTTCATCAGCCGCGCCAAGCCGCCACTGGCAAGGAAAAGGCCGAGGCCGAGGAATGTTAACCGATCGCGCCGGAGGGCCGTCAGGGCAATCAAAGCAACCGCCAGCAACACACTCACCCCGGCGTGGGCGCGGCCACCAAAGGGCCCAGTCGCAATTACCCCTACTGTCGCGGCGATCGCGAACAGACAGACACGGAATACAAGCCGGTTCGGCATACCCTCTCAGATGCGGCCGCAAGCCGACACGCACTTTCATATTATCGCGAAACTAGAATTCTTCCCGCAAAACGGGAATGCTTAGTTTGCGCGAAACCCGAACATTACCGACCGCTCTTCGCGGTTTCCGACGCTCACAGTCAACGTTTTTGCCCCGAAAACCTCGTGAATCGCCTCAATTTCGTACTCGCCCGGCGGCACCCCGGCGAAGGTAAAGGAGCCATCGCCGCCGGTCACGGTGTAGAACGGATGCTCGACGACATTGACGAAAGCTCGCATCCAGGGGTGCACGTTGCACACGAACGGGATCATGGTCTCCGGTGTCGCGAACCGCTTCATCATCTTGTCGCCGCCGGGAGGCTGGACTTCATTGAACTCTGGATTGCGGCGCGGGGTGGGATGGACGTTGTGGTTCATGGAGTCGGCGTTGCCGATCTCCAGCGTCTGCCCGATGCGAAGGGCCACCACGCGCGGGGAATAGACGCAGCCTTTTTGATCGAGCAAGACGTTGGTCGACGGCATCGGCCAGTCGCGGGACGGAACCCCGGTCTTTAGATGGATGAACACATTGCGAAGGGTGCCATTCGAATTGATGACCACGTCTTCGGGCTCAATCACCATGGGATGCTGCTTGGCGCACGCGGGCACCGAATCCATCGAAATCGGCTTGCCCGGCGGCTTCTCCCCCGAGAAGTTCACTTGGCCCAGGATCGTCCCGGCCTGAACCTCCGCTTTCGGAATGGGCGCAGGTCTGGGGGAGGGAGCCACGGTTGGCTCTGGAGCGGCCCCGCAACCAATGAGGAGCACGAGCCCGGCCAATCCGATCCAGGAATTGCGCATATTTCCCTCATTGTATCCTGCTAAAATCCCAAAATGAGAAGTCTAGTCGCATTCCTCGTTTGCGCCTGCTCGGCCCTCGCGCAGCCCCGCCTTCTGACCCTCGATGATCTCGCGAAATTTAAGGATGTCGGTGCCCCCCGTTGCTCGCCCGATGCCAAGTGGATCGCTTACACCCTGGCCACGACCGACGTCGCCGCCGATAAACGCGATACCGACGTCTGGATGATCAGCCGGGACGGTAAGGAGAACCTGCGGGTCACCTCGTCGACCGAGTCTGAATCGGCTCCGAATTGGAGCCCGGACGGGAAGTATCTGTCGTTTCTGTCGAAGCGACCGGGAAAAGCGGAGGGTGCCCAGGTCTGGGGAATCGACCGCCGCGGTGGCGAAGCCCAGCAGTTGACCGACGTGAAGGGGCGGCTCTCGGCGTACGAATGGTCGCCGGACGGCAAAAAGCTGGCCCTGATCCTAAAAGAAGACGACGAGCCGGCCAAGAAGGACGAGGATAAGAAGGACGAGAAGCCCAAGCCGATCGTGATCGATCGTTACTCGTTCAAGCGAGACGGGGCCGGATACATCTCCGGCGCCAAGCGGAGCCGGATCGTTCTGTTCGATTTGGCGACCAAGAAGACCGAGACCGCGACGACGGAGAATTTCGACGAGTCCGAAGCCGTTTGGTCGCCGGACGGCAAAATGATCGCGTTTACGAGCAATCGGACGGCGGATGCGGACCGCAACCGGAACTCGGACATCTGGGTGGTCGAAGCGAAGGCGAACGCAACGCCGCGGCGGCTAAGCAGCTTTACCGGTTCGGACGCGCAGCCGATCTGGTCGCCGGACGGCAAGACGATCGCGTATCTGCAGGGAAGCGACCACAAGATGGGCGAGTACACGATGAATCGGCTCGCGTTGGTGGCGGTCGCCGGGGGTGAGTCGAAGTTGCTGACGGGGACCTTCGACCGCGGTGTGACGGGTCATCAGTTTACTCTCGATGGCAAACAAGTGGAGTTTCTGGCCATCGACGATATGAGCGTTTATCCGGCGCGAGTCGTGGTGACCGGTGGGCCAATCGAGCGCATGGTCGGTGGGCAACTAGCCGTTTCAAGCCTCGATCGCTCCGGCGATTGTGTCGCCGCCCTGGTTTCGACCAACATCGCTCCAGCCGAGGTACACGTCATTGAAGGCGGTTCGCTCCGCAAGCTGACCGGGCATAACGACGAGTTGATCGCGCAGTTGCGCCTCGCCCCGGCCGAGGAGATTTCCTTTAAAGCGAAGGACGGCAATGAAGCGCACGGGTTGTTGGTGAAACCGGTGAACTACGTGGCTGGCACCAAAGTGCCGCTATTGCTGCGGATTCACGGGGGGCCGAACGGCCAGGACCAGCATTCCTGGACGACGGAACGGCAGATGTTCGCCGCGGCCGGTTACGCGGTTTTGCAGGTGAACTACCGGGGGAGCAATGGGCGCGGGCAGCTATATACGGTTTCGATCGCGGGCGACTGGGGCCATAAAGAGGTACTCGACCTGCACGCCGGGGTAGATCATGTGGTCAACATGGGGCTGGCGGACCCAGAAAAGCTGGGGGTGGGCGGCTGGAGCTACGGCGGAATTTTGACCAATTATCTGATCGCCTCCGACCACCGATTCAAGGCAGCCACCAGCGGCGCTGGGGTCGCCTTTCCGCTCGCTTTCTACGGCCATGACCAGTACATCAATCAGTACGACAACGAGATCGGACCGCCGTGGCAGAAGGGCCTGGAACCGTGGATCAAAATCAGCTACCCGTTCCTGCACGCTGACCGAATCAAAACTCCGACGCTTTTCCTGGGTGGCGACAAGGACTTCAACGTGCCGCTGCTCGGCAGCGAGCAGATGTATCAAGCGCTGCAGAACGTCGGGACGCCGACCCAACTGATCATCTACCCCGGCGAGAACCACGGGATCGCCCGGCCGAGTTTCCAGCGGGACAGAATGCAGCGGTACCTGGACTGGTACGCAAAATACCTGCTCAAAACACCGGCGTCGACACCGGCCGCACCCAGCAGCGGCCGATAGAATTAGAACAATTCTTGACTAAACCAAGGGCATAACCACAATGCTTGGAGCAGTTTGTCGCCGTCTCCGGCGAGAATGTCATCTCCGCTTGGACGGGGTTCACACCCATCACAACAGCCCATGCAACCTCTGCGATTTTCGAGAATGATCCCCAACTTCCAGATTGGCGTTCGACATGAAACCGGACTGCCAACTCGTCGGCAGGGATCCATCCCACCCGAATCTGGTTTGGTGGGATTGGCGTTGCCCCAAGACTCTTTGGTGCGCCCGGCACTGGGGCAAGGTGCCATCCTGCGGGATAGCGGAATACCCACGGCTTCCCTAAAACGTGGCCGCCAGCTTCTCCGGCCCGTTATTCCCCGCTTCGTCGGCGGATAAGAACTTTTAAGGCGGATTATATGAGTATGCTAGCGCCATAGCGATTTGCCGCCATAAATCCAGAGCCCCGACATTATGTCAGGATTTTCGGCGGCGCAATTCTTGACTAAACCAAGGGCATATCCACAATGCTTGGAGCAGTTTGTCGCCGTCTCCGTCGACATTGGGGCGAGCACCTGTGGGATGGCGGCCCAACTAGGGCCACCCTAAAAACGAGGCCGTCAGCTTCTCCGGCCCGATATTCCCCGCTTCGTCGGCGGATAGAACTTTTCACGCGGATTATCTGAGTATGCTCGCGCCATATCGATTTGCCGCCATAAATCCAGAGCCCCGACATTATGTCAGGACTTTCTCTAGAACGTGTAGGACAGACCAATCAGCGGGGTGATCTGATCCCGTAACCCATTGTTATCGAGCGCAAAGAGGAGGTTGAACGAAACCAGCAGCGAGGCGACGGGGTTCACTTTGAACCCGGTCGCCAGACTGCTCTGCTGGAACGACGCATCGCTGATCGCAATCTGCGGGAAAACCGCGTTGTTGGCGCCGCGGAAGGTGGTCCGGGTGACGCGCTTTGCGTTCAACTGGCGCTGTCCCAAATAGTCAACCGCCAAAGTGAACTTCTTGGTGATGCCGTAGTCGAGCCCGGCGACGTATTGCACTTGGTCAGGCAGATCGCCCGTCACCCCGGAAATCAGGTCGCCGGCCAAAATGCTTTTCCCGTTCCATTGATAAGCGAGGTTCAGGTGAGGGGACAGGTTTGCCCGGCGCCAGGAAAGTGCCATAAAGGGCCGGACTCCGTAGGCACCGGAGCCGAGAAAGTCATAGGCGTCGCCGGTGGGCATCCGGGCATCCACGCCCATTGCCAAGCCGCCGTTCTTAAACTGGGCCGCAGTCCCCTTCACGCGCACGACGACGTCGCCCAAGCCTTGAGCGCTACCAGAGCGAGCGAACGTCTTCTGCGTGCGATCCCCAAAAGGCGTGTCGAAATAGTGGACGTCCGGCTCCGAGGCCGTCCCGATCCGTTGAATCTTAGCGTCGCTAACCGCCTCGATGGTCGCCGAGTTAAACGGGAGGGCAACGGAGATATCGAGCCGATCGGTCAAACCGTAAGTGAAAAATGCCGCCCGCTGCCCGAACTTCACATCGAACGAGTTCATCGTCGTGATGACGTCCTGGACATAGTTGGGTTGGCCTGCCGGCTGGTGTTGAAACACCGAGGGAACCCGCTTGAGATCGATCCCATCCAATTTGTCGAAGCTGAAGTTCTGGTAGCTAAACCCCACGAAAAACTTGTTTTTCCCAAGCGTTTCAGCCCGCTCAGCGTAGATTGGGCCAAAGCTCTGCGTACTCTGCGAGTAAACGCCCAGACTTTTGTCAAAGCTGAAAATGAAGCCAGACGCCGGAGACGGAATCGGGAGGGAGGTTAACTGGCTGACCAGAGACGTGGTAAACGGTCCAAAGTTGGATTGCAAGGCGCTTGTAAAGTGAGCCGTATGGGCTGCGTTCGGCAACACAATGCCGTTGTTCCCGAACAGGTTCGGGATCAGGTAGGCCAACTTTTTGGAGCCAACGGCGTTATCCGATGTAACCGCATCGTACGCCATCAAAGGAAAGATCAGGGCAAAGAAAGCGAAAATTCGATTCACTAGGGTCTCCATCGACGTTCGGGCGGGAAAACATTAGCGGATGGTATCAATCACCCAGCCATTTGTTCCGCGGATTAAGGTCACAACGACTTGTTGAGTAACCGGCGGGGGTGCGTTACGGTCCATCCGCATTTCCACCTTCATCTCGCACGGGACGGTGGCGTTTGTCCCGTCGATCTGCGGTTCTTTCTTCGGGGCGAGCTTCATGGCCACACTTTTTGCCATGCGGAAGCTGGCTTCGAGCGTGCGCATCTCTTGCGCCGATAGCGACGGTCGAGCCGCCTTTACCCCTTCTAAATTCTTCTCGCTGAAGGCTTTGCTGTAGCGGTTCAATGCGTCGATAATTCCGTCGGTCCGCGAGGTTCGTTCCGCCTCCTCGGCCGTAGCCAGCGCCTTGGTCGCCACCGGATGGCCCGGGTAGCGTTCCAGGAATTGCCGCAGCGCGGAAACGTTCCCTTGGCCCTGCGTCTGGGCCCAGTCGAGTTCCTGCAACCGCGTCTCGGCCAACTTAGCCAACGGGTCCCCGGGATACCGCCGGACGAACGCCCGCAGACTGACTAGGTCCCGACTGCTGGTCAACTGTTCCCATTCCATTTCCTGGGGCGGCCGGACGCGAAAAGCGAAGGGCTTGACGAGCGTCGACATCTCGGTAGGTACTTGCGCCCCACCTGTCATCACCACCACCCGCTGTTTCACATTCCGGCTCATCGTGTCGAGGCTGATCCAGGGTTTTTCAAGTTCTTCGAGCCAGGCTTGGGTGAAGTAACTCACACTGCGGGTTCCGGGATCCTTCACGCCCTGCCCAGGCAGCGAGGCGAATACCAGTAACATGTCCGACGTTCGAACATCCATCAGCGCCAACCCCGCCTCACCAAAGTGACGGCTCAAAACAGGCGGCAGGGGGGCGGCCTCGATCAACAACGTTCCCGGGCTCGGCTTCTTGGCTTCGACGAACCGCTCGAGCCGCTTTAACGAATAAGCGGAAAACTCGACCGGATCGGCTCCACCGGCTTCGAAGCTGAGCGGCAGAAGATAGTTTTCGCCCTTGTCCTGAACGGCGTAGCCGGCATAATAAAAAACCGCCGGTTCTCCCGCCTTCAGGGTGCTCAAGAAGGCATTGACGGCACCGGCCAACGACGAGATCTCGGCGTCTTGTATTAACGTTACGCTCAAACCCAGATCCGTCAGCGTTTTCGCCATCATACGGGCATCGGCACCGGCCATGGGCACCGCCGGAAGGTTCTTATAGGCCGCGTTGCCAACCACCAGCGCCTTACCCCGCGCGGCGGAGGTGACAACTGGGCTCTGCCCAAACGAGTTCAGTGCCACCAGACAGACAATTAGGCGCAATCCTATCAATGCTGCAACTCCCTCCACACAACCGAAAAGCCGCTCACCGCTGCCCCCGAACTATTGGCGACCACGAGACGAAACCCGTTGGCCGCGTTGGGCTGCTGCACTACTTGAACATCGGCAGGCGACGCTTCCACCTGTAGGGGGATTCCGGGAGGCAGTCCACTGCCTCCGACACTGCCCTTCCGCACTCGATTTCGAACAATAACGAGCTTCTCGCCAGGGCCGAAAACGCCGGACCAAGAAAACCGGCCTTCGGGGGGGCCGTTATAGCTCGCCGCAGGAGCATCCGGACCTGGGTCGGGCGCTTCCGCCGGACGGGTTTCGGCAACCGGTGGGGGCACCGCGGCTACCACCGGGGCTTCCTTCTTCTTGACGTCTTTGATCGGCTCAGATTTGATCAGCTCCGGTTTTTTGATCTCGACGGTAGCAACCGGCCGATTCTCGATCGGGGCGACTGGTTTGGCCGGTTCCGGAGCTGTCACAACAGGGGTCGGCTGATTTTGGCTCCGGACATTTTGGTTCCGAACAATAAAGACCGCCGCCACAGCAATGCCTAAACCAATCGCCAAGCCCGCTTTCACGAACGGCCAAGAGGCGGACTTGGCTATCGGAACTTCCGCCGCCGGCGCGGCCACGGCAGCAGCCACAGTAGCCACCGGCAAGGTGGCGGTAATTTCCTTATTGATCACCGCTCGCCGCAACGCGTCGCTGAACGCTACGCAGGTCGCAAACCGTTGATCCGCCTGCTTGGCCAAGCCGCGCAGTAAGACGTCGGAACCCGGCCGCTCCACCTCTGCGGAGACAGTCGCCGGATCCGGCGGCTCGATGCTTAAAATCTGGTGGATCAACGCCGGAAGCGAGTCGCCGTCAAACGGTTGCTTGCCGGTCAATAACTCATAGGCGATCACGGCGAGAGAGAACTGGTCGCTCCGGCCGTCCACCCCTTTAGCCATGATCTGCTCGGGCGACATGTAGCTAGGGGTGCCGACCGCGGCTCCGGTGGCGGACATCGTATGCTGGCTGACGATTTTCGCTACTCCAAAATCGGCAATTTTAGCCACACCGGCGTCGGTGACCAGAATGTTCGCCGGCTTTACATCTCTATGAATGATCCCGTTCTCGTGGGCGAAGTCGAGCGCCTTGGCCATTTGCCGAATTAAGGACAACTTCCGTTCGAGGGGGATTGGAGTGGCGTCGCTCATCAAATCCCGTAAGGATCGTCCTGGTACGAACTCCATCACGATATAGGTGACGGCTTCGTCCTCGGCCAATTCGAACACCGTAACGATGTTGGGATGGCTGAGAGAACCGGCGGACTGGGCCTCCCTGGAGAACCGCTCGTAGAGTTCCTTCCCCCCGGCAAAACTCCGCAACTCCTGGGTAGGAATGGTCTTGATCGCCACGATCCGATTGATCTTCGGATCCTGCGCTTTATATACGATTCCGAATCCGCCCCGACCGAGCTCGCCCAGAATGGTGTACCGGCCTATTGTCTCCATAGGAAAGTACTAGGATATCCGACATTTGGCTTTCCTGCGCTCCGTAGTGCAAATTCCTTCCCCCATTGTCGAGGGGTGAACACTTTGGCGAGGTGTTATCCTGCGGCAGGAGCGACGCCACACTTGCTTGAGGTGGGTGTCACGCGACTGAAATCCCGGATTTCAGTCAGAGTTAAAGCGTATTTTGGTTCCTTTAACCGTTTTTGTCCATCTTTTGTTTGCTTTATAGATTTTCCCCTTGACGCATCGCTAAGGTCAGTCTACTATTGTTTTGTTCTCTGGTTTAGTAGCTTTAACAACTCACGGAAGGTGTACTATGGGTCCCTGCACGACCTTTCACATCGGCGATAAAGTGGTTTACCCAAACCACGGTGTTGGAACTATCGAAAATATCAGCACTCGATCGTTTGGTTCGCAGTCGGAGCGGTTTTACTTGCTTCGGCTGACGTACAACAGTCTCACGGTGATGGTGCCTTTCAGCCACGTCTCTGACGTCGGTCTTCGAAAGGTGACTAAATCAACCGAGGCCAACCGTGTCCTGGCGTTCCTGTCGACGGCTGAGTGCAAACGCACTCAGGACTGGAAGGACCGCTTCAAAGAGAACTCCGAAAAGATGAGGGTCGGCGGCTTGTCCGGCGTTTCCGAAGTCTTTAAGGAACTCGTTTTGCTCCAGACCGCCAAGCCGCTCTCCTTCCGCGAGAAGAAGATGCTCGATTGTGCGCGTCGGATGTTGATCACTGAAATCTCTATCGCCCGGACGATGTCGGAGAAATGCGCTATTGAGCTGCTTTCGAAGACACTGGCCAAGGCTAACCTGCCCATGCCGGAAGCGATGTAACCTGGTTTTCGTGAAGATCACGAAAATTGAGACCCTTAGACTGGCCCATGGCGTAACGGTTCATGCCGGACCGATTCAGTGGCTTTGGGTGCGTATCCATACTGATAGTGGCCTCTTCGGCCTTGGGGAAACCTACCCCCACCCCGCTGCCGAAGAGGCTGTTGTGCATGATAGCCTCGCGCCCCGCCTCCTCGGGCAGGACCCGTCCCGCATTGATGCCCTATGGGCCTCAATGTTCGAAGCGATCTCCTACTGTGGTTGGGCGGGGGCGGAGATGCGCGCGATTTCGGCGATCGACATGGCGCTTTGGGATTTGGCCGGCAAGGTGGCGAACCAACCCGTGTATCAACTCCTCGGGGGTGCGTCCCGCGACCGAATTCGCACCTATAACACCTGTTACGACCACCTCAGCTTTCTCACCGAACCGGTCGAACTCGCCGCCAGTCTGCTCGAATCGGGGATCTCTGCCATGAAGATCTGGCCGATGGATCCGATTGCCAAAGAATCCGGTGGGCACTCCATCACGGCCGAACAGCTTCGCCGCGGTCTTGAACCGCTTCGTCTTATAAAGAAGGAGTTCGGCGACCGGATGGACGTGGCGATGGAGTTTCACGGCTTTTGGAATCTTCCGTGCGCCATCCGCATTGCCCGCGCCTGCGAAGAGTATGAACCGATGTGGCTCGAAGAGATGCTGCCCCAGGACAATCTGGCCGCTTATCGGGAACTGGCCCTGGCGACGCACCTGCCGCTCACGATTTCGGAACGATTGATGACGCGATGGCAATACCGGGAACTTCTCGAAAATCGGGCGGCCCGCACCGTTATGCCGGATATTTCGTGGGTCGGCGGCCTTTCGGAGGCGCGTAAGATCGCGAACATGGCGGAGACCTGGTATCTGCCGACCGCGCCGCATAACTGCGGCGGCCCTGTGCTTCACGCCGCGTCGCTCCACCTGGCAGCCAACCTGACGAACCTCCAGATCGTCGAGTCCGTTCGCCGCCATTACGCGGACGAATATACGGCCATTGTGGGTGAACTCGCCCGACCGCGCGACGGCCATTTCGACCTGCCGGGAGGCCCCGGACTGGGCATCGACCTTGCGCCCGGCGTCTTTGATCGGTCGGACCTGATCCGTCGGGAGACGGTCAGGTAGGCGAAATACCTTAGGCAATTCGAGTAAAAAGACCCGGCTAGGGCTAAGAATCAGGCATTCGCCGCGTAGTAACGGCGCTTACTTTTGCCTACTATGGGGATGGTTCTTGCCCATTTTTTCTTGGAATGCTCTGCCACCACTGCCAGAATCCGATTTCGTTGTTCCGGCGGCTCAGCGACCCTGAGTTTTGTTCGCCGAAGCATCGGCAGAGCTATATGCA
>Ga0136639_10000842_pt1 | contig 10623 bp, 9 predicted proteins | sample AntDrymUQ8592106_2_FD_113739 | JGI IMG/M metagenome (GOLD analysis project Ga0136639, IMG submission 113739) | Polar desert sand microbial communities from Dry Valleys, Antarctica - metaG UQ859 (21.06) | ecosystem: Environmental > Terrestrial > Soil > Desert | place: Antarctica: Dry Valley...
ATGGTCGCCGCGCTGCTGGGCGATACGCCGAGCCTGCTCAAAGGCGTTCCCGAGATCAGTGATGTCGGAGTCGTTCGCGGTCTCCTCGAGGTCTACGGGGTCAAGGTCACGAGTCCCTCCCCCGGCGAGCTGAGCTTTGACACGAGCCGGGTGGAGAGCGCGCACTTCGCCGAGATCGACGCGCACGCTGGCGCCAGCCGCATCCCGATCCTGTTCTGCGGTCCCCTCCTGCACCGCCTCGGCGAGGCCCGCATCCCGGACCTCGGCGGATGCCGCATCGGGGACCGCCCGATCGACTTCCACCTCGACGCCCTGCGCCAATTCGGTGCGGTCATCGAGAAGGGCTTCGAGGGCATCCACCTCACCGCGCCGGACGGGCTCAAGGGCGCCGACATCGAGCTGCCCTACCCGAGCGTCGGGGCGACGGAGCAGGTGCTGCTGACCGCGGTGCTCGCCACGGGAACCACCGAGCTCAAGAACGCGGCCATCGAGCCCGAGATCATGGATCTCATCGCGATCCTGCAGAAGATGGGCGCGATCATCTCGGTCGAACCCAACCGCGTGATCCTGATCGAGGGTGTCGAGCGACTCGACGGGTACAACCACCGCGCCCTGTTCGACCGCAACGAGGTCGCGAGCTGGGCTGCGGCCGCGCTCGTCACCCACGGCGACATCTTCGTCGGCGGGGCCCGCCAGACCGAGATGATGGCCTTCCTCAACGTGTTCCGCAAGGTTGGCGGCGCGTTCGACGTGCAGGAAGACGGCATCCGGTTCTGGCACCCGGGCGGCGACCTCAAGCCCGTCACCATCGAGACTGACGTGCACCCCGGGTTCATGACCGACTGGCAGCAGCCGCTCATCGTCGCCCTCACCCAGGCGCATGGTGTGTCGATCGTGCACGAAACGGTCTACGAGAACCGCTTCGGATTCACCGAGGCCCTGAACGAGATGGGCGCCCAGATCGTCGTGCACAAGGAGGGGCTGCCCGACCACCCGCGCCGCGTCGCCCGCCGCGACTTCGAGCAGGCCGCCGTGATCACGGGCCCGACAAAGCTGCACGGCGCGAACATCTACGTTCCCGACCTGCGTGGCGGGTTCAGCCACCTCATCGCAGCGCTGAGCGCCGACGGCCAGTCGGTTATCAGCAACATCGGCATCATCAGTCGTGGGTACGAGCACATCATCGACAAGCTCGAGACGCTGGGCGCCGACTTCGTCTACGAAGGCTGAGTTGTCCCAGCGCCCGTCTGAGAAGACCCCGATCTTCCGGTTCCTCGCCGTTCTGCTGCTGCCGTTCATGCACTTGGTGGCGCGCTATCGCATCCACGACGGCGACAAGATGCCGAAAACGGGTGCGTTCGTGCTCTCGCCGAACCACTACAGCGAGATCGACCCCGTCGTCATCGGCGTCGTCATGTGGAAGCTCGGACGGATGCCGAGGTACCTGGCCAAGGCGAGCCTGTTCACGTACCCGGTGCTCGGCGCACTGCTGCGCGCCTCCGGTCAGATCCCGGTCGAGCGAGCCGGAGCCATGCGTGGCAACGACCCGCTCGTCGCCGCACGCAAGATCGTGGACGACGGGCTCGCCGTCGTGATCTACCCCGAGGGTTCGCTCACCCGCGACCCCGACATGTGGCCCATGCGAGGGAAGGCCGGAGCGGTGCGGATGGCGCTCGAAGCCGACATCCCGCTCATCCCGATCGCCCACTGGGGCACCCAACTCGTGATGCCCCGCTACGGCAAGCGCATCAGTCTCTTCCCCCGCAAGACAATCCACGTGAAAGTCGGCGACCCCGTCGACCTGTCGGCATTCCGCGGCAAGCCGCTCGATGGCCAGGCGCTGGTCGCGGCGACCGCGCTCGTGATGGATGCCGTCACGGCATTGCTCGAGGAGCTGCGCGGCGAGAAGGCCCCGGCTCAGCGGTGGGACCCCTCGAAGAACAACCAGAAAGAGACCGGTCGCTTTTGATCAACACGATGCCCATCCGGATCGTCTCACCCGGATCTCGCCGTGTCGCCGTGCTCGGCGCTGGCAGCTGGGGAACCACCTTCGGCAAGATCCTCGCCGACGGCGGCTCCGACGTCGCAATCTGGGCGCGCCGACCGGAGCTCGCACGCGAGATCTCCGAGAGCAAGCGCAACAGCGACTACCTGCCGGGTATCAACCTCCCTCGCCGGCTGTGGTCGAGCTCGCTGCTGCCCGCCGTGCTCGAGGGTGCCGAGTATGTGTTCGTGTCGGTGCCCAGCCAGTCGGTGCGCGAGAACCTGCTGATCGTGCGCGAGCTCATCCCGAAGGACACCATCGTCGTGAGCCTCATGAAGGGCGTCGAGAAGGGCACCGGGATGCGCATGAGCGAGGTGATCCGTGAGGTGCTCGACATCGACGAGGACCGCATCGCCGTGGCATCCGGCCCCAACCTCGCCCTCGAGATCGCCAAGGAGCAGCCGACGGCCGCCGTCGTCTCCTCGACGAGCATGGAGACGGCGACGGCGGTCGCGGTCGCGGCAACCAACCCGTACTTTCGCTCCTACGTCAACACCGACGTCATCGGCACGGAGTTCGGCGGCGTGCTCAAGAACCTCATCGCCGTGGCGATCGGCATCGTCGACGGCGTCGGCTACGGGGAGAACACGAAGGCCTCGATCATCACTCGCGGCCTCGTCGAGATGACCGACTTCGCGGTCGCCTATGGCGCACGCCCCGAGACCCTCTCCGGTCTCGCGGGCCTCGGCGACCTGATCGCGACGTGCGAGTCGTCCCTCTCGCGCAACAACACCGCCGGGCGGCTGCTCGGCCAGGGCTACAGCTTCTCCGACGTCGTGGCGCAGATGAACCAAACCGCAGAGGGGCTCGCCTCGGTGGCCCCGGTGCTGCAGCTCGCCGAGGCGAAGGGCGTCGACATGCCGATCGTCTCGCAGGTGGCACAGGTGCTCGCCGGCACCATGAACCCGCGCGACATCGCCCCCCACCTGACGACCGACAGCGACGAACCACGGCCGGAGTCCTGAGTGACGCACGACAACGGCACGGGAAAGCTCGTCGTCGCCGTCCTGTTCGGTGGCCGCTCGAGTGAGCACTCGATCAGCTGCGCCACGGCGGGGGGAGTGCTCGCGGCGATCGACCGCGGCAAGTACGACGTGATCCCCGTCGGCATCACGATCGACGGTGCGTTCACACTTCAACCGGATGATGCCACTGCGTTCGCCCTCGACGTGGACTCCCTGCCCACCGTGCCCGACAACGGCACCCGCGTGCACTGGCCGGTCTCCTCGGTCTCGCGCGAGCTGACCGTGACGGATGCTGCGGGCGCGACCCGCCGCCTCGGCGACATCGACATCGTGTTCCCGATCCTGCACGGACCGTTCGGCGAGGACGGAACCATTCAGGGCCTGCTCGAGCTCATCGGGCTGCCGTACGTCGGCGCCGGCGTGCTCGCGTCGGCGGTCGGCATGGACAAGCACTTCTCGAAGACCGTGCTGCAGCACTCCGGCATCGCCGTCGCTCCGTGGCGCACCGTGTCCGCGCGCGAATGGGCAGCGACCCCCGACGTCGTCGTTTCGGAGGCCGATGCCCTCGGCTGGCCCGTGTTCGTGAAGCCGGCGCGTGCCGGCTCGAGCGTCGGGGTCTCCCGGGCGGACTCGGCCGCAGATCTTCCTGCAGCCATGGCCGTTGCCCTCGCCGAAGACAGCAAGGTGCTCATCGAAGCGCGGCTTGTCGGTCGCGAGATCGAGTGCGGAGTGATCGGCGGACGAGGCGGCGAGGCGCCCCGCGTCTCGGTGGCCGGCGAGATCATCGTGCGAGGCGCCGGCTTCTACGACTTCACCGCCAAGTACCTCGACGCCGGTGGCGTCGACCTCGTCTGCCCGGCCTCGCTCACGCCGGACGAGCTCACCGAGATGCAGCGCCTCGCCGCGCTCGCTTTCGAGGCGATCGGGGCCGCCGGTCTCGCCCGCGTCGACTTCTTCCTTACCGACTCGGGTTTCGTCATCAACGAACTCAACACGATGCCGGGCTTCACCCCGATCTCGATGTTTCCCAAGTGCTGGATGGCCACCGGGCTCAGCTACCCAAAACTGATCGACGAGCTCATCGAGATCGGGCTCGAGACGGTTCGCTGAGCCATCCGGCCGCGGCGCCGGTCAGAATAACGGTGACATCCCGCCCCACCCATGTCCGACCTTCAGCCCGGTCGACAGTTGCGAGCCGCGACCCGGGTACCGGAACAGGTCGCCTGTCTCGGCGCTGACGGCGATCACATCCGTGAAGCCGTCGCGATCAAAGTCACCCACCCCCGTGATGTCGCGCATGCCGTTCCACCCGATGCCGATCCGCACCGGCGCTCCGAAGCCACCCGCCCTGCCGGGATAGAGCAGGAGATGCCCGGTCGCGTCCTGCCGGGCGATGAGGTCGACACGGCCGTCCCGGTTGAAATCACCGCCGCCTGTGAGTTCGCTCATCGCGTTCCACCCGCAGCCGAGCCGCGACCCGTTGATGAGTCTCGTGCCCCGCCCGTAATAGATGTAGAGGCATCCGGTGGCGCCGTGCACAGCCAGAACATCAGGGCGACCGTCGCCGTCGTGATCTCCGATGGGGGTGATCTCGCGCATGCCGTTCCAGCCAACGCCGATCTGCACCGGTGCTGTCAGCGTGGTCCCGGTTCCTTGATAGAGCCAGAGCGCCCCCGTCGCCCCCGCGCGCGCGACGACATCCTCCCGCCCGTCCCCGTTGAAGTCGCCGAACCGCGTGATCGAACTCATCCCGTTCCAGCCGATGCCGATGCGGGAGGCGGCGGCGAAACCGTTCCCGTTGCCGGCGTAGAGGAAGAGGGAGCCAGTGGATGTCTGGCGGGCGATGAGGTCAGACCAGCCGTTGCCACCGAAGTCGCCAAACGCCGTCGCGGGAACGGGCGTCACGTCGAGCTGGTTCCGATCCACCTCAAGGGACAGCCCGCCCCAGGTCTCGGCACCTCCGGTCTGGGTGGGGGACTGGTACTGCTTGATTCGGCGCCCTGGCCAGTAGCTCGCAGGAATGGCCGGGCTCGAGACGGTCGCAATCCCGTCGTACCTCGCAAACCAGAGATAGTCGGGCCGGACCCACGACGACGACGGGTAGGCGGAGACCTGGTCGGTGATACCGGAGGCAAGGCTGCTGTAGAAGCCCGAGAGAAACCCCAGATCGTGCAGGCGCGCCGTCCAGTTGCTCTGGTAACTCAGAACCGCCGCACGGCAGGTCGGGTCGCTGGTGCTGTAGGCCTCGACATCGAGAAAGAGTGCGGTGCCGGTCGCGAGTCCGAGCGCCCTCGCCGCGGCAACTGCCTCGCTGGCCGCGGCTCGCCCGGAACTCGCCGCGTTCGCGGCCGTGAAGCGAAATTCTTTGGTCGACGTGGTGCAGTAGGGCTGAAGGCCCATGTGGATCGGCAGAAGGTGCCAGCCGGCTGCGTGTTGGGTGGTGATCCAGGACGAAGTCAGCTGCGGCTGGCTGCAGAACCGGTTGATGCCGCTGATGTAGATGCCGACGGCGCGATAGGGAGACGCGGTCCGCCACACAGACATGAGGTTCTGCGTCGGCGCACTGCACGCGTCGAAGCCCGGTCCGGCGTAGGACCCCGGCGCGGGGACGTTGTCAGCGGCCTGTACGGCGGCGGCGGGCTTGGCGGGCGGCGCCGCAGCGGCCGGAGCGCCAGCCAGCGGGGCGATGAGTGCTGTTGTGGCGAGCACTGCGGCGAGTGCCCCGAATATTCGCTTCATGTGCTGCCTCGAACTTCGCTATGACGCCCGGTTTGCGGGCAGAATCACTCCACCACCGTCGCAGTAGGGTGGACAAGGGCCGTTGGACCCAATGGCCGCTGACGTTGCTGCCCGCCGGGAGTATGCTCACACCCAACAGCACCAGCAGCCAGCAGAACAAGCACCAGAAGAGGAATCATGGACGCAAGATTCACTGTCCCGGCACTCGCCACCGTCGCCGTTATGCTCCTCGCCGGATGCGTCGACAACTCGACGCCCGGCACCGACACCGGCTCGCCCCGCGATGTCACCGTCGACGAGGCGGCCGTCGCCCTGCTCCCCGAGGACGTGGCGAGCTCCGGCACCCTCCTTGTCGGGACCGACCCGACCTACGCGCCCAATGAGTTCAAAGACGAGGCGGGAGCCCCGATCGGCTGGGGCATCGAGCTCGCCGAGGCCATCGCTGCGAAGCTCGGTCTCGAGCCGGAGTTCCAGGTCTCGAAGTTCGACAACATCATCCCCAGCGTGACGGGGGGCAAGGTCAACATCGGCATGTCGTCGTTCACCGACACGGTCGAGCGCCAAGAGCAGGTCGACTTCGTCAACTACTACACGGCGGGCATCCAATGGGCCTCCGCCGCCGGAAACGACATCGATCCCGATGACGCGTGCGGGCTCAAGGTCGCCGTCCAGGCGACGACCTACGAAGACACCACCGAGGTGCCCGCAAAGAGCGAGGCATGCGTTGCCGATGGCAAGCCCGCGATCGAGAAGATCCAGTTCGACACGCAGGATGCCGCGACCAACGCCGTCGTGCTCGGCCAGGCCGACGCCATGAGCGCTGACTCTCCGGTGACCCTGTACGCCATCGCCCAGACCGGCGACCAGCTTCAGCTGGCAGGCGACACCTTCGACGTGGCGCCGTACGGCGTCGCCGTGGGCAAGGACTCCGGACTCGCCGAGGCGGTCCAGGCTGCGCTGCAGGCGATGGTCGATGACGGGACCTACGGCGACATCCTGGACGAATGGGGCGTCACAGACGGCGCCATCGACGAGATCACGATCAACGCCGCCGCGAACGGGTAGTCGTTCATGAGCAGCGAGAGTCCCATCCAGGCCGTCCGGCTGCGTCACCCGTGGCGCAACGTATTCGCGGTGGTCCTCATCGCCGGGGCTGCGCTCTTCATCGTCGACGCCGCCGGTCGACCGGCCTACGACTGGCCGGCGGTCGCGCAGTACGTGTTCGACCGCCGCATCACCCAGGCCGCCGTCAACACGCTGCAGCTGACGGTCTATTCGATGGTCATCGCCATCGTGCTCGGTGTGATCCTCGCGATCATGCGGCTCTCCCCGAACCCCGTCGTCACGAGCGTGGCGTGGTTCTACCTCTGGGTATTCCGGGGGACCCCCGTGTATGTGCAGCTCGTGTTCTGGGGCCTGCTGTCGATTATCTACCAGAGCATCGACATCGGCATCCCATTCATGGAGCCGTTCTACTCGTTCCAGACCAACGCGGCGCTCAACACGTTCACTCTCGCCATCATCGGGCTCGCCCTCAACGAGGCGGCCTACATGGCCGAGATCGTGCGGGCCGGGCTGCTGTCGGTCGACCGGGGCCAGGAGGAAGCCGCGACGGCCCTCGGTATGGGCTGGTTCCAGACCATGCGCAGGGTCATCGTGCCGCAGTCGATGCGCATCATCATCCCGCCGACCGGCAACGAGGTGATCTCGATGCTCAAGACGACGTCCCTGGTCACGGCCGTGCCCTACAGTTTCGATCTGTACACGCGGTCGAGGGACATCTCTGCGGAGACCTTCAACCCCATCCCCATGCTCATCGTCGCGTCGCTGTGGTACCTGTTCTTTACCTCCATTCTCATGGTGGGCCAGCACTTCCTCGAGAAGCGCTTCGCCCGCGGCGTGGGTGACCGCAGACCGGACAAGAAGGGCAGCGCACCGACCGGTACCGGGGCGGTGCCACTGGTCACGGGCACCCAGCCGACGGTCGTTGCGCCGTCCCAGACCACGAACCCGTCGTCGGGGCCGGGCGGGGAAGGTCCCAGATGAACGCGAGCGAGGCAACCGTCGAATCCGGGCACTTGTCTGTTCCCCCCATGGTGCGCGCCGAGGGCGTCTCCAAGAGCTTTGGGTCGAACGAGGTGCTCAAGGGGATCTCGCTCGAGGTGAAGCGCGGCGAGGTGCTGTGCCTTGTCGGCCCATCCGGGTCGGGCAAGTCCACCTTCCTGCGCTGCATCAACCACCTCGAGGTCGTCTCTGCCGGGCGCCTCAGCGTCGACGGAGAGCTCATCGGGTACCGCGAGGCGAACGGCAAGCTCTACGAGCTGCGGCCGAGGGAGGCCGCCCGACAGCGTCGCGATATCGGCATGGTCTTCCAGCGGTTCAACCTCTTCCCCCACATGACGGCGATGCAGAATGTGATGGAGGCGCCGCTGCGGGTGAAGGGCGAGAACAAGGCGCTGGCCGAGCAGAAGGCCAGGGACCTGCTCGACCGCGTCGGGCTCGGCGACCGCCAGGACTACTTTCCCGCGCACCTATCCGGTGGACAGCAGCAGCGCGTCGCGATCGCGCGCGCGCTGGCGATGGAGCCGAAGCTCATGCTCTTCGACGAGCCCACGAGCGCGCTCGATCCTGAGCTGGTCGGCGAGGTTCTCGACGTGATGAAGGGGCTCGCCGCCGACGGCATGACGATGATCGTCGTTACCCACGAAATGGGCTTTGCTCGCGAGGTCGCCGACTCCCTCGTGTTCATGGATGCTGGGGTCGTCGTCGAGACCGGCGACCCGGCCGAGGTGCTCACGAACCCGCAGCACCAGCGCACGAGGGCGTTTTTCTCGAAAGTGCTGTAGGCAGCTACGGTTGCGGCCTCAGCACGGCGTCGTCGTCGATGGTGGCGTCGTCGGGCGTCGTGCAGGCACCGACGACGGGGCTGTACCCGACGGAGTTCGCGAGCGCGTTGAGCGCATTCGAGTCCGATGTGACGAGGTCGACGACGACCTGCACAGCGGGATCGCGGCCGTAGGTCGTGAACACCCCGCGGCCCTCCTCGGAATCGTCCACGAGCCAGTCGACGCCGTCAATCGTGACGCAGCGCTGCGTCGATGGACCGGGAACCTCGACACCGCAGGTGAGCAGGAGGACTGTCGGGTCGCCCCATGCCCCGGTCCCCTGAGCATCGGTCTCGCGGCGCTCGTGCCCATCGATGTCGTCGGGCAGGCGCACCACGATCTCAGCGCAGACGGGGTTCGTGGCGTCCTCCGCTGCCTGCATCGGCACAGCGGCGGTGCAGCCCGTAAGGGAGCCCAGAACAAGGAGAATAGCTGCGGCCTTCGCCACTGGCCCGCGCATCGACTTCACTCGGATCAGGCTACCGTTTGATCCATGACGGTTCCTGACACGCTCGGCGGCATCGGCGAGATCGCGACGCTAGCCCGCATCTTCCCCCGACTGCCGGAGGCCGCCGCGCAACTGCTCGGCCCCGGCGACGACGCTGCCGTTATCGCGGCACCCGACGGGCGCTTCGTTGTGACGACCGACATGATGATCCACGGTCCGGACTTCCGACTCGCCTGGTCGACTCCGCGCGACCTCGGCTGGAAGGCGGCGGCATCCAACCTCTCCGACGTCGCCGCGATGGGTGCGGTTCCCACCGCGCTCGTCGTCGCGATCGCGGCGCCGTCGCACTCGCCCGTCTCCCTGCTCGAGGGCATCGCCGACGGACTCCGGGAGGCGTGCGATGCGCTGTGGCCCGGATGCGGCGTGGTCGGCGGCGACCTGTCCGTGTCGAGCACCCTGACAATCGCGGTCACGGCATTCGGCGACCTTGAGGGCCGCGACCCCGTGCTGCGCTCCGGTGCGAGCGAAGGCGATGTGCTCGCCGTGTCGGGCGAACTGGGCAGGGCGGGAGCCGGGCTGCGGCTGCTTTTCGAGCGCGGCGTCGATGAGCGGGGGGAGCCGGATGCTGCCGCGGCAGCATCCATTCGCGCCGAGAATCCCGACCTCGTCGGCGCTCAGCTCGCGCCCACCCCGCCGATCGCCGACGGCCGCGCCGCCGCACTGGCCGGCGCCACCGCGATGCTCGACCTCAGCGACGGACTCGCGATCGACGCGCGCCGCCTCGCCAGCGCGAGCGGCATGCGGCTCGACTTCGCGTCGGCGGCCCTTGGCGATGACCCACGGCTCGCGCTCGAAGGCGGGGAGGACCACGCCCTGCTCGCGACGTTCCCGCCACACGCCACGCTGCCGGGCGGGTTCCGGGCGATCGGTACCGTGCAGGCCGGCGACGGGCTCGCCGTGGACGGGACCCCGTATCGGGGGCGCGTCGGATGGGACCCCTATCGCGGCTGGAACGGCGCGTCGGGCTAGGTGCTCCGCAGCCACCAGAGGGTGGTGTCGCCGTAGTTCTTGCGCTTGTCGAGCTCGAGGCCGACCGGAAGCACGGGCTCGACCGACCGTGAGCTGCGCTCGACCATGACGACCGCGTCGGGGGCGAGCCGCGGCACGAGCTCGGCCAGGGCCGCGGCGAGCTCGCTCTCGCCAAGGTCGTAGGGCGGATCGAGGAACACGAGGTCGAACGCCTCGCCGCCCGCGGCGAGGAATCCCTGGACCGACTGGGCGCTCACCAGGATCACCGGCGCGCCCATCTTCGGCGCACTCTTCAGCACGACGGCCGCGTTCTTTCGACAGGTGGCCGCCGCGGAGGCGCTCTTCTCGACGAGCATCACGTGGGATGCGCCCCGGCTCGCCGCCTCGAGGCCGAGAGCCCCGGAGCCGGCGTAGAGGTCGAGCACTCGTGTGCCCCGGATCGCGTCGCGAGAGTCGAGCGCGGAGAAGATCGCCTCGCGCACGCGGTCGCTCGTCGGCCGGGTGTCCGAGGCG
>Ga0136639_10000843_pt1 | contig 10616 bp, 11 predicted proteins | sample AntDrymUQ8592106_2_FD_113739 | JGI IMG/M metagenome (GOLD analysis project Ga0136639, IMG submission 113739) | Polar desert sand microbial communities from Dry Valleys, Antarctica - metaG UQ859 (21.06) | ecosystem: Environmental > Terrestrial > Soil > Desert | place: Antarctica: Dry Valley...
CCGTAGCTCGAGTAATCCGTCTTTTCGAGGACGCCGAGCATTTGCAAAATGCCGATGCCACCGGAGCTGGGGGGCGGGGCGGTGATGATCTCGTAGCCGCGATAGGATCCGGTGAGCGGAGCGCGTTCGGTGGCGACATAGTTTTTGAGATCGTTGAGGGTAAACAGGCCACCGACCTTGTCCATGGCCGCGACCATTTTGCGGGCGGTTTCGCCTTCGTAGAAGTCTTTGGGGCCTACTTTCTGGATCCGTTCGAGGACAGAGGCGAGTTCGGGTTGGGTGAAGAGTTCACCGGGTTCGTAGAAGTTACCGTCACGTTGAAAGATGCGGCGGGAGTCGGGAAACTGAGCGAGATTCTTGGCGCTTTTGAGGGTGGTGGAGAGGCCGTAGCCGACGGGGAAACCAAGCTTCGCCAGTTTGACGGAGGGGGCGACTAGATCGGCCCATTTGGCTTTGCCGTACTTTTTGTGAGCGAGTTCGAAGCCGCGGACGGTGCCGGGGATGCCGGCGGCGCGCCAGCCGAGGAGGGAGTCGCGAGTGGGTTTGCCGTCTTTATCGAGGTACATGTCGCGGGTCGACTTTTCGGGGGCGCGTTCGCGGAAGTCGATAAACGTGGTTCGGCCATCGGCGAAGCGTACGAGCATGAAGCCGCCGCCGCCGATGTTGCCGGCCGAAGGATGGGTGACGGCAAGCGCGAGACCGACCGCGACGGCGGCATCAACGGCATTGCCACCGCTTTGTAAGATGGCAAGGCCGGCGTCGGTGGCGTGGATCTCGCGAGAGACGACCATGGCTTTGCGAGCGCGGACCGGGGTGGCGGCGGAGAGGGGTGCGAGTAGGGTAACTACCGCGAGGGACAGCGCAAGGAGTTGGCGCATAATTTACTATGGTAACGCTCTAGTGAGTAGTCGCCGCTCGACCTAATGAGACGTCGCTGCTCGACGTCGCCATTCGAACAGCGCGATGCCGGTGGCAACACTTACGTTGAGCGATCCGATTTTGCCGTACATGGGGATTTTGACGAGGACGTCGCAGTTGCGGGCGACGAGTTCATGGAGGCCCGCGCCTTCGGCTCCGACGACCATGACGGTGGGCAGGTGGAACTGGACCTGATCGTATTGCTCGGTTCCGTGTTCGGTGAGCCCGTAGATCCAGTAGCCTTCTTTCTTGAGTTTTTCGAGGGTCTGGGCGACGTTGCCGATGCGGACGATGGGCATGTGGGCCAGAGCGCCGGCGGCGGCTTTGGCGGCGACTTCGGTGACCGGGGCGGCGCGGCGGTCCGGCAGGAGGATGGCGTCGGCACCGGCGGCATGGGCGGAGCGGATGATGGCGCCGAGATTATGGGGATCCTCAATGCCGTCGAGCAGGACCAGAAGTTGGGCGGTGGCGGGAAGTTCGGAAAACTGAGCGTACCGTTGGCCGGAGGTAAAGGCGACGACACCTTGGTGGGACGCGGCTTTACTGGCGCGGTCGAGAGCCTCTCGTGGCTCGTAGCGAACAGGGACATTCGCTTGTTTAGCGAGGTCAATGATCAGTTGCACCTTCGGGCCACCGGCGCCTTTGGCGACCAGAATACGCTCGACGGGTTGACCGGCGCGAAGCGCCTCGGTGACGGGATGGATACCTGATAAAACTTGCATGGAAATTACATGGTAGCGCTCGTACCGCCGAGAGGTGCATAATACAGCAAAGTGTCTGCGCGCAAACGGCCAGAAGCGAGTCCGGAGGGAGACATCCTTCCTGATACACCGGAGATCCCTAACAAGCTTTATTTTCGCATCGGCGAGGTGAGCAAGTTGGCTGGGTTGAAGGCGTATGTATTGCGTTATTGGGAGACCGAGTTTTCCCAGTTGCGGCCCAAGAAGAGTGGAACGAACCAGCGATTGTATCCGCGCAAAGAGGTGGAATTGATCCTTGAGATCAAGCACCTGCTTTACGATAAGCGGTATACGATCGAAGGGGCGAAGAAGACGCTGGAACTGAAGGGAAAGGCTGTAGTGCTGGAAAAAGCGGCCTTGAAGCCCCGTAAGCAAGCGGCGTTGTTTGCGATGGAAGAGGGAATTCCCCGCGACAGTTGGGACGAGGTGCGTTTGGAGTTGAGGGCGGTTTTGAAGTTATTGAAATAGGTTAAAGGGGGAGGGGGGGCGGTCGAAGAGAGGGGTAAGGCTCCCATCTCATGATTGCTCTGACCCGCATTAACGGTTTACCGTTGATGCTTAATGACGATTTGATTGAACAGATCGAATCGATCCCGGATACGATCGTTCGTTTGACGAATGGACAGAAGCTCGTCGTTCGAGAGACGCCATCGGAGGTTGTGGACCGGGTCGTAGCATTCCGCCAAAGGGTGAACCAATGTAGTCCTAGTCCCTTACTGACGGTAGGCCATGGCCATTAGCAAGGGGAGACTGCGGCCGGACCTAGCAACGTTAGGAGGGCTGGTGGTGGCGGCGCTCGCGATTGTGGGCGGACTCCTGCTGGAAGGGGGGTCACTTCAGGATATTGCCCAATATACGGCCTTGCTGATTGTATTAGGTGGGACGATGGGGGCCGTGATGGTCCACTATCCGCTTAACACACTACGCGGCGGGGTGATCCGATTGCGGGACGTACTTTTCGAGTCGCCACGATCGAAGCCGGACATTATCGAAGAGGTGGTGGCATTGGCAACGAAGGCTCGTCGAATGGGATTAATCTCGCTCGAGGACGAGTTTGGCGCGATCCAGGATCCGTTTTTGCTGAAGGCGCTGAAGATGGCGGTGGACGGGGTGGACACCAACGAACTGCGGCGGATTATGGAGTTGGAGATTTCCGTGCGCGAGGCGCGGGCGGAGCAGGAAGCCAAAATCTGGGAAAGCGCGGGGAGCTATGCGCCGACGGTGGGGATTATTGGAGCGGTGATGGGGTTAATTCAAGTGATGAAGAACTTGGCGGATATCGACCGGGTGGGTCATGGAATTGCGGTGTCGTTCGTTGCCACGGTGTACGGGGTGGCGCTGGCCAATCTGCTCTTTCTGCCGGCGGGCAATAAGATCAAGGGCCGGGCGCGTTTGGATAGCGAGGCCCGCGAGATGATGATCGAAGGGGTGCTAGCCATCGTCGACGGGTTGAATCCGAAGCTGATCAAGGACAAGCTGGAGACGTATTTGGACGTCGATCCGGTCGCCCCGGCGCGGCCGAGTCGCCAGAAGGTGGCATGAGGCATCCGCGGCGGCGAGGGCAACCCGAGCCGGAAAACCATGATCGGTGGCTCGTCTCGTACGCCGATTTCATCACCCTGCTGTTTGCCTTCTTCGTGGTTATGTTTGCTAGCTCGCAGGCCGACAAGGGGCGACAGCAACAGGTGTCGGACAGCATCAAGCGGGCCCTTGAAAACGATCACCTCGTGGCCAAGATCGCGGGAATTCTGGGTGGAACCCCCGACGACAAAGGGAAAGGGAACGCGCAGTGGAAGGGGCCAGGCGGCAGCCAAGCCGATCTTCGCCCAACCTTGGAGCGGCTGATGGTGGAGTTGAAGAAGGAAGTTTCGGACGGTTCGATGCAGGTCCAGATGACGCAACGTGGTTTAGTGGTTAGTTTGCGTCAGGCTGGTTTTTTCCCCTCGGGGGATGACGGCGTTTACGAGAATGCACTGGCGAGCATCGAGAAAGTGGCCAAGAGCGTTCGAGACTTGCCGAACCCCATTCGCCTGGAGGGCCACACGGACTCGATCCCGATTCAGACGGACCGCTTCCGGAGTAACTGGGATTTATCGGCGGCGAGGGCGATCTCGGTGATGGCCCTGATGCAGGAGCGCTACGGAGTAGCGAGAGAGCGGATGGCCGTAATGGGGTATGCGGATACGGTTCCCCTGATGAAGAATGAAACGGAAGAAGGGCGGGCGCGGAATCGTCGGGTTGACATTGTCATCCTGAACGCCGCGTCCGCCCAACAGGAGCCAGGAGCGAAGTAGAAGCTAGTGCCCGGCAGCGGGCTTGGTGGGTTCGGCCTTGGCGTGGTCGTCCTTCTTTTCGTCGGCCTTCTGCTCTTTCTTGGGAAGCGGGTCGAGATACCTGATGATGATGGAGATGCGACGGTTGGAAGGATCGGCCGGATTGTCGGCTACCCGAAGCGACTGATCCGAGAAACCCCGCACTTGGGCAACCTGGTCTTGACGAACCCCGTACATCTGCATCACCCGACGAGCGGTATTGGCCCGATCCGAGGACAGTTCCCAATTCCCATAGTCGCCAGTAAACAGTTTGGCATCCGTGTGCCCTTCGATAAATACTTTGTTGGGCAGTTTGCCAATCTCTTGCGCCAGTGTCCCCAGCAGAATGGTGGCCTTTTCCGTGGGCGCGGGACTGCCCGATTCAAAGAAAGTGCCGATGTCGCTTTCGAGAAGCTCAACACGAAGCCCTTCGCCGGTGACGATCATCTTCACTTGCTCTTTGACCTTCTGAAACTGAGGGGACTCCTTCATCGCCTGTTCGAGCTTCTCCTTCAACTTGTCCATGTCGTTGGCCGCAATGCTGATCGACTCTCCCCCGGCACCAGATTGGGCGGTGCCGATCATTTTCCCGCTTCCTTCAGGGTCGGAGAAGTACCCGCCCACGGATTTCTGTACTTCTTCGGACGAACCCAAAAGCCAAAGCACCATGAAGAAGGCCATCATGGCGGTAACGAAGTCGGCGTAGGCCACCTTCCAAGCTCCGCCGTGATGTCCGCCGCCTTTGACGATCTTCTTGATGATGTAAATAGGGGGCTGCTCTTCGGCCATGTCTATGCGCCTCCCTTAACAGCCTTTTCCATCTCTTTGAACGAAGGACGGAAATGAGCAGGGATGGACCGACGGGCAAACTCGGTGGCCAAGATGGGAGCCAAGCCCTTCACGAAGCTGATCAAACCAATCCGCAGGAAATTGTAGTATTCCTTTTCGGCTTGATTGATTTTGCCCATATTGGCCGACAGCGGACCGAAGAAGCCGTAGCACATCAGAATGCCGAGAAAGGTACCGACCAGTGCCGCCGCCACGTGGTGGCCGATCTCTTCGGGCGGCCCACCCAGCGAACCCATCGTAATCACGATACCCAACACGGCGGCCACAATGCCAAGGCCGGGGAGGGCGTCCGACATCGTATTCAAAGCGTGGACCGGTTCGTCCGCCTCGTGGTGATGGACTTCCATATCGAGTTCCATCATCTGGTCCATTTCGAAGTGGCCCACGCCGCCGGTGATCGACATCCGCAGAGTGTCACAGATGAAGTGCAACGCGTGGTGATTGCTCATCAACGATTTGTACTTGGTGAAGAGCTGGCTTTTGTCGGGCTCCTCGACGTCGGCTTCGAGCTTCACCAGACCGTTCTTACGGGCATAGGTGAACACGTCATTGAGCATCTTCAACTGCTCTGTGTAAAAGACTTTGTTATAGGGACTGCCCTTGAGTGTGCCGAGGGCACCCTTGATGATTCCGATCACAACGGCCAGAGGATTGCCGATAAGCAATGTTCCGACGGCGGCGCCTAGAATGATCAACAATTCAAAGGGCTGAAACAGGATCGGTAGTTTCCCGTGAGAGAGAAGGTAGCCCCCAAGTACGGAGCCAACCACGATGAGCGCGCCAATAATTACAAACATAACTATTGGTGTTATCGGCAAGAAGAGGGGGGATTTTAGTCGAGTAGTTGGGCCAGTAGCAATTCGGCCGCTCGTTGCCCGGCTTCTTTTTTCGAAATGCCTTCCGCGCGCGCACTAAGCGTCTTGCCCAACCAAATTTCTACGGTGAATGTCTTAGCATGCTCGGGGCCACGCTCGGCTACGGTCGAGTATTTGGGGGGCGGATACTTAAGCGCTTGGGCCTTTTCCTGGAGCGCCGATTTGTGGTCCGTTAGTCCCGAAGGCAGACCCACTTCGAGATCTCCGGCCGAATCTAACACATGGGCTCCGACGAACGCGCGGGCCGACAGGATCCCGCCGTCGAGGTAGATGGCGGCGATGATCGCTTCAACGGCATTCGCCAGCAGCGCCCGCTTATTCCGACCGCCGCTCATCTCTTCCCCACGACCCAGCAGGAGATATTCCCCCAGGCGTAAGGTTTCCGCGATCGCTAACAAATGAGTCGCCGAGACAAGCCAAGCCTTCAGCTTCGAAAGCTTGCCTTCGGGGTAGTGCGGGAAGCGCGAGATGAGAGCTTCGCTGACCGCAAATCCAAGAATTGCATCGCCGAGAAATTCGAGTTGTTCGTTATCCCGGTTGGGATCGTGGTCGGACTTCTCGGCAATACGGGACTTATGTGTCAGGGCGCGAATCAAAAGTTCTGGCTGACGAAACCGATAGCCTATGCGCTCAGCCAAATCGACAAGATCCGCGCTCATGTTGGTTATTTTGCAGCCTTGCCCTTGGTGGCGCGGTCTTTTTCGCTGGCGGCAACCTGCTTGATCGCCGGGTTCAGATCCGGAACGGCCATTGCTTTATCGACGGTGGCAATCGCGTTGTCGAACTGGCCGGCCAGGTTGTAGGCGCTGGCGAGGCGGACAAGCGTTGCCGGATCTGGCTGCGGAGTCGTCTCAACGGCCATCTTGAAGGAGGCAATGGCATCCGGGTATTTTTTCCGTACCATGGCGACTAAGCCGAGGGCTTGATGGGACTCAGCGGTATAGTCCTTCTTGATGATCTCCCATTGGTCATCCGGAATCTGCGGATTGGGCTTCGCGGCGGTCTTGATGGCCTCCATAGCTCCCTTGGCCATTTTCTCGGCCCGAGCCAGCTTTTCTTCCTTGTCCAGGTCGAATTCGCGGGTTTTTTGCGCCAAGCCAGAAGCGATCATGTTCATGCACATGAAGTTCGCCTTGTCGACTTCGAGCGTCTTCTCGGCCCAGACCATGGCGCTTTCAATGTCGTTCTTCTGCTGATACGACGATGCGATCACGTAAAGCGCGAACGGTTTGAACTCCGTATCGGCAAACTTGGTGATCAAAGCTTGAGCGGCGGTGATACGGGAATCCGCATCCTGCGCATTCTGCATGGTCATGATGGCATCTACTTCTTTCTGCGACTTGGGCTTGGGCTGAGCCAGCACCACCGCCGCGGCAAGGCCTACGCCGCATGCGAGCCGGATAAAACGGGACATGATCATTACTTCTCCTTCGGGGAATTGGACAACTTGTTAAGCGCCAACTGGGCGGCCTGCTGGGCCGCCGCAGTGGCACCGGGAACGGCCAGAGCTGCTTGAAACTGTTGGATGGCTTGTTCGGGCTCCTGGGCCCGCTCAGCGAGATTGCCGAGATAGACGTGGCTCCATGCCTTCGTCTGCGGGTCCGGGCTCAGTTCGAGGACCTTCAAAAACAACTTCTCGGCGAGTTCAAGATTGGCCTGACGAGCGGCAACGCGAGCTAGACCATAATAGGCCTTGGCGTGTAAAGGACGGTCCGGGGTCTCCTGCAAGGCTTTCAGAAAGGCGGCCCGAGCGGGTTCGAGCTTAGCCGCGCGATAAAGCTGCTCGCCGTCGTCAAGCGTCTTGACCGCGCCGGTCAACTCCACCTTCACTTCCTTCGGGGCCACCTTGATCGCCCGCTTCGGGCGTTCTTTAATGAAGTCGACTGTCGTCAGCCGCTTATCCTCTTTTTTCAAATCGATCGCGTCGATCATCTCTCGATAGTAGAATCGCATGGACGCTTCCTGCGTTTCATACTTCGCCAGCGCTTCGGTGAAGTACGGCGTGAGAATAAAGCCTTCGCGCAAGGCCTGGGCCGGGTCTTTTTTCTTATCGAGACGGGCTTCGATTGCGCGGATCAGGCTGGCGGTGGCCAACAGCGAGAAGTCCTCTTTGTAGTATTCTTCCAGCGCCGGAGCCGCTTGAGCCAAGTCGATCAGCGGCTTCTTCTTTTCGAGATTCGCGGCGAACTTGAAGCTGAGCGGGTCGAGCAAGTATTGCAAATAGGCGTAGCGAATATAGTCGGTCTGGATCTCCGGCGACGGAGTCAGCACGAGGAAGTAGTCGTCTTTGTAGGCGCGCGTCTGAATGTGATTCGGTGGGCCTAATAGTTCGAGAAAGACGAAGAAACGCCGGCCGGCGTAGCCGCTCGTCGGGTTGCGCAGGTAGCCGTTGACTTGGCCTATAGCCTGCACGACCGGATCCTGATATCGCTCCAGCATCTTGTCGATAGCCGGCTGGGCCTGCTTGTACAAGTCTTCAATCTGCGCTTCGGCGTAGAATCGGCTCAACAGCCGTTCGAAGCCAGCGAGCGGAACGACATCGGGCGGCATTTCGTGGGAAGCGAACTTGTAGCCGAAATTCGGCGGCCCTTGTATGGATAGCGCGAACGAAATGAAGCGATTGAGATCGAGATTCTTCGGACCAAGTTTGCGATTTTCTAACCACTCTCGAATCTCGGCCCCGGTTTTCAACTGGCGGCTAGCGAGATTCTTAACGACGGCAGCCCGGATGGGATGGTTATTCGGCGAGTCAATTTCGGCGTCGTAACCCCCGGCGTGGAGCGCGCACATCACCGTAAACATCGACAGGTTGGCGTCGAGTTGGCCCGGCTCGGCGGCGCGGGCGAGGGCGATACTCCCCAGTAGAACAAGATGGCGGAAGTGACGAAGCAATTTGCGGTTCCTCGTTTAGTCTATCGCGGTCGGTAGAGGACGAGTTCGAGCCCCCCGACGAAACTGCGACCGGGCATGCGGACGCCGATCAACTCTTCATATCGAGTGGACGTGATGTTCGAGAGTTGCAGGTACGGGCGGACGCGGCCTTTTTGGTAGGAAAAGAACGTATCCCAGACCGCGTAAGGCGACCGTCCGAAGCGCTCAATGGCACCGATCCGAGTCCGGGCGAACAAGCCGTTGTTCCAAGCCGCCTGCCAGGTGGCCACGCCCGAGTGGCGCGGGTAGTTGAAAACGTACTTCGACTGCTGGCCCGCCAGCACGGTTTGTGCGCCGTTGAGCCCGGTATAGGAAAGTTCGATGCGGTGCTTCCTGGCGGCCACCACCACAAATTGCGATTCGAAGCCGGTGAAGTTCAGCGCCTGAAAATTGGTGGCCCGCCAGATATCCGCCGACGAACGACGAACGAAATCGATGCCGTCCTTTTCGCGACGTTGAAACACCGTCACGGCCAGCTTCGATTCTTTGGGCAGCGACAGGTCCAAGCCGCCCTCATAGGTCGAGGCATGCTCGGGCCGCAAGAGCGGATTGCCGACATTGCCCGGATCGCGATAGTACAGATCGGTGTAGGTGGGCAAACGGAAGGCACGGCTCGCCGAGGCTCGCAGCTTGGCGCGAGGGGTTAACCAATAGCCGACACCGGCCGAAGGATTGAATTGGTGTTGTAGATTTCGATAGATCTCGTCGCGAAGGCCGATCGTCAGCGAGAATCGTTTGAGCGCGCGAATATCGTAGGCCGCATAGACCGCCGAGCGCGCCCGGGAATGCTGCCCCAGGTTGTTCGAAACGATCTTATCGCCAAGAAATTCTGCGCCGTAGTGCAGACGAGCGTTCCACGGAAGTTCGTCAGTCCGCCGTAAGCTACCCTGCCAGGTTTCGACGATGTGGCGATTGGTGAACACCTGTGGCCGGTCCCGGTAGAGCACGAATAGGTCGGTGTTCCGGCGGTAAGCGAAGAGCAGATCCGTCTTCTTGCCGAGCCCCTGCTTCACGCCGGCAAACCAGCCTTTGGTCCGTTCCCAAGAGTTGAAGTTGCCGTAGAACTGATCGGCCCCGTAAGGCCGATCGTTGAGAGCCAGCGTTACCTCCGTCTGCCGGTACTGGGTCTGCGAAGCAACCGAAAGGTTGCGGTAGTCGCGGTTGGCCATGAACCCGCGGGAGAAGTCCCGGGCCATCGTGAAGTGCTGCGAAAACAGCTTCGACACATAGGCTGCCGAGGCGTGCTGCTGCTGCGTTCCCCAGTTGCCGAAGCCGCTGCGAAAGCGAACCTCGCTGAGGGCGGGCGGCTTCGAGATCACGTTCAACACGCCAGCGGTGGCATCGGAGCCGTAGAGCGTAGAGCCGGAGCCCTTGAGAATTTCGATCTGTTCAATCGACTCGAGCGGAATCGGCAGATCCATGCTGAGGTTCGAGGTATGCACGCTGCTTAGCCGGAGCCCGTTCCAGAGGATTAGCGACTGGCCGAAGCTGCCACCGCGAATCGAAAGACCGCTATTGATCGCCCCCGGAGCCCGCTCGCGCAGGTCGACCGAAGCGTCGAGATTCAGCAGATCGCTGACCGACCCAGCCAGCGGCGCTAGCTCCCGGGCTGGAATCGCTTTGACGGAACGGTCCGCTTCTTCAAGAGGAATGGCTTGGTAGGAGCCGGTAACAACAACAGTTCGTTTTTCAGGCTCCTGGGCGAACAAGGCGCCACAACAGAGCAACACAGCAATACGCATGGAATGCTTTAGGATAACTGGGATGCGCACTGTTTTGCTCTCGATTTTGCTTGGCGTCGCCGCGTGGGCGCAGGATCCGCTTTCGGCGCGGGCCGAAAAGTACTTGGTCGATCTGCTGCGGCTCGATACTTCGAACCTGCCGGGCAACGAAACGCTCGTCGCGGAATACGTTGCCAACCAGATGAAACAACACGGCATCCCCTGCGAACTGCTGGGCCCGGACCCGCAGCGGCTGAACGTCATCTGCCG
>Ga0136639_10000844_pt1 | contig 10612 bp, 12 predicted proteins | sample AntDrymUQ8592106_2_FD_113739 | JGI IMG/M metagenome (GOLD analysis project Ga0136639, IMG submission 113739) | Polar desert sand microbial communities from Dry Valleys, Antarctica - metaG UQ859 (21.06) | ecosystem: Environmental > Terrestrial > Soil > Desert | place: Antarctica: Dry Valley...
AACAAGCCGGCAACCTCCGCGAAGCCCTCAACCGCACCAGCAGCCCGCAACATCTCAAGGCGCTGGTTCTAGCCGGGATGCTGGCAATGTCCATCAGCTTGGTGGTGGCCATCAAGCTCGCCCCCCATCCCCCCCACGTCCAGGCTCAGAAACGAAAGCTTATGTCATTGGCGCAGAGCCTTATGGAGATATTAGATTGATGCGAATGGGTGAACGCCATTCTCCTCCGTCACCTGCAATAGATTTTGTTGGGAGGGATTGCTTGAGCAGCCCGTCGCGCGTCATTAGAACTCGGCAATGGATCTGATGACCTTTGCCGTGACCTTCTTCCTGGTCCTGGATCCGTTTGGCAACGCGCCGGTTTTCTACTCGGTGCTTTCCAAGGTGCCGGAGGCGAAGCGCAAGCGGGTGCTTGCGCGCGAGCTGCTCATCGCGCTGGGGATTCTGCTTGGCTTCCTTGTGTTTGGCCGCGCGCTGCTGGGCTTCCTTGGCCTCCACGCCCACACGCTGAGCATTTCCGGCGGCATCGTTCTGTTCCTCATTGCCCTCGGGATGGTCTTCCCATCGCGCGGCATGTTAGGCGGCGACTCCGACGACGACGAACCCTTCATCGTGCCGCTGGCCATGCCGCTTTTCACTGGCCCGTCGAGCATTGCGATGCTCCTGCTGCTTTCCTCAAAGCATCCCACCGAGCTGCCGATGATCGGCGTGGCGGTCGTCTCCGCCTGGCTGGCGGCCGCGGTGATCCTGTGGTTTTCCCCGCTGGTCCTGAAGTTCCTCGGTGCCAAGGGCAGCCGCGCCATCGAGCGGCTCATGGGGCTGCTCCTCATCCTCGTCGCCGTTGAGATGTTCCTTGAAGGGGTCGGCAGCTATCAGTTGCGCGGCTGATGGGATGTAGCACCGGTCGTGGCGCGGCCGCAGGCCGTGTCCGTGGACTGCTGCAGCTTGCTGCCGCTGTAAGCCGTCGAGCTTGCTGGCGGGAACCCGCTCCGTCCGCCCATTCAACGCTCCCTCCGCCGACTGCGCTGAAAAAGCAATCGGACGAAGGTGGGTGAGCAAAGCGGGGGAGTTCAGCAGGCGTTGTCTGCGATGAGGCCGTGGCCATCAAGAGCGGCACCGCCTTCGCCGCGGCCGGTGTGCTGCGTCCACGTTGAACTTCGGAGACGGGCGAAATTGCGTCTTCCGGCGGTGCCGCGCCGGCGCTAGGGTGGCGGAGTGGCGAGCGAGGACGTGTTAGATCTGGCGGTGATAGGCGGCGGGGCGTCGGGGTTCTTCACGGCGTTGAGGTATGCGGAGCTCGCGCCGGGGAAGCGTGTGGCGATTTTTGAGAAGGGTGGGCAGTTTTTGCAGAAGGTGCGGATCTCGGGAGGCGGGCGCTGCAACGTGACCCATGGATGTTTTGATCCGGGGGAGTTGGCAAAGAACTACCCGCGGGGTGCGCGCGAGCTGCGCGCGGCCTTTCACCGCTTCCAGCCGCGTGACACGGTCGAGTGGTTTGCCGCCCGCGGCGTGACCTTGAAGACCGAGGCCGACGGCCGGATGTTCCCGGTCACGGATTCCTCCGAGACGATCATCAACTGTTTTCTCCATCACGCCCGCGAGTCGGGCGTGCCGCTTCTCCAACAGCACGCGCTAAGCGCCGTCGAGCGCGCGGATGGCGGGGAGTTCCTTCTAACATTCGACAAGCGCGCCGAGCCGTTGCGGGCCCGCGCGGTGTGCCTTGCGACGGGGTCGCTGAAGGGCAGCTCGTTGTTAGACAGCCTGCGGGCGCTGGACCAAAAGCTTGAGCCGCTGGTGCCGTCGTTGTTTGCGTTCAATGTGAGCGACGAGCGGCTTGAGGGGCTCTCAGGCCTGGCGCATCCGCGGGTGGGGGTGTGGCGCGAGGGATCGAAGGCGGTTCAGCACGGACCGCTGCTCATCACCCACCGCGGGGTGAGCGGGCCGGCAATCCTGCGTCTATCAGCCTGGGAGGCGCGGGAGATGGCCGCCAGCCAGCACCACTTTGCCTTCCGGGTCGACTGGCTGCCCGAGCTAACAAGCGAGGGGATCCAGGCGCTGTTGTTGGAGAACCGCGCGGTGCATGGTGCCAAACAGGTGCGCAACGTACCGATTGCCCCGATTCCGCGGCGGCTGTGGGAGCGGCTGGTGAGTGCCAGCGGGATTGGCGAGCTTACCTGGGGGCAGCTAGGCAAGCCGGCGGCGCGGGCGTTGTTGGACATGCTCAAGACCTGCCGGTTCGAGGCCGCGGGCAAGACGACCAACAAGGACGAGTTTGTCACCTGCGGCGGGATTGAGCGCGCGAGCGTGGATTTCCGCACGATGGAAAGCCGGGTGACGCCGGGACTGTATTTTGTCGGCGAGGCGCTCGATGTCGACGGCATCACCGGCGGGTTCAACTTCCAGGCCGCGTGGACCACCGCGCACATCGCTGCACGCGCGGTGGCGGATAGGGTGTGAAATGTGGAATGTGGAAAGTGCTGACACGTCCGATGAAGCGGGCGATGAAACACTTTACCGCAGAGGCGCAGATGAAACGATTCAATGATCCACCGAAAAGTTTTGTCTCCGCTGAGGAATGGTATCGACTTGCCTGTGCCGAGTTTCCCGAACTTGAGTTCGAGAGTTTTGATGACGATGTCCTGGTTTGGTCGGCATGCGAAGGACTGGCCTATGCCGCGGATGCCGCCCACCAGGATCCGGAGAACACGGCGTTCCTAACTCGCTGCTATGGATTTATCCGCTGGTCCATACGGCATACCCATGACGCTCAACTGAAGGGCTGGATTGGCGATTGGTTCTTTGGCGAGCTTCTCTGCCTGCCTCATTCCAAGACCGGTTGCATCGACTACTTGGACTGGGGGGATGTTAGAATGCTTGCCGCGGCCCTCAGCGTGGATCCGCCACTTGGGGACGAGGCGAACTTTGCCAACCTCTGCCATGTCTGGCAGAAGCGCTGGGTGCGCAATCAAAAGCTTCACGCTCCAGCAGAACCCCGGACGCGAGCCGATTGAATTCGCCCCCGGCTCCCGGCGCTTCCTGCTTGCCCGCGGGGGGGCTTGTCCCGCAGGATCTAACACCTTCCAGCAACATGAACATGAAACACCATCTCGTGCTATTAGCCGCCGCGCTAATGATTGTTGGATGCCGCGAGAAGGAATACGAGCGGGGCAAGCCCGAGATTGCGAGGGCCGATGTTCGCGGGCCGGGTGCGGAGCGAGCCGAGCCCGAGACGCTTGTCAGGGAGTTTGACGAGGTGGAAATGGATGCGGCGATGGCGAAGGCCAAGAGCAAGGTGGAGGAATTTGTGACCGCGCTGGCGGCCAAGGATGCTGACTCATACTCCGTGAAAGTGCCGATCACGGAGGGGGAGCAAACGGAGTATTTTTGGATGGTGAATGTTTCCTACAAAGACGGGGTCTTTTACGGCCAGATCGGGAATGAGCCCGGGATGGTGAGTAAGGTGAAGAATGGCTAGGATTGGGAGATCAAGAAGGATGAGATTGCCGACTGGATGTACGTGGTGGGTGATCGCATCCACGGCGGATTGACGATTGACCCGCTCCTCGGCACTTATCCCGAAGATCAAGCGGATGCCCTCAGGGCGAAGCTTGTCCGATGAGACAATTTGGAGGGTTGAAGCATGCGCAGGCTCCTTTTTTTATGCTCGCAGAACAAGCTGCGGAGCCCAACGGCCGAAGCGGTGTTTGCCGACCATCCCGGGATTGAGGTTGATTCGGCCGGGCTTAACAAGGATGCCATTGTGCCGCTCTCGGGGGATCAGGTCGAGTGGGCGGACATCATCCTGGTCATGGAAAAGGCGCACCGCAGGCGGCTGAATGAAAAATTCAAGTCATCCCTGGCGGGCAAGCGAATCGTGGTTCTTAACATCCCGGACAACTACGATTACATGGACAAGGATCTGGTGAGCTTGTTGAAAGCGCGTTGCCTTCCGTATTTGTAGGCTGAGCGAGCGATGAAACATCAACGCAGATGGCGCGCATCGGACGTCGAGCGCTCAGACGTGGCGTGCGCCGAGCGCAACAGAAGAGGATGGGCCTGCGGCGGACATCGGCTAACGGTCACGATGGCCGGAAGTGTCGGTGGATGAGCGACTCTGGGAGGATCCTTGCAGGCCGAACCAAAGCGATCCGAGGGCGATCATCCCGGAGAAGATGGCGGTAATCAGGTAACCATAGCCTCGATAGGGAAGCGGCATGAGTACCGCAACATCCGGGCTGGACGGCCTATAGAATGCCCTCCAAGGCTGATTGAGCGGATTGATCGGCAAGCCGCCACCATCCGGACTGGCCATGTGGCTGCGGTAGGATCGGCCCGCAACCGAGTATTCAAACTCGACAAATCGGGAGTCGCTGGTCGTTGAGCCCATCCCGTAGCGTGTCTGGACCGGGTGCGAAACAATGGTCCCACCGGTACTGATGATTTCCGCACCGGTCGATGGCCACGATTCAACGCCGCGGTACTTGACGAAGTCGCGCACAAAAATTGTTCCCGAAATCCCAAAGGTGACCCAGATCAGAATCAAGGGTGAATAGCGGCTGATCCAGCGCAGCATGGCAGACTGAGGTTCTTGTGAATGAGAAGGGGAGCGGAGTGGCAATGCTTGACCTTATCGCGAGACGATTAGGTTGCGCAACCCCTGGCTGAGTCGCTACTCCTTGGTGACCTTCAGCTTTGGCCGTCAGGCGGAGATTGACGGATTGGAGCAAAATCCGTTACCGCTGGACGCCTTGGTAGTCCCACGCTCCAGCCCGCTGAACATCCCCGATGTGCTTGTGCTGCATCCTCTTGGTGCGGCAACAAGCCACCCGCAGTATGTCGCTGCGAAGGCTGGCAACCCGAATGCCGCCGTCGCCTTGAGCCGGGATTTGGTGACTCCGGAAATCGTTGAGGTCGTAAGGGCGGCCATCGGGGTGCGCGAGGCAACCCTGGTGCCAGTTCTTGCGGTCGAGCAGTGCGGGAGGAATATGATCCCCTTGGCGGTCGCCATTCGCTTGGCCCGCGCGCTAGGCATGGTCACGACGCAGGAAATCATCCAGACCGCAAAGGCAAACCGCAGCGCGAAGTCCGCCCTGGATCGTGTTTTTGCCCACGCTTATTTTGGTGGCGAAGTCGAGGCGGGCAAGAGCTACATCCTGATCGATGACACTCTCACTCAAGGTGGGACATTTGCCGCACTTGCCGATCATATCGCCCGCAACGGGGGCACCGTGGTTGGGGCTATTGCCTTGACCGGTAAACAGTACAGTGCGAGGTTGCGCCTCAGTGGCGAGCTCCTTGAACAACTCCGAACCAAGCACGGCGACGCCGAAGACGCCTTCCGAAGCGCCACCGGCTACGGATTTGCCGAGCTCACCGAATCCGAAGCCCGTGCGCTCGTTCGCTATAAACCTGCTCAGTCCGTCCGAGCAACAATCTTTGCGCAGCGAGATGCGCGCCGCCGCTGAGACCATGAGCGAGCAGATGGACCGAGAATAAGGCGAGCGGGTGGAAAGTGCGAAGTGGAAAGACATGAGCGCAAAAACTGCTCATGAGCCGACGAAGCGGCGCGACAGCTTGGCGCGGCCGCAGGCCGAGTCCGTGGACTGCTGCAGCTTGGTACCGCTGTGATGCTCGCAGCTTGCTGCGGCATGCCCGGGGGGAACTCCGCCCGCTATCATGCGCCCGTCCTCCCGCGCAGCCGCTCAGCCGGGGTTGGGACTCCTCCCACCCCGGATAGACCCACCCGCACCAAAACAATTCCTTGGCACTCAGCACTTCACCGTCCGCCGAGTCTCTGGCTCAGCTTGGTTGCTTGGGCTCCGCCGCATTCGCATCAATCTAATATCTCCATAAGGCCTCAATGAAATCGATATTACCACGAACCAAATTCTGATCCCGAGAGAATTTCCAATGAGATCGTGTACCGCACCCCTTCATTGCCCACTTGGCAGGACTCCTTTTGGCCGATCAAGAATGGCCGGCCATATCGATTCCTCAAGATCGCTTCGAAGCGTGATTATGCCTCTAAGGCGGAATTTATCGACTCGCTGCACGACTGTGATATTGACGATCTAGACCGTCTGTGGGACATCCTGCCCGACCATGCGATTCGAAACATGAAGGAGGGCCAGTATGATGTGTCCTTTTACCTCTTCGATTTTGAGGCTGACAGGCTTACCGTTTGGGACGCAAACTGAAGAAGAAGAACAAGTCGTGGCGCACCGACCGGCCAAAGCTTTTCAGTCTCATCTCACCATCTCGTCAATATCCTAGCAAGCCGCATCATCCAACCGCTAGGAGCCGTTCTGACATGTTTCCCCGTAATTACATCCTTAACCCCGTGAGACACTTCCGCCCCCGCTCCTATCGGTGGATGTGCTTTACGTTGGACCTGAGAGTTTGAGTTCGATGCCGTTCTTTCTTTCCCGCGATGGTCGTTGGCTCGCACTGCCTGACGAGTCGTCTTATCGGTTGCTACGGGATACCGAACTATGAAATTGTCCAACCGTGGAGCCAACCGCGCAGACGATTCCGCTACGCTCCATCGTCTGCCTGACCGGCGGACTCGGGCTGCGTGGCTTTTACAGACAGATCGTGCCGCTTTGAGCCCTTCCTGATGAGCAGAGAGATCAGCGCCAGCGGAAGCCCCGCGATTCCTATCGCTAGATAGAGAGCGCGGCATGCGTAGGCGGCGGCAAGATCGCTGGCCGCCAAGGAGGCATCTATCATTTCTCCCTTGGCAATCAGATTTTGATAGCTGGCATGGCCCGCCTCGTCCTGAAGCCAGACCATCAAAAACGCGATTGAACATGAAACTCCGAGGGCTGCTAGTTTATGCCAGTAGGTTTGCGAACCCCGGGCGGAAGCGACGATGGCAATGATGCCGGTGGCCAGCACCAGGGCGGCCAAGCATTTCATTACGATGGATGACGGCATTGGAGTCCATGCCAGTAATTCCAAGGCTCTCTCGAGGGGGGTGTTCATTGTTGACGGCGGCTGAGAGTGTCGTTGGACCTCAGGCGGCGGAACATCGGTCCGCTGCGATGCTCCTACCAGTCATCGGTCCGGAACGGCGAGGCGGGCAGGCCATCCTTGTTATACAGGTTGGCGCCGTCGGGGTTCATTTGGAAGGCGTAGCGGACGGCAACGGGTTCCTTGACCTCGGGCGAGGAGACGAGCACGGAGTCCTTGTCGATGACGGCATCGGCCCAAAACCACTTCTTGTCGGCTCCGGCGATGGCAAACTGTTTGAGCTTTCCCGCAGCGTCCTCGAGGGCGGGGCTGCGGCCATCCTTGCTGCCGACCATCAAGCCGGCCCCGGTGTGCTCGAAGTCTAACCGGATGTTGGAACCCTCGACCTTGGCCGTCTTGAAGAGCGGCCCGCACGGCACGTTGCCCATCGCGTAATCCCGGGCGAGGGCCAGGCGGGCGAGGCGGGTGCCGACGTCGTACTTGTTCCTCGGGTGGATGTCGGGTGCCTGGGCGAGGGGGACGGTGTCGATGATGACGGCCATGCCTGTGTTGGGGATTGTTAGGCTCTTCCGTTGGGCCTCGCGGTGATTGGCCCAGCCGTTGCCGCCGCCGGGATCCTCGATGGGGGCTTGGTAGTTGGCGAGCTGGACGAAGTAGAAGGGGAAGTCACCCTGGTCCCACTGTTTGCGCCAGCCGCCGATGAGAGCGCGCATTTTGTGGTAGTAGGTATCGCCCTCGGGGCCATTGGCTTCGCCCTGGTACCAAAGCGCGCCTTTGATAGGGAACTTGATGATGGGGTGGATCATGGCGTTGTAGAGGCCGCTCCATCCGCCATCGGGAGTGGCGGGCAAGGCGGGGGCGGGGGAGAGCGGGGCGTCGCTTTTGAGGTTGTCGCGGTTGAGGGTGATCCATGCCTCGAGTTGATCGAGGTAGGCGCTCATTTGGGTGCGCCGGGCCTGGAGGAGGATTTTCTTAGCGGCGAGAGCTTGGCTGAGTTCGGGGATCATTTCGAGTCCCTGCTGGGGTGTCCATGGTTCGATCCGGGTGCCGCCCCAGTTGGTATAGATGAGGCCAATTGGCACGCCGGTCTGCTGCTGGACGTCGCGGGCGAAGTAGAATCCGGCGGCGGAGAAATTCGCCGCGGTCCTTGGGGAACATTCCTGCCACGGGCTTTCCAAGACCGCATCGGCCTGCGGCTCGCCGGCGGAGGTGCGCTTAAACTTGATTTGACGAATATCCGGCAGCGTTGCGGCGCGGATATCCTCGGCCGCCCCCAGGCAGCGGCCCAAGGTCATCTCCATGTTCGACTGGCCGGAGCAAACCCAGATGTCACCCACGATGATGTTCTTGAGCACCAGCAGGTTTTTCCCCTTCACCTGAAGTTCCAACGCCTTTCCCGCATTCATGGCGGGCAACTCCAGGGCCCAGCTGCCCGTGGCGTCCGCCGTGGTCTCCTTGACCACTCCGGCCAGCGACACGCTGACTGCCTCCCCCGCATCCGCCCACCCCCAGACGCGCACCGGCAAGTCGCGCTGCAGCATCATGTGGTTGCTGAAGATCTGCGCCAGGCGCACATCGGCCGAGGCCCTCACCGCCGAGAGCAGCGAGAAGAGAATTGCAACACCGCCGACGATGAGTTTCATGATGAAGGTGAAATCGGTTCCAAGTAGCCAAACGCGCAAGCCAGCCTAGCGCTCTGCCCGGGAGGCCTGCTTTCCATCGGCACGAGTCAGAAGAGGAAACCTAGAAGTGGGAAGTGAAAAAACGTCCTCCAATCCGCGGCCTAGGGCGAACCGCTACCAATACGGTCCCTCGACCTAACAAAAGGCTGGCCACCAAACGCAGACCCTTCAAAACTGCCCACGGTTTTTGGACTTTTGACGCATGAGATTTCTGGGGTCAGCTATTTTCGGAGTGCTTGCGCTCACGGCGTCGGTCTTTGCGATGAGTTGGCCGTATATCGGCCCCTTCCTACTCATTGCCACACTGCCACTGTGGCTGCTGTTCATTGTTTTCCTGCTCCGCGCGGCGAAGCAATGATGCCTGCTTGACGGTGTGTCCTTACGACAGGATGTCGTAGGACCTTGGGCGACAGGATGTCGCCTCTCCGCGACGGGATGTCGACTTTCTGGCTCCTCACTCGGTGAAGTCGGTGTCGGGTTTGTCGAGGGTCAGCTCGGTGATCCAGGCGGGCAGGGGAGGTTTCATTGCCTGATCCAGTTGATTTCATCGTTGCGCACCGTGGCGGCGAGCTTGGCACCGCTGGCGAGCGCCTCGTTCGGGGATTTCAGCTTCAATACGAATCGCTTGGTCTTTGCACGGAGTCGCGACTTCAGTCGCGTCTGGCAGGGCGCGATGAAAAGCGGTGGCTTGGAGCTAATTGACGGTGATGTTGTAGCTTAACTCGACGGTGTCGCCAGACTTCGAATTTTGATCAGGAAACTTCAGCTGCTTCAGGGTCCAACGTCCATCAGTGTAGTCTTGGAAGACGGCTTCGGCGGCTCCGGAATAGGTTGTGATGGCGTTCTGCTTATCGGTGTAGTCAAAATTGGTGAGCGTGACATCGACGATGGTGGCAGCCGATGCCTGTTGGGTCCTTACGCCCGTGACAACGGCGGCACCGGTGCCCTTCTTGATTTGGTCGACAGCATCTTGAGCTTTCCTTGGGGTGAGCTTTTTGGAGCTGGTTGCATCGCAGCCGAGGAGAATGCCAAGGCTGACGATGGTGAGTAGCGTGGTGATTGCTTTTATGATGGATGGGGTGGTTTGGGTTGCCTTGAGCGCGCCGGGTGTGGTGGCTACTATTGAGTTCCTCTGAGGGGGCTCTGCTGCCAATTCATCGCCAGACGAAAATGGGCCGGTTCGCGGTTGGATGAGTCGGCTTGCCCTGATGGGGAGGATTATTTCTGCACAGCCGGTCTCGAAGCGGGGCGGGTGGCGGATTGCCCAGCGCCGGCTTGTTGTGCTTTCCTCATAGGCAGCAGGTTGGGCTCCTTCTGAATGCCGGAGCTGGAAGCATATGTGGTTTCGATAAATCCCCTTGGGACAATCGTGTCCTCGTAGCCTGGGGATAGGAGAGTGAATAAATGCTCTTCAGCGCTACCTCGACTTGCCCATAGTATTCTCGTTACTCCCGATTCAGTCCCGAGGTTGACTTTGATGATTGCCCGCTGGTCCGGATTTCGCGGCGACATTGTGAAATCCGGCAGTGTCCCCTGCGTCGTTAGAATTTGTTGGTGGTTGGTTGGCCCCACGCGTCAGCGTGAGGGCGTACTAAAACCAAAACCAACCCACCACCGTGATCCACGAGAAACTGAAGGAGGCCTTCTTGCAAGGCGAAGAAAAGGAAGCCGTACGATTGTTTCAGGACCTGATGCAGCGAGCCGTGAGGCTCGGGCTGTACGAGGCGATGCAGTCGGAGGTGGAGATGCTTTGCGGCCCTCGCTATCGGCCTGATGCTGAGTGCTCCTGCCGCCGTGCTGGCTCGGAGCATGGCATTGCCTATTTGAATGGCGGCAAGGAGGAGATCATCCGTCCCAGGGTGCGCGAAAAAGACGGCGGCGAGGTGCGCCTGTCAACCTATGAGGCCGCCTCCAGCCCGTTGGGTTTGTTTGATCAGGTAGTGGCGGCCGTTGGACAA
>Ga0136639_10000845_pt1 | contig 10612 bp, 7 predicted proteins | sample AntDrymUQ8592106_2_FD_113739 | JGI IMG/M metagenome (GOLD analysis project Ga0136639, IMG submission 113739) | Polar desert sand microbial communities from Dry Valleys, Antarctica - metaG UQ859 (21.06) | ecosystem: Environmental > Terrestrial > Soil > Desert | place: Antarctica: Dry Valley...
AATAATGTTTTAATATTTTCCTTGAATCAGTAATCTGGAACATACCTCTTCCAGCGTTGCAGTAGATTTTAATCTTTTTGATTCGAGGAATATAAGTGTGGATACTCACTTTGGCAAGGTCCCTATGCATTTCAACACACCAACTTATACCCATACCCTCTTACATTCAGGATCTGTATTGAAAGGTCTTCCTGGAGTTTTTTACGGAGCTTGGTGATGAAGACATCCATGCTACGGGAAGTGAAAAAATCGTCTGAACCCCAGATTTGGGTGAGGATCAAACTCCGATCGGTGATTTCGTTGACGTTTTCGAGCAGGATCTGTAGCAATTGAGCTTCTCTGGAGGTGAGCGGAGATTCCACTTCTCCCCATTTTAAAAGTTGCTTCGTCGGGTGAAATTCAAACTTTCCAAGGGCCAGCCAATCGGTCTGAGCTTTTCGGGTTTTTGACCGATCCAACTGCGCTTTGATTCGGACGATGAGTTCCTCCATGCTGAAAGGTTTCCTCACATAATCATTTCCGCCATGTCCAAAGCCTTTGACCACATCGGCGGTTTGGGACTTGGAAGTGAGAAAAATAATGGGAGTATAAGGATCGATTTTTCGGATTTGCTTGGCAAGGGTAAACCCGTCTTTCTTTGGCATCATCACATCCAGAACCAGCACATCGGGCTTTTCCCGCTGATATTCCTCCCAGGTTTTTTGTCCGTCCGGGCATAACGTCACCTTAAATTCCCGACTTTCCAGACTCTCCTGAATGATCATTCCCAGCGCCATCTCGTCTTCAGCGAGCAAAATTCTGATTTTATTTAAGGCCATATCGTGGTGAACGTGGTGCTTTTAGGAGCATTCTCGAGTTCGATTTTTCCTCCGTGTTTTTCGATGATTTTCTTCACATAATAAAGCCCGATTCCAAAGCCCTTCACGTCATGAATATTGCCTTGAGGAATTCGATAAAATTGCTCAAATACAAGCTCTTTTTGATCGGAACCAATCTTTCCTCCGTTGTCCCAAATCTTGATTTTCGTCAGATTGCTTTGATCCATGCTAATCCGGGTCAGATTTCCTCCATATTTCTGCGCATTATCGAGCAGGTTGGAAATCACATTTTCGAAGTGAAAAGGATCCGCCAGAATAGGACGAATAGTGGCTGGAAGTATCAGCTCAATTTCATGTTCAGGATCAAGTGTTCTGAATTTATCGAGCAGATTTCTGAGGATTGGCCCGGGATCAATCGATTCCTTTTTTAAGACCAACTGTTCAGAATTGAGCGTGGCGGTTTCCAATAGTTTCTCCACCATTTGGTTCAGCTTATGCAGTTGAATTTTGGAAATCCCCAAGTACTTTTTGATTTTTTCAGGATCATTTTCCGGGTTGAACTGTTGGATTCCTTCAATCGCAGAAAGCGTGGTAGCGATGGGAGTTTTGAATTCGTGGGTGATATTTCCAATCAGGTCTTCCTTGATTTCGGCGATTTCTTTCTGGCTTTTGATCGTTTGATAGAGGTAATAAAAGGCTCCCGAAAGGATTCCCAAGAAAAGGAGAGAAGTCAGGATTTCGAGGATTCCGCGATTGAGGATAGTTTGAGCAGTATTTTCAAAATACAACTCCAAGGTCTGGCCCTTAGGTAAAAAGGTGGATCTTGAAATGGCTTTAAATGGCATTTTCTCAAGTTTTTGGAGTTCCACAGGGTCGACCGCTGCTTTTTCGTTACGATTTGTAAGTTTAAAGTTGATGTCAATCGCCCTTCGATCAAGTTCTTTTTTTAGCAGATTATTAATTTTTCCTACTTCAATGGTGTCGCGTGTAATTGAAAAAATGATTCGATTGGTAAAGTTTTTTATCTCAGACAAACTGTCAGCGGCATTTTGCCCCCAATACACACTGAGATTGTTCACTTGATCTACACCCATCTTTCGGCTGGAATCTATAAATGTGAACGTTTTAAAGCTGTCCCTTTCTACTTCGGACCAAAAAATGGAATCCGGTCTTCCCTTTTCTGCTCCCTCAATCGCCTTGAAGATCATTTTGCTTTTGCCAACCCGCTCCATAAAAGAATTCGGGATACCTGGAATAAATGCAGTGTCAGGCTGGAAGAACTCCTCCGGATCAAATCCCTCCGGCATCGTATCCACCAGTACCGGCAAGCCGGCAGGTTGCTCCAATACAAGGTTGTCCGTGAGTGTAATTACATCAGTTTTAGCAATATCGGCATAGTAGTTTTCTACCGCATTATCGAGACTTTGCTGAATGTCACTGACTAGCTGGTTTTGGATGACTTCAAACTGGGAATACATCCGCCAGGCCTGCACGCCAATGCTGATTATAAGCGTAATCCCGATTAAAATCCCTATTCGCTTGAATTGCAGCTTTTTCATCTATTTATATTTGATTTTAACGGTCAGATGGAATCTCGCATGATGGATAATCATCTCTCTGTGCCGCTTGCGTCAAGCTTGATTTCACAGTGCTAAATTAGAAGGATAAAAAAGCCAAAAAAACCACCGTTAACACACGTTAACAGTGGTTAACTCTTTGGTTAGATTGCTTTTCATTGGTTTGTAGAATATAAAAAGAAAGCTAAAACCATTTATCAGGATACACTATGAACTCTAAACTTCTTTTGCTCGCACCGCTATTCTTCTTGTTTTTGACTATTCCCCAAGCCATGTCTCAAGGCCTGACAGGAAGAGCCTATTACAAATCTTCAAGCTCCCTTCAAATTTCAATGGATAGTACCCAGATGAGTTCTGAACAAATGGCAGATATCAAGAGCCAGCTCAAAAAACAGATGGAGAAGGATTACATTCTTTCTTTCACTCAGACAGAGTCCAACTGGAAGCAGACAGAAAGCTTGGGAGGTGGACCAGCTTCCGCATCCTCTGGAGGAATGACCCTGGTGATCAATACAGGAAGTGCTGACCGTGTCCTCTACAAAAACATCGCTGATCAAGCCTTCGAACAAGAGCAAGAAATGATGGGAAAAGAGTTTCTGGTAAAAGATATTCTTGAATCGTCTGAATGGGAACTGACAGGTGAGACCAAGAAAATAGGAAACTATACTGCTCAAAAAGCGACTTACTCAAAAATTGTCGACTCGCAACGATTCTCTACCGGAATGACCGAAATGGAAAATGTCAAAGACACCATCAGCGTGACGGCTTGGTTCTCACCGGAAATTCCTGTTTCGCATGGTCCGGAAAATTACTTTGGCTTGCCTGGCTTGATTCTCGAAGTTCAAAACGAAGGCAGAGTATTGATCTGTGATAAAATTGAGCTGAATCCATCGGCCAATCCTGTGAAAATCGATCATCCAAAAAGGGGAAAAATAGTAAGCAGAGAAGAGTTTCGTGTCGTGCAGGAGGAAGGCATGAAACAGATGATGAACCAATATCAAGGGAAGCCAGGGGAGGGAAATCAGGTTACAATTAAAATAGGAAATTGATGGATGACCGATGCTGGATGACAGATGACCGGTGTCAGGCTGAGCTGTCCGTTCGGCACGATGGAGAGTCGAATCTTTCTCCCAGTTAGGCTGTCCAGTTTCAAGTTATCTGAACCAAAAAACTATTTGCTACCAGCCATTTCCTATCGACCATGGGCTACAAACTATGGACTGTTTAAAACTAAACAAACTATGTTCTTTTTTAAGAGAATTTTATTGTTTGCCATGTTTGCATGGTTTGCTTTTCCAGCTTTTTCTCAAAGCAAACCTCTGATTGGTCAGGTTTTGGACAGTTTGAATCGGCCTATTCCTTACGCCAATGTAGTTGCGATCAACCAAAGCACTCGAAAAATTGGTGGTTTTGGAATCACCAATGAGGAGGGAAGGTTTAAGGTCACTTTGGTACAGGGCTCTAACTATTTGCTTCGTGTTTCTTTTGTAGGCTATCAGCAATTTGAGAAACTGATTTCCGAATGGGATTCGGAATTGCAAATGCAGATTGTGTTGAAGCAAAGCGATACTGAGCTCGGTTTGGTGGAAGTCGTGTCCGAAATGCCGGTGACCATGAAAGGCGATACGCTGACTTACAAGACAGACGCTTTCACGACAGGAAATGAGCGAAAGCTGGAAGATGTCTTGGAAAAGCTTCCCGGTTTTCAGATCGATGACAACGGCGATGTGAAAGTGCAGGGGAAAAGAGTCGATAAGGTACTCGTAGATGGGAAGCCTTTTTTTGATGGGGATACCAAACTGGCGACTAAAAATTTGCCTGCCAATGCCGTAGACCGCGTTCAGGTTTTGAAAAACTTCAACGAGATTTCTCCGATTCGAGGCTTGGACAATGACGAAACTCTGGCACTCAACATCCAACTTAAGGACGGGAAAAAGAACATGGTATTCGGAGATGTCACCGCCGGAGCTGGACCTCAAGAACGGTATCTCGGCCATGCAAATGTGTTTTACTATGCTCCAAAGCTTAATCTGAATCTCATTGCTGGAACCAACAACTTGGGTGAGCAGACTTTTTCACTTCAGGATTATTTCCGTTTCAGCGGAGGAATGCCAGGATTGGGAGGAAGATCGGGTTCCAGAGTTTCGCTTGAATCAGACGATTTCGGTATTCCATTGGCGAGTCGAGATAATGCCGCTTCTCTGGAAACCAATCTTGGTGCTTTTAATTTCAATTACAGTCCAAGCAAAAGGTGGCGACACTCCGGATTTCTAATAGGCTCAAGTTCGGATAATAGACTGGGGAGTTCGGCCTTCAGGACTTACCTGAATTCGGGTGAAAACAATCAGGAATTGCTTACTTCTGCCAGTCGGGTGGAAAACAAATCCGGATTGCTAAAATATGCCCTGACTTTTACGCCAAGAGATGAAACTTACTTCAAATACAGTTTTTTTGGAAAGCTTGCCGATATCGAAAACAGTAATTTGCTGAATTCCAATTTTGGGCAAATCGCTCAAAACCTAGCGACTGTTCAAACCCGATCTCCCTATAGTTTTCAGCAAAAAGCGGAGTGGTATCATGCTCCAAGCGAGAAGCGAGTATTCTCAATGGAAGTAAATTGGGAGAAGAAATTCCAGGATCCCCTCTATGGTTTAACCACGAATTTGAAGCCTTTTGCAGGGATATTGCCCATCCTGGATCAGGAGAGCTATCAATTTCTTCAGCAGCAGGAAATCCATACCCAGACCATTGAAGGAGCTTTCAATTACTATCAAATTCTGAATGCGACCAACCATTTGAATTGGTCCTTGGGCTACCAAAATATTGGTCAAAGTTTAGTCGGAAGGTTGGATCAGCTGGGAACTGAGCAGGTTTTTGTGGAGTTTGACAACGATTCAAACTTTGGTTTTCAGGATGTTTACCTAGGAATGACCTACAAGACCAAGTGGAAAAAGCTGGTCATCAGTCCATCCTTATTCCTGCATCGGTACTCATGGCAGGATAGGCAATTCGGGGATGAATTGGCCTACGATAAGGTATTAGCCTTGCCAGGGTTTTACTCTAAATGGACAATCAAATCGACTAAATCTCTGACTTATAGATTTCAGACAGAGGCCAATTTCATGGATATCCAAAAGTTAGCCCAAGGTTTTGTCTTGCAAGACTACAATGCGATTTTTCAGGGAAACCGAATGCTTGACAACGGACTTTTCTCAACGCATACGGTGAATTACAATCATTTCGATATGTTTTCAGGTTTGAATTTCTTTGGAAATATCAATTGGCAGCGGAAGCGGGATGAACTCATTACCACGACCGATTTTGCGGGGATCAGCAGATTGCTTTCAGTACTCAATGTAGAACCGGTCAACGAAACGCTCAATGGGGATCTGAGAATGGACAAGCGCTTTAATAAATTCAAATTTGAAGCCGGAGGACGTTGGAATGCGTTTTCCACCAATCTCGTTTTAGACGAAACTCCAACCCAAAACGAGCAGTTTTCCCAGACGTATGACTTCAAGATTACTTCTACTTTTTTCAAGGTTTTGGAAGTGGATTTGGGCTATACTTACAATATCAACAATTACAATTCGGGCGAGCTGACCAATACCTTTTCGACCCATAGTCCCAAAGTGGAAATCGACCTCGATATCTACAAAGGGTTGAAATTAAATGCAGATTACACCTACAATTCTTACCTCAATCAAGCGAGTGGTGTTCGAAGTGAATTTGAGTTTTTCAATGTGTTTCTCAGCTATCAGGGTAAATCAAGTCCTTGGGAATTCAGGCTTAGTGTCTGGAATATTCTCGACACACAATCGATCCGACGAGACAGTTTTACTGAAAACCTGATCAGTACCTATGCCTATTTGGTGCAGCCGAGATATGGGTTGATTACGGTGAAGTGGGATATTTGAAGGCTGAAGTCAGAAAGCTGAAGTCAGAAAAATTTCAGCCTTCATACTTCTGATTTAGGATTTAGGATTCAGGATTTGAGATATGGCTTCGAAAAATCATACATCATAAATCTCCGATCTTACATTTATCTTCGATCTTAAATTCTTCCTTGAACTTCAACAACCACCCATGAAAAAATTATTGCTTCTCCTTTTTCTCATACCGGGTTTTGTTTTGGCACAAACACATGAAGAAAACATCAAAAAAATCTTCGATGAGGAACTGAGTCAAGGGCACACCTATTCCAATCTGAGGTACCTCTGCAAGGAAATAGGAAACCGATTGTCGGGTTCCCCGGAGGCTGCCGCTGCGGTTGAATACACCCGCCAATTAATGGTGAGTTATGGATTTGATACCGTCTATTTGCAGCCTGTGATGGTTCCACATTGGGTGAGAGGAGGAAAGGATATTGTGAAAATCGTGAACTTTGAAAAACTCGGGTCTCTCGAACTCAAGAGCCTTGCTCTTGGAAACACAATCGGAACCGGGTCTTCCGGACTTGTAGGGGAAGTGATTGAAGTGAGCGGGCTGGAGCAACTAAAGCAAATTGGTGAGCAAGTGAAAGACAAAATCGTGTTTTTCAACGGAGCCATGGACCCCACTCATATCAATACATTTGACGCCTATTCCGTTGCGGTTCCTCAGAGAGGTTCTGGCGCTTCAGAAGCTGCTCGATATGGTGCCAAAGCAGTCTTGGTCCGATCCATGACCAACAGGATTGATGATATTCCCCATACAGGAAACCAGCGATACAATCCTGATTTGCCAAAAATCCCCGCTTTAGCCATCAGTACCCAAGCTGCAGAGTTGCTCAGCAAATCTCTGAAGGAACAGAAAAACCTCAGACTATATCTGGAATCCCACGGAGAAATGCTGGAAAATGTCCTTTCCTACAACGTGATCGGTGAAATCCGCGGAACTGAAAAGCCGGAAGAAATCATCGCAGTCGGCGGACATCTGGATTCTTGGGATGTGGGAGAAGGGGCCCACGATGATGGATCGGGTTGTCTTCAAGCCATAGAAGTATTGAGATTGTACAAGCAATTGGGCTGGAAACCGAAGCGAACCATCCGTGCCGTGATGTGGATGAATGAGGAAAATGGTCTTCGTGGCGGGACAGAATATGCAAGAGTGGCAAAAGAGAAAGGCGAAAGACATATTGCAGCGATCGAATCTGATTCAGGCGGGTTTCTGCCAATTGGCTTTTCTTCCACGGGAACCGAAGCCCAGCGCACCAAATTTCAAAGCTGGAAGAATTATTTTCTCCCGTACCAACTCTGGAACTTCGAAATGGACGGAGGCGGCGCTGATATCGGTCCATTGAGTAATCAGGGACCTTTGCTGATTGGCTTGGAACCTGACTCTCAAAAGTATTTCAATTATCACCACACCGAGGCCGATGTATTTGAGGCAGTTGATCAGCGAGAGTTGGAACTAGGAGCCGCTGCAATGACTGCATTGATTTATCTGCTGGAGCAGGAAGGCTTGGATTGAATTTTGTCCACTGACGACGGTCGATAGCCTAATACCTATCGGACGACTGCTCTTAATTTGAACTTCAGAAATTTTATTATCAGCTTTCTTACGAGTAAGTTTAATTCTCAATAAGAATGCTGGATAAATTTAAATTCATGCCTGCTTCGGTCTTCGCTCTTCCCTCCCGTATATCAAGGAAAATTTGGTCACTGGAATGATTGCTGATAATCATAAAAAAGCATTAGTTTCACTATCATTTTTAACCCTGAAAATTATGAAAACCAGAATTTTAAGTCTCGTTTCTAGTGTGTTGGTCTTGGTCCTGTTTTCGGGGTGCGCTGAGTCAGTTTCAGTTGACGATTGTGTGACCACAGATACTTATGGATTTATAGGAGGGTTGTGGCACGGGATCATTGCACCGTTCAGCTTTGTCTGCAGTATTTTTTTGGAGGATGTGGCAATGTATGCGATGAACAATTCAGGAGGCTGGTATGACTTTGGATTTGTAATCGGAGCCGGGATTCTGTTCGGAGGAGGAGGGAAGGCCAGTAATTAACAAGTCAGTAAATTTTAACCACAAAAAAGGCTGAGAATTTGATTTCTCAGCCTTTTTTGTGGTTTGATAATCTTATTTAATGGCTGCTACCAGCTTTACTTTCAACGTCACATCATCGTAGATCATCTTGTCAGCCAGGTCTTCGAAATAGTTTCCTGATCTGAATTTGATGTCATACTTCGTGCGGTCAAAAGTAATGTCTCCATTTGCTACGATTTTACCGCCTTCTACAGCGACAGTCGCGGGGAAAGTAACAGGATTGGTAACTCCTTTGATGGTCAAGTTACCGGTGATTGTGTAGTCTTTTCCATTGGATGACTTTGCTTCTGTGATCTTGAAAGTGGAGGTATTGAATTTGGCCACTGAGAAAAAGTCATCAGACTTCAAGTGATCAGTCAACTTCTTATTGGAGTTGGCATCTGTGATGTCTTCCACTGTAAGATTCACCATGTCCATATCAAATGAACCACCTGTGATTTTACCATTGCTATAATCAAGATTTGCATTTGAAATTGGCACTTTTCCGAAATGCTCACCTGTCACCTTTTTTGCGTTCCAGGTAATGGTACTTTCCGCTTTGTCTACAGTAACGGGGGCTGGATTTTCCAGTAATCCGAAACCCGAAAATATCAATAAGATAGTTGAGATAATAATTTTCATTTGAGTAAGGGGGTTTGTTTGAAGTGAAGTTTTCCGTCAGAGATACTGACCCGAATTAGACGCATTAAGAGCCAGAAGGTTTAAAGGATCCTCCTTAAAAGATTTAAAATGGGTTGAACGGTTGAATTTCAGGAAATTAGGATAGAATTGACCCTTCGATATTTAAAAACCAAGAAGATATTTTCGTTCATTTCCAGAGCTTTGGTTTGTCTACAAGTCATTCTTTCTGCATCCCTCATTCTTTCTTACATTTGAATCAACCATCCAAAACTCATGAAATCGAGCATGACGAAAACGTCACACATTTGGATGATTATTCAAAATGCGAGATTCCATGTGGCCAATAAAAATCAAATTATAAACATATGAAACCGAACATTCTTTCCGCATTTGTTGCCGAACTTCTTATCAGTAGTTGTGGTGCCAAAGAAGAAACCACCTACGCTTTTCAAGTTGCTGACCTAGAACCCTACATCATCAAACTTTCCGGAGATGATTTTATGGGCAGAATGCCTTTCACCGAAGGTGAAAAAATCACCACAAGCTTCCTGGAGACTGAGTTTAAAAAGTTGGGTTTGGAACCCGGAAATGGTGATTCTTACTTTCAGGATGTGCCGATGGTTTCCATCAAAGCTACCCCGGCTTCTGAACTGAAAATCAGTTCCGCAAGTGAAAGCCTGACTTTGGAAGGACTGAAAGATTATGTAATCTGGACTCAGCGGACGGATTCGGCAACTAGCATTGCGGATGCAGAATTGATTTTTGCAGGATTTGGAATTGTCGCTCCGGAATACGGTTGGGATGATTATAAAAACATCGACGTCAAAGGGAAAGTAGTCGTAGTGCTGGTGAATGATCCGGGTTTTGGTACAGAAGACGCGTCTCTTTTCAAAGGAAATACCATGACTTACTACGGTAGATGGACTTACAAATATGAGGAGGCGATTCGGCAAGGCGCTTTAGGTTGCCTGATTGTGCATAATACTATTCCTGCCGGTTACGGATTTAATGTCATTCAGAACAGCTGGAATGCATCCAAACTTTATCTGGATGATCGCGGAAAGGAAAATTATAAGTTGGCAATGGAAGGCTGGCTGACGCTTCCAGTTGCAAATAAACTTTTTGAAATGTCCGGAATGGACGAGCGGGAACTGCTCTCCAAAGCCAGAAAGCCAGATTTTCAAGCTGTACCCATGAATCTGAAAGTCAGTACATCCATAGGGGTGGAGGCGAAATATCAGATCTCACAAAATGTGGTGGCGAAAATCACAGGAGCTGAAAAGCCTGAGGAAGTGATCATTTACTCCGCTCACTGGGATCACCTGGGTTTTGGAAAGCCGGATGAAACAGGGGACAGTATTTACAATGGAGCTTTGGACAATGCTTCCGGAACTGCAGCACTTTTGGCTTTGGCCAAAGCTTATAAAATAGACAAGCAGCCTGCCCGAACGGTCGTTTTCTTGTCGGTAACGGCAGAGGAGCAAGGACTTTGGGGTTCAAATTACTACGCCCAAAATCCGATTTTTCCAAAGGAAAAAACTGTGGCCAACATCAATATGGATGGCATC
>Ga0136639_10000846_pt1 | contig 10609 bp, 9 predicted proteins | sample AntDrymUQ8592106_2_FD_113739 | JGI IMG/M metagenome (GOLD analysis project Ga0136639, IMG submission 113739) | Polar desert sand microbial communities from Dry Valleys, Antarctica - metaG UQ859 (21.06) | ecosystem: Environmental > Terrestrial > Soil > Desert | place: Antarctica: Dry Valley...
TACTGGATGACGATCCCGTACGACTGCATGAGCGACGTCTCGGTGTACGGGATCTTGTGGGTTGCGCAGTACTCTTTCGCGATCGCCTGCGCCTTCGCGAGGTGCGGACGGGGCATATTCGGGAAGAGGTGGTGCTCGATCTGGTAGTTGAGGCCACCCATGAAGGTGTCCATCGCCCAGTTTCCCTTGATGTTGCGCGAGGTGAGCACCTGGCGGCGCAGGAAGTCGACCTTGGCATCGCGGGGAAGGATCGGCATTCCCTTGTGGTTCGGCGCGAAAGACGCGCCCATGTAGAGGCCGAAGACCGCAAGCTGAACTCCGATGAAGGCGAAGCCGAGCCCGACGGGGAGGACTAGGAAGATGACCGCGACGTAGGCGGTGAGGCGGGTGACGATCATCGCGATCTCAACCCAGCGCTTGTCGACCTTGCCGCGTCCGAATACGGTCTTCAGACCGAGGATGTGCAGGTTGAGGCCCTCGAGCAGGAGCGCCGGAAAGAAGAGCCAGCCCTGGCGCTTGGTGGCCCAGGCATACAGGCCCTTCGCCTTCGCGGCATCCTCCGGGATGAACGACACGAAGTCCCGCTCGATATCCGGGTCCTTGCCGATGATGTTGGGGTTCGCGTGGTGACGGCTGTGCTTGGTCATCCACCATGAGTAGCTGATGCCGACGAAGACGTTGGCGAGGATGCGTCCGGCGAGATCGTTCGTCTTGCCGGATTCGAACACCTGGCGGTGTGCGGTCTCGTGGGCGAGGAATGCGTACTGGGTGAGGATGATGCCGAGTGCGGCAGCCATGAGCAACTGGAACCATGAGTCCCCGAGAAGGACGAATCCGGTGATGACGCCGCCCAGCGCCGCAGTCACGATACTGAACATCATCACGTAGAAGCCCGTGCGACGCTGAAGGAGTCCGGCGTCACGCACGGTGCGCAGCAACGAGGAGTACTCGGTCGTGGGGTTCGCCCGGCTCCCGCCCGGCTTGGTCTTCGTAAAAGTAACGACAGGCGACGCGATGGATTGACCGCTCATAAAGTTGGAGCCCCGTTCCGGCTGTTGACTTCCCAGTCGAAATATACGAGCGATTGCTCCCGCGGATTCGTCAATTATATCCAGGGACCTGTGAAAAGCGTGGATAGAGCTCGATCGGGGTTGCCCTCACCGTCTGGCAGCAATTCGAAGGGATTGAATAGGCGCCACCATGGGCCGGGATCAGCGATTCCGGCATCGAGCACGAGCGGCACAGTCACCTGCGCATCGCCGACTGTGAAGGTCACCTCGCCGACGGCGTCGCCCCGGGCGGCCGTCACGAACGGCTGCACGCTGACCGAGCCGCTCACCGGCGTGTCCGACCAGACGAGCACCGACGAGGTCTTCGCGGCGACGGCATTGGCGCTCTCGCCCCAGTCGGTGGAGTACGAGGCGAACACCTCGCCTTGCTCGGCGAGCGGGACCTCGTGGAACTGGGCGCCGATACCCTCGACGAGCGAGCGGACCGCGACCTCCAGCGATTCGCGGTTCTCCCCGCCGAGGACGACCCCCACGACGGTCACCACGGACGACCCAACAGTGTATTCGGTCGAGAACAACAGGCACGATCCCGCCTCGTCGAGTGTTCCCGTCTTGATCCCGTCGATGCTCTCAACGCCCAGGAGCTTGTTCGTGTTCTTCAGGATTCCGATGTAGGGCACGTCGACGCTCGTGGAGGCGACGATGTCGGCGACCACCGGGTTTTCGAGCGCGAGCTTGGCGATTCTCAGGAGGTCGGGAACACTGCTCACGTTGCTCGGTGACATGCCCGTCGGCTCCACGATGACGGTCGAGTCGAAGCCGCCAGCGGTGAGCCACGCCGACGTGGCCTCCACGAATGCGGCCTGCGAACCGAACGCCCAGCCGGCGAGGGACTCGGCGTAGTTGTTTGCCGAGGAGACGAGCACCACCTCGAGCACATCGCGCTGGCTCAGCGCGAGACCGGCCGCGACAGGCTCGACAATGCCGCCCGCTCGCTGGTACTTGCCGTACAGCTCCACATCGGCCTGGCTGAAGACGATGGAGGGGCCGTCCTCACCGACGGCGAGCGGCTTCGCGTCGAGCACGACGAGGGTAGAGATCACCTTGCTGATACTCGCGATGGGCAGCGCCTCGCTCGAGCCGCTCGAGGCGAGCACACCGTCGAATCCGACAGCAGAGATCCCGCTTGCCCCGACGCCGGGGAACCCGAGCTCTGAGGCATCGCGCACCGGCGCATCGAAGGGGTCGATGCTCGCGCTGGCAGGTCCGATGGGGGCAGTGAGGGTCATCGGGAGATACACGCCCCCGGCGGCGATGACGGCGACGATAACGACCGCTGCGACCCGCCGACGGAGCAGAACCGAGCGGCGGGGAGTGGACACGTCGCAATGCTAGGGCAACTCCGGAGCAACCGATGGACCGCGTGGCGGCGCGCTCCTAGGCTGGCAGAATGCAGCGTCGCGCGTTCGAGACCGCCACGATCTCGAGCTACCAGAACCGGGCGTCGTGGGATGCCGCGGCGGTCGAGATCCTCGCCGTCATGCTCGACCGCTGGGAGCTCACCCCCGGTGCGGTGTTCTCGGGCGGCTACGCAGCCACGGTGCTTGCCGTCACGCAGGCCGACGGCACTCCCGCGGTACTGAAGATCGGCTTCCCGCACGCCGAGGGGGTATCCGAGGCGATCGCTCTCGAGGCCTACCCCGCCGGAACCACGCCGATCGTGCTGCGGCAGGACCCGTGGACGTGGTCGATGCTGCTCGAGCTGATCAAGCCGGGCGTTCCGATCTCGGCCACCAGCATCCCGGTCGACGGGGCACTTCACGCCGCCGGCGAGCTGCTCGCCCGCATCGCCGCTGCCGAGCCGGAGTCCGGGATACCGTCGCTGCGGTCGGTCGCGCAGGGTTATGCGGTGGCCGCCCGGCAGCGTTTCGATCTACACCGCGTGCAGCTCGACGAATTCGGGGTGGCTGAGCTCGTGGCGGCGGGCCTCGACGAGCTCGAGGAGCTCGCTGGAACGGGAATCGACACCGCGATGGTGCACGGCGACTTCAACCCGGGGAACATCCTGCAGTCCGGGACCGGCTTCGTCGCCGTCGACCCGAAGGCGATGATCGGCGATCCCGCCTACGACCTCTGGCCGCTGGTCAGCCAGCTCGGCTCGCCGACCGGCGGGCCCGACCCGCAGGACGCACTCGAGCGCCAGCTCGCGATCGCGGCAGGTGCGGCTCGCGTCGACCCGGTCCGAGCGGCCCGCTGGTCGTTTGCGCGTTCGGCACTCAACGTCGGCTGGTACCTCGACGAGAGCAAGCCGCGCCTCGCCGCGCGGGACGCCGACCTGCTGCGGGCCTGGTCGGGCGTGCTCGCGAGCATCCGAACACGGCATCGAATTTAGCGAAGAGCCCACAGGGCAACCGCGCTGGCGGCGGCGACGTTGAGGGAGTCGACCCCGTGCCCCATCGGGATCGTCACGATCGAATCGGCGTAGGACAGGGCGGTGCGGCTGAGCCCGTCGCCTTCGGAGCCGAGCAGGATCGCGACCTTATCGGGTGCGTTCGCCGCGAACTCGTCGAGGCCGACGGCATCCGGTGCCAGCGCGAGCGCCGCGATATGGAAGCCCGCGTCCGCGAGGATCTGCGCGCCCTCTGGCCAGTCCGGCAGTCGCGTCCACGGCACCTGCAGCACAGTGCCCATGCTCACCCGCACGCTGCGGCGGTAGAGGGGGTCGGCGCAGCGTGGGGTGACGAGAACGGCGTCCGCACCGAGCCCCGCGACGGAGCGGAAGATCGCACCGACGTTGGTGTGGTCGACGATGTCCTCGAGCACGACGACGCGGCGCGCGTTCTCGAGAAGCTGCGCGGCGGGGGGCAGCGCGGGGCGGTGCATCGCCGCGAGGGCGCCGCGGTGCAGGTTGTAGCCGGTGAGGCTCTCGAGCAACGCGGCGTCGCCGACGAACACGGGAATATCGAACGGGTCGAGCAGGGGCCTGAGCGCGTCGAGCCATTGCTCCTGAAGGAGTACCGACCTGGGCTGGTGGCCCGCGGCGATCGCGCGAGCCATGACCTTGCTTGATTCGGCGATGTAGAGGCCGCCGGCCGGCTCGGACACGCGGCGCAGAGCCACATCGGTAAGCCCGGAATAGTCGGCGAGCCCCGGCTCGTCGAGCGTGGATATACGGATGACGCGCATTCGGCTTCCTCTCGTGCGGTGGCCGAACGGTTCGCTGCCAGCAACTTGAAATATATCGGACCCACCAGTTGTCTATCCTGAAGGGGTCGCGTTGGCCCTCTGGCCCGGACGGGCACTGCAAGGGAGTATCGATGGTGGCACCGGATGCGGCTCACGTCGACACCGTCGGTGCGGGCGACCTCGCGGCGGCCGTCGAGGTGCTCGCCGGCCGCACCGTCGCGGTGCTGACCGGTGCCGGGGTGAGCACGGACTCGGGCATCCCCGACTACCGCGGTGCCGGGGCGCTCCCCCGCAACCCGATGACGTTCCAGCAGTTCATCAAGGATCCCGAGTACCGCAAGCGGTACTGGGCAGGCAGCCACCTCGGCTGGCGCCAGTTCGACGATGCCCAGCCCAACGACGGGCATCGTGCGCTCGCCGAGCTCGAACTCGCTGGCGTTGTGAACGGGGTCATGTCGCAAAACGTCGATGGTCTGCACCTGCGGGCGGGCTCCCAGCGCGTCGTCGACCTGCACGGCACGATGGACAGGGTGCGCTGCCTCACCTGCGGGCAGGGGTTCGCCCGCTCGGACATCGCCGTCCGCCTCGCCCGGGAGAACCCCTGGCTCGACCAACCAGAGGCGCGCGAGCTTGCGCCAGACGGCGACGTCGAGGTCGGCAGCATCGACGGCTTCGTGACACCTGACTGCACCGTGTGCGGCGGCGTACTCAAGCCTGACATCGTCTTCTTCGGCGAATTCATCCCCACCGAGAAGTTCGCCGAGGCGACCGCGCTCATGCTCGCCGCCGACGCGCTCCTCATCGCGGGCTCGTCGCTGGTAGTGAACTCCGGAATCCGATTGCTCGACCAGGCCGCCAAGCGCAAGCTTCCCATCGTCATCATCAACCGGGGCGTCACTCGAGGCGACCTGCGTGCCACCGTGAAGATCGACGGCGGAACGTCCCAGCACCTTGCCGCCCTCGCGGCGCAGCTCAGTTCATGACCCACCTGTACCTCGTGCGGCACGGCGAGACCGACTGGAACGCCGCACGGCGCATCCAAGGCAGCACCGACATTCCGCTCAACGAGACGGGCCGGGCGCAGGCCCGCCGGACCGGCCAGCTCCTCGCATCCCGCCAGTGGGATGGTGTGGTCGCGAGCCCACTGTCGCGCGCGTTCGAGACCGCAAGCATCATCGCGGCCGTAATCGGCCTGCCCGAGCCCGAGCGCCTCGACTCGATCGTCGAGCGCCGGTACGGGGCCGCCGAGGGACTGGACTACCAGACGCTCGACGCGACCTACCCCACCGGTGTGCCGGTTCCCGGTAGAGAGAGCCGGCAGGACGTCGCGGCGCGCGTGATGCCCGCCCTCGCCGCGCTTGCCGAGCGGTACCTCGGGCAGCGGCTCGTGGTGGTCTCCCACGGCGGCGTCATCCGCACGGTGCTGAACTCGGTCGCTCCCGGGCAGGCGCGGTTCATGGGCGTGCCGATCACCAACGGGTCGATCCACAGCTTCGTGTACGCGGAAGGCGCGCTTGAGCTCATGGCGTTCGACGATCCGATCGAGTTTGAGTCGATCGAACCCGGCACGGCCGACTTCGACCTGCAGAACGCCATCGCCGCGAGGGAAGACGGCCGCTCGAGCTGACGGCGCGGAGTCCTGGCAGATCGGTCAGCGTGTGCGGCGCCGGATCCGCGGCGAGGCGCGCCACCCCCACGGCTTCCACCACTTGCGGTTGCGCGGCGGGAGCGTCTCGATGAGCTTCAGCAGTCGCCTCGCTGACTCGTCCCAGGAGAATACCTCCGACTGTGCGATGGCGAGCGCGGTGAGCTCATTCCAGCGGTCCGGCCGGTCGACTGCCGTGACGGCCTCGGCGAACGCCCGGGCGTTGTGCGGGTCGAAATAGATTGCCGCCGGACCGCCGACCTCACGGAACACCGGGATGTCGCTGATGACGAGCGGGGTTCCCGACGCGAGCGCCTCGATGAGTGGGATACCGAACCCCTCGTCGAAGCAGGCAGACACCATCGCGGTCGAGGCCCTCAGCAACTCGAGGTAGCGCTCATCGCTCACCCCGTTCTCGAAGACCACGGATCCGGCCGGGGCGAGCGCGCCGAGCCGTTCCCGCGCCTCGTCGGAGACGCGGCTCAGCAGGTGCAGGGTGTAGCCGGGCAGGAATGCCATCCCGCGCACGAGCGTCTCGACGTTCTTGTTCGGCATGAACGTGCCCATGTAGACGAGCGTCTTGGTGTCGTCGTACTGGCGCGGCGGGAGGCTGAGCTGGTCGACGCCCGGGCGGATCGACGTGATCGGACGCTTGGTGAGGCGCGCATCCGTCATCAAGCCCTTGCAGGTGTTCGAACCCGTGACGACGGCCTCGCCGCGATTCAGCGCCATCCGCTGGGGAATGTAGGTGAGGTGGAAGCCCCACCAGATTGTGCGCACCATCAGGCTGAAGTCGCGCGGCGGCTTGCGGGTCTGGTAGAACACCATGTCGTGAAGCGTGAGGATGAGCCGGAACCGCCGGTGCGCCGACCCGACCGTCTGCATCGGGCTGAATACGACGTCGGGCTTGAAGCGGTTGATCCACAGGGCGACCCAGGGCTCAAGCGGGCTCTGCGCCCGCGGAATCATCACCCACGGCAGGTCGGGGAGCATGGTCAGCTGGCGCTCGTCGTGGATCATCATCGTCACTGGATGCAACTTGGCGAACGCCCCGACGAGTCCGGCCGTGTACCGGCTGATCCCGTCGTGGCGGATGAGCCGGATGTACCGGCAGTCGAAGAGGACCTTCACGGCTGCGGGAGGTCGTCGAGGAACGATGTGATGGCTTCGGCCGCGAGTGCTGGCACCTCGTAATGGATCAGGTGCCCGACATCGGCGAGAACCCGAAGGGTCGCGTTCGGCATCATCCGCTCGAGCTCGAACTGCGCGGCGACCGGGGTGATGTCGTCGCGGGCGGCCGCGACGAGCAGGGTCGGCACCGTTATCCGTGCGGCGAACGCGCTGACGTCGGTGCTGATCGAAGCGCGGAAACCCTCCACGACGACATCGCGGTTCGCGTACCGGCTGAAGTAGGTGTGGTGCTCGTTGTGGATCCAGCGGCGCAGCGACCGCTCCCGGGTCTTCGTCATGCTCGAACTCATGAACTGAACGACAAACCAGCTGTTGAGCAGGCCGTGACCGAGCTTGGCCGGGAGCTTCGAGGCGAGCTCGTAATAGGCGACGGTGACCTTCGTTGCGAGCTTCCGCGGACCCCTGAGCCCGGATGTCGCGATCGGGTTCACCATGATCACGGCGGGCGTGGTGAGGCCGTCGACGACGGCGTTCGCGGCCACGATCGTGCCGAACGAGTGCCCGAGGATAATCGCCCGACCGGTCAGCCCGAGCGTGTCGACGAAGGCCGTGAGCCAGGCCGCGTAGCCGGCGACCGAGTGCGGAACGTCGGTGAGCGGCGTCGACTCGCCGAACCCCGGAAGGTCGGGGCTGATGAAGCGGATGCCGGGGAGCTGCGCAATGATCGGCTCGATTCCATGGTGCTCGCCGCGGTAGCCGTGTGCGATGACGATCGTGAATGGCGCATCAGCCGCACCGTAGCTCCAGAATCGGGTCGTGCTGCCGAGTACCGTCACCTCGTCGCTCTCGACGGGAATGGCCGCAAGAAGTGATGCGAAAGGCGATTCGATGCTCATTGGTCTCAGCATAGGGACGAGAAACCGTCGCGTAGCCTGAAAGGCCTTCTACACTTATAACGAAATTGTTAATAGCGGCCCCGCGGCCGAGAGGAAGACGTGAGCTTTACTGCACCCATCCAACTGCCCGGATTGACTCTCGACCCCCAGTGGTACCGACGCGCTGTGTTCTACGAAGTGATGGTTCGCTCCTTCGTCGACAGCAACGGCGACGGCGCCGGAGACCTGGCCGGACTCATCGGCAAGCTCGACTATCTCCAGTGGCTCGGCATCGACGCGCTCTGGCTACCGCCGTTCTACCAGTCGCCGTTACGCGACGGTGGCTACGACGTGTCGGACTTCACTGAGGTGCTGCCGGAGTTCGGCACCCTCGACGAGTTCCGTGACCTCGTCACGAAATCCCACGAGCGCAACATGCGCATCGTCATCGACTACCCGCTCAACCACACGTCGGACCAGCACGACTGGTTCCAGCAGTCCCGCTCCGACCCGGATGGCCCGTTCGGGGACTACTACGTGTGGAGCGACACCGACAAGAAGTACGAGAACATCCGGATCATCTTTATCGATACCGAGGAGTCCAACTGGACCTTCGATCCGATCCGACGCCAGTTCTTCTTCCACCGCTTCTTCTCCCACCAGCCCGACCTCAACTTCGAGAACGAGGCCGTGCGCGAGGCCGTGTTCGACACCATCCGCTTCTGGATGGACCTGGGCGTCGACGGCATCCGGCTCGATGCGATCCCCTACCTCTTCGAGTCCGATGAGGGCAACGGCGAGGGCGAGCCGCCGACGCACGAGTTCACGAAGCAGCTGCGCGAGATGGTCGACCGGGACTACCCGGGTCGCATCCTGATCGCCGAGGCGAACCAATGGCCGCGCGAGGTCGCCGCGTTCTTCGGCACGAACGAGGAGCCGGAGTGCCACATGGCCTTCGACTTCCCCGTTATGCCGCGCATCTTCTACTCGCTGCGGTCGCAGAACGCCGCCGAGCTGATCAGTGTGCTGTCGGAGACCCTCGACATTCCCGATGGTGCCGGCTGGGGTGTGTTCCTGCGCAACCACGACGAGCTCACCCTCGAGATGGTGTCGGAAGAGTATCGCCAGGCGATGTACGGCTGGTACGCGTACGACCCGCGGATGCGCTCCAACATCGGCATCCGCCGCCGCCTCGCTCCCCTCCTGGACAACTCGCGCGCTGAACTCGAACTCGCCCACGCGCTGCTCTTCTCCCTGCCGGGCAGCCCGTTCCTCTACTACGGCGACGAAATCGGCATGGGCGATAATATCTGGCTGCCAGACCGCGACAGCTCCCGCACGCCGATGCAGTGGACGCCGGACCGCAACGCCGGCTTCTCCACCGCGGACCCCGGCAAGCTGTTCCTGCCGGTCGTGCAGTCGCTGGTCTACAACTACAACCTCACCAACGTCGAGTCGCAGCTCGCCCAGTCGCGCTCGCTCCTGCACTGGGTGCGCAACGTAATCCACGTGCGCAAGGCACACCCGACGTTCGGCCTCGGCACCCTCACGGTGCTCGAAACCAACCATGAGTCAGTTCTCGCCTTTGTCCGCTCGTACGAGGGCTCCGGCACCCAGTTCGGCGACTCGGCCGAAGACGTGCTGTGCGTGTTCAGCTTCGCCCACAACCCCGTCTCGGTCACGGTCAAGGTGCCCGGCTTCGAGGGCTCTGCGACGTGGGACCTGTTCGGCGGGGCCGAGTTCCCAACGATCGGGGCCGAGGGCGAGGTCAATCTGACGCTCGCGACGCAGAGCTTCTACTGGCTGCACCTCGGAACGCCGACCGGTGTCGGTGGTCGGCCCTAGAGTGTCGATGTGAGTGACACCTGGTATGACAAGCTCGGCGTATTCGACCTCGAGACGACCGGTATCGACGTTGAGTCGAGCCGGATCGTCTCGGCCTATGTCGGAGTCATCGATTCATTCGGCGAGCCCAAGGGCGTCGCGTGGCTCGCCGACCCCGGAATCGAGATCCCGGCTGGGGCGAGCGCCGTGCACGGCATCACCACCGAGCGCGCACGGGCCGAGGGCCGGCCGGCGGAGGAGGTGGTCGCCGAGATCGTCTCGGTGCTGCGCGTGCTGCTCGCGCAGGGCGTGCCGATAACGATCTACAACGCCCCCTATGACCTGACCCTGCTCAACCGCGAAGCCATCCGATACGGCATCGAGCCCCTCGACATGCCGGGACCGATCCTCGATCCCCTTGTGCTCGACAAGGCGATGGACACGTACCGCAAGGGCAAGCGCACGCTCGTGAGCGCGGCGGATGTCTACGGCGTCGAACTCATGGACGCCCACGACGCGACAGCGGATGCCGTGGCCGCAGGCCGAGTCGCCCAGGCGATCGCTCGCAAGTTCGCCGCAGAGCTCGGCGACGATATTTCAGCGCTGCACACGCGCCAGGTGCAGTGGTGTGCCGACCAGGCCGCGAGCTTCCAGTCGTACAAGCGGCGCACAATGCCGGACTTCGTCGCCGATGGGGCCTGGCCGCAGCGTTGAGGCCTGGCCGCAGCGATGAGGCACGGCCGCAGCACTGAGCCATGGCCGCAAAACTGAGGCACGGCCCCAGCACTGAGGCGCGGCCGCAGCGCTGAGGCGCGGCCGCACCACTGAGGCACGGCCGCAGCACTGAGGCGCGCTGACCCTACGTGGCCGCTGATGTGGGATGCGCCACGTTTACTCTTTCGCGAGTCGCCCAAACGTGTTGGTTCTGGGCCAGCCCA
>Ga0136639_10000847_pt1 | contig 10596 bp, 7 predicted proteins | sample AntDrymUQ8592106_2_FD_113739 | JGI IMG/M metagenome (GOLD analysis project Ga0136639, IMG submission 113739) | Polar desert sand microbial communities from Dry Valleys, Antarctica - metaG UQ859 (21.06) | ecosystem: Environmental > Terrestrial > Soil > Desert | place: Antarctica: Dry Valley...
GGCGGAGGCCAGGGTCGCCTCCAGTCCCGGACCGGACGAAGAACCGGTGGCGATCATCGATCCTTGGACCTGGTCGAACTGCATGGACAGGAAGGGGGTCGTCGCCGCCACATCCAGCATCGTCGCGCTGGCCTGCCAGGACCCGTTCCGGGCCGTGACAAGCGGTGCATCCGTCGGACAGAGCGACCCCGAAAGATCGGTGGCATCGTTCTCGTCCAGCTCAAGCCGCTCGACTGTGAAGGGCAGGCAGGCTGCGGCAACATAGGTCAGCTGGCCGCCTGTGCTGGCCAGAAGGCCCGTCGTCGAAACCGCGATGCCGCGCGCGACACCGAAGTCCAGACCCGCCCGCCCTTCCAGCCGGGCCTGGAACCCGCCGGGCGTCAGCCGCCAGTCGGGCACGGCGAAGGTCGCCTCCGGCAATCCCTGCCCCCGAGTCGCATTCAGGTTCAGGGCCCCGCCTCCCGCCTGTCCGGGCTCAGCGGCATAAAGAGCCCGGGCGACCGGCAAGAGCGTCAGCACACCCCCGTTGGCGGGCACCAGCCGTGCCGGGCGGGTCAGCCGGACATCCGTTCCCGGGCTGCCAGCCGTCAGCGAGATGCCGGGCATGTCGAGCGCAAAGGCTCCAAGCGCACGCTTCATCCCGGCCAGTTCCGGCACGTCGCTGCTGGTCACGGCCCCGAACAGCGGCCAGGCCCCGTCCGAGGCTCGCAGGGCCCCGTTCGCGGTCACCAGCGTGGCCCCGTCGTGCGTGACGTCGACATCCAGTGTCCCGCTGGCCCCGCCCAGAGACAGGTCACCGAAGCGGAAGGTCCGGGCCGTCAGGGCGACGGGGCCAGCGGCCTCGAAGGCGCCGTTCCGGCCGCCGGCCACCAGACGACTGGCCCGCAGGGTTGTCGTCGTCAGCGCCAGTTCCCCTGACCGGGCCGAACCAGCCTGCAGCGTGGCCGGTCCCTCGAGCCGCCAGCCCAGACCCGCTGACCCGCGCGACAGGGTCAGGGCGGCATCGGGCACGGCGATCGACGTCGCTCGCGCCTCCAGCCCCGGCAAAGACAACTGGCCTGCCTTCATTGTCGCCGAGGTCTGGCCCCGCAGGCGGAAAGCCTCGATCCAGCCACGGGTGTCGCCATCAAACGCCAGGCGGGTCTCGGTCTCCAGAGCCTCGGCATCACCGAGCGAGAGCTTCTGACCGACCAGGGTCAGGTCGATGACCGTACGACCGTCTCCGGACCGTTGTTCGAGGTCGGGATAGGGCAGGTCACCCCGCCCCGACAGGCGCAGGCCCTCGCCCGAGCCGCCCCCGGCGCTGAAGGCATCGGCAGAGGCTTCAAGGATCAGGGCCACCCGTTCACCGGTTGTGGTCAGGTCAACGGTGCCGCCCAGTGACCTCGCCTCGACATCGCCGCTCCTGAGGGAGGCCGCCGGCATGCGAGCCTTGAGCCGCATCAGTTTGCCGTCTTCCATCCGGGCATCGCCCAGAAGCTGGAACGGGCCGTACTCCGTCTTCAGCCGGACGCGCCCGGACTCCACGATCACCACAGGGGCCCGGGCATCAGGCCGGGGCGGACGGCCGGTGAATTCCTCGATCAGCGGGTCGAGTGATCCGAGGGACAGGGCCCCGTCCTGCCACGTCGCCCGGAGAACCGGCCGGACCAGTCGGATGCGGCTGGGAGACACGCCGGTCCCGGTCGATGACCAGGGGGCACTGACGGCATAGTCGACCTCGACCCGCTCGACGATCACGTCCGGGTCGTTCGGGTCACCGATGCGAATGGAGCCGACGAAGCCGTCGATCTCGAGCCGTTCGACCTCGACCTGGGCTTCGATGCCGCGCTGGTCGAGCCAGCCGGTCAGGACCTGACGGGCCGCCGCACGGCGGTTGAGATAGACCAGGCCCAAAGCGAGGCTCACGACCACAAGAGCAACGACGAGGCCAATAAGAGTTTGCCGCAGGACGGCCCGACCGCGCGATCGACGCGGGTCGGGCACCGGTGCCTCTGTGGACGGGATTTCGGTCAAGCGAGGGTGGCTCCGGCGTGCGACATATGCGCCGCGGATAGGCTCAGCATCGCGACAGTTTCGCAAGTCACAAAACCCGCGACCTGCCTGCAACATTGCGTGACAGTTGAGCCACAGTTAATGGTCACGACAGCAGTGGCAATTGCAACCTGAGCATTGGTATCTGTTCTTCTGAAGAAGACTGTAGCCATAGTCGAAACGCGCAAAAAACCTTCGGAATTTACAGGCGTTCTCACGCCGATTAATCATTTGTAACACTCAGCCTTCCAAAATGAGATTCGCCGCGCTATAGGGCTTCCTCCGCTGGCTTGGGATGTCGTCAGCGGGCTGCATATTTCTTGATGGGTTGGCGCCGTCTGGCGTCGTCGATTTTTGGGGACCGATGGCTCAGTTCGATCCACGCCGTCAGCCAGCGCGCTTTGCGCCGCATCTGTTCACGGCTGTTGCAGCCCTGACCGTAGCGATGCTTGGCGGTCGCGTAACTCAACCGGCAATCGCCGAAGATGTTCCCGAGCTGACAGACAAACAGGTCGATATTCTGGAAGCCCGCGCCTTTGCTGCGGCCTCCGCTCCACAGGGTCTGACGGCACCCGAAGCCGTCGCTGTCCAGATCCGTCGTGGCGAGACGTTCGAACAGGCCATGCGGCGCACCGGGATCGGTGCTGACGAGGCCTCTGCCGTTGCCGCCACCCTTTCCAACGCCTTCGACCTGGAGGACCTCGGTGCTGGTCTTCGGTTCGAAACCGCAATCTCGAAGCCTCGCGTCGGTCGCGGCGATGCCCGCCTGATTGGCCTGACGATGCGGACCGGTCCGGCCAGCCAGTTGACCGTGTCGCGCAGCTTTGACGGCGCGCTGCGCCTTCGGGCCCTGGACGAGAAGGTCACGGCCGAGACCGTCGTCCTGACCGGCAAGGTCGACGGTTCCCTCACTGCCAGCGCCCAGCGTCTCGGTGCCTCGGCCCCGATCCGTCGCGCCGCCAACAAGCTGTTCTCGCACAAGCTCGACATGGATCGCGACGTGCGGTCCAACGACAGCTTCACCCTCGTATTCGGGCGTTCGGTCACCGAGACCGGCCGCACCGTCGCTACCGATGACCTGCTGTACGCGCAGCTGAAGGACGTCGTGTATTACCGCTTCCAGCCCGCCGGTGCCAAGGAAGCCCAGTATTTCGACGCCACGGGCAAGAACATGCGCTCGACCATGATGCGCACGCCGCTGGACCGTGGCTTCCGCGTCTCGTCCTCCTTCGGCTTCCGCCGCCATCCGATCGCCGGGTATCGCAAGATGCACCAGGGCATGGATTTCGCGGCCGCCACCGGCACGCCCGTGATCGCCCCGGCTGATGGCGTGGTCGTCGAGGCCCGCCGCTGGGGCGGCTATGGCAACTGGCTCCGCATCCGTCACGCAAACGGTCTGGAAAGTGGCTACGGCCACCTGTCGCGCTATGGTTCGGGCATCCGCGCCGGCCAGCGGGTCAGCCAGGGCCAGGTCGTCGCCTTCGTAGGCTCGACCGGGGCCTCTACCGGTCCGCACCTGCACTACGAGATCTGGCGCAATGGCCAGCGGATCAATCCAGCCGGCATCAAGACCAGCGAAGGCACGATCCTTGCCGGAGCCGATCTGACGGCCTTCCGCGCTGAAAAGGCCCGCATCGACCGCATCATCGCAGCGGGTGGCGAGCGCAAGCCCGCTGTCCTGCAGGCCTCGGTTCCCGGACTGCGCCCCGCCGCCCAGAGCTGACGGCAGGCGTTCAGAGCGCCTGCATCCCCGCTACTGCCTCGATGAGCCGCGCCAGATCGGCCGGCGTCGACAGTCGGTGGTCGCCGCCCTCCACGAGATCCAGGCGCACATCGCCGCCCGCCAGCTGTTCGACCAGCGCCATGGCATGGGACCAGGGCACGACGTCGTCGGCACGACCCTGCAGGATGTGGACCGGGGCCGTAATCCCGATCGCGCCGTCCAGCAGCAGCCAGTCGCGGGCCTCCTCGAACATCCGGCCCGTCAGCACATAGGACCCCAGACCCGGTTCGACCACGGTCGTCTCGCCGTCCCTCAGGATCGCCTGGCGTTCGTGGTCGGCCAGACCGGGCCACATCAGCCGCTCGGTGAAATCCTGAGCCGGATTGACGAGCACAAGACCCTGGACCCGCTCCGGTCGGGCGAGGACCAGCAGCAGCGCCAGCCATCCCCCCATCGAGGACCCGACCGGGATCACCGGACCGTCGATACTGTCGATCACGGCGATCGCATCCTCGCGCCAGCGCCCGATGGTCGCCGCCCGCCAGTCGCCGGTCGACCGGCCGTGAGCGAAATGGTCGTAGCGCAGGAACCGCCAGCCCCGCTCATGCGCAGCCGCATCCAGAGCGAGCGCCTTGGTCCCTTCCATGTCAGACCGGAATCCGCCGATCCAGACCACGGTCGCGCCTTCGCCCTCGACTTGCTGGAAGGCCAGGGTTTCACCGTCCGGTCGGGTGAGGTGGCGCAAGTTGTCGTCGTTCATGGCCTCGATCATCGGACGGCTCCTCTCGCGCAAATCAGTCCCGCCTGATAGCGAACGCATCAGATTGCGCGAAGGCCCACCTTGACCCCGACCCCGCCCAAAGTCCTGTTCGTAACATCGAACCGCATCGGCGATTGCGTCATCTCGTCCGGCATCATCCGCGAGATCGGCCGGCAACTGCCCGGGGCCCGGATCACTGTCGCCGTCGGTCGCCCGCCTGCGCCCCTGTTCCGCGCCGCCCCCGGGGTCGAGCGGGTGATCATTCTCGACAAGAAGAAGGCCGCCGGACACTGGCTGGACCTGTGGAAACAGGTGGTCGGCACGCAGTGGGATCTGGTGATCGACATTCGCGGCTCGGCGCTTGCCTGGCTGGTGCCGACCCGTCGGCGCGTGATCTACACCCGGAAATGGGAGACCGGCCTGCGCAAGGTCGAGATGGTCTCGCGCCTGATGGGGTCAGCCACCCCTCTCGATCCGGAACTTCATATCGACGACAGGGCCCGCAGCGAAGCTGCAGCCATCATCGATCCGCAGCTCGCGAAGGCCCCCGGGCCCATCATGGCCCTGGCCCCGATCGCCCACCAGCCGGGCAAGAGCTGGCCTGCTGACCGCTGGGGCGCACTGGTCGAGCGGCTGAAGTCCGAGCCGCGGTTCGAGGGCTGGCGGTTCCTGCTGGTGGGGGGGCCGGGCGATCATGCCCCGGCCGCTCCTGCCCTGGCCGCTGCCGGTCCGCGCGGCATCGACGGCGTGGGGCGCAGCGATATCCTGGCGTCCGCCGCGATGATCGACCGCGCGGCCCTGTTCGTCGGCAACGATTCCGGCCTGATGCATGTCTCGGCCGCTGCCGGTCGGCCGACGCTGGGCCTGTTCGGACCCACCGAGTGGTGGCTTTACGGACCCTGGGGGCCCCGCACCCGGACGGTTGCTTCCAATGAGACGCGCGGCCAGTTTGCACCGATCGAGAACCTGACCGTCGATCATGTGTTCGACGGCGTGCTGGCGCTGCACGACGCCTTCATCGCGGACGACCGCGCCAGCTCAACTTGATAATCCGGGGTTTCGGGCGCATATGGAAGTCGGTGGGGAACGCGGTGCACAGCCGTGCGCTGTCCCCTGCGACACGCAATACCTTCGACCCACTGACCACACCGTTTTAATCACACAAGGAAACGACGCTCATTCGCCGTCCTATGAACCAGCCGCCCGTCAAGGACGGGCCGCCCATGAACCAGGAAATCCGCGCACCCCGCGTTCTGCTGATCGATCAGAACGGCGAGAAACAGGGCGTGATGCCGACTTCCGCCGCACTCGAGGCCGCAGAAGAGGCGGGCATGGACCTGGTTCAGATCGTGTCGACGTCCGAGCCGCCGGTCTGCAAGATTCTGGATTACGGCAAATTCCGCTTCCAGGAGCAGAAGAAGAAGGCCGAAGCGCGCAAGCGTCAGAAGGTCGTCGAGCTGAAAGAGATCAAGCTCCGCCCCAATATCGACATCCACGACTATGAGGTGAAGGCCAAGGCCATGCACCGCTTCTTCGACGAGGGTGACAAGGTCAAGGTGACGCTGCGCTTCCGCGGCCGCGAAATGGCCCACCCCGAACTGGGCATGAAGCTGTTGAACAAGGTCCAGGCCGACTTCGACGAAATCGCCAAGGTCGAATATGCACCGCGCATGGAAGGCCGCCAGATGATCATGATCCTGGCCCCGAAATAGCCTCCGGCCCCTCGCCAGAGCTTTCAACGCCCCGGCTCACGCCGGGGCGTTTTTCGTTCAGGCCGTTGTGGAGTCGCACAGGTTCGCCGTTTTGCTCGAACAGCCTGGCTTGGCGATTCTTGCCTGATGAACACGCTGGCGAATTCTGACTTGCCTCCGATCCAATGCGGCTTAAGGTTGTTCTGAACGGGAGCAGCTGATGACGAAATCTCTTTGTCGCGTCCGGGCTACCGCCCTGGCCGCCGCAGCATCCCTTTTGTCTGGCATTGGCGCTGGCGGCATAGGTGCGGTTCAGGCTCAGAGCACCTCCCAGCCTCCTTTGTCGGCATATGGCACCTTGCCGGCGACCGAACTGGTTGCCGTGTCACCGTCGGGAGACCGCATCGCCTTGGTTACCGTTGTGGGCGAGCAGCGCGCGATGGCGACAGTCGACCTCACCAGCAACCGCTCTCTGGGCGCAGTACTCATTGAATCGGCCAAACTGCGCCACCTGAAATGGCTGGATGAGGAGCGCGTCTTTGTAACGACATCAACGACGGAAACCCTGCCGGAGATCGGGCTCGACAAGTCCGAACTGTATCTGGGCCAGGTGTTCAACGTGAGGACCGGCCGGATCATCCGGATGCTGAACGCCAACCGAAAACTGTTCCCGGTTTTGATGGATAGGGTCTACGTCAGGCCCGGCGACGTGCGGCCTGACATCCTTGTGCGCGCCTATGAACTGTCCAGCTACGGCGTCTTGAATCTTTACAGGGTCGACCCGGACACCGGCAATGCACGGTTGGCCGAAAGAATGTCGCGCGATGTGGAGGATTTCCTGCTGGACGACCGGGGTCAGTCGATCGCCCGCGGGCTCTATGATGAACGAAGCCGCGTATGGAGCCTGCAAATCCGAAAGGACGGCCGTCTTGAGGAGTTCTGGAGAGTGTCGACACCCGTCGATCCGCCTGAACTCATGGGGCTGGGGCTGGGTGGTAACAGCGTCATCGTCTCGGCCGAGCGTCCAGACCTCAGCCGAGAGGGCCGGGAGGACGCGGTCTTCTTCGATGTCGACATGGCGAGCGGCACTTGGCGACCAGTCCGTTTCGAATTCAACCCCGACCGCCTGCTGTTCAGTCCAACGACGAGGCACCTGATCGGGGCTAGCCGCATGGAGGAAGACGGCATCCGTTACGCCTTCGTCGACCCGGCTGCCGCTGTTCTCTGGGCAACCGTGACTCAATCCATGCCTGAAGCAGCTCCGATACTTTCGAGCTGGAGCGACGACATGCGGACCGCCGTCGTCTTCACCAGCGGGGCAGAGGACGCCGGCAGCTACAGTCTTGTGGATCTCGATAAGGCGCAGGTCATTCCTGTTGGCCGCGCCTATCCGGGCATAGAGCCATCGCAGGTCGCGCCGATGCGGCCGGTCCAGTTCAAGGCTGCAGACGGACTCACGCTGCATGGATTTCTGACCACACCCCTCAACAAGGAGGCGCGGAACCTGCCCCTCGTTGTGCTCGCCCACGGCGGTCCGGCGGCGCGCGACACCGCTGGCTTTGACTGGTGGTCTCAGGCGATTGCGTCCCGCGGCTATGCCGTCCTCCAGGTCAATTTCCGGGGGTCGACCGGCTATGGCGCGGCCTTCATGCAGGCTGGTTTTGGCGAATGGGGTCGCAAGATGCAGACCGACCTGTCGGACGGCGTCCGGTATCTTGCGCAGGAAGGGATCATCGATCCGGCCCGGACCTGCATCGTCGGTGCCAGCTACGGCGGCTATGCGGCGCTGGCCGGACCGACGCTGGATCCTGGCGTCTATCGCTGTGCTGTCTCGGTGGCGGGCGTGTCGAACCTGCGGGACATGCTGCGCTATGAGGCCCAGCGCGGAGAACGCCGCGACAGCAGCCGGGTTCGATACTGGAACCGGTTCATGGGCGGCGACGGACCCGGCGACCGTTCCCTCGACGCCCGCTCGCCCTCCCGGCTGGCCGAGGGCGCGGACGCTCCCATTCTCCTGCTGCATGGTCGCGATGACGTTGTGGTGCCCATAGCCCAGAGCCGTGTCATGGCAGAGGCACTTCGACGTGCAGGCAAACCGCATGAATTCGTCGAATTGGACGGCGAGGATCACTGGCTGTCGCGGGCAGACACGCGCACGCGCATGCTCACGGAGTCGATGCGATTCATCGAAGCCCATAACCCCACCCGGTGATCGGCCCACAGGCGTTCAGACCGGCTGCCGCACATTCCTGACCTCAGATACTTCGATCACGATTCCAGTCGTTTAGCTTTCTGCGCATCGACGGCGCCCCACGCGCCGGCCTGGGTCTCTTTCCGTGACAGACGAAGCCGGATAGTCAGGCGATAGATGCGCCAGGGATCGCGATGACCGTCCACACCTCGCCCGAGCCGCCAGCAAACGACCGCCGTCAGGTCCCTGCTCTGGCGGTGCTGTTTCTGGTGGTTTTCATCAATCTGGTCGGGTTCGGCCTGGTCGTTCCCCTGCTCCCCTTCTTTGCGCAGAGCCTGGATGCGGCCCCCTGGCAGGTGGCGCTGCTGTTCTCGGCCTATTCGCTCGGACAGTTCTTTGCCGAGCCCTTCTGGGGACGGCTGTCCGACCGGATCGGACGCAAGCCCGTCCTGCTGATCACCGTCATTGCCAATGCAGCCGGCTATCTGATGCTGGCCTTCGCGCCCAACATCTGGGTCGCGATCGGCATCCGGCTGTTCACGGGTCTGGGGGCCGGCAATGTGTCGACGGTGCAGGGCTATGTCGCCGACGTCACGCCCCCGGAGAAACGGGCCGGGCGGATGGGCCTGATCGGTGCGGCCTTCGGGGCCGGCTTCGTGGCGGGACCCGGGCTCAGCGGCCTGCTGGTGCGCGAGGACATGGGGGTTCTGGGCTATCAGTTGCCGATCTTCGCGGCCTGTGGCCTGGCGGTCGTCGCCGCAATCGGGGTGCAGTTCCTGCTCAAGGAAAGTCTTGTGCGCAGCGCCGATGCCGCCCCGCGGCCGCCGTTCCTTGGCGGCGTCAGGGATGCTGTCTCCAGCCCGGTCGTGTCGCGGGTGCTGCTGGTGACGCTGATCTACATGGCGGCTTTCTCGGGCATGGAATCGACCTTCGGCCTGTGGACCGAGGCTCGCTATGACTGGGGACCGCGCGAGGTGGCCTGGTCCTTCATGGCTGTCGGCATCGTCTCGGTGATCTGTCAGGCCGCGGTGACGGGGCGTCTGGCGCGGCGGTTCGGCGAAAGCCGGCTGCTGGCCGGGGGATGTCTGATCTTCGGCTTCGGCCTGCTGGGTCAGGTCTTTTCGCCCGTGGCCTGGGGCGTGCCCGTCATGATGGCAATCGGCGCCTTCGGCATGGCCATGACGATGCCGAACATCTCGGCCCTGATCTCGCGCGCGACACCGGCTGATCGTCAGGGCGCCATGCTGGGTTTGAACATGGCCGCATCGTCCACCGCCCGGATTGTTGGACCGATCGTGGCAGGTTTCATCTTCTCGACCGTCGGCCATGACTGGCCGATGCTGATCGGTGCCGCCCTGACCGTGCCGGCCGCCATCATGGCCCTGAATGCCGGACGGGCCGCCCACAGGGTCCAGGCCGAGGCCGTACCGGCTGAATAGGGCTGCAACCGCCAGCCCGTGCTTGCCTTTCGGCCCCGCTTCGACTACTAGCCGCGCCTTCGCCTACGAACCGCCGGGCTAATGGCATGCCTTGGCGGTTTTCGAACCACACGCCACCGATCAATCCCGCGGACCTCAGGGCCCTTGGGACGGTAGCCCATAAAGAGAGTGAAAATGCCGAAACTGAAGACGAAGTCGGGCGCCAAGAAGCGCTTCAAATTCACCGCGACAGGCAAGGTCAAGGCCGGCGTTGCGGGCAAGCGTCACCGCTTGATCAGCCACAATTCCAAATACATCCGCCAGAACCGCGGCACCTCGGTCATGGCCGACGCCGACGCCAAGAAGATCAAATCCTATATGCCCTACGGCTAAGCCTGGCCGCATAGACCGATCTGACTTCTCCGCATCTGAATTTGAATGATGCCCCTCCAGCAGTGAGCGCCCGCGGCGCGCACGATAGGGGCTCCCGAAGGGACTAGACAAAATGGCTCGCGTAAAAAGGGGCGTCGTATCGCACGCCCGCCACAAGAAGGTACTGGAACAGGCCAAGGGCTTTTCCGGTCGCCGCAAGAATACCATCCGTACGGCCAAGGCCGCCGTCGATCGCGCCGGGCAATATGCCTATCGTGACCGTCGCACGAACAAGCGCAATTTCCGCGCCCTCTGGATCCAGCGCATCAACGCTGCTGCCCGCCAGGAAGGCTTCACCTATTCGCAGTTCATGCACGGCCTTTCGAAGGCCGGGATCGAGCTGGACC
>Ga0136639_10000848_pt1 | contig 10593 bp, 11 predicted proteins | sample AntDrymUQ8592106_2_FD_113739 | JGI IMG/M metagenome (GOLD analysis project Ga0136639, IMG submission 113739) | Polar desert sand microbial communities from Dry Valleys, Antarctica - metaG UQ859 (21.06) | ecosystem: Environmental > Terrestrial > Soil > Desert | place: Antarctica: Dry Valley...
CTTGAACACGCTGCGCCGGGCTGGCGGGGCGAGTGGCGCGCGTTGGCCCTGTTCTCGGCGTCCAGTAGTTATCTCTGGCAATTCGCCCGTACCGTCTGATCATCGCATGCCATCATCCGGCCGTAAAGAACCGTATTCCCAGAAAAATGACGATGCCGATGATCATGATCAATGCGACCGGATGATACATCCAGCCCCGTGATGTGCCACATACCGGGCACTCCCACGCAGACGTGTGCACGCGCAGCCCACACTTGCTGCATGTCCATTTGACACGCCTCGATTGTGAATAACCATGTGCGGAGCGTCGACGCTTCTTCGCCATGTTGCTCTGTTGAGAGTTCGCGGTGACGTGACTGGCGCAGTGGCTGGTTGACGCCAATGGGCACGAAAAAGTAGCGCCTGCCGCCTCACCTTGGCCCTTTCTCAACACCGCACCGCCCGCTTTTCGCTCTACCTCCCTACGGTCATCAGCCGCCCGAGCACCAACCGCCGTCCGTTCGCCGTGGCCGAGGTGTTGACCCCGCCGTGCTCCAGCGCCTGACGCCGTCCGGCGAATGGGTCCGACTCAAGCGCCAGATCGACCCGGCAGATAATTGCATTGCGCTACATGTGGCGAAGCCTCGCTCCGGCCGTCCGCTGACGCCACTGGGCGAAGAAACCGAGAAGCAAATGCGCCGGCGGTCATGCGCAACGCGCCGCTGTCACGGCGGCGCATGGACTGCGTACTGCGCAAGTGGGCCGTCAAAGCGGGACGCACGCCGCCCGGTGCACGATGCCTTCGGCGCGCGCTGCAGCACCTATCACCCGTCGCGCTCGGCGCGCCAGAGGCGCGAACGTCGACGGGCACAGGCCATGAGCACCCTGCGGTTTAAACCGCCGTCCACGCCATCTGCGCGATACGCACGTCGTGCATGGCGCAGACGCTGCCCTCGCGCAGGAACCGCCGAAATTCCAGGTCGCACTGGACTCCAGGGGCGGTGCGCGCCGTCTCCCACGCGACCCGCAAGAGGTGGACGGCGAGCGGCGTCAGGGCCGGCACCAGTGCCGCATTGTCCTCGTCGGCGTCCCACTCCGGCAAGTGCATCGCGACGACGGTTCGGAGGTCTGCGGCGACGTCGTCCCAGTCTACGGGATTACCGGCATCGTGTCGCGACACGGCGTCCGCGACAGGCGATTGCACCACCGCCCATGCCGCCTCGGCTGGAAGATGCTCGTGCGCCGGCCATTCGCGCAGTTCAGTGAACGGGTCGCGAGACGTCCGTGAGGCATCAAAGAGGGCTCTGCTGAGCGACACGACGATGGTGGGGCGGCGGCATGCCGACCCCCCGCAAAGCGTGCGCGGCTCGAGAAAGTCACGGGGCCCCGCCTCGTGCTGATCGCGCACCAGCAGGACGGCAAACCCAGGGACCGGTGCAGTCCTTTTAGAAGGATACGCATAGGTGGCGAGGCGGCGCTGCTCGTCGGCGTCCCACGCGGTGCCCGCGTAGAACCGACCGCCCGGTGTCAGAAGAGCGGCGCGCGTGGGAGTCATATCGGAAGTGGTGACGGTCGCCGTGTTGTCGCTGGGGCGGACGATGTGTGGTGCGTGCATAGAGGATGCTGGGTTGAGGGCGCAGAAGGAGTGAGGCGTGATCGCCGCCTGCCAGGGTGGGGCGAACGTGCTGTCGGCCGTCGAGCTGCATCGGCCGAGCGACCGGACGTCGCCCGTGCAATGCGTTTGGCGACGGCCGTGTGCTGTCAACCGTGGCCGGAAGGTTACCGAGGCTACGCGCGACGACGACGGCCGCGGACTGGCGCCGAGGCAGCGTCGGGGGGCGTCGTCGGTAGTACGCGCACGGTCAGGTGTAATGGGCCGTATGGGCGGCAGTCCGTAAGCGGCCACCGCTGATCGGCATTCCAGCGCCTCGCGACGCGCTCCAGCAGGGCGTCGCGCGTGGCGCGGGCTCCGACCCGTGACCAGTCTACGCTGACGTCGAATCTCAGGTCTGCTGCCGTGTGGCTCGCGTTTAGGCCCTCTTGCAGGACGCGCGCGGCGGCCGGTGACGGTGTTACGCTGGGTGTCCACGGCCCGACCGATGGAGGCGACTGCGGCGACAGCTGGATCAGATCGGAGATCCCCGGGTGTACGCGATGCAAACGCAAGGCAACGAACGGCAGCAGCGCCATGCGTAATGGGGACGTGTACGTCTCCATCCTCCGGATCCACGAAGCGGCCGCGGCGTGCGCTGCCTCCGCCAGCTGCGTTTCAAATCCGGCAGGGTCGTGCGCCGGCACCGGCCAGTGGCCCTCCTCCACACAGCAGACCGCGTGACGAAAGAGCGCGTCACCCGCCGCATCGATCCACGACTCAAACGCCCCGGCCACGAGCGCGAGCCCGGACGACAGCACAGTTTGAAGCAGCTCCAGGTCTTTCGCCCGCGTGGGAAACGGTGAGAACACCGGCGGCGCCATGGTCGGGGCGTCCGTTACCAGCGGTGCCGACGCCGGGAGGCGGGCATCTGCGGTCGAAGTGGTCGCAGTGGGGGGCGAGGCTTGCAGCAAGGAAACGGGCATGTTGCACGACAGCACGGTGGATCTCCATGACGAGGTGGACCGACAACCGCAGCCTAGTCCTCCTGCAGCCTGCCGCCTGATGACAGGCCGCCGGGGCCTCGGCGACGCTCTCCCGGTAGGGGATGCCGCCCGATGGTCGCAGCTGATCCGAGCACACTTCGCGCTCCTGAAGTGCCCGCGGCGCTGTTTCGCCGGCCGCTAGCTGCTCCGGAAAGTTCTGAGCGTTGAAGCGAGGGTCAGCTACGCACGACGAACGTCGTTAAGTCCCCCTCGCGGTGGTCCGATTGCGCACGGGTGTCGCGAAGACCGGACAGAAAGGTGAACGCGCCACCGCGCTCATCTAACACCCGCGTTTCGTCGTCGCGAAGCACTTTCGCAAATTGAGCGCGCAAGTGCGCGGCCGCGACGTGGTGCGCGGCGAGCTTTATGTAGAATCAAGTGAAGCCCCCGTGTGCGCGCCGGACCAGAAAGCTGCTGGCTAACGCGCAGGTACACACTCTTGACGAGACTTCCGAGTGTGTTTGCACAAACGCACCGCACGTGTGCGTCATGCTAGTCGAAGCGCAGGAGCCCGTTGATTCGTCGGAGAACACTCGCCACTGGAGAGTATCGACAGAACCACGTTGCGGAATCGCAGCAATGCAAAATGAGCTACCAAAGGCCGTTTACGAAACGCTCGTCCATGGACACAATCCAGCAACATCGCTACTCTCGCTTACGGAATGTCCTACGATTAACGCGGTCGGCTAGCCGAAACCACAACCGGAAGACTGCGCCGTTTCTACTTCCGCAGGGAGGACCTTATGATCCGCAGATGGGAGTTGGTAGTCGGACTAGTCATGGCTTGTTGTTCTGTATCGGTCGTTCGTGCGCAGGGGCTGGTGATCACCTGCGGAAGCGAGCCGTTGCCAAGTGCGTGCATAGTTAATGTGGGTAGCGCCGATGGACCTCAGAAGGCTGAAATCACGCTAACCGTGAAGTTGAACGGTGTGCCAGTTCGCGACGCAGCCATACGGCTCCGCGCGAGCGCGGGCAATGTTGCAGATACCATATTCTCTGACGCGAACGGAAACGCATTCATCGTTTGGTTTCGCAGCAAGGGAGTTGACACGGTCTCAATCGCGGCTGACGTCAGATCTATTGCCGGCACCGGTGCGCTTTACATTCGGCTTCAGCCGGTGCCAGTGAAGCCGTCAAACACAAAGGTGGTCCTGATCCGAGATAGCGGGTTCAGTCAGAGCTGGATTCAAGACAATCAGCTTCCACGCGCAGTGTCCGTACAGTTACGACTTGCGGTCGTCGGAGGTACGGAACCCATCACCACGGCCACAAGTTGTCTCGCGCAGAAAGTAGTATTCCGGTCACGTGGCGCGCCCGCGACCGTCAGTCCGGACACCGCAAGCGCGTCCATGACCGACGGACAGTGTTACGCATCGTCATTTTGGACGCTCGGGAAGGGCATCGGTGAGCGAGTGATGCACTTCAAACTTATCCCCGGCAACGGCTTCGAAGAGATGGTTCCTGCGGGGGAGGCTTTGGAGGCGCACGCGTGGACACGTGCGACTCCGAGACTCGTCGCGGGCTTGGCGGCTAGTAAAAGACGGTCATATATCGGACTCCGTACGGCACAGACGCGCGTGGTGAAGGTCGAGGTCGTCGATACGTTAGGTCGTACCGAAACCTACGAGACCTTAGTTGTGACGCGCCCGGCGTCAGCTGAAACAGTGCGGTCGGACTGGATCGTGAATGCAGTTGCCGCACTCACTGTGCCTATCCCACTTTCGCCGCTCGGCAAGTACGACGTGCTGACGACGACTGCCGGTGTCGACTTCGCCTCACCTGCCAACCGATTCTTCCTCGGCATATCTGCGCTGCAGCTACTCGGTGTAAAGAACCGTGTGATCGAGAGCTTGCCAGTAGACGTCCACGTCATGTGGATGTGGGAGCGGCAAGAGGTGCTTCGCGACCAAGCCTGCTTGCCAAACGACTGCAGGACGGTGAACCGCTGGAGCACGGGTACACCAAGCTTCATGATCACTGCGGACGCGACACAAGTGCTGACCGATCTGGTGAACAGGATCCTAAAGTAGCGAAGCGTTACGTGCATGATGGAAACGAGAGACCTCCTCTCCGGGCGGTATGTCCCACGGCTAAGTAAAATTAAGGTGGCGCCTCCATGTTGATGCGTTGATCCCCCCTGCCAAAATGGTGTACGACGATTTCCCTCGCGTACTTCGTCAGGAATTCTCGGGCACCGGAGGTCCACCCGCATGACCGTTTCATCCAATACGACCCCGTCGGCTCCCCTCGGGGACGCCGAGGTGTCCGCCCGCGCTGGGCGCCGCCGCTTGACGGTCGAGTACAAGACGCGCATCGTGCAGGAAGCGGCGCAGTGCCGCGCGCCCGGGGAGATATGCAGCCTGCTGCGCCGGGAAAGGCTGTACTGGTAGCACCTCACCATATGGCGCCCACTCGCCCACCCACACGCGCGCCAAGCGCTCGCGCCGCCGCGCAAGCCAAAACCGCAGGTCACCACCGAGCGAGGCGAGCTCTCTCTGCTTCATCGTGCTAACGCGAAGGTGCGAAATCAGCTGGCACGCGCCAAGCTGGCGATGGGCATCCCAAAAAACTCTCGGAGCTGGTGTCGCGCACGCCGACCGTCGTGTCTGGCGCGAACAGATGACGGCGACGCTGCCGGCGCATGGTCCGACGTGCGACGTGTTGCGGCTGAGCACCGCACTCGGTGTGCCGCGGTCCAGTGCGTATCGCTGGCGCCGTCCGCCGGCGTCCCCGCCCGCCGCCGTAGTGAGGGTTAACACCACCGCGAACAACGTAGCGGAAACTGGCGAGCATATCACCCCAACACCGCCGAGCACACGACCGCAGCCGTGGCGCGCACGCTCTCGCCGCGCGCCATATCGACGGACGCGCAAGCGCAGGTGCTGGCGTACCTGCGCTTGCGCGGTTCGCCGACCGCGCACCGGCGCCGGTCCACGCGGTGCTCTTTGATGAGGGGACCTATGTCTGTATCGTGCGGACCATGTATCCGCTGCTCGCGACCTTCTACGCAGCGCGTGCATCACGCCTTCGCCTAGCCCCAATACTGTCCAGTTAAAAGAAATGTGCTATCTTTGGATCGACTCGACTCCCGAGGTAGCCATGGCGCGGACGGCAGCGACGATCCCAGCAGGGATGCGACTGACGGATCATATCAGTCTGGGCGTACTAGCGGCGCAGTTTCCGAGCGAGCTGGTGGATCAGGTGTTGTTCGAGACGGAGCGCGTGAACGAGCGGGAGCGGGCGCTGCCGGCGCACGTGATGGTGTACTACGTGCTGGCGATGGCGTTGTACGCCGAGGTCTCGACGCAGGAAGTGCTGCGATGCGTGGTCGAAGGGGCGCGGTGGCTCGGCGAGCTGTCCACGACGGATCTCCCGACGAAGTCGGCGATCTCGCAGGCGCGGATCCGCTTGGGGGCGGCGCCGCTCAAGGCGTTGTATCACGCGGTCGTCGCGCCCATCGCGACGGAGGGGACGCCGGGCGCGTGGTATCGCGGCTGGCGCGTCATGAGTCTCGATGGCACGACCTTGGATGTGGGCGACACGGCGGCGAATGCGGCCGCGTTTGGCCGGCCGGCGAGTGCGCGTGGCGTGAATACGACGGGCGCCTTTCCGCAGCTGCGGCTGGTCGGCCTCCTGGAGAACGGCACGCATGCGATCACGGGCGCGCAGCTGGGCCCGTATGGCACGTCGGAACGCGTGCTGGCGGTCGATGTCCTCGCGGGGCTCACCGGCGAGATGCTCTGCCTCGCCGACCGGGGCTTTCTAAGCTTCGATCTCTGGCGCACGGCGGCGACGACGGGGGCGGCCCTCGTGTGGCGCGCCCCGGCCACCTTCACGCTGCCGGTCCTGAAGCGCTACGCCGATGGCTCGTATCGGAGCGAGCTCCGATGGAATCCCGCGTGCACGAGTCGCCACCGTGCGGCGCAGGCCGTGCGCGTGATCGAGTACACGGCCTCGGGTGGGGCGACGCCCAGCACCCGCTATCGCCTCGTGACGTCGATCCTCGAGCCCGCTCGCGCGCCGGCCGACGAACTCGCGGCGCTGTATCACGAGCGCTGGGAAATGGAGACCGCGTTCGGTGAACTCAAGACCCATCTGCGCGGGGCGCAGCGCGTGCTGCGCAGTAAGACGCCGGCCCTCGTGTACCAAGAGGCGTGGGGCTTTCTCCTCACCCACTTCGCCCTCCGCGCGCTGATGCACGAAGCCGCCCTCGGCGCGCTGCCACGCGCCCGGGATCCCGACACGGTGTCGTTTACGCATACGCTCCACGTGACCCGCCGCACCCTCTCCCATGTGGCGGCTCTTCCCCCCTCAGGACCTGCCGCGCCAACACCAAGCACGGCAGCACGTCCTCGCCGAGATTCGGCACCTCGTAGTGAGCTCGAGTCGCGGCCGCGCCGTGCCGCGCGGCGTCAAACGCAAGATGAGTAATTATCCGCTGCGTCCGCGTCGTCGCCAACGGGCGACCCGACGTCGTACCACGATCCACGTCATCGTCCGGCACCGACCGCCGAAGCACGGGGCACGGCGGTCGTCATCCTAACTGGACAGTATTGGGCCTAGGCCCGCGCCGATTTGAGGGTTCTGTCGCGCAGCGCCGCAAACGCGCGCCGCGCGCCATGTTGACGGGATTCGTGATCCACGCGTACTTGGTCCGCGTAAGGCGTGTGTCACCTGCGGCCGACAGCACTTTGTGTTCCTGCTTCCGCACGGTGTCGACCGCTGCCCCGACGTGCTGCATGATGTGGAACGTGGCGAAGACGATTTTGGCATCGGCGTCCGGCAAGCAGTTTACTGACCAAGTGCTGGCGACCATCTCTACGCTCACTTGCAAGAGTGCGCACGCAGGAAAAGCACGCCGTGCAATATTCAAAACTCAAAGGAAACCCACTCAGCCAGTCGACTCAGCGAGATTCTACTCGTTCAGGTTCCCGACTTGAACGGGAGTGGAGCCACCACCCTGAGGCATCATCCCTTCGAGATACCAAGCTAGCCTGCATGGATGGACCAATGGTTGCTGGCCACTGAGTCGGACCGGTCAGCGCGGTCGGGCTGACCGACCCTTCCACACGATCCATCCATGTATGCTGAGTAACCCGACAAACATTCCGACTCCTATCAGCCGTAGGATAGACCAACCCTTGAGGGAAAGTATGTCGATTACGACACTACTGAGGAGCAGGAACCCTGTAACCCCGATATAGCCAAGGCCGATCTTGTCTGGAGTAGTTATGGATTTCCCCAGCTCTCCAATCAAGTAGAAGCCAACACTCCAGAGGAGTCCGCCCAGAATTAACGGGATCGTCCGAAGAACAAATGTGCTCTCTTCCATAATGTTTGCTTACACCTGCGAAAGGGGAACTACCCACCGTATCCGTCGACCACTCAAAGTTACGAATCGTAGTACAGCCATCGCTCACCTTGCCCCGTTCCTCTTTGCACTGACGCAGTGCTGAGGACTGCGGGACCGTTGACAATCGGCACGGGGCTCCACGAAGCCTGGTTACGATTGCTGTAGCACTGATGGGCTAGGTATGCGCCATAGCCCACCGTCCCTACGGCTAACACGCCTGCGCCAATCCAGCCAAACATCACTGCAACCCTGACTGACGATACGAGGATAACCTGAGCGCCTGGCCCAGCGGCGTTCCAGGCGGCGGTGTAGGCCGTCCGGGCTCCTGCAATCGAAGCGCGGATAACACCGTACCCACCGCCAGCCGCTAACACCTTCTCATAATGCCTGTCAAAGCAGTTCTCTGCCATCGCAGATGTCGGAATCGCTGCGACTGCGGACGCGCAGTTGGTGCGTGCTACCGTGCTCCACCGGGGAAGAGTCTCGCTCCGCTCAAACGACACCTCCGTCGACCTCTTCCATTCCAACCAGTCGGCAAACTCCATCTCTTCAGCATGGTCGATGTACATTAGTTCGGACTCAAGTGCCTCAAGCTCCGCGATCCCATCGCCAAGTTCATCCACATTTAGAAACGGATCCTCCTCGACAGCAGACGAAACGGTGAACGAGGCCGGCCGGAAGACGCTCTCATGCTGTTGCATCGGCGGCAATGAGTATTTGTCCGTCACAGAAACTTGTTTACCGCCGTAGTTCGCTCCGCCGTGAAGTCGAAGCATCTGACGGCCCTTATACGAGTAAGTGGTAACGTGCTGCATCCCGTTTCCGCCAGGCAGCAGCGCTATCGATTTCTCAATCGGAAGGGTGCGGGCAACTTCCCGCAAGCTTCGTCCGGAAGGATCGTTGCGTATTGCGGTGAGTATGCGTACGAGCTCCGGTGACCTGCGAATCATCTTACTGCTAATCATTTGGCTGAAGTCAGCGGCCGACAGCGCTGTTGGTGAGCCAGACGGTTCAAGCGCGTAGAGCTGACGAGCGCGTTCGTTAGCCTTCCGAGCCTCTTGTCGCTGGCTACTAGGGCGAACAGGTAGATGGAGTCTGTTGAGCTCTTCAACTGTTCCGGGAGGAAGCGCCCGCAATGGCGCTACTTCGCTATTACGCCTCGGCTCCGTCGCAAACTCCGACGGCAACCGATCCATTTTTCCATCTCCCTCGTTACAGCCCACAGTCAACAGTACAAGCACACTTGCCACTCTGACACTCTTTATCATGGAAACTCCAGCGATATCCCCCCCTGCCAATATGGTGTGAGACGATTCCCCTCGCGTAATTCGTCAGGAATTCTGGGGCACCGGAGGTCCACCCGCATGACCGTTTCATCCCAGGCGACCCCGTCGACTCCCCTCGGGGACGCCGAGGTGTCCGCCCGCGTTGGTCTCCGCCGCTTCACGGTCGAGTACAAGACGCGCATCGTGGAGGAAGCGGCGCAGTGCCGCGCGCCCGGGGAGATGGGCAGCCTGCTGCGTCGGGAAGGGCTGTACTCGTCGCACCTCACCATGTGGCGCCAACTCGCCCGGGCGGGGGCGCGCCAGGCGCTCGCGCAGCCGCGTGGGCCGAAATCGCACGCCCCGGCTGGGCGCGGTGAGCTCGCCCGGCTGCCGCGCGAGAACGCGCAGTTGCGGGAGCAGCTGGCACGCGCCGAGCTGGTGATCGGCATCCAAAAAAGCTCTCGGAGCTGCTGTCGAGCGCGCCGACCGCGGTGTCTGGCGCGAACAGATGACGGCGACGCGGCAGGCACATGGTCCGACGTGCGGCGTGGCGCGGCTGAGCACCGCGCTCGGCGTGCCGCGGTCCAGTGCCTATCGCTGGTGCCGTCCGCCGCCGTCCTCGCGTGCGGGCATCGCGAGCGTCGACACCACCGCGAACACCACCGAGGAAGCCACCGCGAATACTACGGCGGTGGTCGCGCGCACGCCCTCGCCGCGCGCCTTGTCCTCGGCCGCGCAAGCGCAGGTGCTGGCGTACCTGCGCGATCCGCGGTTCGTCGACCGCGCACCGGCGCAGATCCACGCCGTGCTCCTCGACGAGGGGACCTATGTCTGTAGCGTGCGGACCATGTATCGGCTGCTCGCGACCTTCCACGAAGTGCGCGCGCGCCGCGCGCAGCGCGTGCATCACGCCTTCGCCGTGCCGCGCGTGGTGGCCACGCGGCCGAAGCAGGTGTGGACGTGGGATGTGACGGATCTCAAGGGGCCGGTCAAGGGCGAACGGTACAAACTGTACGTCGTGCTCGATCTCTTCAGTCGCTACGTCGTCGCGTGGCTGCTCGCGCGTCACGAGTCGGCGCAACTCGCCCAGCGCCTCATCCGCATCGCGTGCGCCCGAGAGGGCATTGAGCGGGGACAGCTCACGACGCATAGTGATCGCGGGAGCATCCAAGTCGCGAAGGATCTACACGACCTGTATCAGTCGCTCGGCATCGTGCGCTCGCTCTCGCGACCGCGCGTCAGTAACGACAACCCCTATTCCGAATCGCTCTTCAAGACCACCAAGTATAGCCCGACCTATCCCGACCGCTTCGACGACTTCGCCCACGCGCAGGCGTGGTGTGTGGCCTTCTTTCAGCA
>Ga0136639_10000849_pt1 | contig 10592 bp, 5 predicted proteins | sample AntDrymUQ8592106_2_FD_113739 | JGI IMG/M metagenome (GOLD analysis project Ga0136639, IMG submission 113739) | Polar desert sand microbial communities from Dry Valleys, Antarctica - metaG UQ859 (21.06) | ecosystem: Environmental > Terrestrial > Soil > Desert | place: Antarctica: Dry Valley...
AACGAGACCGTCCAGGTATTCGCCGGCTTCCAGATGATCCCGGCACCGAACAGTACATACCCGTTTTCGGTGATCGGCTGTGTCAATGCACCGGTTATCGGGTCGCGCACGATCTCGGTCGTGGCCACCACGTCGCTCTGGTAGGAATACCCGACCCGTGCAGACAGGCTTCCGGCACCGATGTCCGTGCGGTATTCGAGGTTGAGTGCGCCGGAGAAATCAGGTGCGTTGGTAAATGTCTGCTGGTTGGCGATGTTCACGCCCTTGAACATGTAGGTGTCGTACTTGGCATCCAACCAGGCCATATTGCCGGACACCACGAAATGCTCAGTCGGCAGCCACTGGTATTCCGCCTCGAAGCCGTTGACGGTGCCTGACCCGGCATTGGTGAAGTCGCCGATGAAGGCCTTGGTGCCGTTGGCTGCGGTGTACTCGGTGAAGATCGAGAGTTGGATGTCCTTGTACGTGTTGTGGAACGCGGACAGGTTCAGGAACAGGCGATTGTCCAGCAGGCCCATCTTGCTGCCCACTTCGTAGCTGTCGACTTGCTCGTCCTGGAAGGGTTCTGCCGTGCGCGGCACTGCAATGGCATTGGCGCGAATGTTGTAGCCGCCGGACTTGAAGCCACGGCTCGCGAGACCGTAAACCATGATGTCAGGCGTGATCTGGTAATCCAGCGAGATCTTGGGCGAGAGGTTCGTGAAGTTGATGGTCTTGTCGAAATTCGCCGACACGGTCCCGCTGGGCTTGCTGAAGGTGGCATCGGTGTAGCTGATGTTCTTGACCACCGCGTTCTTGTCCTCACTGGTCCAGCGCGCGCCAACGTCAACACTGAATTTTTCGCTGACGTCGAAGGTCCAGTCGGCATATGCCGCAACGCTGTTGGTATAAACCACGCCTTGGGTGTCACCGAACAGCAGGTTGAAGAAGTTGTTCAATACCTGGCCGCCGGCCTCGGCGTCGAACTTGTAGAGCCCGATCACGCCTCGCGAACGCCCACCGCCGTCGTAGTTGGCCTGCACTTCGTGGGATACCTGCTGGTCGCTGTAGAACGCCTTGACGTCGGCGATCTTGTCCGTAGTCAGGTCGAAGTCGATATTGGTTTCGGTATCCGATTCACGCTTGGCCAATACATATTTGAATGTCCAATCGTCGTTCATGCGGACGTTGGCGGTCAGCGAGGCACCGCTCAAGGTGGTGTCATTGATGTTGGGCATGCCATTGCGCACGTCATAACGGCTCGCCAGCGGCGGCTTGGATCCGGTACCGCCATACAACGGGATCGAATTGAACGGGTTCGCGGCAAGCAACCTGGCACCACGCACGCCGGAGCTGTCGTCGACGTGATCGAACGCAAATTGCAGGTCGAAGTTGTCGGTCACGTAGGCGCCCAGGTTGGCGCGGATCGCGCGTACCTTCTTGTCGCTGACTTGTGCGCCAGTGATCAGGTTCTCGCCGAATCCATCACGATGCAGGTCCGCAACCGAGATGCGTGCGCGCAAGTATTCGCTACCACCCAGACCACCGCCAACCGCAGCCTTGAGATCGCGTTGGCCGTAGTTGCCGACGGTCGCCGAGCCATAACCGTTGAAGTCCGACCGCAGCCCCTTGGAGATGTACTTGATCGCACCACCAATCGTGTTCTTGCCGTACAGCGTGCCCTGCGGACCACGCAGCACTTCGATGCGCTCGACGTCGAACACATCAAGCAAAGCGCCCTGCGGACGCGCGATGTAAACGTCATCCATGTAGATGCCGACGCCGGGATCAACACCCCACAACGGATCGGACTGGCCGACCGCACGGATGTAGGCGGTCAGGGTGCTGCTTGAACCGCGCGCGGCATAGATGGTCAGGTTGGGGACCTGCGCACCCAGGTCAGCGAGATCGCGAACGTTGAGCTTGTCCAGCGCATCCGCGGTGAACGCGGTGACCGCGACTGGCACTTCCTGCAAGGTTTCCTCACGCTTGCGGGCGGTAACCTTGACGCTTTCGAGTGTCGTGGTCTTCTGGCCATCGCTGGTCACGGCTTCTTGCGCCACTGCCGGCATCGTTGCAAGCAACGACAACGCCAATACGCCCTGGATCGACACACTCAATTGCTTGCGCTTCATCAGCTCCCCTCCTGCGGGTACATGCATGCCGCGGACACACGCCGCGTTGTTGGACGACACGTTAGGCGCCAGCGCACCGCAGCGGCATTGGTCTTTCGGACAATGGGCCGCGCGCGCGCCAGCACGGAGACTCGCAAGCCTGAACCGGTGCCAATGTGGCGCGTGGGTCGTGGTGCATGGAGTTTTTGATGGCATTCCTCATCGTGTTGGCCGCGTTGTGTTTCCTGATGTTCGTGGCCTACCGCGGGCACAGCGTGATCCTGTTCGCGCCGGTCGCAGCGCTGGGCGCAGTGCTGCTGACCGACCCGCAACTGGTGGCACCGATGTTCACCGGCCTGTTCATGGAGAAGATGGTCGGCTTCCTGAAACTCTATTTCCCGGTGTTCCTGCTGGGCGCGCTGTTCGGCAAGGTGATCGAGCTGTCGGGCTTCTCCAAGGCGATTGTTGCCGCGACGATTCGCGTGGTCGGCGCGCAGCGCGCCATCCTGTCGATCGTGCTGGTCTGCGCCCTGCTCACCTACGGCGGCGTGTCATTGTTCGTGGTGGTGTTCGCGGTCTATCCGTTTGCTGCCGAACTTTTCCGCCAGGGCAACATCCCCAAGCGCCTGATCCCGGGAACGATTGCATTGGGTGCTTTCACATTCACCATGGACGCACTGCCGGGCACGCCACAGATCCAGAACATCATCCCGACCACGTTCTTCGGTACCACGACCTGGGCCGCACCCGTGCTTGGCACTTTGGGTGGCGTGTTCATCCTGATTCTGGGACTGAGCTATCTGGAATCGCGCCGGCGCGCTGCACTCAAGGCCGGGGAAGGTTATGGCGATGCCGTAACCCTGATCAACGAACCCACGCCATTCACCGGTGGCAAGTTGGCCAATCCGATGATCGCGATCCTGCCGCTTCTGGTTGTCGGAATCACCAACAAACTGCTTACCCTCTGGATCCCGCAGGCGTACGGCACCAGTCACAGTTTTGACCCGGCAGTGGTCGGCAGTGCTGCGCCAGTGGTGCAGGAAATCTCCAAGATCGTTGCAATCTGGGCCGTCGAAGGCGCGCTGCTGGCCGGTATTGCGTGCGTGCTGTTGTTCGCGTGGAAGCCAGTGACCACGGGCTTTGCCGAAGGCAGCAAGTCAGCCATTGGCGGCGCGTTGCTGGCGGGTATGAACACCGCATCGGAATACGGGTTCGGCGCAGTGATCGCCGCCCTTCCCGGCTTCCTGGTGGTGGCCAATGCACTGGGCTCAATCCCGAATCCGCTGGTCAATGAAGCCGTGACGGTGACCGCGCTGGCTGGCATTACCGGTTCGGCGTCTGGCGGCATGAGCATTGCGCTGGCCGCGATGTCCGAAACTTTCATCGCCAATGCGAATGCAGCCGGCATTCCGATGGAAGTGCTGCACCGTGTTGCGGCGATGGCCTCCGGCGGCATGGATACCCTGCCGCACAACGGCGCTGTGATCACCCTGCTGGCAGTGACTGGCCTCACCCATCGACAGGCTTACAAGGATGTCTTCGCCATCACCATCATCAAGACATTGGCGGTCTTCGTGATTATTGGGCTGTATTACGCGTTCGGGTGGACCTGACGTCGCTTCCTGTCCGGCGCTAACCTGCTTGCCAGCCAGCGTCATGGCCCCCACCATGCGTCGCCATGGACGAAAAGAACGCGCCTGACCCCATCTTCGACCGAACCGCCCGCACTTGGGAGGTTGAGCTGCTGATCTCCGGTGTGGCAGTGTTCGCCATGCTGCAGCTGCCTGGCTGGCTGGACGACCGCATGTTCGCGTTGGAACCGCAACTGGCGGACGACTGGCGCATCGTGCTGGTGCTCTCCTACCTCTACTCCAAGAGCGCGGTCGTGGTGCTTGCCGTCACGTTCGCGATGCATCTGCTGTTACGTGCGCAGTGGATCGCCCTGGTCGGCATGCACTCCGTGTATCCGAAAGGCGTGTTACTTGAACGGCTGCGGATGGGGCCAATCCAGCGCGCCATCGAGGCTGTCCACCAGGACAGCACCATTGAAGCGATCGAACGGGCGGACAATCGCGCCAGCGTGGTGTTCGCGATAGGCGTCAGCGTGGCATTCACCATCGCCGCGGTATGCGTCTTGTTCTGCGGTCCCGTGTTGCTGGCGATGCTGCTGTCGCAGGCGATCGGCTGGCACGCGGATCCACGGTTCATGATGATTCTCGTCTTTACCGTGGTCATGCTGCCATTCTTCACCGCATCGTCTCTCGACCAAAGCATGGGCGGCCGCCTGCGACCGGGCGGCCTCCTGCATCGCGGCACCCACGCGGTGCTGCGCTTCTATACGCGGATCGGCATGGGCCGCAGCAACAACCGCATCATAGCGATGCTGACCAGCAATGGCGGCGAGAGGCGAATGCTGACGCTTGTGTTTGGCGCGATGATCGCTGCAATGACCTGTGTCGTCGTGGCCTACCTGACGATGCGCACGTCAGGCGCGATCGGCAACTATTCCCTGTCCCCGGACAGCGATGCGCTGCGTATCGACTCCGCCCATTACGACGACCAACGCAACCCTGCCCGGCACAACGCCCAGCCGTTTGTGCAGTCTTCGGTGGTCTCAGGTCCCTACCTGAGGCTGGTGGTGCCGTTTCGCCCGAACCGAGACGTATCGGCAATGCGCAAGTACTGCGCGCTGGTGGTCGGACTGGAAGGCGATGCAATGGCCACTGCAAGGCTGGCCTGCCTGCAGACGCTGCATGCCGTGACCCTGGACGGCAAGCCTCTTGCCGACGTGGCGTACGAAGTCGCCAGCGATCCGCGCACCGACCGTCCTGCACTGCTGGCGATGATCGATGTCCGCGACCTGCCACGTGGCCGCCACGAACTGCGTGTCGCGCATCCTCCGCGCGCCAACCGCAAGCCGGACAAGGACAATCCGGATCCCGGCTTTAGCCGGATCCCCTTCTGGCGCTGAGCCTGCGACGCAGCGGCACTAAACTGTCGTGGTGAGTCCACCGCTTCGCAAGATCATCCACGTCGACATGGACGCCTTCTACGCGTCGGTGGAGCAACGCGACGAGCCGTCATTGCGCGGAAAACCCGTCGTCGTCGCATGGCGCGGCGCGCGTTCGGTAGTGTGCGCGGCCAGCTACGAGGCGCGCACCTTCGGCGTGCGTTCGGCGATGCCGGCGATCCGAGCCGAACGCCTATGCCCGGATGCGATCTTCGTGCCGCCGGATTTCAGCCGCTACAAGGCGGCATCGCGGCAAATTCGCGAAATCTTCGCGCGGCATACCGACCTGATCGAACCGTTGTCGCTGGACGAGGCCTATCTTGACGTGACGTTGCCGAAGCAGGATCTCGGCAGCGCGACTGCAATCGCTGCGGTGATACGCGATGCGATTCGCGAAGAAACAGGTTTGACTGCATCGGCCGGCATCGCGCCCAATAAGTTCCTGGCCAAGATCGCCAGCGACTGGAACAAGCCGGATGGTCAGTTCGTGCTCAAGCCGGTGCAGGTCGATGCGTTCCTTGCGCCGCTGGCGGTGGGCCGCCTGCCCGGTGTTGGCAACGTAATGGAAGCCAAGCTGGCCAAGCTTGGCATCGCCACCTGTACAGACTTGCGCCACGCGGGCGGCGACGCCCTGGAACAACGCTTCGGTCGCTGGGGGCGGCGCTTGCACGAACTGTCATTGGGCATCGACGAACGCCAGGTGCAGCCCGAGCGAGCGACCTTGCAGGTTTCGGCGGAAGACACGTTTGAACACGACTTGCTGCTGGAGGATCTGCAGCCGCATATCGACCGACTGGCCGCGAAGGCCTGGGCCGGCTACCTGCGCGAACGCCAGCAACACCCGGACCGGATCGCGCGCACGGTCGTGCTGAAACTCAAGACGGGCGATTTCCGCACACTGACACGCAGCCTGACCGGTCCGGAGCCACCCACCAGCGAAGCGATCCTTGCCAGTACTGCCAGTGCCCTGCGCCAGCGCGTCAACTTGCCGGAAAGCACGCGCTACCGGCTTGTGGGCGTGGGTCTGTCCGGTTTCGCGGAACCGGATGGCAGCGTTGCGCAGGACGATTTGTTTGATGCTATTCCGAAGCCGTGAACGTCCTGATTCCACATGCCGTGCTGTGTATGGAACATTCACTCGGTTGAGCCGCGCTAGGCTTGTTGCATGACACCTGCACCGCGCATTGATGTGCTGCCTGACGACGCGCTGCCTGACCAGGCCTTGCCGACATCCCGCATCGGCGATGATCTGCGTGGCCTCGCAAAACTGCTGGTGCGCGGCGTCACGACGACCACCGATCTTGCGGAAAGCGTCCATGCAAGCATTCTTGGCCTGCCAGCCCAACTGACCGGCAAGCCGCGCAGCACACGCACGCGGGGAATCCCCGGCATTGCTTATCAGGGTGTTCGCAGCACCGCTGGGCTGATTGGATCCGGCGTTGATAATGTGTTGGCCCGGCTTCCATCCAGCTGGGGACAGAGCGCACTTTCCCATCGACGCGAAGCAATGCTTGCAGTCCTCAATGGCGTGATGGGCGATCATCTTGCAGAAACCGGAAATCCGCTCGCGCTTTCGGCCGCGCTGCGCATCAATGGTCGCCCGCTGGCGTTGGACCAGCAAAGCTGGCCCTCGACCCTGGCATCGCCAACATCGCGGCTGCTGATACAGGTCCATGGCTTGTGCATGAATGACCTGCAATGGCGTCATCGCGGTCACGACCACGGCGAACAGCTAGCTGCCGAACATGGCTATACAGCGGTCAACCTGCACTACAACAGCGGCCTTTCGATCGCCAGCAATGGGCGCGTTTTTTCGATGCTGCTGCAGCAGCTATTGGATGGCTGGCCGGTACCGATCAAGCGCTTCGCCATCGTGGGCCACAGCATGGGTGGACTGGTGTCACGCGCTGCGATCCTTGACGCCACGCGGCAATCACGTTCATGGGTACAACAGCTTGACCAGATCGTGTTCCTGGGTACGCCGCATCACGGATCACCGCTGGAGCGCGCCGGCACCATGCTGCAAACCGCGCTTGGGCTGACACCGTGGACTGCGCCGTTCGTGCGCCTTGGCGAACTCCGTAGTGCGGGCATCCAGGACCTGCGTCACGGGACCATCGATGACGCGGATCATCGCGGCATCCCCACTGCCCGGCAGTTGCCAGCTGGCATCCGCGGCTATGCCATAGCGGCCTCTACCCAAGCGGCGACTGCTGCACGCGCTGGCCACACGCTGCGTGGTGATGGACTGGTTCCTGTTGCCAGTGCGCTGGGCCAACATAGCGATCCTCGGCTCGCGCTGCGAATTTCCACCAGTCGCCAGCGACTGGTGGAACAAACGGGCCATCTGGAGCTACTCAGCAGCCCTGAGGTTTACAAACACCTGCGACGTTGGCTGGCATAGGCTTCGCAGCAAAGCGAAAATCCCCTACGCTTGAACGGATGGAACTTTCGTCCGGCACTCTCACCCGTTCCCAGTTCAAGACCCTGTCGCTGGCCGCACTCGGTGGCGCGCTGGAGTTCTATGACTTCGTGATCTTCGTGTTCTTCGCGACCACGATGGGCGCGCTGTTCTTTCCGCCGGACATGCCCGAATGGCTGCGGCTGGTGCAGACATTCGGGATCTTCGCCGCCGGCTATCTGGCGCGACCGTTGGGCGGCATAGTGATGGCGCATTACGGCGACCTGCGCGGGCGCAAGCAGATGTTCATGCTCAGCATTCTGTTGATGGCAATCCCGACATTGCTGATGGGGCTGCTACCCACCTATGCACAGGTCGGCGTGATCGCGCCGCTGCTGCTGCTGCTGTTGCGGATCATGCAGGGTGCAGCGATTGGCGGCGAAGCGCCCGGCGCATGGGTATTCGTGACCGAACACGTCTCGCCGCGTCATCGCAACCTGGCCTGCGGCGCGCTTTCCGCCGGGTTGTGCGCCGGCATCCTGATTGGCTCGCTGGTCGCGCGCTTGCTCAATGCTGTGCTTGATGAAGGACAATTATTGGCTTGGGGATGGCGGCTGCCATTCCTGCTGGGCGGCTTATTCGGTCTGATCGCGATGTACTTGCGCCGGCTGTTGCATGAAACACCGGTGTTCACTGAAATGCAGGCGCGCCGTGAACTGTCCGCCGAACTACCGCTGAAAAACGTGTTGCGCGCACATCGCGGTGCGGTCGTGCTGGCGATGCTGTTGACCTGGCTGCTGACTGCCGCTGTTGTAGTGACACTGCTGATGATGCCGACCTTCCTGCAGGGTTTAGGCGTGGATCGTGGCGCGGCGTTGTCGGCCAACACGCTTGCGATCAGCGCGACCGTAGTCGGCAATCTGGTCCTGGGTTGGCTGGCGGACCGCTTCGGCGCTGGTCGCGTGCTGGTTCTATGCAGCGCCGCGCTTGGAGTGAGCTTTTGGATGTTCTACAGCGCCGCGCTGGCAGGCTATTTCTCGCCCGCGCTGTATGTGCTCGCAGGTTTCAGCATCGGCCTGACTGCACTGGTGCCCGCAATCGCTGTGTCGGGATTCCCTGCCCCGGTGCGCTTCTCAGGCCTGTCGTTTTCCTACAACTTGGCGTACGCGATTGCCGGCGGACTGACGCCGATCTTGCTGAGTCTGGCGATGAAGGACAACCCGGCTGCGCCGATGCATTACATCGCCGGCATGGCCGTGCTCGGCGGCGCCTTGGGTATTTACGTGGCCCTGCGGCGGCCGCACGCCGTGAACTGACCGGGACCCGAAGCACACGCTGCTGTCAACGGGTTACGCTGATCCAGCGCCCCGACGACAATGGCAGCCATTGTTTCCGACGCAGCAGGTTCCGCCGTACATGACCCAGATTTCCGCCGCTCTTGCCAAAAAAATTGCCCAGACCATTGCCGACGAAATCGGCGCGCAGACCACGCAAGTGCTGGCCGCCGTCGGCCTGCTGGATGAGGGCGCGACCGTGCCCTTCATTGCGCGCTACCGCAAGGAAGTCACGGAAGGCCTGGACGACACCCAACTTCGCAACCTGGAAACGCGCCTGGCCTACCTGCGCGAAATGGAAGACCGACGCGCCACGATCCTGGCCAGCATCGATGAACAGGGCAAACTGACGGACGACTTGCGCGGAGAAATCGACGCGGCCGACAGCAAGTCACGGCTGGAAGATTTGTATCTGCCGTACAAGCAGAAGCGCCGCACACGCGCACAGATCGCACGTGAAGCCGGGCTGGAACCGCTGGCCGATGGCCTGCTGGGAGATCCAACGCATGTGCCCGAAGCATTCGCCGCCAGCTTCGTCGATACGGACAAGGGCGTAGCTGACGCCAAGGCTGCACTGGAAGGCGCGCGCGCAATCCTGATGGAGCGCTGGGGCGAAGATGCCGCACTGCTCGGCGAACTGCGCAGCTGGCTGCACAGCAATGGCCTGATCCGTTCGAAGGTGGTGGAAGGCAAGGAAGCGGCAGGCGAGAAGTTCCGTGACTACTTCGACCATGCCGAGTCGCTGGCGAAGATTCCGTCGCATCGCCTGCTCGCCTTGTTCCGTGGACGTCGCGAGGAATTCCTGCGGGTCGAGCTAGATCCAGGTAGCGATCTCGATGCCGGAAATGCCTACGCCGAAGGCCGGATCGCTGTGCATGCAGGCGTGGCTGAACGCGGCCGCGCCGCCGATGCCTGGCTGCGCAATGCCTGCCGCCTGGCCTGGCGGGCCAGGATCCACCTGCACTTGATGCTGGACCTGTTCAACCAGGCGCGCGAGAAAGCCGAAGCCGAGGCGATCAACGTGTTCGGCGACAACCTCAAGGACCTGCTGCTGGCTGCACCCGCCGGACCAAAAGCGGTACTTGGATTGGATCCGGGCCTGCGTACCGGGGTGAAGGTTGCAGTAGTCGATGCGACTGGCAAATTGGTCGCGACCGACACGATTTACCCGCACGAACCACGCCGTCAGTGGGACGCATCGCTGGTATCGCTGCGCAAGCTGTGCGTGGCACACGACGTGGAACTGGTCGCAATCGGCAATGGCACTGCCAGTCGCGAGACCGACAAGCTAGCCGGCGACCTGATCAAACTGCTGGCAAATTCAAAGCTGCAAAAGGTCGTGGTCAGCGAAGCCGGCGCATCGGTCTATTCGGCATCGCAATTGGCGGCTGACGAATTCCCGAACCTGGACGTCTCGATACGGGGCGCGGTGTCGATTGCGCGCCGCCTGCAGGATCCACTGGCCGAGTTGGTCAAGATCGAACCCAAGGCGATTGGCGTGGGCCAATACCAGCATGACGTTGATCAGTACCGGCTTGCCCGAACGCTGGAGGCAAGGGTCGAGGACTGCGTGAATGCCGTCGGCGTGGATGTGAATACCGCTTCCAGCGCATTGCTCGCACGCGTGTCGGGGCTGTCCTCGACTGTGGCCGAGAACATCGTGATCCATCGCGATGCCAACGGAGCCTTTGCATCGCGCAAGGCATTGATGAAGGTGCCGCGACTGGGCGAAAAAACCTTCGAGCAATGCGCCG
>Ga0136639_10000850_pt1 | contig 10579 bp, 5 predicted proteins | sample AntDrymUQ8592106_2_FD_113739 | JGI IMG/M metagenome (GOLD analysis project Ga0136639, IMG submission 113739) | Polar desert sand microbial communities from Dry Valleys, Antarctica - metaG UQ859 (21.06) | ecosystem: Environmental > Terrestrial > Soil > Desert | place: Antarctica: Dry Valley...
AGGCCCTTTTAAAATACCAAAATATTGGGATATTCAAAAGGATGTTTATTGTGCAGGCAATGAAGAGACTTTTAAATTCCTGGAGAATGTTTTAACTGAAATTGCAGACTTATTCCCAAGCCCGGTAATTCATATTGGCGGAGATGAGTGCCCGAAAGACCGTTGGAAAGTATGCCCCAAATGCCAGGCAAGAATAAAGTCAGAAGGATTAAAAGATGAACATGAACTCCAAAGTTATTTCATCAGGCGAATAGAAAAATTTCTTCTTACAAAAAATAAAAAGATCATTGGATGGGACGAAATACTCGAAGGCGGACTTGCACCTAACGCAATGGTAATGTCGTGGAGGGGTGTTAAAGGCGGAGTAGAAGCAGCCAAACAACATCATGAAGTTGTGATGTCACCATATGAATATACTTATTTTGATTATTATCAAGGTGAACCATATCATGAACCAGTAGCTTTTGGGGGTTTGCTGACCTTAGAAAAAGTATATTCATATGAACCAGTACCGGCAGAGTTAAGTGCTAAAGAAGCGCTGTTTATCAAGGGAGTTCAAGCTAATATTTGGTCGGAATTTATCCATTCGGCTGACAAAGTTGAATATATGGGTTTTCCGCGTGCGGCTGCGCTGGCAGAAGTTGGATGGACAGATCCGAAATTAAAGAATTGGGAAGATTTCAAAAGACGGATGGAAATGCAATATAAGCGTTATGAAAGTACAGGCATAAATTATTCAAAAAGTGCCATGAATGTTCTTTATACAGTTGTTAAAAATAATACAAATGGAACAGCGGAAATTATTCTTAAAACAAATAGTTACCAACCCGAGATTCGTTATACTACAGATAGCACAGAACCAACACAAAGTTCAACTGTATATTCCAATCCGTTTAATATAAAACAACCCGGTACTATTAAAGCCGCAGTTTTTAAAAATGGCGTAAAAGTTAGCAAAGTAAGTGTATTCTCTGTCTTAAAATAATGCTATAATCCGTTTATTTCATTATTCCGGCAGGTTTATACAATAACCAGCCAGAGCGCTTTCTTGAGAATTATTGTAACAAAGTACCATTGAAAAGAATGGCTAATAACGATGATATAAAAGGCCTGATTGTTCTTCTTGCTTCAAAAGCCGGAGAATATATTGTTGTATTTCACCGGGGCCTTTGTCCTAATCCATCTGTACAGGAATCTTATATCACTTCAACCTGTTCACAGCTAAAAATGTATTATTCCTTCCACCTGTTGACTTTTTAAGGCTTGACTAAATATCCTTTTTGACAATAGTTCAATAGTTCTTTATACAGAGATATTAAGCCACGTACAAAAATATTATAATAGGGGGAAATAGTAGTAGAATGCCCTTTTATAAGATATAGATTTAATAAAGCCGCGAATAATATAATTAAGTTATGTATTCAATTTCTAAACGAAAAAACCCACAAATTATGAAACAGATCTTTACCAATTTTTATGGACTTAACAAAAGATGCATCTGAACTTATTTAACCGGGCAAGTTCCGCACAGCTAAATATCAATAGATTAAAGTATTATAAAGGCTAATTTCATTACCCCAGAGTTTTTTTGAGGAGGCTTTCGCTTGCCAGGCTTGCAGATCCCACGAATTATTTATCTGTCTCGCTTTATCAATTTAGAGGCGCTCAAAATTATTTTGTTAGTAAAACTAACAACCGGCTATTGCTGTAAAAGTGACAACTCAAATATAAGCTCCTTACGTAGAAGGTGATATAAATTAGGGTAAAATAATACCATAATTGAAAATAATTGGACTAGAAATGGTTATCTATTAGGTTTAAGTTTGATTGAAAGCTTGCAAGTAAGTATGTTATCCCATTAATCTCTAACCCAAAAACAAACTAATTATGAGAAGGATCTTTACTAATTTTCATGGGCTAAAAAAACGGTGCTGCAAAATTTTATTACTTACTTTCTGTTTAGTTTCTGTTGAAACATTCGCAAACCGAGCTGCAGGTCAATTTGCAGTTAAAGCAAATGTGCCCCCTAAAATTGTCACGGGCAAAATCAACGACCAAAACGGGCTTCCTTTGCCTGGGGTAAGCGTGAAGGTAAAGGACATGAACATTGGAGCAGTTACAGATGCTAATGGGAATTTTACTATTAATGTACCTGAGGGTAGCAATGTACTTGTTATAAGCTTTATTGGGTTTGCAACACAGGAGGTTTCTATAGCAAACCGGTCTTCTGTAACTATTAATTTAGCAGAAAGTGCTTCAAAACTAGATGAAGTTATTATTGTGGGCTACGGTAGCCAGTCCAGAGAAACCGTAACGACCTCCATATCCAAACTGGATAGTGAGGTTCTTGAGAACTTGCCTTTCCCAAGTGTTTTATCGGCATTACAGGGAACAGTATCGGGTGTACGGGTACAAAGTATTTCTGGTCAGCCGGGCGCTCCTCCCAGGGTGATCATCAGAGGTGGAACTTCTATCAATAGCCCGAATGGTGCAGCGCCATTGTATATTGTTGATGGTGTGATCAGGCTTCAGATGAACGGAATCAACTCGGATGACATTGAATCCATTCAAGTATTGAAGGATGCGGCCGCCACTGCCATTTATGGTGCCCGCGGATCAGACGGTGTAGTGATTGTAACCACTAAATCAGGCAAGACCGGTAAAACCCAAATTTCATATAATTATGATTTCACTGGATCTGAAGTAGGTCCTACTTACGATCTTTTAACTGCCCGGGAGTATATTTATTATCAGCGGCTCGGCATTGTAGCCAGTGCAAGAAAAACCCCATCACAAATGGCCACTTTAGCTCAGGCTACGGGTGCAGGTACGGGAAACGATCTTACTAACAATACTGCTTTTACCACCCAGTATCTCACTCCTCAAAACCAATATAAACTGAATGAAGGATGGGAAAGCATGCCCGATCCGGTAGATCCTACCAAGACCATAATTTTTAAAGAAACCGATTTCAGGGATAAACTATTTCGGACTGGTCTATCACATAACCATAATATATCAGCATCGGGAGGAACAGAAAAAGCAAGCTTTAATTTAGGTGTGGGTTATCTGGGCAGTGAAGGTATTGCTATCACTACAGATTATAAGCGGTTGTCTTTAAATTTCAACAGTAACCTCAAAGTACGCGATAATCTGGATGTGTTCGCACGCTTGTTATATTCCAGAACAACAGACAAAGTCATACCAAACCTGTCAACTATATTCAGGTTCTCTATTGCTCCGGCACCTACCACCAAATACCGTTTTGAAGATGGTACGCTTGCCCCCGGCCAACTGGCTACAATAGGCAATCCTGAGTATATATTGAGCTATAACGAGGTAAAGAACAGCCTCGATAATCTGACCATGGCCATTGGTTCTAAATGGAATATCTTGCCCGGACTTACTTTTGATCCTCTGTTATCTATATATCAGGTATCGTCTGACAATAGGTCATTCCAGAAAGCATATCTCAATGGGCCTGCACAGCCGGTGAACACAAGAACTGCTATTGCCTCATATGCCAAACAGCTTCAGTTTCAGGCCGATGGTGTGCTGACCTATCTAAAATCATTTAACAACAAACATAACTTCGAATCTAAGCTAGGCCTTTCCTACTTTGGGCGAAACAGTAATTCCATTGGGGCTACTGGCAATAATGCAGCAACTGATCTAATACCTACGCTCAATGCATCAGGTATGGCAGTAAATGTTGCCGGTTCGGAAAGTGAACAAGTTATTCTGGGCTATTTTGCCAGGCTGAACTATAATTATAATCAAAAATACTTGCTGAGCATGACTGCCCGTTATGACGGATCTTCTAACCTTGGCAAGAATAAATGGGGTTTTTTCCCTGGTATTTCTTTGGGCTGGAATGTGCATAAAGAAAGATTCTGGGAGGCTTTGCCAGAAAATTTGCTGCAGCTAAAGCTAAGAGGCAGTTATGGGGTGAATGGAAATATTGGTAGTATAGGGTTATATCAGCCCCAGGGACAATACAGCGTTGGGGAACAATATGCAGGTAATGCAGCTATTCAGAACACCGAACTTGCAAATCCTAACCTGCGCTGGGAACAGTCTAAAACACTAAACTTTGGTGCAGATATTGACCTGTTCAATAACCGGGTAAGGATCTTGTTCGATACATATAGAAGAGTCACAGACAATTTACTGACCACACTTGCGCTTCCCAGGTATACTGGCTTTGCAAATACTTTTACCAATTTAGGTAGTCTCGAAAATAAGGGAATAGAACTTGAACTTTCGGGCAGTGTGTTACCTGCAAAAAGCAGCTTTCAGTGGGATGTATCGTTTAATGTCGCCCGGGTAAAGAATAAGATACTGAAGCTTCCTTTCAACAACATTCAAAACAACCGGGTAGGGGGTTTTTTTGTATGGGATCCTGTTAGGGGCGATTACGCCTGGCTGGGTGGCCTGCAGGAAGGTGGCAGGCTCGGCGATCAGTTTGCATACAAACAAGTGAGTATATATTCTAGCGATGCAGAAGCTGCCAAAGGACCTAAAGACACATTAGTTCCAGGAACCAACAAAACCAAATACGGCGGCGATGTGAATTGGGCAGACCTTGATGCTAACGGCATCATCGATAGCCGCGACAGGGTATATGTAGGAAACATTTACCCGACATGGACAGGAGGTTTCAGCAACTCATTCAGGTATAAAAGTCTGGACCTGATAGTTCGTATGGATTATACAACTGGTTATACAATATACAATGAGCCTCAAGCCAGGCTTATAGGCCAGTTTTCGGGCCAAATGGGATTATCACGAGATGTCCTTAGATCATGGCAAAAAGAGGGTGATATTACCGATGTGCCTAAATTTTACTGGGCAGACCAACAGGCCCAGAATAACCTGAACAGGGGCAATTCGTATTATTACCAGTCAGGCGATTTTCTCGCTATCAGAGAGGTGACTTTAGGATATACATTACCTGGTAAGCTTCTTCAGCGTGTTAAGTTAACTAATATGCGTTTTACTTTGAGTGGTAATAACATTCATTATTTTACAAAATTTACTGGTATAAACCCCGAAGACGGGGGTACAGATACTGGCAGGTATCCCGTACCTAGAAATGTTATTTTCGGGGCGAACATTACTTTATAATAACTTCAAAAGATTTAAAGACATGAAAGCTTTATATAAAATAATATTTTCTGGACTCATCATTCTTATTGCTCCTTCGTGCACTAAAGAACTGAACCTCGATCCCATCAGTCAGATTTCAAACAACAAATTTTGGAAAACAGAAAACGATGCTAGAGGTGCCATGTATGGGATGTATGCTCGGCTGAGAACAGAAACTTCAAGCAATTTATTTTTATTGGGCGATGCAAGAAGTGAGATTTTGGGAAGGAGCTTAGCCGCTGCATCTAATGAACAATATTATACCAATTCGCTGACAAGTGCCGACCCGGGACCTGCATGGACCGGGCTTTATCGTATCATCCATGATGCCAACCTAATCTTGAAATACGTACCCGGCATTACATTCAGTTCAGAAGCTGCAAAGAACAATATCCTGGCCCAAGCATATTCCACGCGTGCCTATGTCTATTTTGTGATCACACGTACCTGGGGAGATGCTACTACGATTACCGAACCTACCGAAGGGTATGATTCTGAAACCAATCAGAAAGCCAGAGCCCCGCAGGCAGAGGTCTTTAAGCTAATTAAAGAAGATATTGAAAAAGCCCTTAACCTGTTCCCCGATAATAATTTTACTACAGGCAGAAATATATGGTCTAAGCCCGCCACTCAGGCCTTAAAGGGTGATGTGCATTTATGGACTGCAAAACGCTTAAATGGCGGCGCAGCCGACTTTAACACCGCACTGACTGCCCTCACAGAAGTTGAAAAAGCCGATGTTGCACTCCTTGCGAACTTCGAAAGTATATTCGATTATACTAATAAAGGAAATAAAGAAATTCTCATGGCTACACGGTTTCAGGAAATTGAGGTAACAGCACACACTATTCATCAAAACATGTACATTTCCAGCGTTTATATGCCGGTGAACGCTGATCCGGAATCAAAACAAGCCATTGGTGTACTGGGCGGGGCGCCATTCATGACCATATCTAATACTGCCCGTACTCAGTTCGCTAATGATGACCTTCGTAAAAAGCCTACTTTTGTTGAGATATTTACCGTGAATGCTACTACTTCGACCCGCACATTTTATGGTAGCGCAGTACTTAAGTTTAATGGTTTTGTCAACAGCGGTGGTGTGAGAATGTTTCTTGATGATATTATCCTGTACCGCTTCGCAGATGTGCTGTTAATGAAAGCCGAAGCAAAAAACGGCTTAGGGCAGGATCCTTCTACAGAAATGAACCTTGTCCGTCAACGTGCATACGGTCCCAATTTTAGCAATCGCATTTTTGTACGAGGTTCCAGGGAACAAAATGATGCCGCCATACTTCAGGAACGGCTTTTCGAACTAATTTTCGAAGGTAAGCGCTGGTGGGACCTGATAAGATTTGGTAAAGCATTTGACCTGGTTCCTTCTTTACAGAGCCGTAAAGGCCAAGATCACCTTTTGCTGTTCCCTATTTCGGATGTTACATTAAGTCTGGAGCCGAATGTACGGCAGAACCCTGGATATTAAGCGAAATAATGAGGTCAAGTGGGCATGCAATGGCCTGGATAGATAATGATTATAAATTAATAAGTAATGATGATGGAGAAACATGGGAACTGTATAATCTTAAATCATATAGGGAAGAGGTTTTCAAACTAGCCAGTAATAACGAAAAACTGGTAAAAAAATGATTGCCAATTTATATAAATGGGTGGCCTCATGCTCAAAGAGTGCCAGGGGAATAGAATATAAAGAAATATCGGCTTCTTCATCGGGTAATTAAGTGTAACAGTTTTGCATTAAATATGATTAATATGATAAAAATAAAAATCTTTTCTTTACTGGCGGGGGGGCTTTTATTCCCTTTATTGGCTTTGTGTCAGAAAGCAATTGTACTTCAAAACCAAAGGGAACTTTTTGCAGATAACTACCTTTTAGATAAACTTTATAACGTTGAAAGCCGCCTGGGAACTCCGGTTTCAGCAGGTTCCGTAATAAAGTTTGACAAATCATGGGAAGGCCGGTTTTGCGCCTATGTTTCGGTAATAGATAACGGCAACAAATTTGCGATGTATTATCGCGGTGTGGGATCTGCGGGCGATGCTGCAAATCAGGTAACATGTTATGCTGAAAGCAAAGATGGCATTACCTGGACAAAACCAAACCTTGGTCTGTTTAAAGTAAATGGGACTCTTGATAACAACGTTGTTATGCTTGGTGATGCAAAACAAAGTACACACAACCTTTCTGTAATTTACGATAAAAGACCCGGTGTTCCGACAGGAGAAAAATACAAGGCAGTTGGAGGTGTAGGTTCCTCAAAAAAGAGAGCTTTGAGAGGATTATATCGCTATGTTTCCGCTGATGGAATACACTGGAATACCTATAAGGATTCTACCGCATTATTCCCAAATGGCTACGCTATGGATTCTCAGAATGTACTGGCATGGTTGCCGGCTGAAAATCAGTATGCTATTTATCTTAGGATGTGGACGGAAGATAAACCCGGAGATGAAAAACTGCTTAAGGGCGTTCGTACAATTGCCCGGTCAGTTTCTAAAGATTTTATCCATTGGTCTGAGCCGGAACCAATGCAGTTTGATACCCCGCTTGAAGATCTTTATACCAATGCTACCCAGCCATATTTCAGGGCGCCTCACTTGTTAATTTCAATGCCTTTTCGCTATTCTCCCGGCACCAGAGTGCTTTCAGACAGGGAGATGAAAGACAATGATATTGAACAATCTATGTGGAAAGGTGTTTCTGATGCGGTTTTACTTACTTCCCGCGGTGGAAATTCGTATCAGAGGAAATTTATGGAGTCTTTTGTCCGCCCAGGTTTAGACCAGCATAACTGGGCGGCAAGAAGCACAATACCGGCTCTTGGAGTTATTCCCACTGGAAAGAACGAAATGTCTGTATTTTTAACACGGGCTTACAGCACCAAAGAATGTTATCTGGAGCGAATGAAAATGCGTATTGACGGATTTGCTTCATTGCACGCCGGATACCCCGAAGGCTATGTTATAACCAAACCCCTTATTTTGAAGGGAAATGTTTTTCAGCTTAATTTTTCTACATCATCCATTGGGTATGTTAAAGTGCTGTTGCTTGATGAGGATGAAAAAGAACTTCCTGGTTTTGGAGAGAAGGATGCAGAAATAATCAGGGGAGATAAAATTGATTCGGAAATCAAATGGAAAAGCGGTAAAACAATAAAAGATATTGGTGATAAAAATGTCCTTGTGAAATTCATTATCAGAGATGCCGATATTTATTCATTTGCCATATTATAATCTCAATTCAGATATATCAAGGTTCATTTTACACACGCTTTAATAAGTACAAATCCATAAATTATGCATTTTAAAAAAATAATTTTGGCGGTAATAGGCGTGCTGGTATTGCAACTTTTCTTAATCTCAAAAACACATGCCCAGATTGCTGTTCCAGGAGACAATATTATTGATAACGGTGATTTTATGTCCCGTGACGCTCATCAGCGGCCGTTAAGATGGATAACTGGAACAGGTTTGCAAACCGCCACCATTTCTGCAGAAGAAAGGCACTCCCTGCGTACAGATGATAGATCACTCAAGATTGCCGATACTTCAAGTCTAAATAGTGTTTTGGTGCGAAGCGAGAAAAATATAGCAAATCCCGGTACAAAATACATCGCCAGTGCATGGGTAAAGTCTAAAAGTGGTAAACCGGCAAGTTTTAATCTTGAATTCTGGGATCAGAATAATGCAGTAATAGGCGTAAAATCAGTTACACCTGTTTTAAGCTCTGAGTGGAAAGAAGAAAAAATTTACCTCATAGCGCCGGATAAATGTACGCATGTTACTGTTTCCATAAGTACTTCGGAAAAGGATGCGGGTATTTCATATTGGGACGATATTGCATTAATTTATGAAACTGGATATAACCCTCAAATGAAAAGTGGTGTACGTGAGCTTTTTCTTGATGATTACCGTATTGAAAAAACAATTGATGTGCAGCGGGTTGTGCATCCGGGCCAAAAATCGAAGCCATTAATAAATCCCACAGAACCCTGGGAGGGAAACTCGGTTTATATTTATGGAACTGTATTAAGAGATGAGCCTGCGGGCAGCGGCTATCGCATGTGGTACACCAGTTATCTAGACGAAAACTATTTCCTTTGTTATGCTACAAGTAAAGACGGCGTAAATTGGGCAAAACCTAAACTCGGTTTAATTGACTTTAAAGGAAGCAAACAAAACAACATTTGCAAATTAGGCGGTGGTACTCTGGTTTATGACCCAGTTGATAAAGATTCTGGCAAAAGATACAAGCTTATGATATTCGATGGAAGCAAAGAAAAATTCGGGTATGGAGTGCATTTTTCCGCTGACGGGCTAAACTGGACAGCTTACTCCGGAAATCCGGTTCTCGACTATGGAGATGTTTCTAACGTTGCTTACGATAAAGAAAAACGTTTATTTATCGCTTCAACAAAACAGAGGATGTTGATAAGTAATACCAGTGTTACCCCGGGCAAGAATGACCGTCAAGCGTTCATATCGGTGAGTACAGATTTTATTAAGTGGTCTGCTCCGGCAGCACCCGATTCGAAATGGACTTTAGCCGTAGAAGGCGACCCGGCTGATGATATGCTGGTAAGGTCTAAAGGCGGTATTGAAGCAAATATTTATGGAATGAGCATTTATCCTTACGAAAGTATATATATCGGAACTCCATGGGTTTTTGATATCAATACGTATGATACGGGTGAATTTGCCGTAACTGGTGATGGTAAGATCCAGCCTCAGATCGCAGCTTCGAGGGATTTACGGCATTGGAGCAGGCCAAATCGAGATCCGCTTATTCCTGTAGGAAAGGCCGGTTCATGGGACGACGGAACCTTATATACCTCAAGTACGTTGCAGGTTTCCGATAAAAATATGAGTATCTATTATGGAGCTATGAACCTTCCCCATGGCGGAAACGCTGCTGGTATGACACAGTTTGCCCGTATCGCCAAAGCAGAATGGAGGAGGGATGGATTTGTATCGTTCTATAATGGAGGAGATGATACAGGGATAATCACTACAAAAACAATAACTTTTGATGGCAATCAGCTTAAAATAAATACTAAACTAAATTCAGGCGGAACCCTAAAAGTTGAAATTCTTGACAACACAGGTAAACCTATTGACGGTTATAGAGTTTCTCAGGCAAAAGACATAACTAACGATCAGTTTGCCAAAACCGTAACGTGGGAAAATGGAAACAGCCTGACTAAACTGGCAGGTAAAGAAATAAAGCTCAGGTTTTATCTGGATGGAGGGGATTTGTATTCTTACTGGTTTGATAAATAAATGGATTACACCAGCAATGAAACCAGCATAAGTAAGCTCGGATTAGGATGCGTAACCTTTGGCAGGGAGATCGATAAGCAGGCATTTTTTAAATTAATGGACCACGCTCATGAAAATGGCATTATTTTTTTTG
>Ga0136639_10000851_pt1 | contig 10576 bp, 9 predicted proteins | sample AntDrymUQ8592106_2_FD_113739 | JGI IMG/M metagenome (GOLD analysis project Ga0136639, IMG submission 113739) | Polar desert sand microbial communities from Dry Valleys, Antarctica - metaG UQ859 (21.06) | ecosystem: Environmental > Terrestrial > Soil > Desert | place: Antarctica: Dry Valley...
CGCGGCCGACCTGGTCTTCGGGATGCAGGCGGCGCTCCTGCTGGACGAGCGGCTGTCGGACCGGATCATGGCCGCCTGGTCGCAGGACCGCTCGGCGCTGCGGCAGCCGCTGCCCGAGCACGGGTAGGCCGCGTGGCGCGCCCTGGGTCGTGAGGCTCCTCACCCGGTGACCACCGTGAACCCGCTCGGCAGCACGGCCACGGTCACCTCGCCGGCACCGCCCTCGACCCGCTCGACGAGCCGGCCGCTCGCGTCGTGCACCATGACGACCACAGCGTCGTCACCGGGGGCGTCGACCACGGCGGTCGTGCGTCGCTCGTCGGCGCTGTGCAGCAGCACGGTGCCGCCGTCGGGGCCGTCGAGCACGAGCCGGGAGACCAGGGGCTTGAGCAGGATCGCGTCGAGCCGGGCCTCCGGCCCACCGCGACGGGTGAGGGTCGCCGTCACCGAGGTGGCGGCGGGGTCGACGGTTCGCCGCAGCGTGGTCGGCAGGATCGCGCCGGGGGCCTCGGTCACCCCCTGCTCGCCGACGCTGCCGGTCCGCAGGATGCCCAGCGGCCTCCCGTCGGCCCGGAAGGAGACGACCGGCGAGCGCCGGTCCGGGACCAGGTCGGCGACCGGGGACACCAGGCGGGGCTGGTCGTCCGCCGGCACCGACCAGGTGACCGACGACGGCCCGGTCATCGCCAGGTAGGACCCCGCGCTCCACAGCGACTCCCCGGTCCAGGCCGAAGGAGGTGTGACGACGGTGGCACCGGGCGCGGTGACGGACTCCGCCTCGAAAACCTGCACCCCGTCGAGCGCAACGAGAGCGGTGGACGACAGCGCGACGGCGCGCACCTCGGGCCGGGCGTCCAGGGCCAGCATGCTGAGCAGCCCGTGGATGGTGGACTCGGCACCGGAGTTCCGGTTGATCGTGCCGTCGGCGGCCAGACCGTCGTAGGTCCGTCCGGTCCCCGGGTCGTACATCGGCTCCCCGGCACGGTTGGCCCCGAAGTACCAGGACGCCGTGATCCCGGCGAGGTGGTCCAGGGCGGGCCGGTCGGCGGCATCCGCCACCTCGACGAGGGACTGCACGCGGGAGTCCACGCCGTAGGCGATCTGCGTGAGGTCTCCGGGCACCGGTAGCCAGCCGTTGATCATCCCGGTCGAGGTGAGCAGGTGCGGGGTGAAGACGGCGGAGTCCTCCACCGCGGCGGGCAGCAGGTCGGGCCGCTCGAGGGCGTCGGCGGCGACCGCGAGCGCGGCGGGCATCTGCGAGGCCCAGGCGTGCCAGATGGACTGCGAGTGCGTCCACTGGACGACGGCGCCGTAGGGCCACTGCTGCGCGTCGCCGCCGGACATCGCGGCGATGCCCTCGGCGAGCTGGGACGTGGCGGTGGCGGCGCGCGCGGCGACGGGATCTCCGACCGGGGCGGCCTCGACGAACGCGGCCAGGCCCAGGACGGCCTCGGCGCTGGCGTCGGCACCGTCGACGATCAGCCAGCCGGGCACGCGCACCCCGTCGGCGACCTCGTAGGTGCCGTAGTCGTCCAGCACCTGACGTTCCAGCGCGGCCAGCGACAGCTCCATCCGGTCGTGCAGGAACGCGGCGAACTCGGGGTCCTCCTCGACGAATGCGGCGTACCCCTCGCCGAGCGCCCACACGGTGCGCGCCAGCCAGTAGGACTCCGCGGAGTCGCTGGGGTCGGGCAGCTCGACGGGCTCGGGGCTGGGCTCGAGGGTGCCGTCGGGCTGCATCCACAGCACGACGTTGCCGGCGTACGGGCCGTCCACGGTCTGCAGGTACGTGGTCCCCCGCAGCAGCTGGTAGGCGCTGTCCCGGCTGGTCGCGTCCCCGGTCTGCTGCCAGTGCCGCAGGTAGACGACGGCGGCGCGGGTGAGGTCGTCGGCGTTGAACGCCCCCTGCCCCCAGGTGTCCGTGGCGGGGTCGTACGGCCCGCCGCCGACGCGTTCGTAGACGCCTCCGTCACGCCGGTCGGCGTAGGTCCACAGCACCCCGATCTCCGGCTCCTGCGCCAGGCGGTACGTGGTGTGACCCTGCTGGTCCGGCGGGTCCACGGTGTCGCCGAGAAAGTCGATGTGCGCGGTGCTCGCCAACGACCCGTCCGTCCCTGGCGCGGGTGCTGCGCTGGCAGCTCCGGGCACGAGCAGCGCGGCGCCGAGCGCGACCGCGAGGACGGGGGCGAGCAGGTGGGGGCGGACGGACGTCATGACGGTCGGCTCTCTGCGAGTACGGAGGGTGTGGACGACAGCGGTGCGGGCGGTGCGGGCGGTGCGGGGGTCGCAGCGTCGCTGCCGCCGACCCGATCGAGCCGGGCGACGCCGATGGCCGAGTCGGCCATGCCGTAGAACACGAACCGCTGCCCGTCGACCTCTTCGATCGCGGTCGGGAACACGACGTTGGGCACGGTGCCGGCCCGCTCGGCCTCGGTCTCCGGGGCGAGCAGCGGCGCGGAGGTCCGGGCCATGACCCGGCCGGGGTCGGCCGGGTCCAGGAGCATGGCGCCGGCTGAGTAGTGCAGGTGCTCCTGCGGCGCCCACCCCTCGGCGACCCTGCCGGTGACCCCGTGGTGCAGCAGGAGCCAGCCCTCGTCCACCCGGACCGGCGGTGGCCCGGCGCCGATCTTGCTCACCTCCCAGCCGTGCTCCGGCATGGCGACGGAGCGGTGGTTGCGCATCTGGACGAGGGTGGTGATGTCGGCCTCGACGTCGACCGCCGAGACGTAGGAGATCCAGATGCCCGGCCGCTCGTCGTCGGTGCCGGCGGGCAGGTGCGTGCTCTCCCCCGGGCGCAGCCAGCCGATGTCCCACATCGGCCGGTGGAGCATGGCGTAGGCGGGCTCGCCGTCGGGTCCCGGGACCGGCTCGGGAAAGAACACGGCGTCCTTGTTGGGGAACAGGTTGAGGTCGGTGTCCAGGTCGGCCTGGTATCGGAAGTGCACGGGGCCCAGGCGGCGCCAGTGCCGCAGGTCCTCCGAAACCGCGAGCGCGAGCCGGGGCCCGAGCGGGCCGAAGGCGACGTAGGTCATCAGGTGCCGACCCAGGCGCGGGACCCAGGTCACCCGCGGGTCCTCGACGCCGGAGTTCGACGTTCCGCGCTCGAAGCCGACGTCGGGGGAAAGGACGATGCCACGCCGCTCCACCCCCACGGGCACGCCGTCCTCGATGACCACCTCCGCCAGCCCGACCCTGGAGACGTTGCCCTCGCTCACCAGGCGGGGCAGCAGGTGCAGCACCCCGTCGGGCGTCCGGCCGCTGGCAGGGTTGAGCACGCCCTCCACCTCGTGGGGGTTGCCCGGCTCGGGGGACATCACGGTGCCCATCCGGGTGAGCACGTAGGGAACCCCGTCGGGGACGGCGGCACGAGTGGCCGCACGGGTGCGGGACTGGGAGGTGCTCGTCAGGGGGATGGTCATGCTCAGCCCTTCACGCCGGAACCGATGTCGTTGGAGACGAAGTAGCGCTGCCCGGCGATGAAGAGGGCCACCGCCGGCGCGGCGAGGACGCAGGCCCCCGCGAAGATGGCGCCGAACGGGTTGGTCGCCCGCGCCGAGACGTTGGTGATGTAGTTCGCCAGCGAGACCGCCAGCGGCTGCATGTCCTGCTCCTTGGTGACCAGGAACGGCCACAGGAACTCGTTCCACGGTCCGATGAACGTCAGCAGCACGGCGGTCAGCAGGGCGGGGCGGACCAGCGGGATCGCGATCGAGCGGAGGATGCGGAGCTCGCCGGCCCCGTCGATCCGTGCGGCGTCGAACAGGTCGCGCGGCAGCTGCAGGAAGTACTGCCGGAACACGAACACCGCGGTCGAGTTGATCGCGAACGGCAGGATCATCCCCAGGTAGGAGTCGGCCAGGCCGTAGTCCCGGACGATGAGCACGTACAGCGGGATGATGAGCAGCTGGAACGGGACGACCTGCACCAGGAGCATGAGCCCGAACACCGCCCCCCGACCGCGGAACTCCAGCTGCGCCAGGGCGTACCCGACCAGGATGCCGAAGACGACCGTGGCGAGGATGACCCCGCCGGTGAAGATGCCGGAGTTCACCAGCGTCTGAAGCAGGTCCACCGAGCCGTCGATGTCGCGGTAGTTGGCCAGCGTCAGCTCGTCCGGGGACGGGAAGAGACCCCCGAGGGACGGGTCGGGCTCGGCTGTGAAGGAGCCGACGAGCATGTAGTAGAAGGGGAACAGGAACAGCAGCGCCCCCAGCGCGAGCAGCACCATCCGGGGCCAGGACGTCCGTCCGGGGCCCCGCCGTGGCCGTGCGCGTGGCGCCGGGGCGACCGCCGAGGCGGTGGGCAGGGTCGTCGGGCCGGCCATGGTCAGTCCCTCTCGAGCAGGTAGCGGTTGACGAACGAGATCACCAGGACGCCGACGACGAGCACGACACCGATGGCGGCTGCGACGTCCGGGTTGCCCTGCTCGATCCCCCGCTGGTACATGACGAGGACCGGGGACGCCGACGCCCCGTCGGGACCGCCACCGCCGGTGAGGAGGTACGGCTCGGTGAACAGGTTGGCGCCGGTGATGGTGGCCAGGAGCACGACCAGGGTCGTGGCGGGGCGGACGCTGGGCACGGTCACCGACCAGAACGTCTGCACCTTGGTGGCCCCGTCCACGGCGGCGGCCTCGTAGGTCTCCTTGGGGACGTTCTGCAGCGCCGCGAGGTACAGCAGGATGAAGAAGCCGAGCTGCTTCCACGTCACGTAGATGGCGATCACCGGCATCGCCAGGGTGGAGTTCACCAGCCACGACGGGTCGGGGGCGAACCCGCCGAGCACCTCGTTGACCAGGCCCCGGGTGTTGAACAGGTACAGCCACACCGCGACCACCGCCACGCTGGCGGTGACGTACGGGACGTAAAAGCTGATCCGGAAGAACGTCCGGAACCGGATCGCCCCGTTGAGCGCGGTGGCCAGCACGAGCGACAGGGCCACCGTCAGCGGGACGTTGATGAGAAGGAAGACCACGATGTTGCGGAACGAACGCTGCACGTCCGGGTCGCCGAGGACGGTGACGTAGTTGTCCAGCCCGACGAACGGGCGCTCGACGGCGACCCCGGGCGCAGAGAAGAAGAAGTCGTGGAACGACATCCACAGCGCAAACCCGAGCGGGTAGGCGAAGACGGCGAGGATGAACAAGACGTAGGGAGCCGCGAAGAGGAACCCGATCGGTTGACGACCGACCAGGCGACCCCAGCGGCGCCCGCCGGGGGTGCGGACGGGCGCCTCGGTCCCCGCCTGCGCGGGGACCGAGGTGGAGGTGGCCATGTCGGGCCTACTCCTGGCCGACGAGCCCGTCGACGTCCTCGGCAGCCCCTGTGAAGGCCTCCTGGACATCCACGTCACCGAAGATGACGGACTCGGAGTAGGCGTCCCGGAAGGTCTGCCACATCTCGATGGAGTTCGGCACGTTGGGCACCTCGACGGTCCGTTCCGCCTGGGCGGCGAACACCTCGTAGTCGGGGTTCGCCGCGAAGTACTCGGCGTAGGTTCCCGGCAGGTCCTGGCGCATCGGCATCTGGCCCGTCATCTCCAGCAGCGCGCCGTCCTGCTCCTCGGAGGTGGAGAACTTCAGCACCTCCCACGCCGTGGCCTGGTTCTCGCACGCGGTGTACATGGCGACGTTCTTGGCGTCACTGAAGGTGACGACCTCCTCCGCGGGCGTACCGGCGGACGTGGGGACCGGGACGACGCCCCAGTCGATGTCCTCCCCGTAGACCGCGACCGCCCACGGCCCGACGGTGGACATGGCCGACTGCGCGTCGCCGAAGGCGTCGCCGTTGTACGCCTCGCGCCCAGCGAGGCCCTCGTCGTAGATCGTCTTCCAGAACTCCGCGACGGCTACGCCCTCCTCGCCGGCGAACTGGGCCGCACCGTCCTCGACGAACAGCGAACCGTCGGTCTCGGCCGCGAACATCGGGTAGAAGTCGAACCACGGCTGGAAGAACTCGGAGCTGGGCGCGGGCCAGATGGCGTGCGTGGCGACCCCGGCCTCCACCAGCGTGCGGGAGGTCGCCAGGAACTCCTCGTGCGTGGCCAGGGGCGGGTTCTCCGGGTCGAGCCCTGCCTCGGCAAACATCGCCTTGTTGTAGAAGATCATCACGGGGTTGGACTTCCAGGGCATCTGGTAGAACGCCCCGTCCGGCGACACGTACTGCTCGGCCTTGTCGCCGGTCCGCTCCTCGATGTAGGCCCGTGCACCCTCGATCTCGTCGAGGTTCACCAGGCCGGCAGACTTCTGGAACTGCGGCACCGCGGCGGGCGAGGTGTTGTAGATGAGGCAGGGGGCGTTGCCCGCGGTGATGGCCGCGGCGATCGCCTCCTCCGAGCTCTGCCCGGCCGGGATCTCCTGGGCGCTGATCTGCTCGTCGGGGTTCTCGGCGTTCCACGCCTCGACCATCGCCTCGCCCCAGGCCACCTCCTCCTGGTTGTTGGAGTACCAGATGTCGATCGGGCCGGTGGCGGCTGCGGCGTCACCGCCGCCGGAGGACTCACCGCCGCCTCCTCCGCATGCGACGCCGGCGAGCAGGACCAGCCCGGTGAGGCCGGCGGGGACGATGCGCTTCATGGGTTCTCCTCGGGGGTGGGGCTGACGGGTGTCTGCGGGTGCGTGTGGTCCTGGCCGGGGCGGCCCCGACCGGGGGGTCCGGTGGTGTCGCGGACCACCAGGCGGGCCGGTGGCATCTCGACGTCGTCGGGGGCGCCGCCGTCGACCAGGCTCAGCAGCACGCGTGCGCACTCCTCGCCCCAGGCGACGGTGTCAGCGCGGATCGTGGTCAGCGCCGGGAGGGTGTGCGCCGCAGGGGCGCTGTCGTCGAAGCCGGTGGCCGACAGCCCGCCCGGGACCGCGACGCCGAGCTGGTGCGCGACGGTGAGACCGGCCATCGCCATCAGGTCGTTGCCGTAGACGACCGCGGTCGGCCGGTCGGCGCCTCCCAGCAGCGAGCGCGTGGCCGCGGCCCCGCTGGCCGGGGTGAAGTCGCCGACCACCTCGGGGCCGGGTCGCAGGCCGTGCTCGGCCACCGCGGTGGCCCACGCGTCCCGCCGCGAGGAGCTGTGCAGGAAGGCCGGCGGGCCGGAGGCGTGGCCGATGCGGGTGTGCCCCAGGGCGACGAGGTGGGCCACGGCCTCGCGCACCCCCGCGCGGTCGTCCAGGCAGACCGCGGGGAACGGGGTGGGGACGGCGGGACGGTTGAGGGTCACCGCAGGGAGCCCGAGCCGTTGGAGGTGGTCCAACCGGGGGTCGTCGTACCGCAGGTCGGAGACGAAGACCCCGTCGACCCGGCCGTCACGGGCGAGGCGCTCGTACCCGGCGACCTCAGCCGCCTCGTCCCGGACGACGAGCAGGACCAGGGCGCGGTCGGTCTCGCTGAGGACCGTCTCCACGCCGGCGATGAAGCTGGGGAAGAACGGGTCCGCCCCCAGCATCTGCGGCGGCCGGGCCACCACGAAGCCCAGGGCGAAGGCACGGGAGACCGACAGCGACCGGGCCCGCTGGCTCGGCCGCCAGCCGAGCTCGGCCGCGGCGGCGAGGATCCGCTCCCGGGCCTCGGCACCGACGCCGGGGCGGTCGTTGAGGGCGAAGGAGACGAGCGTCTTGCTGACCCCGGCGTGGCGGGCGACGTCGGTGATGGTCACGCGCGTTCCCGCCACGTCGCACCTCCGACCCCGCACCCGCCGTTGGGTGCGCCCCTCACTTAAACCGGTTCAGGTGGGGCGGTCAAGCACTCTTCAGGACTTTTGTCCGTTCTGTGACCTCAGCCGAAGGGGACGGCCAGGCGGCCGCTCCGGGCCGTGAGGAGGACGTGGTCACGGAAGAGCGACGCCGAGGGCAACATCCGTCGCTCGGACGACCACACCATCCCCAGGTCCCGGGTCGCGCCGCGATCGGCGATGCCGAGCACCTCGCAGCGGCCGTCCACGGCCGAGGCCGGGACCACGGCGACCCCCAGCCCGGCGGCGACGAAGCCCTGCACCGTGGCGAGCTCGTCGGCCTCGAAGGCGACGACCGGGTGCAGACCCGCTCCCGCCAGCAGGTCATCCGATGTGGTGCGGAACGGAGACGGCCCACGCAACGCCACGAACACCTCCTCCCCAAGGTCGGCCAGGGCGGTGCTGCCCGCCCCGGCGAGGCGGTGGTGGCTCCCTACGACGAGGACCAGGGGCTCGGTGAGCAGCCGTTCCCACGAAAGCACGCCCTCGCGCGGTCGCCGGCTCGTCAGCTCGACGTCCACCGGGCTGTCGAGCCACGAGGTGCCGCCGGTGGGGTCGGGATCGCCCCCACCGTGGTGGAGCAGCACCCTCACCTGGGGGTGCTCCGCACGGAAGCCCCGGACCAGCTGCGGCACCAGCCACGTTCCCATCGAGCGTTCGAAGGCCACGCCGACCGCGCCCGTCTCCGGGTCCAGCAGCTGCTCCACGGCGGCGAGGCCGTCGTCGAGCTCGTGGAGCACCCGGTCCACGTGGCCCTTGAACGCCCGTCCTGCCTCGGTGGTGCGGAGCACCCGACCGTGACGGCGCAGCAACGGCGTGCCGATCTCCCGCTCCAGGCGGGCCAGCGCACGCGACAGCCCCGGCTGGGTGATGTGCTCGGTCACGGCCACCTCGGTGACGGTGGTGCCGTCGGCGACCAGCTGGAACCAGCGCAACGCCTCTGTGTCCATACCAATGACGCTAACGCATCGGTAGTGCACCCTAGCGTCATTGGACGCATCGGTGGTTCCCTCCGACAATCGTAGACATGATGCAGACGGAGACCCACGCCCTCGCTTCGCTCGCCGACGGCTTCGCCGCGGTCCGCACCGACCTGGCCGCGCGACGCACCCGCCGCGCCGAGGCCCGCCGGCTGGAGCACGAGCTGGCCGCCTACACCTCACCCGGCGACATGGCCGAGCTCGACGCGATCATCGCCAGCGCCCCCGAGGCCGAGGGTGCCTACCTCGACCGCATCGTCACCCGGCTCCGCGCCGCCTGACGGGGGTCCGTCAGCCCGCCAGCTCCTGGCGCAGCACACGCCGCAGGATCTTGCCCGAGGCCGACTTGGGGATCGCGTCCACCACGAGGAGCCGGTGCAGGTGCTTGTACGTCGCTGTCCGCGCTGCGACCCAGGCCCTGATGTCCGCCTCGCTGCCCGGTGCCCCCGGTCGCAGCACCACGTGCCCGACCGGGAGCTCGCCCGACACCTCGTCCGCCACGCCGACCACCGCGGCGTCGATGACGTCGGGGTGCGCGAGAAGCAGCGCCTCCAGCTCCGCGGGTGCCACCTGAAAGCCCTTGACCTTGATGAGCTCCTTGAGCCGGTCGACCACGAAGAGGAACCCGTCGGCGTCGACGTGGCCGATGTCGCCCGTGCGGATCCAGCCGTCATCGCTCAGCGTCGCCGAGGTCGCCTCCTCGTTGCCGAGGTAGCCCTTCATCACCTGCGGCCCGCGCACCCACAGCTCGCCGTCGGCGTCGACACCCAGGTCCTCCCCCGTCGCCGGGTCGACGATGCGGTGCTCGGTGCAGGCGACCGCGACCCCGACCGAGCCCGGCCGGTACTGCCCGGGGCGGGTGAAGTGGCTCACCGGCGACATCTCGGTCATGCCGTACCCCTGGACGATCTCCACGCCCAGGCGCGCCGAGGCCTCGGCGGCGAGCTCCGCGGACAGCGGGGCCGCCCCGGACAGCACCTGGGTGAGCGAGGAGAAGTCGACCCCCTCGACCGCCGGGTGCTTGGCCAGCGCGACGACGATGGGCGGGGCGACGAAGGACCGGGTGATCCGGTACTGCGCGTGCGCCGACAGGAACCCGGCCAGGTCGAAACGCGGCATGGTGACGATGGTCGAGCCGGTGAACAGGCCGACGTTCATGACGACGTTCATCCCGTAGATGTGGAAGAACGGCAGCACCCCCATGAACACCTCGCCCTGCCCGGTACCGAGGATGTCCGCGGTCTGGGCGACGTTCGCCACCAGGTTGCGGTGGGTGAGCATGACGCCCTTGGGCAGACCCTGCGTGCCCGAGGAGTACGGCAGCGCGACGACCGCGTCCTGGCCGACCGGCACCTGCTCGGCCAGCGGGGAACCCATGAGCTCCTTCAGCCCGACGGCGGTGCTTGTCTCGGGCACCTCGCCGATGACGACGACCTGCTCGACCGCGGTGCCCTCGGCCGCCTCGGTCGCGGTGGCCAGGAACGCCGGCACGGTGACGAGCAGGCGGGCGCCGGAGTCGCGCAGCTGCTGGGCCACCTCGTGCGCGGTGTACGTCGGGTTGATGGTCGACACGGTCCCGCCCGCGAAGGCGACCCCGTGGAAGACGACGGCGTACTCCGGGATGTTGGGGCTCATCACCCCCACCGCGTCGCCCGAGGCGTGCCCACGCGCGACCAGCCCGCCCGCGAGCGCCCGCACCCCGGCGTCCAGCTGGGCGTAGGTCAGCGTGCGGCCGGACGCCGCTTCCACCAGCGCCGGGTGGTCACCGAGCTCGGCCGCCCGCGCCAGGACGTACGGCGTGAGCAGGGTGTCGGGGATGTCCACCGGGGGGACCGGGGTGGGGAGGGTCACGTCTGCTCCTCGTCGAGCCTCGGCCG
>Ga0136639_10000852_pt1 | contig 10569 bp, 9 predicted proteins | sample AntDrymUQ8592106_2_FD_113739 | JGI IMG/M metagenome (GOLD analysis project Ga0136639, IMG submission 113739) | Polar desert sand microbial communities from Dry Valleys, Antarctica - metaG UQ859 (21.06) | ecosystem: Environmental > Terrestrial > Soil > Desert | place: Antarctica: Dry Valley...
GTCCGACTGCCGATACCGTTGGCAATGGGCAAGCTGCGATGGCCCGAACGACTACCTCTTCATTGAAACACCATAGGTCCTCTAGGGAACCACCGCCTCGACCGACTACCAGTACATCTAGGGCCGGTCGAACAAGAGCCGCCACACGGATCCCTTCGGCTATCTCGGCTGCGGCACCGTCTCCTTGGACCCGCGATGGAATAATGAGCACACTCGCACCAGGCCAACGCCTTTTTAGGACTTGCGTGAAGTCATGAATGGCGGCACCGCTTGGGCTAGTGACAAATCCGATGCGGATAGGGAACGTCGGAAGCGGTTTCTTGCGTTCGGCGGCAAAGAGCCCTTCTTTTTCCAGCTTGGCATGAAGCCGACGGAAGGCCGCTTGCAATGCGCCAAGCCCCTGCTGTTCCATGCGATTGATGATCAGCTGGTATGTGCCGCGTGGTCCATAAACCTCGATGCGGCCTTGGACCAGCACTGCCATCCCCTCGCGAAGATCTATGCCGATGCGTTCGAATGTGGATCGCCAAATCACTGCCGAGATTTGGCTCGCAGAGTCCTTGATGGTTAGATACACATGACCAGATGCAGACTGATTGAGGTTTCCGATTTCGCCTGCAAGCCAAAACGTAGGCACCGTTTGCTCAATCGCATTTTTTATCCATTGATTGAGCTGTGCGACTGTCAGCGGCGCATCCGAACTGGTTCCTGGCTTCGGTTTCGCTAACCCTTTTGCTTGATTGTTTGGAACCGGATTGCCGGCCGAACTGGACTTCGACGGCGGCCCTGGTTTGCCACCATCCGCTTTGGGCTCTTTGCCGAAGAAGGCGTCTGCGTCGTCGCTCCACAAAAACCCGGTCATAGTTGAATCGCTCCCGTCGGGACTGGAAAAAACGCACGCTCACCGACCCGGGCCGATCCATCGGTCGCCCAAGCTTCCGCTTCGTCCGTAACCGCGACCAGCATCGATTCGATATGCACCCGATACTCCTCGATTTCATCTTTGCAAAGCTTGCGTGGAACTCGAATGGCTGGCCCCAGAACAATTCGAGCGCGTGAACTTGGGCGTGGTATTGCGAATTTATCCCAAGCACGCTTGTTTCGCCATGGCCGGTCGAATCCGCATCCCAAGGGAACGATCGGAATACCCAAAAGACCAGCCAGAAAAACACAGCCACTCGAAAGCTCGCGTCGAGGCCCACGTGGACCATCCGGTGTGATCACTAAACTGGTGCCCCGATTGTTGCGACGGATTTGCAAGATCGCTTGTACACCACCGCGTGAAGTCGAACCTCGCACTGTTTTGAAACCAAACTGGCTAATGACCTCGGTTAACCAATGTGCATCCCGATGCTGGCTCAAAAGCATAGTAACATCGCAGCCCCGTCGGTTGCATGGCGGGAGCGCGAGGTATTCATGCCAAACGACGTAAATGGCTGGCCCCGCAAAGCCAGCAACGGCTGGATCCATGGCTGGCTCATAACAAGCGATCCTGGAATCGAGCGTCCTCATCCATGCTCGAATGGAAAAGGCCAACAGGGTCCCGCCCCAACGCATCGTCATGTGCTGGAGGTCGAACTTTGGAAATCGCATTACGCGCGAATCTGCCATGTGCCGGCAAAGACTTCTACAGCGGGGCCGGTCATAAACACATGATTGCTTTCCGCATCCCAACGCAAACGCAATTGACCGCCCAGCAGCGAGTTGAGAATCTGCCGATCGGTCTTGCCAGTCAGTACACCAGCCACACAGACAGCGCTCGCTCCCGTGCCGCAAGCCCATGTTTCGCCAGAACCTCGCTCCCAGGTTCGCTGTCGCACTTCACCGGGGGACAGTACCTCCACGAATTCAACGTTGGTCTTTTTCGGAAAACGATCATCGCGTTCGATCAATGGACCAATTTCTAAAACCAGTTCATCGGTCGCTTCAGGAACGAAAATCACACAATGCGGATTTCCCATCGAAACGCAAGTTGCAAACAGGGTATGACCACGAAACTCAATGGGACAATTGATGACTTGTGAGCTTGGACTTGCACCAAGTGTTGTTGGGATTTGAGCGGCCTCTAACTTCGGAGCCCCCATATCGACTGTCGCTTGTGAGACCAAGCCGCCGTGGATTGTCAGAACCAGTGAAAGCACTCCTGCGCCAGTCTCGATGGTCAGAGACTCTTTCTTGGTAATGCCGTGGTCATAAACGTATTTTGCGACGCAGCGAATACCATTGCCGCACATTTCGGACTCGCTGCCATCCGCGTTAAACATTCGCATTCGCGCGTCCGCGACCTCGCTAGGCAGAATCGCAATGAGTCCATCACCGCCAATTCCGAATCGACGATCGGACACCTGCACTGCCAATTGTGGCAAGTCGCTTGGCAACGTCTGATCGAAACCGCTGACATAGACATAATCGTTGCCAGCACCATGCATTTTGGTGAACTTTAAAAAGGAAGCCATGATACTCGTCTAGTTGAAAGAGACGTTAGTCTAGAAGCTTGAAATCGGGATCTGCTATTCCCCGGATGAGTTCCGACAGCCGACTGTATAACTGAAGCATCAGTTGCCAGGTTGCAAGATCGACGTTGATCGAACCGCGTTTGTCATTAATCTTGACAACGTCTACCACCTCTCCGATTCGAGCATGGAAGTACTCAAAAAGTTCAGCTAGCTGTGCCGCTTGACTCGGGCTCAGTCGTTCAGGTAACTGAGGAGGCTGGTTTAAGTCTCGCAAAGCGCGGACGGAATCAGCGAGCGCAGGATCCAAATCAAAATCGCCGCTATCGGTCTTCTTGATCATCCGAGATTCCTCGACAGCCGTCAAACTGTCTTGGACTCGCGCGGTGATTTGATCATGCGTACCAAAGAGCAGCAGGCTCCGACCGACAGAAATGATGTCGCCGAAACGTAGAATACGAAGCTGACAGTCTTGGCCGTTGACGCGTGTTCCATTGGTGCTCTCCAAATCGGTTAGCACCAAGTGATCGTTGTCTTCCTGGATCTTGCAATGAAAGCGGCTTATTCGTTCGTCGTTGAGCTGGATCGAGTTTCCCTCTTCACGCCCGATGGTAATCGGGGTTTTGAGGTCCGCATAGGCACGACCTCGATCCGCTCCTTGAACAACACGAAGTGTCAATCTAGTCATTGCAATCTCTAGGTCATGTCATTTCGGTGTGAAAAACCGATTGGCTGGCTACGCTTCTAATCCAATGTCTTCCAACACGAGCGGAGAAGTGGATTCGACTATCATATCCGGTCGACGAGTAAACGTGGGCAAGCCTGCACCTGCCAAAACGTTGTCGAGCGAATCCTGGCTCTTTGCCACGATCGAATCGCGAGTCATACCACCGAAATTACTTGCATGCCCAAACGCAGTGATCGGGCCGTCGAAACCTGCTTTGCTCAACACCGAGACGATTTGAACATTGTCGATGACTCCGCTCGTACCAGCCAACTGACGCATCTTGAGGCTTGTGTCCTCGATGGTCGGCAACACTTCCGCATCGGCCAAACGCAAAACAGCGATCCGATTTCCTGGGATGGTCGCCAGTTGCTCGAACGTGCCGCCGCCGACAACCCAATTGAACGTATCAATTACCAAGCCAACGCTTTCGTTTGTGCAGGCATGGAAAAAAGCCAAAAAGCCGTCAACGTCCTGGATAAACTTGAATTGGCGGTTTTCTCGGTTTTCGATTGCCGTCGAAAAATAGAGGCCGAGCATTACTTTGTTGGCCGCAAAAATTTCCGCGATTCGATCGACTCGCTTGCGTAGCACGTCAAAATACTCGTGGAATGGAAGTCGATCGGTCGCAGCTGGCAACCGAATGAAGCCTGCTCGCGCATTGACTTTGCCAGCAATTTCGATCGTCGCAGGCAACTGTGCTAGCGTTTTCTCAAAGGTCGCGTCGTCGCTATCCAAATCGATCGGTGTTTCAAAACCACTAACGAGCATCTTTGCACTCAGCAAATAGCGAGCAGCTTTTTCAAATTCGCTGCGTTGCGTTCGCTTTACCAAATCGACAATATCGATGTCCAAACCACGGAATCCGTAGGTCATCGCCAATTCGATCAGTTCGCTCTGACGACCAGAAACACCCAATACTGTCGCGTTCAAATTCTTGTACATTCAGCCAATCTCCCAAATAAAACACGCGTGCTACGGGTCGGTTAATCCAACCATCGACGCACGCAAAAATTGTCTGTAGGCCCGGATAATCCTAGTGGCCTTTGATTTGGACTCCCATGAGCTCCAAAAGGCGGAAAATACCCCTGATTGGGTGGTAAATCCGCTTGGTGCAGAGTATCGCAGAAAAAACATGCGCTTCCAAGTCGAAACGCTAGAAACGACATTGGGCTTGGCTTTTCAAATGCCTTTTCGTATTACCGAACGACGTTTGCACCAAAATGGAATTATTGTTCGGAATGTATTGAGCCATGAACCTAAAAGTCCTACTCCAGCTCCTATTGCTTATCTTTTCGAACGCTCTTTTCTCGGCGACGCTGGTTGCTCAATCCACACCATCCGGTCCTGTTCCGGTCGGCTCCGATGCGGTACCTGGGACAAACGGCAGCGCAACTCCGTCGGTTCCCTCCATCGAAAGCATGGCCGCACAAGCTGCGAACAACGCCCGAAACAACGCCCCCAAACCGATTGGCCGAATGGAGCTGCCAACTGCAAACGGTCAGCTATGGGTCGAATACGACATTCGCCCCTATACCCAAAATCTAAAAAACGTCGAACGTCCCCAACAGGTCGTTATTGACTGGATTATCCGAGAGACAGGCACGGACGTATGGTTCAATGAACCGATGGGAATTCTCAACGCGGACAGGTCGACTCTGCGCGTCTATCACAACGCGGACATGCAAAAAAAAGTCGCTCAGGTTTACGAAAAGTTTGTAAACGGTTTAACTGAGCCACAGGTTTACGGTCTTCGCCTGATCACTGTTGGCAACCCAAACTGGCGAACCAAATTGACCGGGCTGATGCGTTCCGTACCAGTCGAAACGCCAGGCGTTCAAGCGTGGTTGATGCCTAAGGAGAACGCCGCCATCTTTATGGCGCAATTGCGAACACGTATCGATGTGAGAGAAGTGCAAGCCGTCGACATCTCCATGGTCAACGGCCAATCTCAAACCTTGGAACAACTCAGATCTCGTAACTATCTGCGCGAGTACCAATCCAACAAGACCTCCGCTTGGCCACCTTACACTCCGGTTTCGGACGAAATCCAAGAGGGATACAAACTGCAGGTTAGCCCACTGATGAGCTTAGATGGCCGCACCGTTGACCTCATGCTAAAATGCGAAATCGATCAAGTCGAGCGACTTAACAATGTCGCAATCGATTTGCAAATTCCAATGAGCCAACCGCAGTCGGTCCAAATCGACGTGCCTCAAGTCGTCTCCTGGCGATTGCATGAGCGATTCCAGTGGCCATCGGATCAAGTTCTGTTACTCTCCTGTGGAGTGGTCGCGGCTCCTGTGGGTCAAGTCAACAACACGCTATTGAGCGGTAATCCGCCGACTCTGTTCGGGCTTAACCGACTTCTACCTGCACCATCCGGCCAACGAACGGACGCGCTTTTCCTAATTGAATATCGCGGACCAGCGTCAACTCAGTTAAACCCAACACTTGCGGTGCCGACAAGCCCCGCAGCTTCGCCATCAAACAGTGCTTCGGCAAACAGTGCTTCGGCAAACGTTTCGAGAGGCCGGTACTAAGGAATTGTCCGTAGGATGGACTTCTAGTCCGTCCGAAAAAAGACGGACTGGAAGTCCATCCTACGTTTTGCAAAACCGCACTTTGTTTCGGGACAATTACTAAGTACGAGCCATTGGCATCACGACATACGTATACCCGTCGTCGGTCGAAAACAAGGCAGGCTCAGCATTGCTACGAACCTCGATCGCGAAGTTCTTTTCCAAGTCGAGTGCCTTGAAGAAATCCAGTACAAACCGATAGTCCATCGTGATCTTGACTTCTTCGCCCGTGTAGGCAATCGGCATTTCAATTCTGGATTGCCCAATGTCCGCAGTGCGGGCAGCGACGACAAGTGTTCCATTTCCAAACACAAACTCGACACCGCGACTCTCCGGGTCTGCCACGATTGACGCTTGGCGAATCGCAGTCAAGAAAGGTCCCACCATTCCCTCGATGCGAGTCTTGCCCTCGCGGCTTGGAATCACTTGACGCCAATTGGGATACCGTCCGTCAACAAGTCGCGAGTAGATGGTGCATCGATTTGTTCGAATGAGAATATCGTTGCTCCTCGCTGCCACATGCACCATGTCATCTTTTTCACTGATCGAACGATCCATCAAGGTCAGTGTTTTCGTTGGAACAATCGTGGACATCCCTGAATTTTTGAAACCACCAATCGAGATACCCACACCATGCATACAAGCCATTCTGCGACCGTCCGTAGCAACTGTCGTAATCTGCGTCCCATCCATTTCAAACAACACGCCACCGAGTTGGTACCGAGTGCTCTCGTTGTCTGTAGCAAAAATCGTCCGCTTCACCAATTCTTTAAATAGGCGAGCCGATAGTTCAAAATAGCTGTCCTCAGCAAATTCAACGACACTTGGGAACTCGTCTGGGTTAGCTATCGGCAAATGGAATTCAGAATGACTGCCGATAAAGTCAAGCGAGTTTTCGGTGGATTCAATGGTCAAGAATTCGTCGCTCGCCTCTCGCAGAATGTTGCCAACACGCTGCACGTTGAGGAGCGCTCGCCCGGGTGCTAGCACTTGAACATCTTCCACTTCAAGCCGAATGCCAGCCTCAAGATCGGTTGCCATCAGTACAACGCGGCCCTCCATTGCGTCGATTTTAATGTTATTAAGAACCTCTTTCGGGCTGCGTGTCGGTGCGATTCCAGCAGCGATTTGAAATGCGGTTAGCAATTTCTCACGGTTACAAATTATCTTCATTTGGCAGGGCTCGGCTTAATTGTTCTATCGGAATGCTGGTTATGTTTTTTGAACCCAATGTTGTAACGTGGCGAAGCCAAAAACTGTAGAGGGCAGCGCAGAACTGAAGCTGGTGCTTTTCGAAAGCTGTTTTCCTGCGCCCTGGTATAGGCGAAGTCCAGTGAAACCGACATAATGCGGGCAGGACATTTTTCGGTTTACAGGAGGTGAGCATGGAGGCAAACTGGCATGAAACATTTGTGGACTTTGGCGAAGACCCACTTATGCCCTATCCTCGCACCGCACTTGGCCGAATCGAATCGACAAAGACAGATGAGCTGCGTTCGTTGGTTTCTCGCAACGCACCGAAACTGCCTGGAGTCTATGGAATGCTGGACGCCACCGGCAAGCTGATATACGTTGGGAAATCAAAATCGCTTCGAAATCGCTTGCTGAGCTATTTCATGCCCAACAACACGGACGAAAAGGCCGGCAGAATCATCCAAGCTGCTGAGACAATCGTTTGGGAAAAACAGCCCAGCGATTTTGGCGCCTTGCTCCGTGAGCAAATGTTGATTCGGCGTTGGCAGCCTAGGCTGAATGTGGTCGGTATGCCAAAACGCCAACAACAAGCGTTCGTCTGTCTTGGTAATTCTCCCGCGGAACGTTTCTATCTGAGCAAACAGTTTGACCCAGACGCGACCAGTTGTCATGGCCCGTTTCATGGAATGGGAAATTTGCATCGTGCAGTCGAAACGTTAAACCGACTTTATTTGCTTCGCGATTGCAATCAGAAAACACCCATGTTGTACTCCGACCAGTTGCAATTGTTTGATTTGGAACTTCGCGCAGGTTGTGTTCGACAGGAAATCGGAACGTGCCTCGCACCTTGCTTGCGATCTTGTAGCAGACACAAGTACGCAGATCAAGTTTTCAAGGCAACCCAGTTTCTCAACGGGACTTCGATCGATGTACTCTCGGAATTAGAACAACAAATGCATCGCGCCGCTGCTGGCCAGCGCTTTGAACATGCAGCTCGTTTGCGAGATGACTTAAAAATTCTGAAGTGGCTGTCGAATCGGTTGGCGAGCTTTAAACGTGCACGCGAACAATATTCCTTTATCTATTCTGTCCGAGGTTGTGACGGGAGAGACATCTGGTACTTGATTCGAAAAGGAGGCATCGAGCATGCAATCGCCGCCCCAAAAAACGCATCGCATTGGCGATCTTCGCGTTTGGAACTGTCTCGTTGGCACGAAACCAACGGGTCGGCTGGCGCAGGTTTTTTGCGGTACGAAGAAACGATCGGATTCGTCACCTCTTGGTTTCAAAAAAATCGCAACGAGCTTCTTGAAACCCGAGCCGTATCAGAAATCCCAATACGCTGGAGCGAAATGAATTTGGCAATGAAAGAGAGGCAATTGACCGTCGGATAGATCATCAATCCACAAAGGCCGCGCGTAGCTTTGCAAACTCTAGATCCTCTTGATAGTCATCGGTCAACTCCAGTACCCAACGACAAAGTATTTTTTCGCGGTCGGAATCTTTTGATTCTCTCAGCGCCTTCAGATTGGTTTGTGCCGCCACAAGACAAACCATCCGCAAACTCTTGTCGAATTCATTCACGTCGATTTCACTATTGGCACTCCGAAGCAATTCCGGAACGCAATGGTACATTTCGTGAATGGCGACCTGCTGAACGATTGGCCAGAGAACTGCGGCTTGCTGCGGATTCTTAAACGACCAGGCATCCCAGGCATTCGCCCCGTCGGCATCCTTGGCCTCCAAATAATCAATCAAGATTTTTGCACCAAGTTCTCGATTGACTGTTCCGTAACGCAGCGTGGCTAGGTGCCAATCCGTTGTGGCTCCGGAAACAAGTGTCTGCAAAATGAATTTGCTGCACGGGCTAACAGCCGGCGAAAGTGTCGTACTGCCAATTCGGATTTTCGTGGCGGGCAATCTCCAATATTTAAAGTCGCGTTTTTGAAACAGTTGCGGGCAGAATTCCTGTCCGCCGATCGACATGTTGGCGAAGAAAAATGGGAAGCCAACCAGAACACATAGGATAAAAATAATGGTGCCGATCAGGATTCCCCGCACCGGAACTTTTTTTGGGTTAATTTCTGCCATGTTGAATTATTCTTCCAAAACGATTGCAGTTCGGCTCGCGACGAAAATTTGGAAAATCAAGAATCATTTTTATTTTTGCGAAAGCAGTATAATCCTTGTCAAGCGAATTTGGCGAGAAGCGCCCTATTCTGATCAAAAGCATCTATCGCGGAAGGAACCCCAGCCATGCTTAGCAAATTGAGAACGCTAGTGAGTCATGGCCAAAAACCCAACGTCGCCTGGGTATTCCGTCCTGTCTCTTCCTCAAATGCTTGGAGCCGACAACGCCGATTCGTCAACAGTTTTGTTAGCGTTCCCTCAGAAAATCCCGGAATGAATCGGGGCCAAAAGCAGCAGAATCAAGGTGGGTCGGAAAGGAGGCCTGATGAACAAATCGATGGGAATTCGCCCGAAGTAAAGTGCCGTATTTTGGAGGCAATCCTTTTAATCGCCAAAGAACCGCTTTCAGCTCGGAAGCTTGCCGCTATGGCCGGTTTGGCGGATCCGACCGAAGCCAGGACTATAGCCCGCAAATTGAACGAACAGTTCGATTCACAAGGGCACGCATTCCGAATCGAAGAAATCGCTGGTGGAATGCAGTTGTTAACGCGGCCCCAATTTGCTTCCTGGCTAAGACGTTTGGAGCATGTGCCTGGCGAGGTGCTTCTGAGTCAAGGAATGCTTGAAACGCTAGCAATTATTGCGTATCGGCAGCCTCTCGTGCGTGCCGAAATTGAGGCAATTCGAGGAGTTAGTTGCGACGAAGTTCTGCGACAGCTCATGCAACGTGACATCGTCCGAATCTGTGGGCGGCATGAAGATTTGGGACGCCCGTACCTTTATGGAACGTCAAAACGATTTTTACACCTTTTTGGACTGCAATCTTTGGATTCGCTTCCAAGAGCACAAAAGATTCGGGCAGCGGAAGCCGAAACTGCATCCAGACTTGCCAGCAATCACTTGCCAGCGCAAGATAAGGACGTAAAGCTGGATTTAGAGGGTTCCGCCCCACATTCCGTGTGAGCGAACCGCCATTGACCGTCTTGTAATATTGGGTAATCATGTCTGCGTGAACAGTCGAAATTTGTCAATTTCTTTGTCCAAACCGCAACGGGTGTGGTCAACGAAAATTCGATTGCTACTATTACACTAAGAATTATTGAAGTCACCCGACCCTAAATTCGTCTGCTCAAAAAAGTAAGGAGTCCATTGTGAAGATGACGCTAGCGGCCACCGAGTTACCTGGATCGTTGAAATCAGAATTATTGAATTGGAATTGGCAATCGATTGAGCCATCCAATTCACGCATCGTGATGGTCGACGAAGAAGAGGACGATAATGACTTCGACGACGACGATGAAGACGACGAAGACGATGAAGATGACGATTTGGAAGACGACGAAATCGTAGACGACGATGACGAAGAGGAGTCGGACGGCGAAGAACAAGAAGAAGACGATGGCGTCGGCGTCAAAGAAAAGAAATCCAAGAAAAAGGAAGATGATGTAGAAGGTGAATGGGAAGAGGTCGGCGATGATGACGACGA